>Ga0316193_10003380_pt1 | contig 11494 bp, 7 predicted proteins | sample MerIslsedime2_MG_FD_207735 | JGI IMG/M metagenome (GOLD analysis project Ga0316193, IMG submission 207735) | Coastal sediment microbial communities from Maine, United States - Merrow Island sediment 2 | ecosystem: Environmental > Aquatic > Marine > Coastal > Sediment | place: USA: Maine... | reverse complement strand
CCGAGATGTTGCGGGAAACAGACGAGCGCATGACCGACATCGGGCACGCGGTCGGGTTTGACGACCCTGCTCACTTCGCGCGGATGTTTGTCCGAATAGCGGGTCTCAGCCCCAGGGAGTATCGCAAGAGGACGCAAAATTCAGAGCCTCGGACATGCGCCGGTGGCCCGATGGAACCATTGCCCTGACTCGAGACAGCGAGCTACCATCTCGGCCGCATAATCGCGGGTCGATCCGAACTTCATAAGCGCGCGGCGACGAGATTCGCGTTGATTTCTTGCGATTTGTGACGTCTAATATGCGTAATAGTTATCAGGACTATACCAACGCGAATGGAACTACAACACCGCATCGCCTTGCTGCCCACAGAAGCAGAGAGGGTGAGCGTGCACCTTGCGGTCACGCGCCACGACGGGCATCTCACGTTCCTCAACGCCTCCGGTCCGATCTTCACCTGTCGCGAGGATGACGAAGGCGCTCGACGCTTCGCGGCGGTGATGCTCACCGAACCGAGCCTCGGCCTGGCCACGCCCACCCAGGTGGCTAAGGTGCTCGGGCGCCATCGCAGCCGGGTGCATGAGTATCGCAAGCGCTATCGAGAGGGTGGTGCCGAGGTGCTGGAGGTGAAACGGCGCGGGCCGCGCGGGGCGAGCAAGCTCAAAGGGGGCCAAGTGGCTCGCGCTCAACAGCGCCTCGACGAGGGCCAGTCCAATCGCAAGGTTGCGCAGTCGGTAGGGGTGAGCGAGGGAACGATCCGCAAAGCGATCAAGGAGGGTCGGTTATCGCGGGCGAAGCGTATCGAGGAGGGCTCGGCGCGCCCGTTGCCCGAACGGACCCCGAGCACACCTCGCGAGCGCAGCGATGCCGATGCATCGTGTGCTGGCGGTGTGGCGACGAAGCGCGAGGAAGAGCGCGCCTTGGCGCCGACGGGTCTTCTACTCGAGGCGCCACCGCAGTTCGAAGCGGCACAGTCGGTAGCGAAGGCAGGCGTGCTGCTCGCCCTCCCTGCCCTGCTCAACCAGGGACTCCTCGAGGTGGGACAGCAGATCTACGGAAGGCTGAGGAACGGTTACTACGGCCTGAGCACGATGTTGCTCACTTTCGGCCTGATGGCGCTGGTGCGGATCAAGAGTGCCGAAGGACTCACCCACTACGCACCCGGGGAGTTTGGCCTGGTGCTGGGCCTGGACCGGGCGCCGGAGATGAAGACGGTCCGTCGCAAGCTCTGCGAGTTGGCCAGTCGCGGCCAGGGGCTGGAGTTCTCGCGGGCGTTCGCCAATCGTTGGACCGAAGAGGCCCCGGACACCCTGGGCTATCTCTACATCGACGGCCATGTGCGTCCCTACCATGGTCGCGCCCACGAGCTGCCGAAGACCCACGTGCAACGGCGCCGGCTGTGTATGCCGGCGACGACCGACTACTGGGTCAACGACAGCAACGGGGAGCCGCTGCTGTTCGTCACCGCCCCCGCCAACGAGGGGCTGCTGACGATGATGGAGGACGAACTGCTCCCGGAGATCCGCAAGCGAGCGGGCGAGGAGCGTCGAGTGACGCTGATCTTCGACCGCGAGGGGTGGAGCCCGAGGCGTTTCAAGAAGTGGAAGAAGGTCGGCTTCGACGTGATCACCTATCGCAAGGGCAAGTACTCTGACTGGCAACGTCGCGCCTTCAAGGAGGTGACGGTCGAGGTCTCTGGACGCAAGGTGACGTACCGGCTGGGCGAGCGCCTGCTCAGTGTGGCCAAGGGCTTTCGAGTGCGCGAGGTTCGGCGCCTGTGCGACGACGGCCACCAGACTTCGGTGGTAACGACGCGAAGAGATCTGCCGATCGAGACGGTGGCGCTGCGGATGTTCTCGCGGTGGCAGCAGGAGAACTTCTTCCGCTACATGCGCCACGAGTTTGCGCTGGACCACTTGCCGACGACAGCGGTGGAGCCGGCGGACCCAGAGCGCAGTGTGCCCAATCCCGCGGTGAAAGAGAAAAAGCGCGAGGTGGGCCGGGTCAACGCCGAGTTGACCAAGACCGAGCAAGCCTACGGCCAAAAGGCCCATGAGAACCCGGAGCAGAAAGTGCGTACGGTTCGGGGGTTCAAGATCTCCCATGCCGAGCTTGGAGGCAAGATCAAAAAACTGCGCGGCGAGCGCGAGCGGCTCGAAGCCGATCTCAAAGCGTTGCCCAAACGGGTGCCGGTGCGTGAGACGATGGATGGCGCGCCGATCGTCCAGCTCGAACGCGAGCGCAAGATCATCACCGACACGTTCAAAATGGTCGCCTACCGCGCCGAAACGCAGCTCGCCAACCTGGTCGGGCCGTTACTCCCACACCGCGACGACGAAGCTCGCAAGTTCATGCGACAAGTCTTCGAGCTACCCGCAGATCTGCTCCCCGACTACGAGCAAGGAACTCTCGTCGTGCGCATGCACAGCATGAGCACACCGCGAGCCAATCACGTCCTCGCTACGCTGTGCGGTGTTCTCAACGACCTGGCAGTCTGCTACCCCGGCACCGAGCTCCGGCTGGTACTGGAGGCTACGCAGACGTCGCCAGAGTCGCGATAATTTTTGGCGCATGTCCGGGGCTCTGAAATTGCGCCGAAGACGGTGCGATTTAGTGGCAAACGATGCTTCGGCGAGAAAGCTCAGACGAGTTCGACGCAACGATGTTCTAACCCCGTTACTGTTGCGAAACGTGCGCAGCCAAGGTGCGCAGGGCGGACACCAGTAGAATAATTTCAGGGTTCAACTCGGCGATTGCACATCAATGGTCGCGGACAACGATTGGTGGCGTAGGTCGGCTGTTTGTAGCTTAGCGGCCCAACACTAGCGGATGCATTGCATACAAATCAGGCCGCTGGTTGAAGGCGAATCTTCTCTGCTCCTGTGACCGCTAATGGGACTCAGCAGTCAGTCGAGGAGACCGTCCCTGGATCAGCCAAGGATCCCGAAAGCCGGTTTCAATAGCTCAATCCGGAACGTCGGTTGTTGCAGAAACCGAACAGCATCCCCGGAATCCCGGATAGTTCGAAATGGCTCAAAGCCTACCTTCCGCCCGTTGCAGGCCAATGTCCGCTCTCAGCATCTATGTAGAGTTCGGAACTATGTAGAGTTTCTCGATGCTCCTCGGTGCTGGGTAGCGCAGTTGTTGGGCTGTAGGGCAGGCAGACCATTGGTTAACTCGACAGTAACTATTCAGCTCAAAGAGGCGGAAAAAGTGCTTGACAGGATTTTGCCGCATTTTTGCTGATTTCACTTGTCGTCTTGCGCACGTGACTGTAGTCACCCGCACAAGTCACGAGAGGCCCGCCATGGGTTTCCTGTGAGCCTGTTGATCACGGAGTCGAATCAATTTTTTGGTGGCTGCAGATTCCCTTACAGGGACAAAAAATCCGTCCTGAAAACCAATGAGACAATACCCTCATTGAGGAGCAAGCGGATTCAGGCAGTTGACGATAGAAGACATTGACGTTGATGCGGCCATCAACTCAGTCAAAGAACTTCTCAAGACTGAAAAGGGGCTATCGCCTGCGTTGCGATCGGCGCTGGAGGTGTTGCTCCTTCTGGTCTCGCTGCTGCTCAATCGGATTACGCTCAACAGTAAGAACAGCAGTAAGCCCCCCTCCACGGATCCCAACCGAAAGAAGTCGAGCAAGCGGGGGAACAGCGGTAGAAAGCCTGGCGGACAGAAAGGACATAACGGCACGACGCTCGAGCCGGTGGACGATCCCGATGAAGTGACCGAGTTGAAGATCGATCGGCGCACCCTGCCCAAGGGGTCGGGGTATCGCGAGGTGGGTCATGAGAGACGCCAAGTCATCGATATCGACATCTCGCGCTTCGTGACCGAGTACCGCGCCCAGATCCTGGAAGATGATCATGGCAACCGATTCGTGGCCCCTTTCCCGGCCGGGGTAAAGCGGCCGGTTCAGTACGGCCCGGCCCTGAAAGCCAATGCCGTGTATATGTCGCAGTACCAATTGATTCCCTATGATCGAATACGCGATCACTTCCAGGATCAAATGGGCATCCCCGTCAGTGCGGGCTCGCTGTTCAACTTCAATAAGGAGGCCTTTGAGGGTCTGGCTTCCTTCGAGCAGTGGGTGAAGGGCCGGCTCGCGGGCTCGGATTTGTTGAATGCCGATGAGACCGGCATCAATATCGGTGGCAAACGCCACTGGCTGCACTGCGCGTCCAATGCCTCATTGAGCTGGTTCCAGCCCCATGCCAAGCGCGGTACCGAGGCCATGGACGAGATCGGCATCCTTCCCCTGTTCAAGGGGGTGTTGTGTCACGATCACTGGAAACCGTACTACCGTTACGGGCGCAGCACCCATGCCCTGTGCAACGCCCACCACCTCCGGGAACTGGAGCGCGCTTGGGAGCAGGATCATCAACAGTGGGCCAAGCAGATGCAGGCGCTGTTGATCGAGATCGCCCAAGCGGTGGATGATGCCGGCGGTTGGTTGGCGCCAAACGAAGCCGAACCGTGGCGCCAACGGTATCGAGAACTTCTCGATGCAGCGGAAAAGGAATGTCCGCCGCCGGACGAAAGCCAGCGCGAGGGCAAAAGAGGCCGACTCAAACGATCGAAGGCCAGAAACCTGCTGGAGCGTCTACGAGACTTCGAGCAAGATGTTCTGCGCTTCATGGAGGTTGCGCGTGTCCCCTTCACCAACAACCAGGGCGAGAACGATCTGCGCATGACCAAAGTACAACAGAAGATATCCGGTTGCTTCCGATCCATGGAGGGGGCGAAAATCTTCTGCCGGGTTCGCAGCTACTTATCGACTTGTCGTAAACAGGGCGTCACGGCCACCCAAGCATTGGCGCTGCTTTTCCAGGGTCAGAATCCGGATTTTATGGACAGCCCTGAGGCCTGATCTTGTTACTCAGGGCAAAACGGGCTGAATAGTTACCCCGGAAGAATAAAAAGGGTCCGATGCATCTTGAGAAACCCGCTTTTTGGGGTTTCTTTTCGTCCGTTTCTGGCTGGTGGCTGCCTTTGGGGATAGGTCCCGCATAGCTGACCTTCACTGAACCTCTGTTGTTTTCTATGTCGGCTGTCGGAAAACTGGGAAGCGATGGAGTTGGCCATGATCTACCGTTCAGTGGGTGCTAGACGGCCGGTGGCTTCATGCGCATTGCGGACCGAAGCTCCATAGGGCTCTTGGTCTTAACGCTCGACAACTCCAAAAGGGCAAAGGCCAGAACAATTGGCAACCATCATGTTGGCCCCGCAATGTGACGGAGCGTCGGATTACCCGCCTCAGCGGATGAACAAAGCTCGGACCAACATCTCATCGAAGCGCCCCACCAAGCCGAGCAGCAGAAGCGTCAACACCGCCGAGGCCAGCAGTATGATGGTGATCTCGGCGCCTAACAGGCGCGCCATGGTCAACCTGCTGCAACCCAGCTTGTACATGGTCTGGATCTCGCGTTGGCGCAGACGCAGCGACAACGCAAACACCAGCACCAAAGCCAATGCGGTGGCCAGGCCGACCACGAGGATCACCGCATCGAGCACACTCTTGATGCGGAAGATTTCGGCCAACAGGCCGGCGACCACCTCAGCGGGTACCGTGATCTGATCGGCCTGCGGCTTCCCCTGCTTACCGGCACCCACATAGCGCCCACGCAGAATGGCACCGGCTCGTTCGTCATCGGGTGGAAGAGAACTGGATCAAGATGTATGACAAGGCCGGGTGGGTGCTTCGCATCGAAACCGTGATCAATAACCCGAACCATTTTCGGGTGCGGAAGTCGGTCCGCCGCCGCGGCCGATCGACCACCGAATGGGTGCCGCTGCGCAAAGGCGTCGCCTACCTGTTTCGCTACCGCGACATCTCACACAGCGCCAACTCGCGCTACCTCGATGCCTTGACCTTGGTCAGCGATCCCTCCGCCAAGGTGGCTGAACTTGACCGCCTCACACGGCGCAAGCGTTCAGCCAGTGGCCGCACCGCCAAGGCCTTCAACCCGCTGGCGCCAGAGGAGCTGCAGTTGTTTCATGCCCTCATGGACGGCGCGGACTCTCTGCGAGGCTTCACCAACGCCGACGTCCGGACCCGTCTTGAGACCACGGCGCATCTTGCAAAACAGCGCGGTGATCCCAAACGTGCAAGTGCCAAAGTCAGTCGCATCCTGCACCGCTTCCATGTCCACGGATTGGTCGCCAAGTACCCTCGCTCGCGCCGCTGGAGAACCACCCGTCTCGGCCGGCGCGTGATGGCTACCGCCATTCAAGTTCGGGAGCTCAACTTTCCCCAGCTCCTTGCACTTGCCCCATGAACAAGAGATCTTCTTGCACGAAAGCAAAGAAGCTACGGCCAAAGAATCTATACTCCGACGTGTTCAACAATCGCGTCGACCTGGAAACGTTCACAGCGTAAGAAGAAGGCCCCGATTATCGGGGCCTTCTTCTTAATACTATTGATAACGCTTTAGCTTTTTAGTTTCAGCATGGATCCAGAGTGTCGAGATTGAACGGCACTGTCGCTGGTGTGCGACTGGGGCCAACAAATACCGAAGAACTACGCGTAGCACTCATATCAAAGCAGGCTCCTGAATCTGCCGGCACCATAAAGCTAAAGCCATCTTCCCATGGACTAATCACGCGCATATCAAAAACGATCGCTCTCCAGCCGACACTGAGAATATCGCCCGCTTCCAGCCTGAATTCGCCGGTAATGCTAAATGGCGCACCGATTATAGACCCAGTGTACTGAGTATAGCCGCTACCCGCCGACAGCCTCACGACCCAATCGCCGGTCGCGCAATCCTGCCAAAGGAATATCGCCTGGTCGACACTCGTGTCATAAAGCGGCGCTCCACACTCACCCGGTTCACTGTTGATGCCCGCCAGCGTGGTTGCCGAATTGGACGAGCCACTATCATCGGTGACCGTCAGGGTCACGTGGTAGAAATCATCTACCGCGTAGCTGTGGCTCGGGCTTACGCCGCTGCCGACGTTGCCGTCACCGAAGTCCCACTCGTAACTCACGATCGTGCCGTCCGGGTCGCTGGAGCCGCTACCGTCGAATGTGATGACCTCACCGACCGTGCCCGTGTACGGACCGTTGAGGTCCACCACCGGTGGCTGATTCCCTTCCGCGATGGTCGCGGTGGTGACAGTCTGGTCGATCTCGCCGGTGTCGTCGCTGACCGTCAGTGTCACATTGTAAATGTTGGACTCGGTGTAGGTGTGGCTCGGGTTTACCCCTCTGCCGACAAGACTGTCACCGAAGTCCCACTCGTAGTTCATGATCGTGCCGTCCGGGTCGCTGGAGCCGCTGCCGTCGAAGACGACATCAACGCCGCGGGTGCCTGTGTACGGACCATTGGCATCGGCCACCGGGGGCTCACTGGTGGCCCCGATGATTGCTGTTGTAGTTGCCGAGGTGGGCAAATTGCTGTCATCGGTGACCGTCAGGGTAACGTGGTAGACGCCGCCTACCTCGTAGACGTGGGTCGTGTTTGCCCCGCTGCCAGAGCTGCCGTCACCGAAGTCCCAGTCGTAGCTCACAATCGTGCCGTCAGGGTCGCTGGAGCCACTGCCGTCGAAGTTAACACCGTGTTCGGCTTTGCCCGTGTAGGGACCGTTGGCGTCCGCCCTCGGCGCCTGGTTGCCCTGGGGCGGTTCGACCGTCTCGATACTGTTCACAACGGTGGGACTGGTGTCACGACATCCAGAGATCATCAGCTGGACTCTTAATACAGCATCGAAGCCGGCGAAGACACCTGTGAGGGCTTTGAAGTCGGTAAAGAGAATGTCATAGGGACCCGGCCTATCGGGTATGATTTCGGCATTTGTTTGGTCACCGTTTTCGTCAAAAACAGACACTTCCAGTGTCGGCAGGCAAGATCTTTCTTCAACAGCGGTAATGTCGAGACGGAATCTGTCCGAGCTGCCACCATCGGTGAGATCGACAGGAGGGTAGATAAGATTAGTACTAGGAGGTCCATGCCATATTACTTTCGAACCGGTGTTGCCGCCTTGACTATCTTCGGTGTGCGTCAGAACTCCCCCGGAGACAGCGAGGCTGTCACGGGCGTCGCGGTAAACGAACTGCATCTCACGCCATCCGCCAATTGCGTTCGCATAGGGCTTTTGTATTATTGTTTTACCGGTGTTTGGGTCCGGAACGATGACATCGCCGCCGTTGAAGTCATCGATCAGTACGGCGTGGGCGTTGCCGCCGATCAGGCACATCGTAATGGCTCCCATTGCCAACATGACTAATAAGTTTCTGTTTTTCATTACACTCTCCTCGCGGGCAATGTAAATGTGCCCAATCCTCAATATCAGCTACTGGTAGACAATAGACATTAGAGGTAATGTCTGCCATGGGCGTCCACAGTGCCGATAGCCACCTGAATATGAATGTCCGCTCACAGCATGTAGCAGGCATTGCTCAGGAGTGACCTGTCGCAGAACAGCTTGTACCGTGGCAAGACCGCTCGCACTGCGCCGGCAGCCTCCGGTAGAAATCCCACCACGAGGCCAGCCCGGCATTGAACACCTCGCCTTGTGCCGGCAGCGCTTACAGTGTTGCAGTGCTCCCCTGAGCCCAGGTCACATGAGTAAGTTGCTGGGACTCGCTATCATGTGGAATCAGGCAGTTGAGCGCCTGGCGCGGTCAGCCTTGTTGTACCAGCGGATCTATCGAACCACCACGCGCTTGGCGTAGCTGCGCACGCTTATTGAGCGGTCGGTAACTGTATGCCCGGGACACAATCCTCCGTGCCTTCAGTGTTATTGCGGAAAACAGACAGTTTCACGTTGTTTCTGCAGATAATGGAACGCACTGCGGCGTTTCGTTTGACGATTGCGGTGCCGTTTTCGTTTACGACTATATTGTTCTTCGCAATACTACCGTAGACCCAAGCAACAACATTTTTCTTAAGTACTATATTCTTGGCGCTGGTTAGAGAAACAGACGCGGATCCGCCGTTTCTAATCCGGATTGCGCCGCTTACCTGAGCATTGACAACGGTGACGTCCTCGGAGCCTGACGCGGTTATGTTTCCCATGACCGTAGCGTCTTCAATGACGCAGGGATTGGGCCCCTGGATCTTGATATCGTCCTCGATGACCCCGCTCAGGTAAATGCCCGCGCAATCTTCGACGGCTACGGCCGCGACGGATGCACCTACCAACAAGAAACCTATTAAGGACCTGGCAAGTAGCCTCTGGGGTCTCATTTTCCGCTCCTTTCGCCTCTCAGTTAAACATGAACATATTCCTTTCACGGGAACGCACAGTAGGTTATGACTATTGAACTGTTTTCTAACTTACGACAGACCACGTCATAACTTGTTTATCATCGCCTTCACCTCCGTAGAGCTTGTTCGCTCGTTGAGAATCTAGAAGCTTGTCTGCGTGCCCCGTCAGAGCAACCTCTTGGAGATACGGGGGTTGCCTGCTTGGGAGCCGGTGCAGGATCGCCTCGGCGATGCCCCCCAACGTCTCTCCTGCATCACGACATCACACCTAGGAGTTTGTCGGATTAACGCGCCCAGTTCGATAGAATAGGGACAGTGCAAGAACCCGAACATTAGAACGCCCGGTAGAACGCCCGATGCCTGTTGAATTTGTCACCATAGACCGCGACACACCTTACCTGCTGCCACCGAGCGTCCAGGATTATCTGCCGGAAGATCATCTCGCGCGCTTTGTGGCGGAGATGGTGGATCAGTTGGACATGAGCGCGCTGCTGGGCGTGTATGCCGGCAAAGGCAAGAAGCCCTATCACCCGGCGATGTTGGTAGCGCTACTGTTCTACGGCTACGCCACGGGCACGTTCTCCAGCCGCAAGCTTGAGAAAGCGACCTACGATTCGATCGCCTTTCGGTATCTGTGCACCAATACCCACCCGGACCATGACACCATCGCGAGTTTCCGCAAGCGGTTCCTGAAGGAGTTGGAAGGTTTCTTCGTTGAGATTCTGCTCCTTGGCCAAGCCCTGGGGCTGGTGAAGCTGGGCACGGTGAGTCTCGATGGCACCAAAATCAAAGCCAATGCCAGCAAGCACAAGGCGTTGAGTTGGGCCCACGCCAACAAACTCGAAGCGCAGCTCAAGGCGGAAGTCGAAGAGCTGATGCGCTTGGCCGAGGAGGCCGACAATACCCCGGTGCCGGAGGAGATGGACATCCCGGAGGAACTGGCGCGGCGCGAACAACGCTTGGCGAAGATCGCCGAGGCCAAGGCGGAGATCGAGGCTCGCGCCCAGGCCCGCTTCGAGCGCGAGCAGGGGGCGTATGAACAGAAGATGGCGCGGCGCAAAGCCAAAGAAGCGCGCACCGGAAAGAAACCGGGCGGCCGTCCTCCGACGGCGCCCTCTGCCGCACCGGAGGCCAAAGATCAGGTCAATCTGAGCGATGAAGACTCCCGCATCATGCCGAGCTCGGAGGGCTTTAAGCAAAGCTACAACGCCCAGGCGGGCGTGGATGCCGATTCCCACCTCGTTGTCGCCCACCACATCAGCCAGCAGCCCAATGATAAGCAGGAGATCGCCCCCGCCTTGGCGCGGCTTGAGGAACTTCCCGATGAACTCGGGCAGGTCGACACCTTACTGGCCGACAGCGGCTATTTCAGCGAGGCGAACGTCACCCGCTGTGAGGCCGAGGGCATTACCCCCTACATTGCCGAAGGTCGCCAAAGCCACAACGAACCCTTGCACGAGCGCTTTGCGGCCGACCCGCCTGAACCACAGCAACCCAACCCGGTTGAAGCCATGGCGCACCGGTTGAGAACCCGCCACGGCAAGGCCGTCTATGCCCGGCGGAAATCCACGGTAGAGACGGTATTCGGCATCATCAAACAGGTCCTCGGCTTTCGCCAGTTTCTGCTCCGAGGCCAGGGCGCGGTGAGCGGCGAGTGGAGTCTTGTGTGCATCGGATGGAATCTGAAGCGGTTACATGCCTTGAAGGGCGCATAAAGCCGAAAAGGCTGGCCTTGCTGGCGGAAAGGGGGCATGTAAACGCAAATGAGAATGATCCCAGTTGTTCAGCTTGCCTCAAATGCGAAATCCGAGTGTCCATTGCCGATTTCTCTGTCCTTTGGATCGCAATGAAATGTGCCGCAGGCTAAATCCGACGGCCTCCTAGTGGATGTTTCAAGTGATGCTTAGCGTACAGGGCACCGTGGCCATGTTTCTGGCCTTTTCCTGCCAGAAGTGACTATATTTAACGGTAAGAAAACAAACGAGCCTCGACCATAAGGGTCGTCGCCAGAGTACAGTGAGTTCGGTTCTTGAAAATGAGATCTAACCCCCGGATCACACGACTAGCTCACCCCATGGCTTTCCGAAGCTTTCTGGACCGCATGGGAGAGCCCACCGAGCGCCTTTTCCGCCAGCAAGGCTTGCCGGTATTCTGCGAAGACCCGAGTGCCTTCGTGCCACTGTCGAGGGCTTGGTCGTTCTTCGACGCTGTGGTGCGGCGGGTGGACCCCATGATCGGTTGGCAAGTCGGTCGCTTCGTGGGGGATAACTCTCTCA
>Ga0316193_10003379_pt1 | contig 11496 bp, 8 predicted proteins | sample MerIslsedime2_MG_FD_207735 | JGI IMG/M metagenome (GOLD analysis project Ga0316193, IMG submission 207735) | Coastal sediment microbial communities from Maine, United States - Merrow Island sediment 2 | ecosystem: Environmental > Aquatic > Marine > Coastal > Sediment | place: USA: Maine... | reverse complement strand
AAAATCATCATGCTTTTCAAGGAGTAATTTTGCCATGTCTTTACCATTGTTCCCTGCACCCCAAAGCACAAGCGGTCTTTTGCGATCTCGATCGAGCTTATAAAAATTTTGTAGTTTAAGATCAAAGTACCTATTGTCTTTGTAACAATCCCAGGTTCGGGATATGCGATTTGATCGGTCCCTCCAATAATGCAATATCTTGTCTATGCCCACGATGTTAAGACCATGTTCATACATTCTAAAACACAGATCATAATCTTCAGGATAAATATCCGAATTAAAACCACCAATACGTTCGAAGTCTTCTTTATGAATCATCCAACTATGTGAAGGAATCACACATTCTGTATAAATCTCCTCTTTGTGCGTACTTTCTCGAGCTACATTATTTAGCCATGCTTCATATCTTCTAAAACCATTTCCAACCTCTCCTTCATCAACAAAATGTTCCGTTCCACCTGCTATAACTGTACCCTTGCCATATTTTTCCCATTCATCGACTAATAGCTCTATCTTATAATTTGGCATCTTATCATCAGAATCCATACGATTAAGTAAGGTCCCATTTACATGTTTGTACCCTTCCTGAAGCGCTGGTATTAGTTTTTGCCCCTGGCTCTGAAATACTCTAATTCTAGAGTCGCTCTGTGAATAGGCACTCAATATTTCTGGAGTACGGTCTGTAGAATGATCATTTACGGCTATAAGTTCCCAATGCTGATATGTCTGATTAATGATAGAATCCAGGCAATCATGGAGATACGGCTCGGTATCCTTGACGGCCATGATGATCGAAACTAATGGGGAGTGACTATCCATAGATTATAATTCTACCCCGAAAGTAGGGATAAATACTAGAGATTCACACTTAATACTATAATCTGGACTTGTAATTAAAATGTCCTGAAATGTGCAATCGGTTAAGCCATCCAGCTTCTTTTGCGTTCGAATTGCTGATCGTCAAGAATATCATTGAGAATATTTGCGTCTTCCACCACCTGGAAGTCAAACATGCCAACACAAGCGAAGTCTGCGCCATTTTCAAAAGCAAATTTGAATCCTTGTTTTGGATGGAAGGCTCCTGCGGCTAGCACTTTAAAAGCAATCCATGGCTTGCTAAGGCTCTCCATGAAGTCAACTGTTTCTTGAGGTTTTCTTGCCCAATAATTATCAATCGCATAATTATCAATGATCATTTTTTCTTTTGGTTCATCATCTCTCCATGACCAGTAAGAAGTATCATGAAGCGTCTTCATGTAAAAGTCAGCATCAATTTTATTATCCTCTAGTCCTTGGAAGGTGGCCAACTCATGACCTGCAACGCCAGATATCACTCCTTTACTTTTGGCATACTCAACAACATTATTGATCAATTCAAATTTACCTTCTCGAGCCCATTGATCTCCCAAATTTCCAATTAACAGGGTTCCCATTGCACCATTATCAACTGCTAAATCAACGATCGCTTTATAGTCCTTTTCATCAGGATAAATTGGTGCCAACCATTGAATTTTACCACCTTGTTTCCAGTGCTTTTGTAATATGCTTCGCTCAAGCTCCCCTGTTCCAATAGCAGTTGTGTTTATACCACTTGCTTCACAAAGAGTAAATGTTTCAATAACTTTTTCGGTAGTAAAATATTTCTTTAAAAAATTAGATACATAGATCAGATCTCGGCTATGTGCAAAGCCACTTATTAAATTACCTCCGCAAATCAATCGGCCTATATTTACATCTTTAATTAGACCTGAAGGTATTGGTTTTTTCAACTCTGAAATATCAAGCTGCCTCGCTAACTTTATAGTTGCTCCAGAATAACTGTCAGCAGAAACCTGATTTCTTAGGTGCTTTTCTTCGTGACTTCCCCATCCATAATTTCTAGCTACGCTGTATACAAACCCTCCCAAAAATGGAACAGCTATCAAATTTTTAATAAGGTTACGGCGATCTATTGCTTTGGGATTGAGGTAGTGATTTGCTTCTTTTGGTACTTTAACAACATTTGTTGCAAGGGTTTCCGGTTTACTTTTTGAGATATTTTCTAAACTATAAAACCTTGCTTTTGGCATAAATCCTAAAACCAATAGTGTAATCAGTTCTACAAGATTTTTATTTACGATCAAATAATGTCCCTCTATTCCATAACCAATTGGATTGATGGTGAAAGGTGGACTTGAAATATAAAATACAAATAGTAAAGCTGCTCCAGCAAAAGAGGCGGCCCTGGTTGCTATGCCTAAAAACAATGCAATCCCAATAAGCATCAGGCCAAAAATAATTGAATAATCAATCAGATAAACCAGAAACTGGTTTTCCGCCATCCCTTTAAATAGCCCTGCTAATGGTCCGCTAGAACTCAAAAGGTAGGAAACTGATGACCAATTTGGAGTAAAGATTTTAGCAATTCCTTCGTATAAAAAATGCCAGCCAATAACGATGCGTAAAAATGTAAATAGATACTTTTGAGTTTTGGAGGTAGTGCTTGTATTCATAAATTAATATTTTAATAAAAATACCCCTCTTTACGCGTACAATACAATGATCTAAGTCAGGTTTATGGTGAATATTGAGTTATCATATTTGGCTAAACTTTAAGCCGAATACTAACTTTTTCCAGCAATCCTGTCATGTAAATAATTAAGTATGCAAATAGCAAGGATTTAACAATACCAATAAACCCTGTCTTCAGAGCTTCTGGGAGGAAAATTCCAATAAGCATCATTACCGGGTAGTAAAAATACGGAACCAGGTAACAGGTAAGAGTACTACGACCGGCAGGAGCGAAAATAGAAGCCCACGATATTTTACCTAAAACATCAGATATAATATAGATTAAAGAAAAGGATAACATACTTATCCCAATACAAATTGAAGTCCACGAGGGTGTGGCTTTAATTTTTGATATTCCCCATTCGGGTCTGGTTATAAAACCATATACTATTGATAAAACAGCCATAACGAAAATAATCCCCAGGAACACGGGTATTTGATGTCGTTTACCGTATTTGATGTACAATAGTGTTGTCAACACACCTCCCATGACACTTGTATGGTTTGACGAACTAACCATAAGGTTAATATGGATTGGCATCCCAAATATTTCCTTAAATTCCATTACATTCAACACATGAAAAACTATCCAGACAATCCCTACATACAATATCCTTTCTCCAATGAACAAATATATGGTAGCACATAGCAAATATGCCCAGCCAATAATACCAAGTATCCCCCACCAATGAGGTTTCATCCAGGAAGGATCTTCGACGGTGCCTCCCTTATATACAATACTTAAAAAAACCAATATTGATATTCCTGTTAGTTGCATTACCCATTCAGGGATTCTTTTAAATGCTTTTTGATTGGGGTAAATATTCCAGATAAATACAATTGCCGTTGCCATAAGCAATTGCCATATATATTTTGAAAACGGCAGTAAATCACTAGTAATGTTTTCCAGGTTAACCATGAAGAAACCCATGATAATTAAGGCTAAACTTCGCTTAATAATATGCCAGAATATTTGAATTTGTGCCTCTCCTTTCTTTTTCCTCGCTTTTATAGCAAATGGAATGGATAATCCAACAATAAAGAGAAACCCGGGGAAGACCCAGTCAGACAATCCCATTCTATCTTCGTGAGTTTTGGCATGACCCAGCCACTCAGGGATATCTGATAGAGTCCAGAAGTCATTGACAAATATCATCATAAACATCGTCAATGCTCGAAAAATATCAATAGAAGCGATTCTGCTATTTTGGGTATTTTGCATAATTCTACTCTTGAATTACCTTTTAAAATCCTGATTCAAAATGGAATTTAAATCCGAATGATTTCAACATTTATGTTCAGCCTGGTTTAAGGATTTATAGTGGTTTTCTGACATTTATCGCGTAAGTTATCTACGGTACTTATTTCAATGAAGGATGGCCCGTGAGTAGGACCAAAATTTCCTGCCAATACTACCACTCGATCTGTTTTCTTGAGTTTGTATTTCCTTTGCAATGCGTTTAAGGCGTCACACAAAAATGCCTCTGTAATCAATGACTTTTCAGAATAATTTGGGTATACACCATATGACAGAGCTAATTCTCGCATGACTGCTTTGTCATAGCATTGGGCAAATATCACATTATTACCTCTGTATGCAGATAGAGCTCTTACTGTCCGCCCTCTATTAGTATCCGCTATAATGGCCTTTGTGTTTAACTCTATAGTAGCTTTTACAGCTGAGATAGCTAAAAAAGCTGAAATTTCGTTGTTAACGATTAGTAAAGGAGTCTCCTTGATCGAAGGAGTAGCTGATTCTATCTGCCGTGCAATATTTGCCATAGTTTCAACAGCATTTACAGGATAATCTCCATACGCAGTTTCGCCGCTCAGCATGATCGCATCAGTACCATCATAAACAGCATTGGCCACATCGCTAATCTCGGCTCTTGTGGGTCTTGGATTATGAATCATAGAATGCAACATTTGAGTTGCAGTGATTACCGGCTTCCTCCTGGCAATGCACTTATTAATAATCATTTTCTGGATGACAGGAATACGCTCCTGAGGGATCTCAACAGCCAAATCGCCCCTGGCGATCATTATTCCGTAGACATGGTCAAGTATTTCTTCTAAATGATCAACACCATCCTGGTTTTCAATTTTTGCAATAATTTTAATGTTGCTTCCTCTTTCATCCAGGATTTTCTGCACTGCGTGTACATCATGTTTGTTTCGTACAAATGAATGTGCGATAAAGTCAAGTTTGTGGTCTACAGCAAAGTGGATGTAATCAATGTCCTTTTCGCTGAGTGTAGGCAGTTTTACATGGACGGATGGAATATTAACACTTTTTTTCCCACTAATAACTCCGTTATTGGTGGCCTCGCATACCAGCGACCTTTTATCTTTTTCAAGGACTACCAATTCGATTTCACCGTCATCAATTAAAATTCTGCTATCAACAGGGACATCTTTGACAAACCCCTTGTAATTTACATAAACACACGTTTTAGAGGTAATCCCTTCAGGGTCACCTTTTATAATAATTTTATCCCCAAAAGAAACGGGTATGTTTTCGTTAGAAGTGGTTGTTCTTATTTCAGGGCCTTTGGTATCCAAAAGAAGTGCAATTTTTTCCGATACTGCCCGAACATTATTTACTACCTTAAGTGTATCTTCATGTGTTTGGTGCGCCGTATTTAACCTCACCACATTCATACCCGCATTTTTCAATTCCCGGATTAATTTTACATCGCATTTCCTGTCGGAAATTGTAGCAACGATTTTAGTCCTTTTAAGCATATGTAATTTTCAATTGAACCGCGAAAATATAAAGATTATACAATATAGCCCGATGCAATGTATTATCTGATAATTAAATAAATAAAAATGATGTGCATTATTTTAATAGCATCCCACTCAGGGATTTTTTGACTACCTAACTCCTTGAATTTTAACCTCTGTTTTTTTAACTCTTGATGCTTCATTGATTACAGATGAAATCTTAATATTATGTATCATTTTCTATGTATGTATTTATCTGCTATATTCAAAACTCAGACCTAAAAACGACCATCATGCAAAATCTGAGATATACTGTATTAATCTTACTCACTTTCATTAGTATTCAATCCTTTGCGCAGTTGAAAGTAGGCCTTTCAGGAGGAGTAGTATTATCATCCTTAATTCGTGATGGTAATTTGGCAGCAAATGATGGCACGGTAGGGTATCTGATTGGCGCAAACGTAAAATACAATTTAGGAGAGTTGGGTTGGTATATACAATCAGGAGTTGACTATACTAAGGAAGGTGACCACATACAAAACCTTAATTTTGTAAAAATTCCTCTGATACTGGGATTAAATGCCTCTGATGATGTAAGCATTTTTGTTGCATATAATCTTGCCTGGCAAGTAGGTAATCAGAACAACGTTCAGGACTTCTATAAAGACTTTGCCAACATACTTGGATTAGGGTTTGAAATTCATGTTTCAGAAAAGTTCTCAATTGGTACGCGACTAAATTATGGACTTTCCAACGTAGTAGAAGTACCTGCTGATGCTAAAAATTTCACTATAAAACCTTTTGCTCTTGATTTATATTTAACCTATAGATTTTAATAATTAACCTTTAAACATGAGATGTAATTTTTACTTTTATGAATAGGCAATTGCCAACCAAAAGCAATCCATCAAAATCAATAAAAAAAGTATTTTTCTTGAGCATTGTATTGATGGCAATGAATGTAATAATGGCTTCGGGGCAGATTATGTATCAAAATGTGAGCAATAAAAATATTTCACTTGGTTCTTACGGTCGTGTAGGTGTTGATTGGTCTTTTAATAATGGAGGATCTATTGGAAGACGCTTAAATCTTAACAACATGGGAAGTATAGGAGGAAGAATGGAAGAGCAGGATTACCTTGAAGTGGCACCAGCTTTTCATTTTAATCCAAAGAAAGGTGACAGTACACAAATATATGCCCAAATGAGGCTTTCTATGTATACGACAAGTCTCACTTCATTTGGAAACAGTTCATCTAACAATTTAGGCGGTTTAGCATTTGCAATGCCTGAAATGTATGTAGAGGCAAGAAATATAAAAGGAAAAGAATTGAGCATGTGGGTTGGTGCAAGACTCTATCGTGGTCCTGATGTGCATATTGCTGACCATTTTTATTTCAATGATCATTCAGGACAAGGTTTTGGTGTTGAATTCAAGAAAACAAGACTTTCAGCTATTTTTGTGTCATCCACAGATACAACTGCCACCGTACCCCCATATTTTTATTTGAATATTAAAACGGGTACACCAAGTGCCGCCTTGAGACAAAGAACGGTGTGGATTGGTGAACATGACCTGGTTTTTAATAAGCAGAATACCCTTACCCTAATGGGCGAATTTCATAGAATGGCCGACGCAGATTCTGAACTAGAGATTGACACTATACCTCAGACTGTTAACTTTCCTTCAGACCATGGATTTGTAATTGGGGCAAAACATCAGTATGATTTTGAAAACATGTTGCCCGGGTCTTTTAATCACTTTTCATTAAGATATGGAACTGGCATTGCCAATGGTGGTGATGGAGGAGTGTCACGGACTTGGCTCACTTTCGGTGCTCCAGATACCGTCTCGCTAAGTTTTAAAGGAGCATATTCACTGGCTTTAGTCAACCATTTTGTATTAAATTTTGACAAAAAAAATACACTAAATGGATACATCATTATGACCAATAGCAAAGGAGCAGCAGATACCAACCATAAATCACTTACTTATTTCCGAAAGGAGGTTTACAATAGAAAACTAGACTTTACTGTTGGCGCCAGGCATGAACATTATTTCACAGACTATTTTCATTTACTTTCGGAGCTGCACTACTCACAACGAAAAGATGGTACTGATCCGCTTGCCAGTATGGTAAAAATCTCCATTGCCCCGGTATTTGTACCCACCGGTGACCGGGACACCTGGGCAAGGCCTCACTTAAGGTTTGTTACTTCTGTAGCCAGGTACAATGATTTTGCCATGGAAAGTCTATATTCCCCATACCTCCAATTTGTTGGAGAGAAGAGGTGGGGCTACTATTTTGGAGTAAAAGCAGAATGGTGGATATGGAATTAATACTTGCTTTAAGAGATAAACAAGTAGTACCGTCAAGAATCTAGTATGAAGCCCACTGTAGCTTCACTATTATTAATCATTTTTTTAAATTGATTTCTAAAATAAACTTCTTCATCGCATGAGCACAATGAAGGGCGTAATTTCAGCAGGGGATAAACTAACTGCAGAAGCTGGCGCAGAAATTCTAAAAGCAGGTGGGAATGCCTTTGACGCTGCGATCTCAGCTACTTTCATGTCCTTTGCCGCAAGTTCCTCGATCACTTCTGCTGGAGGAGGGGGATTTTTTTTGGCACATCAATCTGCACGCTCAAACGTATTGTATGATTTTTTTGTACAAACTCCGATCGCCAAAAGGAAGGAGAGCGAATTAGATTTTTATCCTGTAACCGTAGATTTTGGAGACAAAACACAGGAATTTCATGTTGGATGGGGATCAGTTGCGACACCAGGAAATGTTGCTGGTCTGTTTAAAGTTCATCAGGAACTAGGATCAAAGCCCATGACGGAAATCATGGCTCCTGCAATCGATCAGATTAAAAAAGGCATAACACTTCATAAACAAACAAAATACCAGATTGACATTCTCACTCCCATTTTGACCGCATCTAAAGACGGGAAGAAAATATATCAGAAAGATCACAACCCACTTGAAATTGGTGATGTCTATTTTCTTCCCCGAATGGTGGATACGTTTGACTACTTAGCTAGAACAGGTCCACGAGAGTTTTACGAAGGAGAAATTGCTCATCAAATTGCTAAGGCGTGTGAAGAAAATGGTGGAAATCTGAGTTACGATGATTTCAAGGATTATCAAGTCATCAAACGAAAACCCCTATTAACTCAATACCGAAATGCTTATGTTTATACAAATCCTCCGCCAAATTCCGGAGGGCCTTTGATCGCATTTTTACTTAAGCTAATTGAACCAGTTACATTTAAAAGAGAAGATTATGGGAAATTAAGGCATTTGCAGGCACTGACTGACGGCATGAGGTTGACCAGTGATGCAAGAGATTTACGATTCGAAAAACACATCTATCTCCAGGAAGTACTTGATCATTTATTCGAACCGGCATTTCTAAAATCACTTCAGCAAACATTAAAAAGTTCATTACATAAATCTGGAAATACCACGCATATTAGTGTGATTGATCAAAAAGGGAATATAGCCAGTTGCACCACATCAGTAGGTGAAGGATGTGGGCATTATATCCCTGACACGGATATTATGCTCAATAATATGCTTGGAGAGGAAGATCTCAACAAGAAAGGATTTCATTGTTGGATCCAAAATCAACGGATGAGCTCCATGATGAGTCCTTCATTGGTGATAAATAAAAATGGTTCAAAAATGGGATTGGGTTCCGGTGGTTCAAACAGGATAAGATCAGCTATTGCTCAAACCATAATGCATTACATTGATTTTGGCCTATCACCAGATGAAATTGTCAACAATTCAAGAATTCACATGGAGAATGATCATTTAGATATTGAACCAGGATATCGGCACGAAGAAATTGAGAAGATTATGCTCCCTGAAAATGTTCATAAATTTTATTGGACTGAGCAAAACATGTATTTTGGTGGTGTTCATGCCGTATTTATGGATGAAAAGAGTAATATTGATGGTGCGGGTGACCGACGAAGAGTGGGTCATGTTACTAAAGTCTTTTAACTGATGAAGCTCAACTATTTTATACCAATCATTCTTATATTTTTCATTTCTTCCTGTCGTAAGCCACAAGTAAGAGAAGTCGCCAACAGTAAAGGTGTCATGGCTGAAAAAGCCATGGTTGTATCGGCGCATCCCCTGGCAACTCGTGTTGGGCTGGAAATATTGCGAAGTGGTGGAAATGCCATTGATGCAGCCATAGGAGTTCATTTCGCACTGGCTGTTGTTTATCCTGGCGCCGGAAATATCGGCGGTGGCGGGTTCCTGGTCTATCGAACAAAAGAGGGGGAATACCATACGTTGGATTATCGAGAGAAGGCACCTGCTCTAGCCAACAGGGATATGTATTTGGATGAAGACAGAAAAGTGGATAGCAAAAAAAGTAGGTTTGGGCATCTTGCAGCTGGAGTTCCTGGTTCAGTAGATGGTATGTTTACGGTATTCAATAAATTTGGAAGCAAGCCATGGAATCAACTGATTCAACCTTCAATTAACCTGGCTAAAAATGGATTTTTACTTACGGAAAAAGAAGCTGGCAAACTAAATTATTCTCAGAATAGTTTCAAGGAATTCAACACTGTTATCCCCGAAAATCTGATCAATGATGCATGGGAAAGCGGGGAAAAAGTTTTCTACACTGACCTGGCCATTACCCTGTCCAGAATTGCAGAACAAGGCAGGGCTGGATTTTATGAAGGCATCACTGCTGACTTGATTGTTGAGGAAATGAATCGTGGAAAAGGGCTGATTTCATATGAAGATTTAAAGAATTATAAATCAATATGGCGAAATCCAATTCAATTCAATTATAAAGAATACATCATTACTTCCATGGGGCCACCTTCAAGTGGTGGAGTTGCAATTGCTCAACTTTTCTCCATGGTTGAGCAATTTCCTTTACATAAATGGGGCATAAACGATCAAAAAACCATCCACGCCATTGTCGAATCAGAAAAGATGGTTTACGCTGATCGAGCTAAATACATGGGTGATATGGATTTTATCGCTATTCCTTTAAATGGACTAACAAATAAAAAATACAACAAGGAAAGAGCTTTGATCATCAATTTTGATCATGCGCTTTCAGTTGATGATATTAACGCAGGAATTCCACCTGTGGAGCATGAAGAAACAACACATTTTTCAATTATTGATCAATATGGAAATGCCGTATCCTCTACAACTACTTTGAATGGAGGATTTGGTAATCATGTCGTTGTAGGTGGAGCAGGATTCTTTCTTAACAATGAAATGGACGACTTTTCTGCCAAGCCTGGCTCACCTAATATGTATGGATTAATTGGTGGTGAAGCCAATGCAATTGTCCCAAATAAACGCATGCTGAGTTCCATGACACCTACGATAGTAGAAAAAGACGGTCATCTATTCATGGTTGTTGGCACTCCTGGTGGATCTACTATCATAACCTCTGTATTTCAAACAATCCTTAATGTGATTGAATTTGACTTTACCATGCAGGGAGCCGTCGATTTGCCAAGATTCCATCATCAATGGCTACCCAATTTCATCCAATATGAAAAAGGCAGGTTTAATGCTGATTTAATGGAAGAACTTAGCACATTGGGGCACAAATTTAAAGAACGATCAGCAATTGGCAGAGTTGATGCTATCCTGGTTTTAAAGGATGGCAAATTAGAAGGAGGTGCAGATGTGAGAGGTGACGATACTGCACAGGGATTCTAGTTAGCTATTAAAATGATAATCTTATCACTTCTCCTTTCTGTCTTCTGACTTAAAATTGTATTTTTGCGGCCATCTTAATACGGACTAACTTTTATTTTTTGATATGAACGTTGATGCAATGCGAAAAATTGACAGACGGGTAGGTATACCTCTCTGTTTTTTGATGAGTATCATCATATGGATTTCGACAAGAATCAGGTTTATTAAAAAGAAAAAGCCAGATCTCTCCAGAGTACTTTTCATTGAACTCTCTGAAATGGGAAGTGCAATCATCGTTGACCCAGCCATGAGAAAAATGAGAGAAGAGGGTCCGTCAGAGTTGTTCTTCGCGATTTTTGAAGACAATTATAAAAGCCTTGAAATTCTTCAAACAATCCCGGAAGCAAATGCATTTAAAATGAGATCAAGCGGATTGTTTGTGCTTGCCATCGATGTCATACGATTTATGTTTTGGTGTAGAAAGCATAAAATCAACACCGTGATTGATTTGGAATTATTCTCA
>Ga0316193_10003378_pt1 | contig 11498 bp, 8 predicted proteins | sample MerIslsedime2_MG_FD_207735 | JGI IMG/M metagenome (GOLD analysis project Ga0316193, IMG submission 207735) | Coastal sediment microbial communities from Maine, United States - Merrow Island sediment 2 | ecosystem: Environmental > Aquatic > Marine > Coastal > Sediment | place: USA: Maine... | reverse complement strand
GAGGTAAGCGCATTCCGCTCAAGAAGATCACCGACAACGCCGTCGAGGGGCTGGCAATCGTCGAGCACGTCCTAGTGGCCAAGCGCACCGACGCCGACGTCACCATGAAGCAAGGCCGCGACATCTGGTTGCACGAAGCGATGGCCGAGCAGCGCATCACCTGCCCTTCCGAATGGATGGCATCGGAAGACCCTCTCTTCATTCTCTACACATCCGGCTCGACCGGAAAGCCAAAAGGCCTCGTCCACACGACCGCAGGGTACCTCACGTACGCGGCCTCGACTTTCAAGTACGTGTTCGACATCGGCCCAAACGACATTCATTTCTGCGCAGCGGACATCGGTTGGATCACGGGTCACAGCTACATCATCTACGGGCCGCTCGCGAACGGCGTCACTACCGTCATGTTCGAATCGACCCCTACATACCCGAACGCCAGTAGGTACTGGAACGTCATCGACGACATCGGTGCGACGACACTCTACACGTCCCCGACCGCGCTCCGAGCCCTCATGCGCGAGGGCGACGAGCCGGTGAAGGGATCGAGCCGCGCATCCTTGCGGGTCTTGGGAACCGTCGGTGAGCCGATCAACCCCGAAGTGTGGCGCTGGTACAGCGACGTCGTCGGCAACGGAAAGCTGCCGATCGTCGACACCTGGTGGCAGACCGAAACGGGCGGCATCTTGATCAGCCCGCTGCCAAACGCCACCCCCACCAAGCCCGGCTCGGCGACCTTGCCCCTGTTCGGTATCGAGCCGCTGCTGGTCGACCAAGAGGGCAAGGAGGTCGAGGGCAACGACGTCAGCGGCTACCTCTGCATACGGCGCCCCTGGCCTGGCCAGGCGCGAACGATTCACGGGAATCACAAGCGCTTCCTAGAGACCTATTTCTCGCAGTACCCACCATATTACTTCACCGGAGACGGCTGCCGTCGCGATGAGGACGGCTACTACTGGATCACGGGTCGCGTCGACGACGTGATCAACGTCTCGGGCCACCGTCTCGGAACCGCCGAAGTGGAAAGCGCGCTCGTGGCACACCAGGCCGTAGCAGAAGCTGCCGTCGTGCCCTGCCCGCACGAGATCAAGGGCCAGGGCATCTTTGCCTTCGTGGTCCCCATCTCGGGCGCCGACTGGGAGCCGCACGAACTTCAAGGCGCGCTCAAAGAGCAGGTGCGCCAGGCGATCGGTCCGATCGCAACCCCGGACGAAATCCGCATCGTACCCGGCCTTCCAAAGACCCGATCCGGAAAGATCATGCGGCGAATCCTCCGCAAGATCGCGGACGGTCAGGGAGACCAACTCGGAGACATCTCAACGCTCGCCGACCCAAGCGTGGTCGAGGCGCTGCTGAAGCAAGACTGAAGTCCGCCTACGGCGGAGAAACGGAAACGACGATGACCGGATCGAAACAAGACAACGCGGATCGCTACTGGGCGAGGAACCTCCGCATTCTCTTCGCGCTGCTGGCCGTGTGGTGGCTGGTCTCCTTCGGCGCAGGGATCATTTTTGCAGACTCTCTCAACGAGATCAGGATCCCCGGCACTGGCTTCAAGCTGGGCTTCTGGTTCGCTCAGCAAGGGTCGATCTACGTGTTCGTCGCCCTGATCTTCATCTACGCGCGCCTGATGAGCAAGCTCGACGCGGAATTCAACGTCCACGAGGACTAACCGGCTGAATCGAAGGAGAGAGACCAATGGACGTACAAAGCTGGACATTCCTCATCGTCGGCGCGACCTTCGCGCTCTACATCGGCATTGCGATTAAGGCCCGCGCGAGCACGACGGGCGACTTCTACATTGCTGGCGGCGGCGTTCACCCTGTCATCAACGGCATGGCGACTGGCGCCGACTGGATGAGCGCGGCGTCGTTCATCAGCATGGCGGGCTTGATTTCGTTCATGGGGTATGACGGAGCCGTCTACCTGATGGGCTGGACCGGTGGGTACGTCTTGCTCGCCCTTCTCTTGGCGCCTTACCTCCGCAAGTTCGGCAAGTTCACCGTTCCGGACTTCGTCGGCGACCGTTACTACTCCAATGGGGCTCGCATCGTGGCCGTCATTTGCGCGGTGTTCGTTTCGTTCACCTACGTCGCCGGGCAGATGCGCGGCGTCGGCGTGGTCTTCAGCCGGTTCCTGGAGGTCGACATCAACGTCGGGGTCGCGATCGGCATGGCGATCGTCTTCTTCTACGCGGTTCTCGGCGGGATGAAGGGTATCACTTACACGCAGGCGGCTCAGTACTGCGTTCTGATCTTCGCCTTCATGGTCCCCGCGATCTTCATCAGCATCCTGCTGACGGACAACTTGATTCCGCAGCTCGGTTTCGGCGCGCATCTTGGCGGCGAGATCGGTTCTCGGATCGCCGGCGGCGAGACAGTTACACTACTCGACAAGCTCAATGGCTTGAACACGGAGCTCGGATTCACGGAGTACACATCGGGCACGAAATCCAAGCTCGATGTGTTGTGCATCACCGGCGCACTCATGGCGGGCACCGCCGGCTTGCCTCACGTCATCGTGCGCTTCTACACGGTGCCGAAGGTTCGCGACGCACGCATCAGCGCAGGCTGGGCGCTTCTCTTCATCGCCATCCTCTACACGACGGCGCCAGCGGTTGCTGCCTTCGCACGTACGAACTTGATCGACACCGTATCTGAAGCGAGCTACGCGCAGGTCGAGGGCGAAAAGTCGATTCCCCAGTGGTTCAAGACCTGGGAAGACACAGGACTTCTCGCCTGGGTCGACAAGAACGCCGACGGTAAGGTCCAGTACGTGGCCGGCGCTGCGCTCGCTGGTAAGCCGTCGTTCGCCAAGGCCGATGACGGCTCCTGGGCGCGGGGCGACCATGGGCAACGCCTGGTCACCAACTCCAACCCGGACACGGCGAACGAGCTCTACGTCGACCGCGACATCATCGTGCTCGCCAACCCGGAGATTGCGGCCTTACCGGCCTGGGTGATTGCCCTGGTCGCCGCCGGAGCCCTTGCAGCGGCGCTTTCGACCGCGGCGGGCCTCTTGCTCGTCGTGAGCACCTCGGTGAGCCACGACCTACTCAAGCGCGTCTTCATGCCTTCGATATCGGAGAAGAACGAGCTTATTGCGGCTCGCGTGGCGGCTGCGGCGGCCGTGATGGTCGCTGGGTATTTCGGCATCAATCCTCCTGGGTTCGTGGCACAAGTCGTAGCGTTCGCGTTCGGCTTGGCGGCATCGTCGTTCTTCCCCGCGATCATCCTCGGGGTCTTCGTGAAGCGCGCCAATCGTGAAGGCGTCATCTCCGGCATGCTCGTCGGCATCATCTTCACGGCGAGCTACATCATCTACTTCAAGTTCATGGGCGGAACCCCAGACCAGTTGTGGTTTGGGATCTCGCCGGAAGGCATTGGCGCTCTCGGCATGTTGATCAACTTCGTCGTCGCTTTCGTGGTCAGCCGGTTCACTCCGCCGCCGCCACAAGAGGTTCAAGAGTTGGTTGAGCACATCCGTGTACCCGTGGGCTCGTCAGGACCGTCGGCGGTTCACTAGGCGGCCGGTCAAACACAGACAGGAGAGTTGTGATGAGGCAAGAAAATGAACGCGGCCGTGAGACGCAACTCGGCTGGTGCGGCTGGATTCTGACTCTCGCCTGCGTCGCGGGGGCCGGACTGGTTGCCAACGCGGCCGGGGCCGAAGAAGGCGACGAGGCATCGCAGGCGGCGCTCGAGAAGGCTCAGGCACAGCTAGACGCTGCACAGGCCCAGCTCAACGAAGCGCAGGCCAAGCTCGACGAGGCGTCCAAGTCAATTCCGCAAGGTATGCGGGAGCCGACGGCCGAAGAAGAGGACGACCCCGTCGACCCGGTGGATGACTCGGTCGATGAGCTCGAGCCCGTGGGCCCCGGATTCATGTCCCAGGACGGTGCGGCAAAGAAGCTACAGTGGGCTCTGAACAAAGACGGCTCGCGATACTTCAGAATCGCGTTGTGGCTGCAGGTGTGGACACGGGCCATGCAATTGAACCCCGGCACCACCGTTCTTGACGACCCCACCACGCCCGAGCTGGAAGGGGACCAACCCTCCTGGATAGGCGACGTCGGGCTTCGCCGTGCTCGCGTATTAATGTTTGGCGAGATTTTCCCGCGCGTTCTTGTTCTGATGCATTTTGGCATCAACAATCAGACGTTTCGCCGCGATGCAGGCAGCGGGTTCAAGCAATCCTTGTTCTTCCACGACGCCTGGGCGGAGTTCGCAGCGATTAGAAAGCACCTCTACATCGGCGGTGGGCTAATCTATTGGAACGGCATCTCTCGGATGACGAATGCGAGCACGATCACGTTGATGTCGCTAGACGCGCCGATCTCGAACTGGCCGACGATCGAGCAGACCGATCAGTTCGCCCGTCAGCTGGGACTCTATGCCAAGGGCAAAGCCGGGCTCTTCGACTATCGCGTCTCCGCAACCAGGCCCTTCGTCCCGACGACGGGCGTTTCCACCACCGGGAACTTCAACTCCACCGCCAACACCTGGGCCTTTGCGGGCTACTTTCAGCTCCAGTTCTGGGACATCGAGTCGGACGTGCTTCCGTACACGGTGGGCACCTACCTCGGCAAGAAGCGCGTCATGAATCTCGGCACTGGTTTCTACGTGCAGCCACGGGGGATCGCCTACCTCGACGGCGCTGGAAACCTGAGGGAACGGTCCAATTCGATCGCCTCGGCCGACTTCTTCGTCGACCTTCCGCTCAAGGGGGAGAACGCCGGGGCTCTCACTGCGTATGGCGCCTACTATTGGTGGGACTTCGGGCCCAACAACCTGCGAAATATCGGCATCATGAATGTAGGCGACCCAACCTCGGGGACTTCGTTGGCCGGCCGAGGCAACAACTACCCGATGCTCGGAACGGGGAACAGCGGTTACGGTCAACTCGGCTGGCTGATGCCCTGGAAGGTCAACACAATTCAATTTCAGCCCTACGTCTTGAGCCAAATGTCCAAGTTCGACGCCCTCAATGACACGATGTTTCAGTTCGGGGTCGGCGTGAACATGTTCGTCTACGGGCACAACGCGAAAGTCACGCTCGAGTATCGAAATCGACCGATCTTCAACACGGACGGAAACGTAGAAAGCCGGGCGGGCAACGCGCTGGTTCTCCAGATGCACCTGTTCATTTAGGAGATAGTGAGGGTTGGTGGGTCGGAACACCCCGCCGACCGCAGGCCGCCCCGGCGATAGAGCGCACGAAGGATCGAAAGGGACAGTTCCGGAAACGGGCTGTCCCTTTCTTTTTGTAAGCTATCGCACGCTCTGCTCACTGAACGTGCGTAGCGACCCTTTAGGCTGTATTCTGGAAGACTCTAGTCAAAGGAGCTCCTGATTTGCTAGCCCAAGGGATTAAGTTCTGCCTACCCCTCGCCGCTACCCTGCTCGTCGGCTGCACCGGTTCGATCGGCGGCGACGGTGCAAGCGCCATCGACGACAGCATCGCGAAAAGCCTCTGCGTGGTCGACACGCCGATTCGCCGCCTGACTCGGTTCGAATACAACCGCACCGTCCGCGACCTGCTCGGCGACAGCAGCAACCCAGCCGATCTGCTTCCTCCCGAAGAAGAGGTCGCCGGCTTCAACAACCAAGCCGCTGCGCTCACCAGCAGTGACTTGCTGATCGAGCAGTATATGAAGGTTGCCGAGGACGTGAGCACACGGGCTGTCGGCAACATCGAAGCGCTGTTACCCAACTGCGACCCGGAGCTCGACGGCAATGAGAGCTGCGCTTCTTCGTTCATCCAAGATTTTGGAAAACGCGCATTTCGAAGGCCGCTCCTGCAGAGCGAGACGGAGCGGTTCAAGGCCGTGTTCGACTGGGCGTTGGCGGACGCCGACCTCGGGCGCTTCGAAGACGGTATCCAACTCGTCATCGAAACGATGCTTCAGTCGCCTTCGTTCCTCTACCGCCCGGAGCTTGGCGACCAGACCCCGATCGAGGGCGACATCGTGCCGTTCACCAGCTGGGAAATGGCGACCAAGCTCTCGTACATGCTTTGGAACACGATGCCTGACGACGCGCTCTTCGCGGCGGCGGCGGCAGACGAGCTTCGAACCAAGGAGCAGATCGCGGCACAGGCCAGGCGCATGCTCCAAGACGACAAGGCACGAGACCTCGTCCGAAACTTTCATACGCAGTGGCTGCAACTCACGCATCTCGACAGCCTGACAAAAGACTCGGGGGTGTACCCCAACTACGACAACTCGATCCGCGGACTGTGGAAAGAAGAGATTCAGACCTTCGTCGAGCAGGTGATTCTCGAGGGCGATGGTTCGCTACGAACCCTTCTGACCGCGGACTACAGCTTCATGAACGAGGAGCTAGCGAGCTTCTACGGCGACGACGTGCTCGATTCAGTTTCGGGGCCCGAGCTCAGGCAAGTTCAGCTCCAGCCGGAACGCAGGGCGGGCTTCCTGACCAGCGCGGGCCTCATGGCCAGCCATGCGAACGTCAATCAGAGCTCGCCGGTGTTCCGCGGGAAGTTCGTGCGGGAGCAGCTGATGTGCAACACCCTGCCGCTTCCGCCGAACGACTTGGTGATCGAGCCTCCCGAGCTCGATCCGACCAAGACTACCAAGGAGCAGTTCGAGGAAATTGGCGCCAACCCGGCCTGCGCTGGCTGTCATACCCTGATGAACCCGATCGGCTTCATCTTCGAGCACTATGACGGCATCGGACAGTGGCGAGATCAGCAGAACGGCAAGCCCATAGATGCAACCGGCCAGGTCGTGCAGACCGACGACATCGATGGTGACTATGACGGCGCACCCGAGCTCGCTCGGGCGCTTGCCGATAGCACTCAGGTACAGGAGTGCGTGTCATCGCAGTGGTTCCGCTTCGCGTACAACCGATCGGTCACGTCCGAGGACAGCTGCAGTATCGAGCAGCTCAACGACGTGTTTCGCGCCTCGGATTTCAACATCAAGTCGCTCCTGGTAGCGCTCACTCAAACCAACGCATTCCTCTACCGCCGTGCGGTCGAGCTCGAACCGGACGCAGCCGGAGGTGCCCAGTGAAACGGATCAAACGACGCGCCATGCTCAAAGGCACGCTATTCGGCGGCACGGTCGCGATTGGCTTGCCCATGCTGGATGCCATGCTTCCGGTCAGCGGTGCCGCTCAGACCGGCACTGCGCCCAAGCGAATCGTCTTCTGGTTCACCGCAAACGGCACGCGCCAGGACATCTGGAGCCCGCCGGCGAACATGGACTTGAACGGGCACCCTCTTCACGCCGCGATGGCGCCCTTCTCGAACAAGCTAATTTTCCTGGACGGGGTCGACCAGTCGGTGACCTACGACTCGATCGGCGACGGGCATCAGACCGGTATGGCTTGCATGCTCACCAACGCGGAGATTCTTCCTGGCAGCTTGTTTTGCGAAGGCAACTGCGACGCGGGAAACGAGCAATACGTCGGCTGGGGCGGCGGGCAGTCTGTCGACCAGTACATCGCCGACGAGATCGCGAAGGACGCGGTGACCAAGTTCAAGTCGCTCGAGCTCGGTGTGCAGGTGAAGAGCTCGTCGATCTGGTCTCGAATGGTGTACTCGGCGCCGGACCAGCCCGTGCCGCCTCGCGAAGACCCGAACCAGAACTTCCAAGACTTTTTCAGCGACATCGACTCCGACCCTTTTGCGCTGCGCCTCATTCAGCGGCGCCGCAAGAGCGTCCTCGACGCGGTGATGGAAGAACACGCGGCGTTCCAAAGTCGCCTGGGCTACGACGACAAGCAGAAGCTCGACAAGCACCTGCAATCGATTCGAGACCTGGAGACCAGGCTGGCGGTCACCACGAACTTCGGTGAAGCGTGCAGCTCACCGGAGCTGAGTCTGCCTGGGGGCACCTTCCAGCAAAACGACATGTACCCCGTCACTGGCAAGGCCCAGATGGACATGCTGGTGATGGCGCTCGCTTGCGACCTGACGCGCGTCGCGTCGCTGCAATGGTCCCGATCGGTGAGTGGGGTGCGATTCAACTGGGTTCCTCAGACGCTGGACGAAGGACACCATGGGCTCTCGCACTACGACGACAGCAATGCGAACGCGAAAGCGGACCTCCGTGAGATCAACAAATGGTACTCGGACCAGTTCGCGTACTTGCTGGGCTTGATGGATGGCGTTCAAGAAGGCGAGAACACCTTACTCGACAATACCGTGGTCGTTTGGGTCAACGAGCTTGGCAAGGGCAACAACCACACGCGCCGCGACATGCCGTTCATTCTGGCGGGCGGCTGCCAGGGTTACTTCAAAACCGGTCAGCACATCGACTTTGGCGGCGAGCCGCACGGCAAGCTCCTGGTGTCTCTGACGCACGCCATGAACAAGCCGGTGAGCACCTTCGGCGTGCCGCAGTACAGTCAGGGACCCTTGAGCGGCTTGGCGCTTTAGCGACGAACGCCGATTGGCCAGTACGGGTCGCGCGCGCTCGCACTGCTGAGCGAGCTGTTGGCACGGGTCGGCGCGCCGATCGGCCAGTACGGACCGTGGCTGGGACCTGACCGCCCCTTTGGCACGCCGCTGAAGTAGTAGCGGTTGAAGTAGCTACGCACGTAGACGCCGTAGGGAACATAGAAGCCCGAGAAGTAGTAGTAATGCTCCTCGAACGAGGCCCAACGAGGCGGAACGAATACGTGACCCGCTCTGGAAGCGACATATGTGCCGGCCACCCAGGAGAAGCCGGTGGGACCGTAGATCCAGTGGGCAGCGACCCAAATGGCCCCGGCATGAGGTGCGGCGGGCCTTTTCGTTTCGACCGCCTCTGGCTCGGGCGGCGCTTCGGCGACTTTCGCGACGGGAAGCGGCTCATGGGTGACGACCAGGCGCTGCGCATTGATGAGCATGACCTGACCCCTGGTGAGCACTGGGTAGTCGGGCTCGGCTCCAAGCGTCTGGAGCGTGACGCCCGCCCGATCGCCAGCCGGACTCTCCGCGAAGGCCGTCCCGGCTGTGGCGATGAGCACTCCAGCACTCATGAGCAACGTCAGGAAACCAGCGGTGAATCTTGCGAGGCTTGACATGGGCTCTCCGAGAGAGATTCTAGGCTCGTTGGCGCCCAAGGTCACCCCCCTGCGCCCCTGAAGTCACCAAAAACTACGCGCGGATCGGCGATCATGGTTTGTTAGGGGCAGTTCTCCATGGGCCGCCAGTCAACCTATCCACCGCCATCGGTCTCGATCGAGCTCGAGCTCCCGTCGCCGGTTCGGCTGCGACGGCCGAAGGCGCAGGTGCCTCAGTTCACCCACGCGCGCGATTCCCATGCACGCTGGGTGCGCGCGGTGAACGCGATTGGGGGTTCGTTCGAACCGCTAGGCAAGCCCTCAGCAGAGATCTACTGGGACCGCGCACAACGCTTGAACCCGGACGCCGGAGATCCAAGCGCCGACGCCCAGACGGCGCTCGCCGCCCTGACCGAATCACTCAACCAGGACGCTGCCCTCAATTTCATCGGCAAGATTGCTGCGTGGATCGATTGTACGCGCATGGCGGGAACGCATTTGCGGATTGAGCAGGCGCTCCGTGAAACACCTGCGATCGAGCAGACCCCACTTCCAACTCCGGTGTTCGTCTTGGGTCTGTTTCGCAGCGGCACGACGGCTCTGCATCGCTTGCTTGGCGAGGACCCCGAGAATCGCACCCTGCCCCATTGGGAGAGCTTCGACCCGGTACACACGCCCGAAGGCCCCGAGCCGCGGCAACGCAAGCTTGCAAGAACTTTGATGCTTGCGGACATCATCTCGCCGAGCATCAAGGCGATCCATCCGATGGACGCGCATCAAACCGACGAGTGTCGCGGCATGTTCACCAATGTCTTTCGGACGCCGCAGTTCAACGTGCAGTATCGGGTGAGCAGCTACCTAGACTGGCTCCTGGCGCAGGACGCGAGCGTCGCGTACCGCCAGCACCGCCGCCAGCTCCAACTCGTTCATCATCACCGGCCCCATGGAAAGCGGTTCGTCCTCAAAGACCCGACGCACACCTTCTTCGTGGACGAGATTCTCCAGGTCTATCCCGATGCACGCTTCCTGTTCATCCACCGGGACCCCGCGGAGACGCTGAGCTCGATCTGCAGTCTTCACGCGTACGCTCGTTCGGTCTTCAGCAGCGACGTAGACGCCCATGCGCTCGGCGCCGAGCTGTCGGAGAGCTACATGACCCGATTGCTCGAACCAGCGGTTTGTGCGGTAGACCGACTCCCGGCCGGGCGAGTCGCACACGTCCGATCGCCGGACCTGAGCCGGGACCCGGTGGGTACCATCGCGGAGGCCTACCGGATGCTGGGCATGGAGCTTGGTGACGAGGCCCGCGCTGCAATGCACGAGCACATGCGGGCAAAGCGTCAAAAGACGAGCCCGCGCCACGTCCACAGAGCCGAAGGGTTCGGCCTCGACACAGCTGCAATCCACGAGCGCTTCGCGAGCTATTGCGCCCGGTTCGAGCTGATACGCTAGTCGTCGACCTTCCAGCAGGCCTGGTGTGCGACGAGGAAGGCGTCGATGAGCTCTTGGCCCTCATCCGAGAGCTCGACCTCGGGCTGCAGCCCGAAGCGTAAGGGCGAGGGAACGAAGCGCGAGGGCGCATCAGGAACTACGACCTCGACTTGGACAGTGGGCACATCACCGGTGACGACGAACTCGGGGACATAGCAGAAGTCCGGCGCGCCGCTGCGTGGAGTGCAGACGCGAGTCCCGCTGGCTTTCGAGGCGTTCAGGTCGGCTTGGTAGGACGGCAACCGAGTCTCGTCGAACAAGAGCTCGACCAGGGCACGGTGCGTTTCCGGGGCGAGGTAGGCCTCTTTCCAGGACGCGTTCGCACTGGCCGGCAGGCTCGTCTTCATGCATTCAACCGCTCGCTCGTGCGACGGCTCGATGCGCAGCACCCGTCGCTCGCCATCGAAGTCGCGTGAGAACACGTAGCCGCCGGCGGTGGAGCTGGGCTCGTCCTCGACCGTGCAGCCGTTTTGCACGATGGCACAGAGAAGAACTGCAGCGAAGATGGGCGTGTGAGCAGGTCGTGGAAAGGTCATGCTGGCCTCCTAGTCAGCCAAAATGAGGCAGTAGATCGGGTTATCCGGGTCCTCGGAACATGAAGCTTGCTCCACGTAGAACTCGGGGGTGTCGTTGATGGCGTAGAAGTCTCCGAGGTTCCAGAGCACGTCCTCGTTGAAGGTTGCTTTCTTTCTCTGCCCGAAGAGAACTGCAGCCCTCGCTCTTCGCGCCGGCGTAATGAAAGGATGGTCCTCCGGCGTCCAGTAGTAGGCGGCGAGCCACATCACCTCGAAGGTGTTGGCTCCCCTGCTGGACCAGCGCAGATCGCAAGCGGACCGGTTCTGACAACCGCTGCCGCCATCGTGCGATACTCCGTGACGCGCGTGTCTTACTTCGTGCACGATGGTCGATGCGCGCCAAATCGAATCGATGCCGTAGAAAAAGGTCTGATAGAGATCGATGTAGTCGTTGCGAAATGGTCCGGTCGTCGTCTTTGCG
>Ga0316193_10003373_pt1 | contig 11501 bp, 25 predicted proteins | sample MerIslsedime2_MG_FD_207735 | JGI IMG/M metagenome (GOLD analysis project Ga0316193, IMG submission 207735) | Coastal sediment microbial communities from Maine, United States - Merrow Island sediment 2 | ecosystem: Environmental > Aquatic > Marine > Coastal > Sediment | place: USA: Maine... | reverse complement strand
GTTCCATTTCCATTGATAGAGTCTGATACAATTCTATCACTGAATCTTAATTGTAATGTCTCAATACTAAAATTCATAGTTGCTTTTGTAATTACTTCTCTAAAATTTTTAATGTTGATTAGCATTTTTCCCTCCACAATTTATTTTTGTTTATTAACTAAATAGGTCAAAAGCATTTTACACTCTCTTGTAGATAATTGAGGAAAATGTTCTTGAAGCTTTTTAATTCTCTTTTCCATTTTTTCGTCTTCTTTTCTTTTCTTAATCCATTTGATATATCTCTTTCCTGTTGGCAAAGCATCCATGTAATATTCATATATAACATCATCAGGCAACAGGAATTGATAGTGATTAATTTTATTGACCTTTTCTATTAAGTCTTTATCATGACTTAACCAGTGGCTTAACATGAAGGCAGGAGCAATTTTCCTGTCATATTCTATGGTTTTTCTTTTAGTCTGTATCTGATTTAAGAAAGTGAACAAAGTCACTTCATCTATTTTTTTTGCTGGCATTAAATCACCTTTGAGTAGATCATATCTACGATCATGCTAATAAAGTTAATTTCTTTAATTCCTACAAAGTTATCCTGAAATAAATGCTTTCCTATTAATAGGATTGCTGCCCCAGGTTCCTTGAACTCCCCTGCTCTTTCATACATATATTCATATAATTCTGGATATGGGATATAATTTGATTTCAATTCTTGTCTTATAGATTCTAAATCTTGTGTAAGAATTAAAGAAAAAATCTTTTCAAATAAAACTTCAGAAGCATAAATTCTTGATCCTGTAAGTTTTCCTTCAATACAGTTTTCTTGAAGAACATTAATGGTTTTCCTAATATCGGGATAACATTTTGTAACAATCTCTATTACAGTCTTGCCTTCAAATTTTATGTTTTCTTGTCTAAGAATCTTCAGGCATAGCTTGCCGATTTCTTTTTTTGGTGGATTATCAAATCTAAGGACAGTACATCTACTTTTAATCTCATCAATAATATAATTTTCATAGTTACAAATTAAGATGAATCGGCAAAGATGATAGGTATCTTCCATTAATTGCCGTAACATTTTTTGAGACCCTTGTGGGCCTGAAGTTAAAGAGTCACATTCATTTAAAACCACAACCTTCATATCTTTCATGCACATTGCAGTTGCAAAAGGTCTAATTTTGCTCCTAACTACATCAATGCCTGATTCATCAGAAGCATTGATCCACATGTAATCAATATTATCTTTTTTGATTAATACATTTGCAAAGCATCCCTTTCCAAGTCCTGCTTTCCCATATAACAAAAGATTTGGAAGTTCTGTTACTGCTTTATTCAGTTTTGGTTTAATCTCATCATTAAGAATAATATCTTGAAAGGTCTCAGGTTGATATTTATATACCCAAATGTTTTTTCTTATGTTCATTTGTTCAATTCCTTTTCGTATTTCATGAATTCTGTTCGTGTTAGAAATTCTTTATCATCTTTCGTTTTTATTGGAAGTACTTCTTTACTTCTGTAATCAATATAAGAATCTTTTTGTCGATCAAAATAAACCAATCCTACTTTCTCATGAACATGTTCAATTCCCCCACATGATTGAACAGTCCCTTCAACTATAATTCTCATTTCTGCTCCCATATTAATGCATAAATGACACCATGCACAAGACATAGGGGCTAATCCACTTGAAGCTACCCCTGCAAAAAATTCAGTGTGTCCACATACTTCACAAGTCTTATCTTTTCCGGTCATAAAGTACTCCTTTCTGTTTTAAAATAATTTTAACATGGGTTTTCGAAAATGTTAATATATTATTTTTTTTTATTTTTAAAACATTAACAATTTTGAAATCTCATGGTAGAATTCAGGAATGAATTAAAATGTGGGGAAGTATATACTTGATATTAGGAGGTATTAACATGATAAGAAAGAAGAAGTTTTATGTAATGGATTTATGGTTTAGTCAATGTCTTAGAGAATCCAGACCATCAAAACTTGAACAATATTTAGTTTCTTATATCAGAGAAAATACTATATTCGAAAAATTTATGGATTTTAAAAGTTATTATGAAATTGATCAAAAATGTTTTGGTAGTAGTGAATGTAAAAAAGCAAGATTGGTTATAAAGACTCTAAGAGAGAAGAACCAAATTATTTTTAGAGATAATAAGATTGCAATTAATTATGATGCTCTTACTTGGAATTTATCTGATGAAAAATATGAAAAAATTAGGAAAGTACTTCTTAAACATGACGTAATTTAAAATCTTGTGTAAGAATTAGCGTATTAATATAACGTCATTTTGACGTGTCAAAACGACCCCTATAAGTCAAAATGAGAGTATAAACAATGTATAATATAAATCATAATATATACAATAGATATAGGGGTCAAAAAGACTCTAATTGGGGTCAAAACGACTCCTAATTAGGGTCAAAAAAACCCTAAAATGGGGTCAAAACGACCCCTATATACGATATTAAGTATCTGTAATAATTAAGAATTTTTGACCCCCAATACTTAAATACTTTATAAAGACTATATAAGAAGTGTTTAAAGTACTAGGAGCTAGTATAACTAATAAACTTCGTTTATTAGGAAAATTTTCCAGTGAACAAAATTCTTAATACTTTTGCCTTCGGCAAAAAGCTTTGCTTCGGGTGCAAGCACCCTACACAAAGCTTGAAAAATCTTTAGTAATAATTTCTAAAGAAAATTAAATTTAACCATTAATAAAATTTTAGTATTAATAGGAGATGATCATGATTATTGGAATCGTAGGATTTATAAATTCAGGTAAAGGTGAAGTTGGAGATTTCCTTCATAGAGAATTCAAATTTAAAAGGGATTCATTTGCAAAACCACTAAAAGATGCAGTGGCAGTTATTTTTGGATGGGATAGGGATATGCTGGAAGGTAATACGGAAGAAAGCAGAAAGAAAAGAGAAGAAGTAGATACATTTTGGAGTATGGTCACTGGTAGGGAAATAACTCCAAGATTGGTTCTTCAAATTTTTGCTACAGAATGTGTGAGAAATGTTTTCCATCAAAATACATGGACAGCATCACTAATCAAAAGAAACTGGAATTATGATGCTGATGTTGTAATAACTGATTGTAGGTTCAAAAATGAAATGAATGCCATAAGGAAAGCAGGTGGTTTAATCATCAGGGTAAAGAGGGGGAATAATCCAGAATGGTATAATGACATGGTAAAGTACAATAATGGTGAAAAAAGCACTAAAATAATTGAGCTAAGAAAGTCCGGTCTAATACCCCATATTTCAGAGACCGATTGGATTGGATATGATTTTGATTATACCATCAAAAATGATGGAACATTAAAAGAGTTACATGAAGAAACTGAAAAGTTAATGTTTGAGATTTTTGAAAATGAAAGGGATGTTAATTTTAAAGCAAATAAATCTCTAAACGGAATTATAGATTACTTTGGGGGATGAAGCTTTCTTTTCTTTCTTTTTCTCTGAACGGTCTTTAGGATTTTTTCAATCTCTGCTCCCTCAATTTTTCTTTGCAGTTTCTTGATTGATTTAAAGCTAACGTATCCTTGATCATCTAAAAATGGTTTGATGTTTTTCTTCAGGTATTCTTTTAATCTGGAAGGCATTGCTTTTAGTGGCAAACTTACAGCTTTGGTTTTAGCTCTTTCCATGCTCATGTTAATTACATAGGAGTGAGTTGCAGGAATCTCAACCATTTTTCTTTGTCCATTTCTTTTAATGAGTAAGGTATCATCAAAAGAATTCCTGAAGCAAAGATACTTATATCCCTTATCAGGATTGGATGTAATCTTGCTAAAGGTCAATGTTCCATAGGTTTCCCCTAATTTGATTATCGGAACTCCATTTGTCGAATACTCCATTTTAATAACCTGCATCGTTCTTCCTTTCTTTTGACAAAGATTGTCACTGACTGACAGAAATTGTCAGTTTCAATAGGTATTGTATCATAGTGAAAAGTTATAGTCAACCCTTTTTTTTCAATGGTTTCAGTGGATTAGGTGATTTTTAGCCTTTTTTCAGGGTTTGGCACACCAATTGCTATATAGTATGGCATGAAAACAAACAGCAAAATAAACAATAATAAAAAGGAAAATCAAATGAAACTTTTTGTCTCTGAAGTAAATGTTATCGAAACTGATCTTTATAGTCGGATGGCTGAAGATGGAGAAATTATTGTTTATGATTGTATCGTAAGAGCTATTTGTGATGGAGAAGTTTATGATCACAAGGTTATCTTCAGGGGTGCTTTCAAAGATGAATATGAAGGTTATTACCATGTTGATTACAATGCTAAAAAACAAGCTCATATCCTTGCTGATAGAGTAGCTGATGTGAGTGTCATTAATACTGATCATTGGACTGCTATTGGTCATGTGGATGAAATATATAAAACTGCTGAAGAACGTCTTGATGAAGCTTGGAATGATTATTCAGATTATGATTTACGTTAAAAATAAAGAAAGGAAAATACAATGACTAAGAAAGAAATGGCTATTGAAATTGCAAGTGCTTTGTTGAATGCTCCGGTTAATGAGAATAACTGGAAGGTCAAAGACCTTATGAAAAGAACCAAATCTGAATTAGAATCTCATATGAAGTTAGCCGATAGAATTAATGAAAAAAGATAGAATATATCTAACATTTTTCTTGACATTGCTTTTGAAATAGAATATAATGAAATTATAAACAATCAAAAACAAACTTTGAAAGGAAAAAATCTCATGGCTAAAAAAATTACCGATACTTTTGATGATCTTTTAAATACTTCCACAACCACCAAAACGACTTCAGCAGCAAAGAAAAAGAATGATATAATCCATCCTGTTGATGATGATACCCAAAAAGAGATTGATAATCTTTTGGAAGGGAAAAAAGAGAAGAAGCTTGCCGAAAGCAAAATTGCTAAAGCAAGTCCTATCATTATTGATGTTGGGCTTTTGATGCAAGTTCAAAATGCATATGACGGTAAATTTCAAAAAAGCTATAAACTTGGCAATGAGAAAAATCATGTAAATATGGTTACGGCAAATTCATGGAGTTTTAAAGAAGAAGATGTGCCAGTGATTAAAAATATCATTGATGATGGTCATGGCAAAAAGAAAATACCATCAGATGAAATGCTTTTGAAGGATAGAAAGGTTCAATTGAAAAAAGAGGTTTTTTCTGATCAAGTAATGATGAAAAAATTTATCAAAATGGTTGGGAAGGATTTTCCCGAATTTTTTGAAACAGTTGAATCACATTATGTTTCTGAAAATTTCGATCAAGAAATTTTTGAGGTATTAGATAAAGAAGAAATTGATAATCTGAAAATGTTCATGAAACAGAAAAAACCTTCTTTACGGTAACTTTTAGGGGGGAGAAATCCCCCCTTAAAAGGAAAAATATTATGGAATATAAAATCACAACAGATAAGATTTTTAAAGGGGTTAGGAAAGTTGGAATATTTTCAGAGACCGATTGCATAGGTTATGCTGTAATTAACATTTATGATCCTGATGCTTTTGATTATGATAAATGCAAGGAAAAAGGTTTAAAGGTATTGGTGGTATAATGTTAAGAAGAAGAAATGTAGTTGAGAATCCATTAGATTATCCTCATAGAAGTGGTGATAATGTTGTGAATCTTAAAACTGAAAAACAAGGTAAAGTTATTGATGATAGTGCTTTGATTCAAAAACATGGGCCGTGGGTTTTGGTTAAGTATGATGATTGTGAGAAAATCGAAGATATTAGGGATATAGCTAATAAAGGGAATATAGTAGAATGAAACTCAAAAAATTTACATACTTCTATCCTGAAAAACCACAATTGATTTTAAGAGAATCAGATGCTTTTGAGCAGATGAGTTTTGATCCGGTCTATGTTGCTGAACCAAAATTCAATGAGCAAAGATGTGAATTACATTTGATTAATGGTGTTGCTCATTTTTGGGATAGGCATGGAAAAGAGTTAAATTATAATTCCAATCCGATTTATGAAGATGGAAAAAATGAGATAATCCGAATTCTGGTTGAAAAGTTTGGTGATACCGGATATTTCTTGTTTGATGCTGGACTTAGACATAATAAAGTTCATGGAGTCAATCATAAGCTTGTGATCTATGATATCCATATTTACAGGGATGAAGTGTTGAATAAATTAATTTTTAATGAAAGACGTGATATTCTTGAAAAGTACTTTATTGGAACATTGAAAACTTTAGGTTCTTTTTCAGGGACTTTTCAAAATCATAATGATACTGTTCATTTGATCAATCAATACCCGTTTAATTTTCAAAAGGTTTATGATGAATATATAAGTGGTGATTTAGGCAATCCTGATGAGTTTGAAGGTCTTGTTATAAAGAGTTTGAACGGTAAATTAAAACTTGGTAGAGCTAGTGGAACTGATTCAATTTGGATGTTCAAAGTTAGAAAACAAACTGGAAGGCATAGGTACTAAAATTGGATTCAAAATATCCACATAGGGTAACTGTTGCAATGACAGATGATATGTTCAGACAGGTTAAACAATCTCTGAATTTACGTTACATGATGGGGGATATAGCAGGGGATAATGAATGTGATATTCTTCTTCTTCATATGTGTAAAGCTATTGATGAGAATGAATCAAATCCAATTTTCCTAAGAAGCATTAAGGAATCAAGGAAATCAAAGGAATGATAAAAACTGAAAGGAAAAGGAAAGCAATCATGATAGAAACAGAAATAAAAGAAATAATAACTCATTTTGTTACGTGGGATGAAATTTCTGTTCTCATCAGTGAGCACGTTTTAGAAAAATATAAAATTGAAATTCCAGAATCAGCACAAGTAAGGGTATTAAACAAAAAGGATGTTATGGTTGATCCTGATAGATTAAGAATCAGATATGAAAAAGATGTGAGTTGAAAGGAAAGATATGTTATTTGATAAAATGTGTAGAATAGCTGAAAGAGAGATACCTGAACTAGAGAAAAAATTAAGGTCAATCAAACTGTTTCACTTTCCCGGAATTCCACATGAGTTTTTACCAAAGGAAATAGATGATGATATTCTTGTTTTCTTGAGAGAACAATTTATGCTTCCTTTTCAATCCATTGCAATTGAAGATGATGCAGGATTAGTTATTATTGAAGATATTGAAAAAAATGCAAGGGGAATCAATCAAGAGAGAAAATTTATTGATGTAGTTAGATTGGATTCTCCTGAAAATGTATTTAGAGATGAAGCAGAAGAAGATGCTAGAAAAAATACAGAAATGAAAGAATGGGTTAGAGACCAAGGGATGCTTGATTATGATCCATTGTGTTTTGCATTTGGATCAATTGAATCAGTAGAGTATGTGGATTCACATAATTTTCTTACACAGGTAAGAATGGATAGGGTAGTAATAGCCTATGTAAAGCCATTTCGAAAGAAACATATTTTTGCTGATTATGATAGAGAAGAATTAGATAAACTTCCAGAATTATCTGCATTTCATGTTAAATCAGCAGGTATTAATGCAATGACTGCTATGCAGGAAATTTTATATGCAAATACTCCTGATAAATTTATATTAGAGATATCTCCTTCTTTCCCCAAAACAAAGAAAAATAAAAAACGAAATATAAAAATTAATAGATCGGATGATAGAAAAAAATATATATTATTAAAACCTAAAGAAATCAGAAAGATAATAAAAGAAGATATACCCAATAAAGGAAGTGGAAGAAAATCTCCGAAAATTCATGAAAGGAGAGCACACCCAAGGACATTTAGAAGTGATAAATTTGTGAATATGCAGGGAAAGACAATCATGATACCTGCTAAATGGATAGGGGTTTCAGAAAAAACTGTTGGCAATAAACGATATAAAGTTATGTTGGATATGTAAAAAAATATAAATAATAGGGAAATCATGTTTTTTTATAGATTTGAAGAAGTTCATTATGCTAATATTGGAATTAAAGTTCTTGAACGTAAATATACTTTATTGAAAGAGACTCCTAAAGGTTATTGGATAAAACCTATATGGGATATTTCAATGACAAGAGATTTCAAAACATGTCATAGGAAATGGGTAAGCAAAACAGCAAAGAAAAGATATGCTTATCCTACAAAAGGGGAAGCACTAATAAGTTTTAAGGCAAGGAAAAGAAGACAGATTCAAATCTTGACTGCTCAAATAAATAATGCAAGGGTTGCATTAGCTTGTATAGAAGAACCTATGCAGGTGTTACCCCTGCCTATTGAGAGGGAAAATTAAATGTCTATACATGAAATAATTGATAAATATTTAACTGAAGAAAGAAAATGGAAGAAATCAGATAATGATTATGTCCTACAAGATAAAAATACTTCTGATACTGTAGTAATAAAACAAAGAGGGAAAGATTGGGTTATTTATGTAAATGGAAAGCCAAAATCCAAAGCATCATCTTTACCAGATGCTAAAGATGATGCTGAACTATATATCCATGAAATTTAAGAGAGGGAAAATTGAATTTAATAGATAAAATTGTTCGGGAAGAAAATCTTCATGAACTGGCCTATAGATATAATATTGGATTTATGGAAATGGCAAAGTTTTATCAAGAAGCTTCTCCCAAAGAAATTAAGCTTATGGAAAAACTTGTAAAAGAAAATGATTGGGAAGGATTTAAAAAATTAATTAAGAAAATAATCGGTGTTGAGCTAAAAGGATAAAATGATAAAATGAATAAATCAGATTTAATTAGTTATGTGTCAGATAAAACTATGATTACTGAACAAGATGCTTCTGTAATTGTAGATGTGTTTATTCAAGGGATAAGAACTGGATTAGAACAAGGAGAAAGAGTGACTATTAATAATTTTGGTTCCTTTTTCCTTTTGGATCGTAAAGAAAGAAAAGCTTTAGACCCAAGAAATCAAGAAGTTATAGATGTTCCTGCAAAAATCGTTGTTAAATTCAAACCAAGCAAGAAAATTCTTGACATGGTTAATGAAAAATGATATAGGTTCAGAAAGTGGTGAAGTGTTGATGGTAACACGGAGCTTTTGGGAAGCTCAGATTGTTGGTTCGACTCCAACCACTGCTACCACTCCTTCACAAATCCATGTTTTTAGAACAAGATTATAGAGATGCAATTAAATTTGCTTTAAATTATCCACCTGCTGTTGATTTTGTATCATATGATGAAGACAAAGACATATATATAGTATATGTTTATGACGATGGATGGTATGATTTTAATTTGTGTGGCTATTATGTTAGAAGCTGTTTAAATTGGAAAGGAAAAAAGGCATGGAGTTAAAAAAGTAAAGGAGAGAAAAAATGATAAAAGGTGATACGGTTACATTATTTGATCATGTGATGGAAGTGCAATTGAAAAAAGAAAGTCTGAATTTGGTACGATATGATCTAAAGTGTACGTGTTGTACATATCCAAGAAATCTTGTAATGGAAGTTACTGAAGAAACTTTAGAGTTGATGAGTGTTTTAAATGGATTCAATGAAAAATGAGTAGTCCTTTCTTTGGTACTGGCTATAAGAAGAAAAAACCTGCACAATCTGCTCCCGAAAAACAATCTGCTGCTCCTGAAAACACTTTACTTCCCTCTACAAATGTAGCTGTAAATGTCATGGGAGACCTATATCAAGGCAAAGAAGAAATTAAAATACTTGAAGGGAATATCATGGTTGATGGTTCTAAGAGGGGAGAAATGCCTATTACTAGTGGAACATGGATAAAAATCCTAAAAGGAAAAAAAATTAAAAATAAAACATTAACAATTGTCGGAAGTCATGTTATTATCTAATTGAGTTAAAGATGATATTAATATATCGGAAGGAGTAAAATATGAGTGGGAGTTAAACAGAATGCCGAAGTGTGTAAAATGTCAAGAGATGTTCCCCCCCAATTATGTTGACATTATTGAGGGGAGTAAACCTGAAGTAGATGGGGAATATCCGAAACAATGTATTTTTTGTAGACTAGAAATAGACAAAGTTGAGAGAGAAACAGAGAAAAATTCAGGAAAATTTCAGGATTACACTAGAGCAGAGTGTTTATCTGATTACAAAAAATTTCTCAGAAGTCTTAAAGATAACCAAAATGTAAAAGAGATTTTGAAGAAGGCTGAAGATTCTTCAAGGATTGTAATAAATTGAAGAAGAAAGCTACTTTAAAGTCTTTGAAAAAACCTGCCAAATTAGGTTTTCTAGGATATATTGGGGATACTCAAGGTTGTGGAACAATACGAGTAATATATCCATATTTTCTACTCAATCATTTCAGAAACAAGCAAGTACAAGTCCATTCAACGTATATGATGAATTATATTTCTGATATTGAGTGGTATAAACCTTTTACTTTCGTTCAATTTCAAAGAAGTGCTACTGAAGGACATTTAAATCTTTTGAAGCATTTTAAGAATACTATACAACAGAGATATCCTATTCCTATCATATATGAGATAGATGATATGTTGTTTGGTATTCCTAAATGGAATTATGCTTCTCTTTACTATAACGATAATGAATCCATAGTAAAATCAATAATGTCTGAATGTGATGCAATGGTTACTTCTACTGCAAAGCTCAAAGAGATATATTCTCCATACTGTAAAAAAATAGCTGTTATTCCAAATCATCTACCTAAATTTGTATGGGGAGATAGATATCCTGCTCATGAGTATTATGATAAAAGTAAAAAAATCAAGGTGTTATGGGCAGGTAGTCAAAATCATTTTGCAATGAAAAAAGTTACGGGTGAACAAGTTACAGGTGGTGATTTTGGAAAAAAGTTATTAGGGTTTATTCGAAAGACAGTTGAAGATTATGATTGGCATCTTATGGGAGCAATACCTGAAGAACTACATGATATAAAATCTAAAATTAATTTTCATCCTTGGGAAAATGTATTTGAATATCCTAAAGCTATAAAAGATATTGAACCTGATATTGCAATTGCACCATTGGTTGATAATGAATTTAATTCATGCAAGAGTAATATAAAATGCCTTGAGTACACTGCTGTTGGTGCTGTTGGGGTTTATTCGGATGTTACTCCCTATAAGTTCCAAACATTGAAAGCTAAGACTGATGAAGAAATGATAGCTCATATTGAGAAACTATCAGGGGATATTGATTATCGGGCTAGGATATATGAAAAGGACTATCAAAGAGTTAGGTCTCAATTATGGTGGGAGAAAAATGATAATGTGAAGAAGTATGTTGAAACTTATCTTAACCTTTTTGGTCAATGTTTATAAATGCCTGTAACTTCTAAACATATTGAGAAAATATATTTTCATTTCAGAAAAGCTCAAGCTGATCATTTTAGTAGAGGGTTCAGAATGCCAAAAGATTTTGAGAAGCATTTTGATACCAAATTTGCAGAGCAGAATAAAAAAGCATTAATAAAAATTACCGGATGGTTCCTTACTAAATGGCAAAATATTGAACCATATGATTATTTTAGATGTGGATTTGAACTTCATGATAAGAATTTTTCATATATGAAGTTCTTTCATGA
>Ga0316193_10003372_pt1 | contig 11501 bp, 10 predicted proteins | sample MerIslsedime2_MG_FD_207735 | JGI IMG/M metagenome (GOLD analysis project Ga0316193, IMG submission 207735) | Coastal sediment microbial communities from Maine, United States - Merrow Island sediment 2 | ecosystem: Environmental > Aquatic > Marine > Coastal > Sediment | place: USA: Maine... | reverse complement strand
ACCAGGATATGATCCCCGATCTGCAAGGTCTGTTTCATGGATCCTGATGGTATTTTAAAGGCCTGCACCACAAATGTGCGTATGAACAGTGCAATGAGAATCGCCACAAGGATGGCTTCTATATTTTCCCTAAGATGACCTTTTTGGGGAGTGCTTTCGTCTTTTTCCTCTGAATGTTTACGTTTCAAGATTTTAAATACCTTCCTGTATATAATTGACTATTTCCGATTGACGAATGAATATTTGAGATTCGCCTCCCCGGATCGATTTTTAGCTATATCTGGATAATAATTCTGAGTAGCAAATTGGCAATTATTCCGGCTGCCACATCATCCGCAACCACGCCCAAACCACCTGGTATTCGTTTGTCCAAATTTCGAATTGGAAACGGTTTAAAAATATCAAGGATTCTGAATATGATAAAACCAATCACCACCGTGATCAGGTTAAAGGGCAGGCCGATTAAGGTTGCCACCATGCCCGCTATTTCATCGATAACGATACAGCCCGGATCCTTCTGTTTTAGCAATTTTTCAGCGGCATCTGCGATATATGTGGCAAATAAAGTAAAGAGCAAGGTGCATAGTATTGCCGGTGCCAGTGAAATTCCAGATAGGGCGAAACTAAGCGGAAGCCCGATTAAAGATCCAAACGTGCCGGGTGCAAACGGAATGTTTCCGATATAAAAACCCGTGGCCAGAAAGATTACCGCATCTTCTCTCAATTTCATGGCCCGTGTCTATAAGTTCGCTCCCATTTTGTCAAGATCAGATTGTTTCACTCAAAATCCCTGACTCCCGGATAATGGTATCGTAAACCATTCTCAGAGGAATATTTTGCTCTCGCGCAATTTTTTGGCAGACATCATACTCGGGTACGATGCGGAAATTCCCCTGGAGGTCTTTTACGCGTTTAACCGGTATATCTCCATAGGTTGTCTTTACTTCAAACCGATCGCGCCACAACAAACGCCTACGGGACTCATAATAGCGCACCCCCAGTGTTGTTGTCTCAGACAAAATCCGGCGAATCAAAATATCTTTGTCATCCGAATAACCTAGTACCTGAAGCAGGGTTCCGGGTCTGTTCTTTTTCATATAAACGGGAATCCAATAGACATCCAGGGCCCCATCGGCGAAAAGTCGATCCATCAGATAACCGAACAACTCCGGATTCATATCATCAATGCAAGTTTCTATAATAAATATTTGATCCTCTTGTATCCCATCCGGCAACCCGGCAGCGATGTCCGACTGCGCACCAGTGATGATTCTCAAGAGATTCGGTACACCCTTAACTTCAGGAACTTCAGGCTGTCCTGCACCATACCCGACACCAGTTATGGTCATATCCGGCAATGTGCCGAACGATTCTGCAAGGGTGACAACAATCGCAGCCCCGGAAGGGGTAACCAATTCGCGGGGAATATCGGTTCCGTAAACCGGAACTCCTTTCAGAATACTCAGAGTCTCCGGTGCCGGTAAGGGAAGTTTGCCATGACTGCCGATGACAAATCCTTTTCCCAGAGGGATGTGAGAGGCCACTATGTTCTTTATTCCCAGATAATCAAGGCAAATGGCAGTCCCCACAATACCGACGATGGTATCAGTTCCCCCTACCTCAAAAAAAAGCTCATCTTCAGATGAGGAGCTGCGGATATGGGTGTCTGATGTAGCCAGCTTTTTAAATATTTGAAGACTGGTAGATTTGATCCGCTCTGATAGCGAGCAGTTTTCGATCAGAGATCGTATGTCAGCAAAATTACGTGCTGCTTGATCACCGTATACAACGACACTGACTGACATGGCACTGATGCCCTTTTGATGAACCGGGGTCACAGTTATGTCAAAATCCGCAAGGGGAAGGCTGTTGAGACGGTTTTCCAGATATTTTAATGGGACGCCCAGGTTAATTAGCGCACCCAGGGTCATATCTCCGCTGATTCCGGAAAAACAATCGAAGTAAGCCAACATAGAGAACTCTATCCGAATTAAAAGATTGACAAAAAAAAATACAAATATATTATAAGCTGTCCTATCGGAAGTGCGCAGCTGGCTGGTGCGGCTCCCGGACTTCAAATCCGGTGTGGGGCGTTAACACCGTCCCGGGTGGGTTCGATTCCCATGCACTTCCGCCAATCGCTCTATTGTCGTTCCCGGCACATCCATAGTATCCGCTTCGATCCATTGTGGATTTGTTACAACGAATGCCCTATTGATTTGCAATTGAATCGTAAGTTCTTAAATCTATACCATATTTTACTACTGAAAACAACGTAAACCGAAGCCTTACAGCAATTCTAACTATATTTTTCCCTGACGATCTTACAGATAACCCTACCGCAAAGCGGAATATGTTCGAAAGCCTTTTTGATCATTTGAAATTGGATCTATGTAATGGATGCTTTAGATCCAACACAAAAGGTTCATGCCATTGGAAAAGACACTAACGCTTCAAAGGGAACTGAATCGTTTAAAAAACGAAAAGGCAGCCCTACAAGTCCAGAGCAAACTGCTTGAGAAATTTGTATCCCTGGCCCGTGCGGCTGGCAAAAAAAAGGTGCTGTCGGCCATCCTTCAAAAAACCCTCGAAATTTCCACCGAACTTGCCACTGCGGAAAAAGGCAGCCTGTTTTTACTCAACTCCAAAGGGGCTGTTACGGACAGCATTTTAACCCGCAAAAACGCCACGCCTGAACAAAGCGCCAAAATCATCGGGACGGTATTCAACAAAGGGCTTGTCGGTTGGGTACGTCAACATCGAAAAGTGGGATTAATTCTCGATACAAAAGATGATGCTCGCTGGCTGGATCTTCCCAATCAACCCTACAGGGTCCGTTCGGCATTGGCAGTTCCGATCCTTCGGGGGGATAAGCTTCTGGGTATTCTGACACTACTACATGCTCAACCGGGACATTTCACCCCAGAAACCGCCGATCTAATGCTATTGACCGCCCGGCAAATTGGCAGTGCTCTTGAAAATACTAGGCTCTACTCACGATTGGCCGAATCCTACCGGCTTTTGAAACTAGCAAAACTTAAGATCGAAGACTATTCAAAGGCCCTTGATGCAGAGATGGAAAAAGGCAAAAAAATACAACGAGATTTTCTGCCCGATCAAATACCCCGTATCGACGGCTGGGACATCGCAGTTTGTTTCAAGCCGGCCAGGCAGGTTTCCGGTGATTTTTATGATGTGTTTTTGCTGCCGGGTAATCTTATCGGGCTGGTAATTGCAGATGTATGCGACAAGGGGGTTGGATCGGCGCTATTCATGGCACTGTTTCGTAGCTTAATCCGGGTTTTTTCGGGTCAAATCAGTTTACAGGGTGTGTCGGTGTCCGGTACCTGCAAGAGCGATTCAAATTCATTCTGCGACTATCATCATGTCGCTCTGCGTGCGGTTTCACTTACCAACGACTATATTGCCGTTGAACATGGTGAGGAGGGAATGTTTGCGACGCTCTTTTTTGGGGTATTGGATCCCATGAGCGGAGAAATGGGTTATGTCAACGGCGGGCATGAGCCAGTTGTTATCGTCAACCCTAGCGGTGTGAAAGAAAGCCTTGAGGCGACCGGACCAGCGGTAGGTATGATGCCGGAATCGAAATATGTGGCCAAATCGGTCCAAATCGAACCCGGAGACATCATAATCGGCTATACGGACGGGGTGACGGAAGCACTTTCTTCGAATAAAGAGTTTTATTCAAGGGCTAGGTTAATTTCTATTTTAGAAAACCCAATCCCTACCGCATCAAAACTAATCGAACAAATAAAAATCGATATATTAAAACACATAGATGATGCGCCGCAGTCCGATGATATTACGATGTTTGCGGTGCATCGGAAGCATTGATGGATTCCGATGGCATATTATTTTCATAAAGGTAATTTTCCATGAATCATCCCAAATATCCGCACTTGCTGGCACCGCTTGATCTGGGATTTACCCAGTTAAACAACAGAGTCCTCATGGGTTCCATGCACACCGGGCTGGAGGAACTCCCCGATGGATTTGAACGCATGGCGGTCTATTACGCTGAAAGGGCCAGGGGCGGGGCGGGACTTTTGGTCACCGGCGGAATCTCCCCCAATGAAGCAGGTTGCATTGCGCCCGGAACAGCCAAATTGAACACCAAAGAAGAAATGACTAAACACCAAATCGTGACGGATGCCGTTCATCGGGAAGGCGGTAAAATTGCCATGCAGATTCTGCATGCCGGGCGGTATGCCTTTCACGAGAACCTGGTGAGTGCATCAGCTTTTAAAGCCCCTATTAACGTTTTCAAGCCCCGGGCCTTGAGTAAAAAAGAGATTGAAGCGCATATCTCAGATTATGTGAACTGTGCTTGTCTAGCACAACAGGCCGGATATGACGGCATCGAAATCATGGGATCCGAAGGTTACCTGATCAATCAATTCATCGTATCTAAAACCAATCATCGAACCGATGCTTGGGGCGGCAGTTATGAGAATCGAATTCGTTTTCCCGTGGAAATTGTCCGCCAGACCAGAGATAAAATCGGTCCCAATTTTATAATTATCTACCGGCTTTCCATGCTTGATCTCGTGAAAAATGGAAGCTCTTGGGAGGAAGTCATCCGTCTGGCTGAAAAAATTGAGCAGGCCGGCACCACAATCATCAATACCGGTGTCGGTTGGCACGAGGCCCGGGTGCCCACCATTGCGACCGCTGTGCCGCGGGCTGCCTTTACTTGGGTGACTGCCAAACTTAGAGGAACGGTCTCCGTTCCTCTGGTAACTAGCAACCGCATCAACACGCCTGAAGTCGGAGAGGAGGTGTTGGCCAGGGGCGATGCGGATATGATATCCATGGCCCGCCCTTTTCTGGCGGATCCGGACTTCGTGAATAAGGCGGCGGCGAACCGCGCCGATGAAATCAATACTTGCATTGGGTGCAATCAGGCATGTCTAGATCACATCTTTCTTGGTAAAATATCATCCTGTCTTGTCAATCCAAGGGCCTGTCATGAAACCGAGTTTCAATATCTGCCTGTTCAACATAAAAAGAAAATTGCCGTTATCGGCTCCGGTCCTGCCGGCCTGTCATTTTCAACCGTCGCCGCCGGGCGGGGCCATGAGGTCACGTTGTTCGAGCAAAACGATATGATCGGAGGGCAGCTGAATTTGGCCAATCAAGTCCCAGGTAAGGAGGAGTTTAACGAAACGCTCCGATATTATAAAAAGCAGTTGGTATTATGCGATGTTCGCGTGCATCTAAATCTGAAAGCTACCACCGCACAGCTTTTGCAAAGCAGGTTTGATGAAGTCGTTCTGGCGACCGGTGTTACACCCCGCGTTCCGAACCTCGACGGGATCGATCATCCCAGCGTGTTAAGTTATGTTGACGTTTTGTTGCACAGAAAAGAGGTCGGTCAACGGGTTGCCATTGTCGGTGCCGGTGGAATCGGTTTTGATGTCGCACAATTCATTACTCACCCGGATGGTTCCTCAAGTCTTGATATAGAGGCGTTTCTGGAAGAATGGGGAGTTGACAGATCTTACAGGATGCCGGGCGGCCTCATGCAGAAACGTCCGCAATTTTTGGCTTCTGGACGCCGGGTTTTTATGTTGCAAAGAAAAAGCGGTAAAATTGGGGCTTCCCTTGGGAAAACCACCGGGTGGATTCATCGTCTGACGCTCAAACAGCGAAATGTAACCATGATTAACGCCGTAACATACAGCAAAATCGACGATGAAGGTTTACATATTATACTCAAAGGTCAACCTCAGATTATAGCAGTGGATACGATCGTTATCTGTGCCGGTCAGAAATCAAAGAGGGACCTAAAAAAGGGGCTGGAGCGCGCTGGGACGAGAGTTCATTTGATAGGCGGCGCAGAGCTTGCCGTCGAATTGGATGCCAAGCGGGCGATTGATCAAGGCGCCAGATTGGCAGCGGCTATATAGGATTTCTCAAATTATATCGTACAGTTTTTGGTAAAAAAGGCGACGGCCTATCGATCTTTCCAAATCGGTGTCTTTTTGTTTAAAAAGGCATCAATCCCACGTTGAGCATCTTTATAAAAATTCGCTCCTTGCGGATTTTTATGCGGGCTTTATGGAATGCAATCACCGGTGACTGATTCAAAATGCTGTTTCAGCAAAATTAAACCTCAAGTAATTATCATCCGGATCGTCCGTCATCACAGGGTTCGCCCAGATCATCGAACCGTGAGTGTTCGGCCGTGCTGCTTGTCTGGCATGCATCCAGACCTTCAGCCTGCATAGGCTTGCCGCAGCACGCTGGAATATTCGGGTCGTCTGCATTTATTTCCGTTTTGTTGCCGCAGATAACACATTCAAAAGATAGTTTTTCTGTCATGAGTTCCTCCCTTAAATCTGTCTGTTATAATTATACGGGTTAAAATAAGGGATTTAAGCCAGTGTGTCAAGGATCTTCGAAAAGCTCCAGATCTCTGGCTAAACACCTAATACACCGGGTTCCAGTCGGCTCAAATCCTGATACGCCATTAATTCGATGAGGATCGTTTTGATTTCCATGAGAGCTGTCAAGACATTCGTTGCGACCGAAATGGATTCTACAATTAGCCGTTTAATTGCTTGACATAAAGATGATTATGGATGAGAAATGATAGCTCGTCCACGAGCACGAATGCGGTGAGTTCATCTTGATTGCTTTTGGTTAATCCGGACCAGGTGAATTGACATGAATATATCATTTTCATTCGGTCGGATGGTCGGCGATGGACAAATTTGCAACACTGACATCAACATCGTAAAATGTATCAGTTTTGGGTGCGCCGATACGACACCAAATATGGCGTATCCGCGATCGGAGTCTATTCCATGAATAAAGCCATCTTGTCGGTTCTGGGGCATGACCGGCCCGGAATTGTGGCGGCAGTGACCGCTATTCTCTTTGAACTGAACTGCAATATCGAAAACGTCAGCCAAACAATCCTGCAAACCCAATTTTCCGGCTCCTTTATTGTAACAATGCCACAAAACCTGTGCTTGGAAGACCTACATGAAAGGTTCATTGAGAATTTAACTCCCATGGGGTTGCATGTGCACATCGAGCCGCTGCTTAAAAAAAAAGTGGCACTTGCTACCCGTCAATCCGAACCTTTTGTTATTACCACCAAAGGTCCAGATCGTCAGGGACTAGTGGCCGGTATCAGTGAAATCATTGCCGGCTACGGTGTCAATATCACCAATCTTCAGGCGGTATTTAAGGGCGGTGATGAACCCGGTGATAATATCATGATATACGAAGTTGATATTCCCAATAACATTGACCAGCAGGCATTTTATCGGAATCTTAGAGAAAAAGCAACATCCCTAGCGCTGGATATCAGCATCCAGCACCGAAACATTTTCGAAACCATCAACAGAATCTAAAAATCAGCCAGAGTGAAGATGACAAGGTCTTTTGGATATGGAAATCGTAATGTCGAGTGTGGAATTATAATGCGTTGTATGGATATGCACTCAGCGACCTCTGAATTCTGTCCGCTGACTTCTACAAGGAAAGGCCACTCATGTTAACCGATAGAGAAATCATATCAACCCTGGAGATGCTCGAAAATGAGAATCTCGACGTCCGGACGGTGACATTGGGAATTAATTTATTGGATTGCGCCGGCGCCAGTCTAAATCGCGTTAAGGACAAAATTTATGCGAAAATTGCCCATCTTGCCCAAAATTTGGTCAACGAATGCGACCGTATCGGTCAAAAATACGGCATTCCGGTGGTAAACAAGCGTATTGCGGTCAGTCCTATTGCGGTAGTGGGGGCGGCACTGTCATCGTCTCAGCTGGTTGAGATCTCCAAAGCCCTCAATGACGTCGCCCGGGAAGTGAATGTCGATTTCATCGGCGGCTTTTCAGCTCTGGTCCAAAAAGGCATGGCTCGGGGAGATCATGCGTTGATCGAAGCAATTCCCCCCGCCTTGGCTGCAACTGAGCGGGTTTGTGCCTCGGTAAATGTCGCGACCACTAAGGCCGGCATCAACATGGATGCCGTACTACTCATGGGTCAGATCATCAAAAAAGCAGCAAAGTTGACTGCCGACAAAGATGGCATCGCCTGTGCCAAGCTTTGTGTGTTTGCAAACATACCCCAGGATATCCCCTTTATGGCTGGTGCTTATTTAGGAATCGGTGAACCGGATGCCGTTATTAACTTGGGTGTCAGCGGACCGGGAGTGGTAAAAAAGGCAATTGATCGGGCGCTTGAAGCCAATCCAGACATGGACTTGGGACAAATTTCCGAGTTGATAAAAAAAACCGCTTATAAAGTCACCCGCGTCGGGGAACTGATCGGCAGAGAAGTCGCCGACAACCTGAAAATACCTTTTGGTGTCGTGGATCTCTCCTTGGCCCCGACTCCGAATGTGGGAGATAGCGTCGGGGAAATTTTTCAAAGTCTTGGACTTTTAAGCATTGGTGTCCCCGGGACCACCGCAGCCTTGGCAATGTTAAACGATGCTGTTAAAAAAGGAGGCGCCTTTGCCAGCTCCAGAGTCGGGGGACTCAGCGGTGCGTTTATACCGGTCAGTGAAGATCTGAATATTTCAGAAGCTGCCCGTAAAGGGTACATCGGCCTTGATAAACTGGAGGCGATCACCAGTGTATGCTCTGTGGGACTGGACATGGTAGCCGTTCCGGGAGATACATCCGAAGAATGCATTTCTGCCATTATTGCTGATGAAACGGCCATCGGCGTTATCAATAACAAGACCACGGCAACTCGATTAATACCAGTCCCCGGGAAATCGGCCGGCGAAAATGCCTTTTTTGGCGGTCTGCTTGGGCAGTCCACCATTTTACCCGTCAACAATGGGCCGGGGCAAAATCAGTTTGTCAGACACGGTGGTCTAATCCCGGCCCCGATCCAGAGTCTGACAAACTAATCGATTTAATAGTATTTGAATCAGCTATATTTTCCCCGTCTTTTTTAAGTTAGAGTAACAGCGAGTAGGTAATGATATTTGAACCCAGCCCCCGGCAGCGGACCGGGGACTCAGAGTTATTCCGGTAGACTTACCTCACCGACACCACCGGACAAGTAGCTTGGAGGATGACATATTGGGCTGTTGAACCCAACAAAAGCTTACTGACTTTCGACCGCCTCTTGACACCAATGACAATTTCATCTGTTTTACTTTCTTCGGCAAACTCAACAATGTCTTCACCCGGTGCAAGTCCCCGGATCAACAAATGGGTATTGCAGGTTATGCCACTTTCGACAAATAAGGATTTCGCCCATTCCAGACCTTTTTCGGCTTGTTCAATTTGCTCTCTTTGCCCCTCGGTTCCTTTTTCCATCGAAGTGATGACATCAACAGTCGCGCCAAACAATTTTGCATGAGTTTTTGCCAGATTTAATGCCTCTTTGGCCGAATTTGTACCGTCATAACCAACTAAGATTTTCATTGTGATCTCCTTATTCCTTGGTTGAAAACATCCATCCGCTGCGGGTGTCCGCCCCATTGGCACATCCAACGGAATACTCGCTGTCCTTCTTGGATTAATTCATTTACATATCGCACATCCTTCAAAAAGGTCACAAAATTTGGCAATTCATTGCAATGCATGTATTATCGCTCTCATAAATGCAGGCAAATCATCGGGCGTCCGGCTTGTTATTAAATTCCCGTCCACGACGACTTCCTGATCCACCCAGCTGGCCCCGGCATGAACCAGGTCATCTTTGATGGCGGAAACTGAAGTGACGGACTTACGCTGAAGTATGTCGGCCGAAGCCAACATCCAACCGGCGTGACAAATTGCTGCGACAACTTTACCAGCTTCATGCAAATCTCTCACGAGTTGTACCATTTTCGGGTAGCGACGCATTATATCCGGTGCGTATCCCCCGGGGATTACAATGCCGTCAAACTCTGAAGCCGACACCTGATCTGCATTTACATCCACTGTAACCTCGGTACCCGGTTTGCCGGCATAGGTTTCCGCACTCCCGGAACCCATTACAACAACCTCGCATCCGGCCTCTTTTAGCCGATAGTAGGGGTACCAGAATTCATGTGTATTAAACATTTCCTCAACCGGTATGACCACTTTTTTTCCTTCAAGTTCCATGCACAGACTCCTTTCAGTAATTAATTAGTTGTTTCAGCCGTAATTTTTATATTATAATCGACCTCCTAGAATGAAAGTCGATATTTAAACTTGCTCATAAGCTGGTTACGTTTCTTTTTTTATGGGGCTATCCATCTTAGTTTGCAAACAATATATGCATCCTACAGAACATGTCCACCTTGCTAACCGCATAAATCGGAAATCCCGTGTGCTGATCCCGGCTTTGCGAAATGGGTGGTATAAAATATGATCCAAATTACCGATACAATCGCTTTAAATGAAAGTGAAATTCACTTGGAATTCATCAGGGCATCCGGCCCGGGCGGACAAAACGTCAATAAGGTGTCCAGTGCGGTCCAACTCCGTTTTGATGCTGCAGGATCTTCGGCAATAAATGATGCAAATTATGAACGGCTAAAAAAAATTGCCGGTCACCGAATGACGACAGAAGGTGTCTTAATCATCAAGGCCAACCGCTTCCGATCCCAGGAGCAAAACCGTCAGGACGCTTTAAATCGGCTGGTTTTGCTGATTCGCGGAGCGATGCAGAAGCCCAAACACCGTCGCCCGACCAAACCGTCGGTGGCTTCCAGACAACGCCGTTTGGCGGCCAAACGTCATCGTGGTGAAACCAAACGCCGGCGAAAAAAGATTGGGCGCTCCGAAGAAGATAATTGATCGTTAATAGATTAGATAATAGTTGATTTCAAGTTAGAGGGCTTTGCACCAATTGGAATGTTGTGATCTGTCCACGTGGTCTCTCAAATATGAATTTAGCCACTTGACTTTTTATTTTTATTTATTAGTTTATGAATGCAGTGACTGAGATCCTCTCTTAACTTGTCGAATCATTAACACTTTTTAATGATCGAAACCCCTTTGGTATTGTTGAGTTATTTTAAAGGCGGTTGCCTCACCCACTTGTAACCTCTTAGAAATCCGGATTCTAATTCCGCGATATGAAAAGATCGAGCGAACATAACCGTTTATATGAATCAGAACCGGAGTTGCTGAAAGAATGGCATCCAACCTTGAATGGGGACTTAACGCCTAGAAAAGTTAATATTATCCATCCCAAACCGGTTTGGTGGATTTGTAGTCAGAGCCATGAGTGGCAAGCCACGATCAAAAGCAGGATTCAGGGAATGGGATGCCCTGTTTGCAATAAAGACTGGTCTAAAAAAAATAGACCTTATAGTAATAAAGGTGCGCGATTGCGAAGCAGGAAGGTGGGAAAGGGCAATTTCGCTTCAAAAGAATCGAAAATTGTATTCGAATCAGTCTTTTCTGATATATATTCAGGTCAAGACTATAGAAAAAGTGGACGATTTAAGAGCAATGGTACAGCAATAATTGAAATTCCTGCTACCGGACATTGGTTCTATGCCCAAATGAAGAATTTTAGTGCCGGCG
>Ga0316193_10003370_pt1 | contig 11502 bp, 10 predicted proteins | sample MerIslsedime2_MG_FD_207735 | JGI IMG/M metagenome (GOLD analysis project Ga0316193, IMG submission 207735) | Coastal sediment microbial communities from Maine, United States - Merrow Island sediment 2 | ecosystem: Environmental > Aquatic > Marine > Coastal > Sediment | place: USA: Maine... | reverse complement strand
TCGATAAACGCCGGAAGCTTTATAAAGCCATACAAAAAAAAGGGGTTGTTATTAACTGTTCCGTTCCGAAGGGCGCTCGAAGGGCGGACCAGCTGGCCCAGGAAGCCGTCCTCGCCGAACGGATGGAGACCCTGCTCCATGGATCAGGGAAAACAGTGGATCGGCGAACATTTCGGGCAATGTATGAATTGACGGGCTTCGACCTTCGAATCTTTTCCGAGAACCTCAATACACTTATCACTTATGTGGGCGATCGAAAAAAGATTACCCAAGATGATGTGGAGTATGTTCTGAAGCGGACAAAAAAAGATCCCATATATGAATTCACCAACGCCATATCAGATCGGGATCTTGAAAAATCGTTCTTTTTTTTGGATTCTCTATTATCCGATAATTTTCACCCGCTTCAGATTATAGCTGCCGTCACAAATCAGATTAGAAAGCTTTTGATCGCCCGAGGTTTTATCGAAAGCACCCATGGCAGGTCCTGGCATTCTGGAATTCAGTACGGGCAGTTTAAAAGCAGTATTATGCCGGCGGTACAAAAATATGACCGGGACATTTTAAATCAGCTCCAGAAATGGGATGACACGCTTTCAAAAAAAAAGGAGATGAACAAATCAAGGTCAGAAAAGGTGGGGAAAAAGAAAAAGAAACCAACGGCCACCGATCTTGTGATTGCCAAAAATTCACAGAACCCATATCCTGTTTACCAGATGCTCTTAAAATCCGAAAAATTTACCACCAATGAACTGATTGCTGCTTTTGAGAAACTGAGCGAGGCGGATCTCCGACTGAAGTCCACGCGGCAGAGTCAAAAACTTGTATTGGAACAGGCTATTCTGGGTATATGCCGATAGTGTATCGTGGGAAACGGAGTGCGTCGCCGGAAAGGAAATCTTTATGGGCTTTATCAGACGACAGGAAGAACGCCTGGCGATCCGTTTATTGATTTGGCAGTACCAGAGGATCAACATACCTGTTCCGGCAATGGAAGAATTGGAGATTCATGCCGCCAGACTTGTAAGTGATGCCCATAAAATTGCAACGGAAAGGGGACGCAATGTTCTGGGCATTCTCAAGGAGTTGATCGCTGATATCAGAAAACGGGAATGAGATTGATCCGATAATTTTGTTTGTGATCCATTGGGGTATTATTTTGTTGAAAAAGAATCCACAGTATGGTATTGACCCAAATCAATCAGGCAGATTGAGTGGTTGCTCTTGTTATTGTAATTAATACAAAATGTTAACTAGTCTAAGTAAAGGAGGTCGTATGCGAAAAGGTTTGTTTTTTATTGTTTCATGTCTGGTGATCGGTTTGATTTTCACCCCCTGTGCCTGGAGTAAGGCCAAGACCATCAAGATCGGCATCAACGCCCCAATGACTGGAGACATACCCAAGGTCGGCGAGGGATCGAAATTTGCCGGCGAGATGTGGCTTGAGGACATCAAGGCAGCCGGGGGGCTTGAGGTCGGAGGAAAGAAGTATCCTGTTGAACTGGTCATCGAAGATAACGAGTCCAAAGCGGAATCGGCTGTCAAGGTGAACACAAAGATGATTACCGAGGACGAAGTCCTTTTCGTTGTCGGACCTCAGTCTTCCAAGCAGGCGATACCCGCGGGAGAAGTGGCCAACAACTACAAAACCCCCATGATCAGCCCTTGGTCAACCAACCCCGACACCACCAAAGACCGCCCATTTGTTTTTCGCGGCTGTTTTCTGGATCCATTCCAGGGCCCCGTGCTGGCCAATTTCATCAAGGAAGAGTTCGGGTTCTCTAAAGCTGCGGTGCTTTACGACGTTGCCAGCGACTACCCCAAAGGGCTTGCAGAGTTCTTTAAAGAAGCCTGGGAAAAGGTGAACGGTCCGGGATCCGTAGTTGCGTTTGAAAGTTTTACAACCAAGGATGCCGATTTCAGTTCCCAGTTGACGAAGATCATAAAATCAGGCGCTGAAGTACTGTTTACGCCGCAGTACTACAACGAGGTCGCGCTGATCGTTCAGCAGGCCCATGAGCTGGGTTGGAATAAACCGATTGTGGGGAGCGACAGCTGGGGCTCGGCTGAAACCGTAGAACTTTGCGGAAAAGACTGCTACGGCCTTTTCTTCAGTACGCATTATGCCGCTGCCGGAGCCAAAGGTGCGACCAAAGCGTTTATCGATCGATACAACAAAAAGCACGGGTATGTGCCCGACGATGTGGCGGCCCTGACCTGGGATGCCCTGGGCCTTGTGCAAGCGTCGATCCAATCTTGCGGCAAGATTACAGGAAACGTTGAGAAGGATCGCCAATGCATCCGTGATGCAATGGCCAAAATCAAACAATACGATGGTATCACCGGGAAAATGACCTTCACCGAGGATGGAGATCCCATCAAATGTGCCGTTATAGTCAGGATTAGCGATAAAGGCGAATATGAATTTTACAAGTCTGTTTGTCCATAAACCTATATCCTAGCGATTGATTTGTACCTAAACTGATTGGTTCCAGGTTCAGGGTTCAAAGTTCAAGGGTTAAAACCGATTGAAACTACCCAAAATATTGATCAAATTCCGTAATGCCTGACATAATCTATTGGGCGGAACGGTTTTGAACCCACAATGTAGCCAGTATCACATTGATGCGAGTTGTTTGAGGTTTTTCCAACCCGGAACCCTGAACCGCTCAACCTGGGTTGTACAGACATTAATGAATGGGATAGGTTTTATCCCAAAAGGAGCTATCGCAGATTTCTTATAAAAAAGGGCGGGTCAGGGTGGTGAGCTCTGGGTCCGCCCTTTTTTGAAAGAACAGGGATTAAACTCAATGGTATTTTTCTTCCAAAACCTGGTTAACGCGCTGCAATGGGGCAGTTTTTACGCATTGATTGCCCTGGGATATTCCATGGTATACGGAATCCTGATGCTTTTCAACTTTGCTCACGGCGATATTTTTATGGTTGGAGCCTACATCGGTTTTGGTGTCGCAACCGGAATAACGGCATTGGCTTCATTCGGTGCCATTGCCCTTCCCAACTGGTTGATTCTGGTGTTGACCATCCTTATCTCCATGTTTCTGACTTCCTTTGTGGGCATATTGGTTGAAAGGCTGGGGTATCGACCGTTGCGGGAAGCACCACGGGCTTCAGCGGCAATCACCGGTTTGATGATCGGCATCATCCTTGAAACCGGGAACCTGGCACTGTTGGGCGCTAAACGGGTCAGTTTTCCGGCTCTGATCAAATCTACAACCTATAATATCAGCGGCGTTTATGTCACGAACAAGAAGATTATGATCGTTGTCGTCTCCCTCATGTTGATGTTCGCCCTTCACCAGTTTGTACGGCGGACCAAGTGGGGGATGGCCATGCGGGCCATGGCTTTCGATTATGTGGTTGTACCTCTGATGGGAGTGCCGATAAATACCATCGCCGCCCTGACCTTTGCCATAGGATCGGCTCTGGCAGCTGCAGCAGGGATTCTATTTGGTATCGCGTATCCGGTTCTGGACCCTTACATGGGCATCGTGTTCGGATGGAAGGCTTTTGTGGCTGCAATCTTGGGCGGAAGGGGATCTATTCTGGGAGCCACCCTTGCAGGGTTCTTACTGGGGTTCATCGAAATTTTCGTGGCGATGATTTTTCCTTCGACCTTGCGGGATCTGATTGCCTATTCAATTATTCTGCTCATTCTGACATTTAGACCCCACGGCTTTTTCGGTGAGCCGTACAGCGCGCGCTTGAGACTCTAAGTACCGCACCATGGACAGTAAAGACGAACGTTAAATATGAGTGATAAAGACGGAAAATTATCGAAAAACATGAAGATTTTAAAGGACAAAATGCTCGATACGATTTCCGGGGTTCCTTTGCTCGGATGGCTTTTCGGCATTCTGATAGCGGTTCTGCTCGAGCATTTTGCAGGTGATCTTTTGGTGGATGTTTTAGGATTGCCGAAAATACCGGTTCTTTTCGGTTGTGTGATCATACTCAAGAAGCCGTTGATGATCCCCGGTGCCATGCTCTACATGCTGCTGATATATATTTTACCCATCAGTATCGTGGCACGCCTGAGTTCCGTACCGGCAAACAGGGTGGCCGCAAAACTTCTGGATTATCCGATGTTCGTTTCTGTTCTCATCCATATCGCACTCTTTTATGCGTCCTTGTATATATGGTCGGAAATCAGTGCTTACAGGGTTTTGACCCTCAAACTCACTCTGGTCGCCATTATCCTTACCCTGAGCTTGAATGTAATTAACGGATATATGGGAGAATTTTCCTGTTCGCACCCCGGATTCATGGCCCTGGGTGCATACGGCGCATCGGTATTTACGGTTCTCCTTTTCGCCAATGACAAAATCTTCGGCCACGCACTGCTTCCTCCTTCTTTAGGCCCCTTCATGTTCCCCATTGCTTTGATCATCGGGGGGATCACCGCGGCCCTTGGCGCCCTTGTTATTGCCATCCCCTCATTCAGGACCCGAGGCGATTATTTGGCCATTATCTCACTGGCGTTTTTGTTCATTGTAAAGAGTATGATCGAAAACTTGGAAGTCGTTGGAGGGCCAAGAGGGTTAAGCAGCCAACCGGACTATGCCGGGCTGCCCACGGTATTCATGTGGACCGTCGCCTGCATATGGATTACCAATAATTTTGTGCGTTCTACTTTAGGAAAGGCTCTGAATGCGGTGCGTGACGACGAGATGGCAGCGGATGCCATGAGCGTTAACACAAGACGCACCAAAATGGTGGCATTTCTGTTTGCAGCCTTCTGGGCCGGTGTTGCCGGCGGGCTTTTCGCCCATGTCCTCAGATATGTCAACCCGGGCACTTTCGGTCTTCAAAAACTTGCCGAAGTCCTGGCAATGGTTTACTTTGGAGGACTGAACTCTGTATACGGATCGATTGTCGGTGCGGTAAGCTTAAGTCTCCTTGGAGAAGCGCTGCGGCCGCTGGAAATTTTTAAATGGATTATTATTCCACTGCTGCTAATTCTGGTGATGATTTATCGACCCACAGGGCTGATTGCTTTCAAGGAGTTCGATGTCGGAAAACTCATAAAGCCGAAACAGAGACCAGGGAAAGAGGTGTAGAATGGCACTGCTTCGAGTTGAGAAAATGAGTCACGAGTTCGGCGGGTTGCGGGCTGTCAACCATTATGATCTCGAAATCGAAAAAGGTCAGATCAGAGGCTTGATCGGGCCCAATGGCGCGGGAAAGACGACCATATTTAATCTCATCACCGGAATTTACAAACCGACGGAAGGTGACATCCTATTTGAGGGGAAAAAAATAACGGGTCTTCAGCCCCACCAAATTGCCGCTTGCGGTCTCGGCAGGACTTTCCAGAACATGCAATTATGGCGTCACATGACGGTCCTTGAGCACGTGAAAATGGCAAGGTACTCAAGGATTACCTACGGATTGATCGGCGCTTTTTTCGGCACTGCCGAACGATACCGGCAGGAAGAAGAGATCGAGGTAATTGCATACAGGCTCTTAAAAATGGTGGGTGCCGTCCATCTTGCGGATCAGATCGTGACAAACCTGTCGTACGGAGATCAGCGGAGAGTGGAAATGGCAAGGGCATTGTCCCTTGAACCCAAAATATTGTTCCTGGACGAACCGACTGCAGGCATGAACCCTGAAGAGTTGATTAACATGATGGATATCATCCGAAAAGTCCATAAAGAACTGGGCCTTGCTATTTTTCTGATCGAGCATAGATTAAAGGTGGTTATGGAGCTTTGCCAAATCATACAGACCCTGAATTTCGGGCAGGTCATCGCAGAGGGGACGCCCGAAGAAATTCAAAACGACCCCAAAGTTATTGATGCTTATCTGGGAAGGGAGACAGTGGCCTGATGTTGTTGTCCGTTAAAAACCTTCGCGTATCTTACGACAATATTAGAGCACTCCACGGTATAAGCTTTCAGATTGCCGAAGGTGAAATCGTATGCATTATCGGAGCCAATGGTGCGGGCAAGAGCACAACGCTGAGAGCGATTTCAAGAATGGTTCCGGTAGAAGAAGGGACCGCAATGACTTTCATGGAGAAAGACCTGCTTCAATATTCCGCCGACAAGGTGGTCAGCAAGCTCGGTATTTCTCATGTGCCGGAAGGGAGGCGTCTCTTCGGCAATCTGACCATCATGGAGAACCTCAGGCTGGCCACGTTTGCCAGAAAGGACAAAGAAAAAATCGAGGAGGATCTCGACAGGGTTTTCAATATTTTCCCGCGTCTCGAAGAGCGTAAACTTCAGAAATCCGGGACACTGAGCGGCGGTGAGCAGCAAATGCTTGCCATCGGGCGGGCCTTTATGAGCGGAAGAAAAATTATGCTCCTCGACGAACCTTCAATGGGACTCGCACCGCTGCTGATGCTCAGCATGTTCGATGCGCTCAATGAACTCAATAAGGAAGGTGCTACCATTCTGCTGGTGGAGCAGAATGCCCGAATGGCGCTGCAATTCGCCCAGCGAGGGTATGTGCTTGAAAGTGGAAGCCTGGTGCTGGAAGGGAGTTCCGAAGAACTTCTCGCCAATCCGGAAGTGAAGAACGCCTATCTGGGAGGCTAACCACGAGAACGCATTTTCAGTGTGTGGAAACAATTAGGGGGTGTTATGACCAGAGTCGGTGTAATTGGTGCAACGGGGTATGCCGGTGCAGAACTTGTTCGGATTTTGTGCGGGCATCCTGAAATAACGCTCACGATCCTGACTTCTCGCCAATATGCCGGCGTAAGCTTTGACAGTGTCTTCCCCTCAATGGAAGGTTCTGTCAGCCTTTTGTGCGAAGAATTGTCCGTTGATCGTGTTTGTGACCATGCTGATGTTGTGTTTACGGCGCTTCCCCACAAGATCCCCATGGAGTTCGTACCCGAATTTATTCGGCGAGGCAAGAAGGTCATCGACCTGTCCGCTGATTTCAGATTTAAGGATGCGGCCACCTATGAGACGCATTATCAGGCCCATACCGCAAAGGATTTACTTGAAAAAACGGTTTACGGACTTTGCGAAATCAATTTTGACAAGATAAAAAATGCCGATCTGGTGGGCGCTCCCGGATGTTATCCAACCAGTGTTCTTCTTCCATTGATCCCCTTGTTGAAGCGGGGCCTCATCGATCCCAACTCAATTGTCGCTGATTCGAAATCAGGTGTCAGCGGAGCGGGCCGGACCCTTTCGCTGACAGCACACTTCTGTGAAGCCAACGAATCATTCAAGGCGTATAAAGTGGCAGAACACCGGCATAATCCCGAAATGGAAGCGGTATTGTCTCTTGAAGCAGACATGCCGGTAAAAATTACGTTTGTCCCCCACCTGGTCCCCATGTCCAGGGGGATACTCACAACCCTTTATGCCAACCCGGTCCAAGATATCGGCATCACAGACATTCGAGAGTGTCTTACAGCCTTTTATTCCGGCCGGCCTTTTGTCCGCATCTGCCCCGGCGACAGACTGCCGAATACCATGCATGTCCGTGGAACCAACTATTGCGACATCGGATTTAGGCTGGATGAACGGAATCATCGTTTGATACTGATTTCCGCCATTGACAACCTGGTCAAAGGTGCTGCCGGGCAGGCTGTTCAGAACATGAATATTATGCTCGGCCTGGACGAAACGGCCGGTCTGAAGACGGTTCCGTTTCCCGTTTAATTCTCAGAGGGTTCGAGGGTTCAGAGGGTTCGAAGGATCGAGTGAACGCCGACCCCGTTTGAATGGGGCGGCGGCGGAGTTCATCTGCCAAATTTAGGCAATTTAGGCATTTTAGCTCACTTTAGGCACTCGTTTTATTTCATCAGGCTTGGGAGAAAAAGCGCAATCTGAGGGAAGAGGATGAGGATGAGATTGCATACCAGCAGTGCCAGAAGCATGGGAAAAACCCCTTTAAATATCTTTTCCAGGGGTACGTTTTTGGCCACTCCGTAGACAACGTAGACGTTGACCCCCACAGGCGGTGTAATCACACCCATTTCCGTTATAAGAACAATCACCACTCCAAACCAGATCGGGTCGAAACCAAGGGCCTGAACCACCGGGAAAAATATGGGGATGGTCAGCATGATCATGGCCAGTGCGTCCATGAAACAGCCCCCGACAAGATAGACCAAAATAATCATTCCAATGATGGCATGGCGGGGGAGGGGAAGAGAACCCACATGTGCGGCGAGTTCATAGGGGATTCTGGTAATCGCCATAAAATGTCCGAATATCACTGCGCCGGTTACAATAACCATGATCATGCAGCTGATTTTGGTTGTGTCGGTAACGGCCTCTGTAAATCCCTGCCAAGAGAGTTGTCCCCTGAACAGGGCGATGAGAAGGGTCAAAAAAGCACCGGTGGCAGCAGCTTCGGTGGGGGTAAAAAACCCCCAAAAAATACCGCCCATAACCAGAGCGAATAGTATTAAGGTTTCGAGTACACCGGCAAAAGACCTGAACTTTTCACGAAAGCTGGTTTTCGGACCCGGCGGTGCCAGGGATGGATTTTTTCTGACACGGAGATGAATGGTTATGAGGAAAAGGAAACAGAGAAGAATGCCCGGAAGAATACCGGCCGCAAAAAGCTTGCCGATGGATTGTTCGGTAAGAATGCCGTACACGATGAAAATCACACTGGGCGGTATCAGTATTCCGAGGCTTCCGGCTGCAGCCACGGTGCCCGTGGCAAGACCCATATCATAGCCGTGTCGTTTCATTTCAGGAAGGGCAACGGTGGCCATGGTCGCTGCTGTTGCATTGGTTGAGCCGCATATTGCGGAGAATCCGGCACAGGCACCCACGGTGGTCATGGCGAGACCTCCGCGACGGTGACCCAGCAAAACATATGCGGAATCATAAAGTCTTCGGCTTATGCCGGCGTAAAAGGCAATCTGCCCCATAAATACGAAAAGGGGAATAACGGTCAAATTATAAGAAGAAAAAACATCCCACACATCCCGGGCCAAGAGATTCAGGCCTGCATTGAAATTTACCACATAACTGAATCCGATGAGTCCCACGAAACCCATGGCAAACCCCACAGGCATTTTGGAATACAAAAGGATGACCAGGGCGATGATTCCGATGATTCCAGTGGTTGTGAGGCTCATTTTCCGATCATCTTCCGAACATTTTTGATTAAGTCAGATATCAGTATAAGGCTGACAACCGCCGCGGAAAAAGCGATTCCATATACAAATGGATAAAAGGGGAGTTCCAGGGTCAGGGATACCTCGCCGGACAGGCGAAGGTCATTCGCGTAAATTGCAGACTGCCAGGCAATGAGTCCAAAAAGGAATAATCCGAAAAGAAGGGTAATACTTTCAATGAGCCCTTGAATTCTTTGGGGAAATAGCGCAACGACAAAACTAACCGATACATGACCTTTTTCAAGGGATGTATTGGCCATGGCAAAAGCGACGGCAACGGCCCCTAAAAAGCAGACGAGTTCGTATGTTCCGGGTATGGGCATGCGAAAATAGCGTAAAACCACATCAGCGCAGGTAATGAGCATCATGGCGACGATGGCCGCTCCCGCAATCCAGTATAGTTTCCTCGATAGACCGTAAGATATTTTTTGGAATGAATTCATTTTGATAAATTTGTAAAAAGTGAAACGAATAAATTTAGACTTTTTACTTTTTACGTTTTACCTTTAACCTTTTACTTTTCACCTTTCACGTTTAACCTTTCACTTTTCACGGAACTATCTAGGTTGATTCAAAAAAACAGGGTTGCCCCGATACAGAATATTTTGATCCGAGCAACCCTTAAAAACATCTTCGTTCTTTAGCCTTTCTCAGAATAAAATTCCGTTTCAGCCCCAGGGCAATTCAATCGGAACATATTTTTGGGAACTGCTCTAATCGGGTTATTTTTTCATCAACTCGTTTATTTTCTTAACGTAGACGTCCCCATCGGGTGTGTTGGCGATATAGTCAGCGATCACCGGTTCCACAGCCTTCCGCCATCGGGCGCTCTCTTCATCGGACAGCGATATGATTTCATTGCCGAGGCTTATGGTGTATTTTCTTCCCTCTTCATCGGTGGAATCCCATACTTCACCATGAACCTTGACATATTTATCGCTGACTTCCTCAAAAACCTTCTGGATTTCGGGTGAGAGTGCATTCCACTTTTTCAGATTCATTACAACGAAAAATGTGGTGGTATAGCCGACACTGTAACATTCAGTGGTGTACTTGATGACCTCGGCCTGTTTCCAACCCTTGAGAACCTCCATGGGTCCAAAAGTTCCCTCAACGACCCCTTTACTAAGGGCTTCGTAGGTACCGCCCTGGGGCATTGCCACAGGGACGCCACCGAGAGCTTTGACAACCTTGGCACTGAGACCGGTGGCCCTGATCTTCATGCCTTTTAGATCCTCCAGTTTCCTGACCGGTTTTTTGGTATGAAGAAGGCCCGGACCGTGGGCATGAAGATATAGAACTTTTACGTCGTTTAGCTCTTTGGGCTTGAAATCTTTAGCAAATTCCTGAGCCACCATGCTGGCAACTTTTCCGTCGGGATATCCCATGGGTAGATCAACGGCGGCCATGACAGGAAAACGCCCCCGGGTATAGGCGAAAAGACTAAACCCTAAATCTGAAATTCCCTCGACGACACCGCTATAACACTGTGGCGCTTTTGTCAGGGTTCCTCCTGGAAAAACGGTAATCTGAACCTTATTCCCGGTACGTTTTTCGATTTCTTTAGCCCAGTCCATGGCAGCTTTTGTCTGTCCGTGGGTGGGAGGAAAGAAGATACTGAAGGTCAGTTTGGTCGGTGCAGATTCTGCACAGAATGCGCTTGTGGCCACCAATGTTATGCCAATGAACGAAACCCAAAAAAACATAAATAATTTTTTCATCATGGATGCTTCCTCCTTGTAAGGTGATATGATGGACGGTAGAAAAAAAACAGCACCTGAATGTCGTAGCGTTTTCTTGATGTTTTCGATATAACAAAATGAAAAATAAGACAATAAAAATATGGATTTTGGCCTTTTAAAAGCCCCATTCCCATTTGATCGGATGATAAATGATGTCTGAACCCTGGAAATCGTATTACAGGGCAAACGCATTTGAATCCCGATAGAGAGAGGTTGCTTCGCTGCACCGAAATCTAATGGGTTAACCCTGAATAGAGTTACGAGTCTTCTTGACAATAAGAATTTATTAGATTAGTAAAGGTCCTGGCCCATAGGACCCGGCTTTGGTTATCCCCAGAGGGAATTTGCTTTGTTAGAAGTTTATTGAATTATTGAAATTACAAACATCAAATATCAAATATCAAATAATTTCCAAGGACCGAAATTCGAAAATCCAAACAATGTCTCGCCCTGGAAGTTTTTGATCATTGAATATTGGAATTTGAGACCTGCCCGCTCGTGCCTCGCAATGGCAGGCGGGTTTATTTGCAATTTGGTGCTTGGAATTTGTGATTTTAGACACAAAACTCCAAGGCAGAGCCATAAATCCCTGACCTGGCCCAAAGGACCAGGTTTTTCAGGACAAAATAAAATTAGACG
>Ga0316193_10003367_pt1 | contig 11504 bp, 6 predicted proteins | sample MerIslsedime2_MG_FD_207735 | JGI IMG/M metagenome (GOLD analysis project Ga0316193, IMG submission 207735) | Coastal sediment microbial communities from Maine, United States - Merrow Island sediment 2 | ecosystem: Environmental > Aquatic > Marine > Coastal > Sediment | place: USA: Maine... | reverse complement strand
TGCTTGCGCAGTTCCAAACCGACGTCGGAATCCCAATTACCGGTTGGGTCGATCTGAAAAGCATCCATCAGTTTTTTAAGTATATACTCGGCCGCAGGTCCGATTTGGTGCGGATTCTGCCAGTGATCCGTCGATTTCAAAGCCCCCAAGGCGATCATTATGGCCAAATGGGTGACCGAATGCTGGTCGAAAAGGTAATATCCGGCCGCCCGATTAACCCGTATCCAGTTCATGCCGGCTGTCCGGCTGATGCAGACGGACAGGGCCAGCAAATCGCGCAAAGGCGGAATTTTTGTCCAAATGCGATGTTTACAATCATGCCGAAGATAATAACTGCTGTTCCATTTTTTAATTTCCAGCCAGGACCTTTTTTCATCATCCGGCACCGGCCAGCAACGAGGGTCTGCGACGTACATTATCGACTGAAAGAGTTTGCTCCCGGCCGAATTTGTCGCCTTTTTTTGCGCCCAGCGGCACCACATGCTTTCCATTGCAGGCGTCCACAAGGGAAACGTATTCATGGCTTCACCGGCATATCGGGACATGATGTACCATCTGAGGTCGCTCTTGGTCAGCAGCATTTCAGCCTGTGAACTTTGAGGATCGAGATTGCCGTGCGTTTCACGGAGAGCATAGACAGTCGGGGCAACTTGAAGCAAATCATGTAAAACGGCGACATGAGGTGCGATTTGCGTGCTTTCATCAACCCGGTCCTTGTATTTTTCCTTAATATAGGCCTCAATTTCTTTAGGCCTGGCCATTCCCTGTTTTGTCACAAATTCCCTAATAAGATTTAGCAGTGAAGACTCAATATCAGGTCTTTTATAAAAGAATTGCGCTTTATCTTTATCGGGCCGGTGAAGCTTGGTGGAGGTATTTTTGTGCTGATAGGGATCCTGATCGGCTACGGGCATCATACAGTACCAGCCGAAGCTGCCTAGTTTCATAAACATGTGGGGGTTATCCATCATGGCCCAAAAAATATCACGCGGGAGAGCATCATCATCCGAATAGGTGTCTAAATATTCGGCATGAATCTGTTCCAAGGACAAAATTTGGCTGGGGTAGCGGTAAAAAAACATAAGATGGAGCCTGACAGCGCGTAAATTCCGCGCTCCATTACGTAAACCACAGACATATCCCCGGTAGGTCTCAAACCGGTTTTTCGAAAGCGCCAAAGCCTGCGTCAGCAAACGCCTTTCAATGTTCATTTGTTCGGCCAAACGCCGATACGGCATCGGAGTTTGAAGCCGGCCCTCCAACCCCTTTAATTGTTTGATGACACCCTGTATGACATTTTTCGAATATTCACTGCGATACCAGGCAATACGATTATGATAAGCGTGATGGTTAAGCCATTTGGGAACATTGTCATATACGCATTTGATGCCGATCAAAAATTCTCCCGGCAGGTTGGCTGCGATTATTTGATGAAGATTGTCTTTATAAACAACATTGTCATCGCCTGCCAAAGCCTGCCAGATTGCATTATCGCTTTTTCTTAAGGCTTCAACTATCAACCGGGCTGCGGACGGGCGTCGCAAATTTCTAATCGCGGTTTTCTCCGCTGCAATTAAATCCTGGCTCGGCCGATCCAATCGAGCCGTCAACGCTTCGAAAGACAAACCAGGCGTATCGCCATTGCCGTTGTGCAGAATTAAAACCTGCCGCAAATCCTTATCAAGAGTGCGTAATGCCCGGGAAATCAATTGCTCGGGCGTCTGAATGTCGTTTGTAGGGCTCATCATTCTTAAAGTAATTTGTTCCAGGTTCAGGGTTCAAAGGTTCAAGGCTCCATTCTCGTTCCTGGATTGCATTTGGGATGCGTATTCACGAAAAAAGCGTCAGCTTCGCCAGGCCTAATCCAAAAAATTGGAGTCAAATAGGTTTTTTTAACGAGGACTCCGGGTCCTTAATGCCTTCTTTGTCCTTAACCCTGAACGTTGAACCCCGAACCTGTGAACGGTATCCTTGAATTATTGCTTCCGAAACTTGCTGATCGTACTCCTGATATTTGCTTCCGTCCATTTTCTGCCGGTTATGGTTTGGTACCCTTGTGCTTCCAGGGCGTCAAAAATTTCGCTGATCTGAACGCCTTCCTTGTATAGCTTAGCCATTAACTTCGTGCCCTCTTGATATTGCGCTCGATAGTTGTCTTTCAATGATTCATAGGCCTTAATTTTCTCATTCGTTTTTCGGGCAAACTGTAAGTTGAGCTTTTTGGTTTCATTGCGCAAAGTGGAGGATGTCCAGGATTTGCCGTTCCGGGTTTTATACCCCTGATCGTTTAAATATTGTGTCATTTCATCAATGCATGAAACTTGATTCAAGTGCTCTTTGACAACCTCCATGGCCTTGTCGAACTGTTCTTTATAGCGTTCCCTAACTTGAAGAGGTGGTTCAACGGAAGGTTGAACCTTCGGGCGGACGTAATGCATGTCATCATACAACTGCTTCATTCTTATCTGATGCTTATGTTTCATTTCGCCATAAATGGGGCAATTTGGCTCACAGGCCGCTTTCAGTTTATTTTGTTCGCAGCCGCAATCAAAAGACACAGCTTCAGATCGATAGATGTATTTTATGAGAGACTTGGTGCTATGGCGAATCCTGGAAGGTGAAGAAGATGATATTTGGGACAATTCCTTCTCACTATAGCGTATTATCCAATTGCGACAACTGTCCGCAGGAACGCCGATATGTTTCAACCAGGCTAGAATAAAGTGGGTGACATCCTGCCGTGTTGGGAAGGATTCATCGGCTTTGAAACGTTCGGGAATAATCCCGTTGGACAACAGGTCTTGAATGCACGAATATATTTTTTGTTTCTGATCATCATCCAATATTTTTGTTAATCGCTCGATTTTTTTTAACATGATACCCTGTTTTGATTGAATATTTGCAAGCAGTGCGGTTAAATAAGTATTTGGATTGTCAACGAGATGTTATTATTTACCGCAAAGGCCCCAAGAACGCAAAGGTTTAACAAGTTAGGGGCTTCGCCCCAATTGGAATGTTGGAATGATGGAACATTGGAAAAATGCGTTTGGGATGCTGCAATGTTGGGTTAATGGCAATAATCGTCTTTACGACAAAATTAAAAATGGATAATATCCTCTAAAAAATCCACTATTCCATCATTCCACTATTCCACTATTCGTTATTCCATGATTGAGGCAGAAACTCAGACCTCAGATAATACCCAATATTTTCATTAAGTTATAGAGATTCCGAGACGTTAATTAGGGAGGATCAACGGCAAAGAATAAGAAAAAACATCTCTGCCTCCTTCGTGTCTGCGGTGAAAACAACGAATCGTCCAAAGTCAACTCCGGCTTGTCCGGTCAACAAGCCTATACCTTTTTAAGCAATTGATTGGCCGCCGTCAAGGTCGGATCCCAAGTGGGTCCGAAGGGTGGTGCATAGGCCAGATCGGTTTGACAATACTGCGCCACGGTCATGCCGCCGTGCAGGGCCACTGCCGGACCGTTGATGCGATGGGCCACGCCTTCTGTTCCCACCATTTGGACACCCAGAAGCCGGCCTGATTTCTTGTCCCCGATCATATTTACCTGGATGATTGTGTTGCCGGGATGGGCATGCGCCTTAGAACCGGATTTGATCATATTCTCGATTGGGTCAAAACCGAATTTTTCAGCTTCCGATACGCTCAGGCCGGTGCGCGCCACCTCAAAATCAAAGACGCGGAACACGGAGGTACCCGCAACACCGTCAAGAGCAACATCCTTGCCACAGACATTATCCGCCACAGCCCAGCCGCTCCGGTTGGCCCGCAGGGCCAGCGGGACCCAGGTTTTTTTTCCGGTCACGACATGGTAGGCATCCGCGCAGTCGCCGGCGGCATAGATGTTTTTATCCGATGTGCGCAAATTCCGATCCACTGCAATGGATTTATTAACTCCCAGTTTTAGACCTGCAGTCTCGGCAATCCGGCTGCAGGGGTTTACACCGATGCCGACCAGCACCATATCTCCGGTGAGGGTTAAATCCGGGCAGATGACCTTCAGACCGTCGCCGGATGTTTCGATACGTTCAACCGTGTGACCGGCATAAACACCGACCCCTTTGGCTTCGAGCCCTTCTCGAACGGTCTGGGCCATGGACGGCTCCAGCCACGGCAGGAACACCGGATTGGGTTTGACCATATCCACCGCAATATTTAGCCCCACCAGGGATTCGCACATTTCAAGGGCAATGTAGCCCATTCCGATGATGATGGTTTTTTTAACACGGTTGTTTTTCAAAAAGTTTTTGATTTTGCGGCCGTCTTCAAGACTTTTAACCACCATAACGCCCGGCAGGCCAAATCCCGCGAGCTCGGGTATGACGGCAGAACTGCCGGTTGCAATCAGCAACCGGTCGTAAGGGAATTCGAAAGGGTCTCCCTCCAAGGACACCCCGGATACCCTCTGCTTGCCCGGATCTATTTTTTCGGCGCAATGGCCGGTCAACAGATTAATGTTCTGCTTATCGCGAAATACCTGGGCAGGTCGAACGACCAGATCCTCGATCTCTCTCTCCGGCACCGCCAGATTGTAGGGGATGCCTCAGGCGCTGTATGAAACGTCCATGGATTTTTCCAGGACCGTGATTTCCATTTCCGACTGGTTTCGTTTGGCGCGGCTGGCGGCACTCATGCCGGCGGCATCTGCTCCGATAACGACGAATTTCATGACTTACTCCTTTATCTTGATTTTTAGCCCATTGATCGATATTTAATAAGCCAATGCAAAATTATTTTCAATTATAATATCATCGCATTGCCAATAAAAGGTTTAAAGATTGGCTGGAATCACAAAGATAATAAAAAAACTTGAATCCTTTTTGCCGCAGGTGTTGGCCGGCGACCGGTTGGCTGCGCAGCGTGAGATCAGATACCTGGCGCGAAAATCAGGCAACTTCAAACCGGATCAAAAGCTGTTGACAAGAATAAACCGGTTGGAAGACCGTCTACGGGCATCCCTACAAAAAAGAAACCGCCGCAAGGAAAATCTTCCCAAGCTGCGCTTCAATGAAGAATTGCCGATTTTTGTCAAAAAAGACGAAATTATCCAGGCTATTGCCCGGCATAGGGTCATTGTGGTGTCCGGGGAGACGGGTTCCGGCAAGACCACCCAACTGCCGAAATTTTGCCTGGCAGCCGGCAGAGGAATCGACGGCCTCATCGGATGCACCCAGCCGCGGAGAATCGCCGCCACATCGGTTGCCCGCCGCATTGCTGAAGAGTTGGGACAGGAGCCCGGCAATGCCGTTGGTTATAAAATTCGTTTCAGAGACCGCACCGCCGGGGATGCCTATATAAAAATGATGACCGACGGCATCCTGCTGGCCGAAACCCAGAGCGATCGCTACCTGAGCGCCTATGATACGATCATTGTCGATGAGGCCCATGAACGCAGCCTGAACATCGACTTTATTCTGGGAATTCTGCGAACCCTGATCAGGAAAAGAAACGATCTGAAACTGATCATTACCTCGGCGACCATCGACACGGAAAAGTTTTCCAGAGCTTTTGACGATGCCCCGATCATCGAGGTTTCCGGCCGCATGTATCCGGTGGACATTCAATATCCGGAACCGGAGGCCGATCCAACCCAAGAAAATGAGCTGACCCATGTGGAGATGGCAGTGCGGGCCGTAAAGCGGGTTTTGCGTCAAAGCCGCAGCGGGGATATGCTGGTGTTTATGCCCACCGAGCAGGATATCCGCGAAACCTGTGAATTGATCGCGGTCGAAAATCCCCAGGGCGCCCGCATTATGCCGTTATTTGCACGGCTGACAGCCATCGAGCAGTCCAGGGTGTTTGCCCGTCAGCCCGATCGCAAGATTATTGTCGCTACCAATGTGGCTGAGACATCGATTACCATTCCGGGCATTAAATACGTGATCGATTCGGGTCTGGCGCGAATTTCCCGTTATTCTCCCAGAACCCGGACAACTTCCCTGCCGGTGACGCCGGTTTCCAGAAGCAGTTGCGATCAGCGCAAAGGCCGCTGCGGCAGGGTCCAAAACGGGGTTTGCATACGGCTTTTTCCCCAAGATGATTATGATACCCGTCCGCAGTATACACCACCTGAAATTTTACGGGCCAATCTGGCAGAAGTCATTTTACGGATGATTTCCCTGAAACTCGGGGAGATTTCGGAATTTCCTTTTATCGACCGGCCGGATTTAAAAAGCATCAAGGACGGATTTGATCTTCTTTTTGAGCTGGGGGCCATCGAGCAGAGGGCAGAGGGCAGAGGACGGGAGACAGAAAGCAGAGTATTGAATGCGGAATGCGGCCTCCGGCCCATAGGGGCCAGCGCCTACGCCCCGGCGGGAATGCGGCCTCCGGCCCATAGGGGCCTACGCCTACGCCCCGGTGGGAATGCGGAAAAGGAAAAAGAGAACGGAGGACAGAAGGCAGAGGACAGAGGTCGGAAGACGGAAGTTGGCGGGCATGGAGCTGCAGAGAGGTTTCAGGTGTCAGGTGTCAGGGCTCGGGTCTCAGAAAGTAAGGGGAAAGGCGTGACTTCGGGGGGGAAATCGCAGGGTCGCATTGTGTTGACGGAGAAGGGTCGTCTGATGGCCAGGATTCCGCTGGATCCCAGATTGTCCCGCATGCTGATTGAAGCCAAAAAAGAGGGCTGTATCGATGAAATAACCATTATCGTCGCAGCTCTCAGCATCCAGGATCCCCGCGAGCGTCCCGTGGAAAAGGCTCGGGAGGCCGACCGGGTACAGGCCACTTTTCAGGATGCGCAATCGGATTTTGTGACCCTGCTGAATATCTGGCACCGCTATCACAGCCACCGGCAAAAGGTCAAAAGCAACAACCAGATGAAACGATTTTGTCGGGAGCACTTTCTGTCGTTTATGCGCATGCGGGAATGGAGGGATATTCACCATCAAATTTCGGATATATTGAAAGAACACGGGATGGGGAAGTCGGAATGGGTAAGTCGGAATGCGAAAGTCGGAAGTCGGAAGGGGGAAGAGGGAAGGGGGAATGCGGAAGTCGGAAGGCGGCCTCCGGCCCATAGGGGCCTGCGCCTGCGCCCCGGTGGGAATGGGGAAGGCGGAAAAGGGAAGGTGGAAACAGAATTGGGGGCTGACTTAAATTCCAAATTCCAAATTCCGCATTCCACATTCGAAGCGATTCACAAGTCCGTTTTAAGCGGATTTCTTTCAAATATTGCTCAGAAGAAGGATAACAACATTTATCGGGCCACCAAAGGCCGGGAAGTGATGATCTTTCCCGGGTCAGGGCTTTTTAGCAAGGCTAAAAACTGGATTGTGGCCGAGGAAATGATGGAGACATCCAGGCTTTTCGCGCGTACGGTTGCCAACATCGACAGCGACTGGTTGGAAGAGCTGGGTGGGGACCTGTGCCGGCGGACCTATCTGGATCCTCACTGGGAGAAAAACCGCGGGGAAGTGGTGGCATCCGAGCAGGTTTCCCTTTTCGGATTGATCATTGTGCCCGCTAGAAAAGTATCTTACGGGAGGGTGAATCAGGCAGAAGCATCGAGCATCTTTATTCAAAACGCCCTGGTAAAGGGTGATGTTAAAAGACCTTTTGCTTTTATGAAATTTAACCTGCAGCTGATTGATGAGATCGAAGATATAGAAAACCGCTTGCGGCGCCGAGACCTTCTGGTGGATGAACACAAAATGTTTGAATTTTATCAGGAGAAGCTTGCGGGAATCTGCGATATCCGCAGCCTGGCAAAGTATTTAAAACAAAAAGGCAACGATCGATTTTTGTGGATGGAGAAAGAAACCCTGCTTCAATACCCGCCGGACAATACCGAACTGGTCCAATATCCGACCCGGCTTGATATCAACCGGCATGAATTTGAGTGTTCTTATTGCTTTGATCCCGGAAAGGACGATGACGGTGTTACCGTAAAAGTGCCGTCAGCCCTCGCACCATCCGTTTCACCGGAAACCATTGATTGGCTGATACCCGGGCTGTATCCGGAGAAAATTGAGGCTTTGATCAAGGGACTGCCCAAAGTGTATCGCAAAAAGCTTGTTCCGGTAAAAAACACCGTCGATATCATTGTCCGTGACATGCCCAAGGGCCAAACTTCGCTGGTATCGGTCCTGGGGGATTTTATCTACCGACGTTTCGGGGTCGATATACCGGCTGCGGCCTGGTCGACGGATTCACTGCCGGATTACCTGAAGATGCGAATATCCGTCACGGCACCGGACGGCAAAGAACTGCGTGCCGGTAGAGATGCCGCCTTGTTACGCCATGATATAGGCAACCGGGTGAAATCCGATGAATTCGAGGCGACATGCAAAAAGTGGGGAAAAAAAGGAATTATCCGCTGGGATTTTGGTGATTTACCCGAATTTGTCAGTGACTCCGGTAACATGAAAGCCAACTGGGTTGCTTATCCCGCCCTGGAATCAGATTCCGCAACGAATAAAAATGTCAATCTTCGTCTTTTTCGTCGGCAGGTTAAAGCGATTGCAGCGCATCGGGCGGGGGTGGCCACGCTATATGCGATTCATTTTGCAAAAAATTTAAAAGTTTTAAAACGGCAATTGATTTTGCCGGCGGATGTAAGGTTTATGGCGGATTATTTCGGCGGCCCCAAAAAACTGGTTCAACAAATGTGCGATCGCGTCATTGAGAAATTATTCGCTAAAAATATAAGATCTAAAAAGGTATTTTATGCCCACGCCGAATCGGTTGCAGCAAGAATTTTTTCGACCGGCCGGGAGTTGCTCGACAAAACCATTCCGGTCCTAATCGCTTACCATGACGCCAGAAGCCGGGTTTATAAACTTCAACAGGCCAATCGTACCAACAGCATGGCAGTATCTTTTTTTGAAGAGCTAACCCGGGAACTTGAGCACCTGGTTCCGCAGACATTTGTCGCCATCTACGATATCCGGCGTCTGGATCATCTCCCAAGATACATTCAGGCTGTCGCCATTCGGGCCCGGCGTGCGGCCGTCGATTTTGAAAAAGATCGAGTCAAGTCCCATGAGATTATAAAATTCAGCGATGGGTTGAATCAATTGTTAAAAGAACTTTCCCCATCGGTATCCGATGAAAAACGACAGGCCATCGAAGCCTATTTCTGGATGGTAGAAGAATACAAAGTCTCCGTTTTTGCCCAGGAGCTTAAAACCGCCATTCCGATATCCGCAAAACGGCTGGATAAGAAGTTGAAGGAAATAAGGAGGATGATTTGAAAAGGAAGGGGGAAGTTGGAATGTTGAATGAGAAAAGATGAAGAAACAGAAATAGTCATCCAAGACTTGACATCGAATTTTTTAAACAAATGAAATTAAATTGGGGAGGGCAGCGACATCATTATTCGATGTTCGACGTTCAACTTTAAAAAATACCCTGCACGGCATCATTGTAACCTGTGAATATTTTCAAAACAAATGCGCTTATTGCTTTTTGCTTTCTGATATCCGCCGGCAGTTTTCCGGCATCTGTTATCTGTCGTCTGACATCTGCCCTCTGACGTCTGCCATAACTTTCTGATCTTAACACCAAAAGCAGTGATCGCGAAAAAATGAAAACAAAAAAGGAAAAGCCCCTCGTCAGCGTCATCATCCCAACCTACAACCGGGGATGGATCCTGGCTGAGGCCATAGATTCCGTTCTGACACAGGACTTTAAGGATTATGAACTGATTGTGGTGGATGACGGTTCCACCGATAACACCTGGGAGATCCTTGATACCTATGGGCAGGACATCATCGTTTTACGGCAGGCCAACAGCGGGGTCAGCGCCGCCCGCAATCGAGGCATTGCCGAAGCCGGTGGTCAACTGGTTGCTTTTTTAGATTCAGATGATCTCTGGCTGCCCCGGAAATTATCGCGACAGGTTGATTTTTTCAAATTAAATCCGGATGCGGTTATCAACCAGACCGAAGAAATCTGGATTCGAAATGGTGTCCGGGTGAATCCCAAAGATCGGCACTGCAAATCATCCGGAATGATTTTTAAGCGTTCCCTGGAGCTGTGCCTGGTCAGCCCATCCGCAGTAATGATCCAAAAAACACTGTTTGATGCGGTCGGTGTATTTGATGAGAATCTGCCGGCTTGCGAAGATTATGATTTGTGGCTGCGTATCAGCTGCCGATATCCGGTTCACCTGATCGCTACCCCCCTGATCCTAAAACGGGGAGGACATGGGGATCAGCTGTCAAAAGCACCGGGACTTGATAGATTCAGGATTCAGTCATTAAAAAAAATCATTGAAAGTGGGCGACTTACAGAATCCCAATACCGCGCTGCAGTCCACAAACTGCAAGATAAATGTGTCATTTATGCCGGTGGTTGCCGTAAGCGGGGGCGGGAGGCTGAAGCGAAATATTATGAAGCGCTGGCTGAAAGCATGGGGCAAAGAGCATAGGGCACAGAGTAAAACCCGGGTGTCAGAGGTCAGAAGACGGAAGACAGAAGTCAGATGATGGAAGACAGAAGGATTTGATTTCGGAATTCGGAATGGGGATTGCGGAATGCAGAATGAAGAAAAAAGAAGCTGGGAAGGTGGGAAGCTGAGAAGCTGAAGGCTCAAAGCTGAAAGCTCAAGGGTCAAAGCGGTAGGACGATGGTCGTTTAAGAATTGAGGTTGAGACCAATAAATCTGTTGCTTTTCAGTTTTTGATTTGATAAAGGATGAGATAATCTGAATGCAATTCATACTTTAACGGCGTGTTAATTTTTAAATTTTAAGAAAGGTCTGAAAAAACGGTATATTTTTGTTCGGAGCATCGGCAACGTTAACTTTAAAACGCTAACATTATTAACCAAAGGAGGTTTCACATGAAAAGGACACTCATTATTGCCGTAGCACTTATTTTTGGACTTTCCCTTGTGGCGGGATTAGGGCCTGTTGAGAAAAAAGCGGAGGCCGCAAAAACCACTTTCGTCACCATCGGCACCGGCGGGATTACCGGCGTTTACTACCCCACCGGCGGCGCGATTGCCAAGATGGTCAACAAAAAACGCAAGGAATATGGGATCCGGGCCACGGTGGAATCCACCGGCGGATCTGTTTTCAACATCAATGCCATCATGGCCGGTGACCTGGAATTCGGGGTGGCCCAGTCCGATCGTCAATACCAGGCCGTCCAGGGGATCGAAGACTGGAAAGACAAAGGCCCCCAGAAGGACCTGCGGGCGGTGTTTTCGATTCATCCGGAAACGGTTGACCTGATCGCCGGGGTGGATGCCGACATCAACAGCCTGGAGGACCTTAAAGGCAAACGCGTCAACATCGGCAACGTCGGTTCCGGTTACCGCCAAAATGCCATCGATGCCTTGGAAGCCAGTGGTCTGGACTACGATAAGGATTTTAATGCGGAAAGCCTCAAGGCTGCTGAAGCGCCTGGACTGATCCAGGACGGCCGGCTGGATGCCGCCTTTTACACGGTCGGACATCCCAGCGGCTATTACAAAGAGGCCACCTCCGGCAAACGCAAGGTGAAATTCATCCCCATCACCAATATCGGGAGTC
>Ga0316193_10003366_pt1 | contig 11505 bp, 10 predicted proteins | sample MerIslsedime2_MG_FD_207735 | JGI IMG/M metagenome (GOLD analysis project Ga0316193, IMG submission 207735) | Coastal sediment microbial communities from Maine, United States - Merrow Island sediment 2 | ecosystem: Environmental > Aquatic > Marine > Coastal > Sediment | place: USA: Maine... | reverse complement strand
GCTATTTGGGATCCCATGAAGGATACCACCATTGGTCTTCAATCCATTAAAGAAAAATTTGGGATTGAGCCGCACCAGATGATCGATGTTCAGGGGCTTTCAGGTGATACGGCCGACAATATCCCGGGCGTGCCGGGCATTGGTCCGAAGACGGCGCTTTCTTTGATTAAAACCTACTGCAGCATGCAGGGGGTATATGAAAAGCTTGACACCCTCACCAAAAAAAAACAGCGTGAAAATCTTGAAAATTTTAAAGATCAGGCCTTTTTAAGCCGTGAGCTCGTTACCATCAACACCAGAGTGCCGGTATCCTTGGACCCGGCAAAATTCAAAGTCACCGCCCCAGAGCGTAAAAAGCTTAGCGAGCTTTTCAAAAACCTTGAATTCAGACAATTGCAGCAGGCATTTCCGGAACAGGCCGATCTTAGTAGTAAAGATTATCAGGCAATCATGAATATTGCAGATCTGCAAAAGTTGGTTTCACGTCTTGAAACCGCCGAACGGTTTGCACTGGATACGGAAACTACTTCAACAAATCCCATGCAGGCGAATCTGGTGGGTTTGTCCTTTGCAGTGTGCGCCCATCAAGCTTTCTATATTCCATGCGCACACAATTATCTCGGTGCCCCCGAACAACTCGACCTCAAAACTGTACTGGATCGGATCAGGCCGGTGCTGGAAAATCCGGAAATCGAAAAAGTCGGTCAGAACATAAAATATGATTGGATGGTACTGGTACGCCATGGTATCAACCTTGCGGGTGTCGCCTTTGATACCATGTTGGCCTCCTATCTGCTGGACCCGTCCAAGCGGGCCCACAATTTGGATCAGATCGCTCTGGATTTCCTGGACCACAAAACCATTACCTTTGAGCAGGTCGCCGGCAAAGGAAAAAATGCCGTGCTGTTTTCCCAGGTTGCCCTGGACAAAGCCACACCGTACGCCTGTGAGGATGCCGATATCACCTTCATGGCCTATGATGTGCTAAACCCCAAACTCAAGGAATTTGGCCTGGATAAACTGATGGCCTCAGTGGAAATGCCTCTGGTGCCGGTTTTAATGCAAATGGAAATGCGGGGAACCGGCCTGAATGTAACCCGTCTGCAAGAATTGTCCCGATCGTTTAAACAGCAGCTTGATGATCTGGAGGGCAGCATATACGGCCTTGCGGGAGAATCATTCAATATCAATTCATCCCAGCAGCTAGGCCGAATATTGTTTGAAAAGCTCAAGCTGCCGGTTCAAAAAAAGACCAAAAAGAAAACCGGTTTTTCCACCGATGTGAATGTACTGACGACCTTGGCCGAATATCACGAATTGCCGGCCTTTATTTTAAAACACCGTACCCTGGCAAAGCTGAAATCAACCTACACCGATGCGTTAATAGAACTGGTTAACCCCCGGACCGGACGTATTCACACCTCATACAACCAGACCGTGACCGCCACCGGGCGCTTGAGCAGTTCGGATCCTAACCTGCAAAATATTCCCATCCGCACCGAAGAAGGTCGCAAAATTCGAAGAGCTTTCATACCTCGCCGGGACTGGCATCTCGTTTCAGCCGATTATTCCCAAGTCGAACTGCGCATTCTGGCCCACTATTCCGACGATGACATTCTGATAAAAGCATTTATGGAAGATGAGGACATCCATACCCGCACCGCCTGCGAAGTATTTCAAGTTACACCGGAAGTATTGACCGCCGAACTCAGGAGGCAGGCAAAGGCCATTAACTTCGGTATCATTTACGGCATGAGCGCTTTTGGTCTTTCTAAGCAACTCGAGATCAGCCGGAAAATGGCCCAAACCTTTATCGATCAGTACTTTGACAGATACAGCGGTGTAAAGCGATTTCTGGAGCAGACCATTGCCGAGGCCCGCCATACACAGCAAACAAGCACCCTTCTCGGCCGCATCCGCATTTTGACGGACATTAACAGCAGCAACCACATCATTCGCCAGGCTGCCGAAAGGACCGCCATTAACACCCCGATCCAGGGGAGTGCCGCCGATCTTATCAAAGTGGCCATGATTCAGGTGAACCAGGCCTTGAGCGAAAAAAAATTGAAATCCGCCATGCTGCTGACAGTACATGATGAACTGGTTTTTGAGGTGCCGCCCGATGAGCTGAAGGCAGTCACCCGGCTGGTCAAAGAGATTATGGAAGGCGTCTGGGATCTCAAAGTGCCGCTTAAAATCAATATCGCCCATGGGCACAACTGGGACGAAGCGCACTAAAAAAATCGAATGTTGAATGGGAAATGATGAAGAAGCAGAAGAACAAGTGAGAGGCTCCGCCCCAATTGGAATAGTGGAGTGATGGAATGATGGAATGGTGGGTTCGAAGGAATTCTGTCTATTTTAAATAGTCATCCAAGGTTTGACATCGGATATTTGGAAACAAATGAAATTAAATTGCAAAGCGGAGCGGCATCATAATTCGATGATAACGTTGACAATTTCGTAAAAAGTCGAATTTTCCCATTTTTCTGGATTCCCGCCTTCGCGGGAATGACAATAACGCAATTAATATCAGATAGATACCACAGACGTCATACCCCTGAAGGCGGGTATCCAGTCTTTAAAACGACTTTTTACGATTCCATCAACGTTGGACGTTCGATGTTCGATGTTGGACGTTCATCTTTCCCGCCAACCGCGTATGGCATAAGCGCAACCCGTTATTATTTCCTAAATAAGCTAGCGTTCATGGGCTCACTGGTTCCAGCGGCAGCCCACTATTCTATCTCATCCGGCTGCCCGCTAACCTTCATCGAGCCCTTCGTTGTTTTTTCCACGGTGTGGTAAATATCTTTGAAGGTTTCATGGAAGCTGCTGGGAGAAATCCTGCCGCTTTCAATAAATTTAACAACGATTTCCTTGGTAGTTCTCAGTATTTGTTCGTCGATGGTCGCCATGTGACCGCTCCCTTGACCCGGATAAGCCTGTCCGCCTCACCGATTCGCCTGCCATCATTGTTGTTCGGGTAAAGCGGCGGGTGGGCCAGAAAATGAACCTGGACTGTTACTAAAAATATGAATGGGTGTCAAGGCATTCGACCCGTAGAGTCAGGGTAACGTCGAAGTAAATTCCAGACCAGTTGCATTAGAAGGTTTAATATGACAATAAAATTCCAAATTTCAAGCATCAAATTTTTTGGTACTTAAAATCAGTAAATTTAGCATTTTAATGACGGAACTCTGCCCGCCGAGCAGATCTCAATCAGATATACGGACGTATCGATTGACATCCCGATTTAAATTTCTTATTAGATTAGAATGACTTCATACAATTCAGACCGGATCCCAGTTTATATTCGCTTATTTGCCGGTGCATTGCTACTGTTCACTGGTTTTATTATCTTCATCGGTTGCGCTACCACCCAGACAGTGGTGGAAAAAACAACCAAAACGGTCGCTCGGACCACCCGGGATATTAGCCGCAAAATAGTCCTATCCGATGAGGATTTAAAACGGAAGGTGGGCATGTTCAATTTTGAAAATAGCACCTTACAGAAAACCCAAAATTTTCAGGAAATTTTTCACAAAGGTCTACCTGAATATTTGAACGGCCGATGTCCGGGGATTATTCTGCTGAACCCGGCAGCCGGTGGCCTTCTGAATGCCTTAAAGGAACCGCCCAAATTAAAATCCGGTCTCATCGATGGTTATGCCCTAACAATCCTCGCTCGACAGCTCGGGTTAAACGCTGTTGTTACCGGCAGCCTGGAAGACATCCGTGTCATCGATGAATTGCAAGGGGTACTGTGGACCAAGGACACACAACACCTCGTGATGATATTTATCAGGGTAGCGATTTTTGACACCCGGACGGCCACGAAAATTCTTGATAATACGTTTGACCGCCGGATCGAAATCGACGATCTTGAATATCGGATGATTCAGGAAAATGAGCAGATCAAATTACCGGCAGTCGATGAGACCTTGAACCGGCTGCTGACCGATATCGGCGAAAGTATTTGCGACGCCATCAGAGATCAGCCTTGGGATGGATACATTACCGAAATTGATGGCGACAGGTATGTCATCCCATCGGGGACCGAAGTGGGCCTTGAGCAAGGTGATGTCCTAGAAGTATTCGACGGCAGCAGAATTATGGAAGGGGTCGGCGGCCAGCACTTTTTCGTACCGGGTCTGAAAATCGGTGAAATTGAAATAGTAGCCATCACCCAGGACAGGCTGGAAGCTAAACTGGTTTCGGGAGAAGATATCAAGAAGGGAAGTACGGTGCGGCGGAAATGATTGCACGAAACCATCCAGAATAAAAAATCTACAGATTTATAACCCAGAAGAAGGTAATCCATCATCGGAGGTTTCAATTTGCATTAATTTCGGAGTATCCCCCTTCGTCACACTGAGGTGTGACTTCGGCGCGACATGTTGGAGTACTGGAGTGTTGGAGTAATGGTTAGAGGATTGATGCCTTTTTTATCAACACTCCATCACTCCAGTGCTTCAAGGCCGAGCCTTTCAAGAACCTTTGGCAACCTTAAAATTACCTTTATTTGTATAGTTCCGAAAGTCTATACCTATTCATTCAGCAGTGAATTCCTATAGGTGCCAATCAACTCAACGCCTTCTTCCTCCGACGACAGATGCTTGATCGATTCACGGAATTTACTGCTGTTCCGCATTCCCCGGGTAAACCAGCCCAGGCGGCTGCGCATCAATCTGCAAGCCGTTTCTTCACCAATATAATCGACGGACGCTTTAAAATAATGGGCCATAATGTCGAACCGGTGGCTGAGATCCTCTTGAGCTGGTTCTTCGCCCTTGAGGCGCAAAAGCACCCGGGAGAAAATTGTGGGGTTTCCGATGGCCCTTCTGCCGATCATGACGGCATCACATCCGGTTTCTTCCAGCATTTTCAGCGCATCACGTGCTGAAACGATATCACCGTTGCCGATGACGGGTATGCCAACATTCTTTTTTACAGCTGCAATAATCGACCAATCTGCCCGTCCCCTGAACTGCTGCCCAGCTGTTCGAGGATGGACCGCGATGGCATCCACTCCGCAGTTTTGTGCAATCTCGGCGATCTTAAGGGCCTCTCGGCCGGATGCATCCCAGCCGCTTCTGATTTTGATGGTCAGCGGTATGCGAATGGCTTTGCGCACCGCCGCAAGCAATGCTTTCGCCCGATCGGGGGTTCTCATGAGGACCACACCGGAGCCGGTTTTGATCACCTTTCGAACTGAACAACCGAAGTTGATATCGACAATGTCGGCTCCTTTGGACTCGACTATAGCGGCCGCCTCAGCCATGATGCCGGGATCCGATCCGAATATCTGAACTGAAAGTGGCTTTTCTTCCGGAGCACTGTCTATCATCTGTTCAGTTCTGCCGGATTGGTAAACGAGTCCATTGGCACTGATCATCTCCGAACAGACCAAGCCGCAGCCGGAGGATTTGGCTAAAAGGCGAAAGGGTAAGTTGGTAATGCCGGCTAATGGAGCAAGAATGACGTTATTATCTAAGGTGAGATTGCCGATTTGCATAGGTTTTCGCTGTTTGTTGTAATACTTTAGGCTTTATATAAGGATATCAACAGCCTTTCTACCATAACAACGGACAGCGGACAACTGACCCCGAACGCTTCCAAATTTAGAACCCCTGTGTTGAAACCATCATATACTTTTGTTCAGACGCATACACCTCATCTTTTTCCAGGCCCGGAAGCCGGATTCGCATAACAAAACAGACAGTTGTGATAACAAGGTTGAAGACGGTACGATCCGATGTCGCTCGACAGTGTACATCCGCAACCGGCTTTGGTCCGTTGGCCGGAATCTTTTTTGAGCGAAAGCCGGTCGCCGAATAACTTCTGTATAAGATTACCAGGGATGCAGGAGCTTCCGGTTACCGACGAGCCCCGGGGAAACGCCTCCAATAGGTCTTTTTCGCAACAGACGGATAGATGTATGTTTCCGGCGGCAAGTTCCTTTTCCATTCCACGCACAATTTCAATTTTTTTTTCAAGCACCGGATCGATGAATGCAAACTCGGGCCGAGTCGAGATCCGCCTGTGGATTTTGGGGTAATGATCCATGAAACTGGTAATGCACCGAACAATTCCACATTCAGCAGCCTCTTGGGCAATGCCGGAAAAATCGCGCAGATTATCCTGCAACGGGCCCACCCCTGTTTTAAAAAAACAAAGTGGATCAAAGCGCCAGTTTATCGTGTCGGGGCCAAAACGTTGAGACAGGTGTTCAAGCTGGTCAAGGCGCTTCCTTAGCGGCGGTACATTGGGCTCAAGTTTGGCGCAATCCGAATTGATGGTAAAGTTGAAAAAAAGATGATAACCCTGTTTGAGTAGCTGTTCCCCATAACGTCTGTCAAGGAACGGGCCAAAATTTTTCGACCAGAATACGATTGTATGAACTCTATCCGATGTTGCCGGAACACAAGAAACGCGCTGGTTAAAGGGGTTTGTGACCTCAAAAAATCCCCTTCTAATTTGCCTCATGAACCAGGGCATGTAAAACGCCGGAATATCGGTTCGTCTGGAAGCAGAAATAATAATCTTGTGGGGCTGAATCATTTTGATATGAGTTGTCTAAGTTTTTCAACCCAGAACGTTGAACCTTGAACCGCTCAACCTCGGTTTACTTTTTCTTAATGTCCTTTAGTGATATCACCTTCGCCTTGCCGGCCGCTTCGGCGGACGCATCCGTTTCAGCCTGTTTGCCAAACAATTCCGGGGACTTCGGTTCATCCGGGACTACCACTTTTTCCAATCTCATGCGCTTGCCATTCATGGTAAATTCGCTTCCGTTAATATAAACATCCCGTAATATCCAGGTAACCAGCTGGGGAGGCATTTGCAGCAGGAGCAGCTTGACGTGGTACCAGTCGGGTTTGGAATCCGGCAAAATGTTTTCAATCCTGGCAAAGCTAAGGGGGTTGTCTTCAAAGTAAATGAGTACAAGATCTTTTTCTGTGGCCATATTTCTATTCGCAATAAATTTTAATGGTTAAGATCTATATATTTATCTTTAACATTAATATTATCCAGATGGTTATGCTGATTTGGATCGGTTTGTATAGATCCTCTCAACTTATTCAACCCAGCCATCCCAATCAATCCAATCCGCTTAATCCCAACCCGGATAAACCGTAGACTAAAAATAATAACCACAAAGGCGCCAAGATACAAACAATAAATGTTTATTAATAACAACCTTTCTTTGATTCGACCGAGCGTGCCGTCCATACCGATGCGCTTGCCATGAGATATCAAAACTGGTTGAAGAAACAATTCTAAATACCCAAAAAAAAGTTCTTCATTTTTTTAGAATTTAGCCGATATAATCTTATAATTTTAAAAATCCCGACAGTTACAGGTAATTTACCGGGATTCATCCATGTTACAATTACAAAAGAATCAAATTTTAATCAAATTAAATACAAAGAGGTGAACCTTATGAAACATAAATCTGTTATTTTCGCTTTTTTCATTGGCCTGTTGGCAATCGTCGTTTTGGTCAGCTCATCATCTGAGGGGACTGCGCAAACCATATCGGCAGATCTAATAACCAAATCGACAAGAGAGGGCATCAGCCACAAAAATGATGCCGACTACTGGTTTCATAAGGGTGCCCTTTGCGCCACCTACGGAAATGATTCAGCCGCCATTAAATATTTCCAAAAAGCCATCTCCCTCGATCCGCAAAGAAGCGATGCCTACTTTGAACAGGGCGTATCCTACGGTCAGCTGGAAAATTTTTTCAAAGCCATTGCTTTAATTAACAAAGCCATCGAAATGAAACCCCATAACGGGCTGTATTACTATGGCCGCGCCAGAGTCTATCTGCTGGCCGATGAAAAAGAAAAGGCCATTGAAGATTTTAAAAAGGCTGCTGAATTGGATGATGAGGATGCCCAAAATTATTTAAATACGATCGCTAAAACTCAATAGAAGCAACCTGCCAATTTATACCGACGTGATTAATTCAATCGACAGGGTTCATTAATTTTCAAATGATTACCCAATCGCCCCCTGCACATCCGCTTGGGGCGATTTTTTTGGAATTTTGAATTTGAATCATTGGGGTTTGTTTGAGATTTGGTATTTGGTACTTGGAATTTTAATGCCCTGACATGAATCCCTTTCTTCAAGGGTATTTCTAATTTTCGCCAGGGTTTCAGATTTTTTAAGCGCCCATTGCGGCGCCACAAGCTCTTGTGGATGAGGATCGCCCGTCAGCCGCTGTATGATCATATCGGATGGGATGCGTTCGATAAAATCGCAGACAAGATCGACATATTCCTGCTGCTCCAGACATTTATATTTCCCTTGTCGGTAGTGTGTTTCCAACAGGGTCCCTTTCACCACATAAAGCAGATGGATCTTGATGCCGTCTATTCCCAGGTCAGCGATGGTTTGAGCGGTGTGCAACATGTCGTTTCTGCTTTCATGGGCAAGTCCTAAAATCACGTGGACACATATCTTGATCCCTCTGTTTAAGGTTTTCTTAATCGCATCTTTAAAGCACTGAACATCGTGACCCCGGTTGATGAATTCAAGGGTCTTGTCACTGGCAGACTGCAACCCGTATTCGATCCAGATCAGGTAATTTGGCGTATAGCCCTGCAGAAGATCCAATACCGGCTCATTGATACAATCCGGGCGCGTGCCGATGGCGAGTCCCACGATGTCTTCCACGGCCAGGGCTTCGTCATAAAGACGTTTGAGGGTTTCCGACGGTGCATAGGTGTTGGAAAAAGATTGAAAATAAGCAATGAACTTTTTTGCTTTATACCGCCGGGAAAGAAAGGTTTTGCCCTGCAATAGCTGGTCGGTTACCGAAAGCCCTCTATCGAAGGCACCGGTACCGGATCCGCGGGCGTTGCAGTAAATACATCCTCCGCTGGAAATGGTACCATCCCGATTGGGGCAGGTAAGCCCGGCATCAATGGTTATTTTCTGTACCCGGCAGCCAAAGAGGGATTGGAAATATGTATTGAGGTCATTATACCTTTTGCACATTAGAGCTCGCTAAAGCTTGACCATATCATTGGGTGGAAGTATAATGCACCACCCTACGGCCTTTAGCCTTATCAACCTGATATAAGATATATCCAATGGTGCCCATTGTTTGCGATCTGTGGTTCGTTGAAAAATTAGATGTAAATATTAGCATAGCACGTCACAACTGACAAGCCGGCACCTCTCCCGCAGCAGGAAGGAGACCTCCTAATTCACTGCAAAGACGAAGTAGACGTTCACGGCTTCAAAGGTTCAGGGAACGGTTACCCGAGGAATCATATGTCTTCTTACTCAAAAAAATACGATATCATCGTTATCGGTGCCGGCCACGCCGGGTGTGAAGCGGCACTGGCAGCTGCTCGTATGGGGTGTAGCGTGCTGTTATTGGCCATTGATCTCGACAAGTTGGCAGCCATGCCCTGCAGCCCTTCAATCGGTGGTATGGCCAAAGGACAACTGGTAAAAGAGATTGATGCACTGGGCGGAGAAATGGCCAAAATCACCGATAAAACTGCTATTCAGTACCGCACCCTCAACACCAAAAAGGGCCCTGCCGTTCATTCATCCCGGACCCAAAACGATAAAATTCGCTATCATATAGCCATGAAAGCGGTTATCGAAGCCCAGCCGAACCTCGATCTTAAACAGGCGATGGTGGAACAGCTGATTGTGGAAGATAATCGCATGCTGGGTGTCCGGGATCAGACCGGCTTCGGATACCAGGCCCCGCTGGTGATTTTGGCGACCGGCACCTTTTTAAGCGGTTTAATTCATATCGGATTTAAATCCATAAAAGCGGGCCGGGCCGGTGAATTCGCTTCCTACGGTCTTGCCGCCAGCCTCAGAGATTTGGGTTTCAGTCTCGGTCGTCTCAAAACCGGGACACCGCCCCGGCTAAAAAAATCAAGTATTGATTTCAGCAAATTCACCGTCCATGATGCTGATCCTAAGCCGACCCCATTCTCTTTTTTTACCGAAAAGATAACCATGCCCCAATTGCCCAGCCACATCGGGCACACCAACCAGAGAAGTCATGGGGTTGTGCGAAAAAATCTCCGACACTCGGCCCTCTATGGAGGAATCATAAAAGGGATCTCGGCCCGTTACTGCCCCTCTTTTGAGGATAAGATCGTAAAATTTCCCGATAGAGACCGTCACCAGATTATCCTGGAACCCGAAGGGGTGGATAGCGAGGAGATTTATGCCAGCGGATTAGGCAACAGTCTTCCTCTGGAAGTCCAAATCGAGCTGGTGCGATCAATTGAAGGCCTGGAATCAGCTGAAATTATGCGGCCCGCCTATGCCATTGAATATGATTACGTCAACCCCATCGGGCTTAAACCTACCTTGGAAACCAAACTTGTGAGCGGTCTTTTTTTGGCAGGGCAAATCAACGGCACTTCGGGTTATGAAGAAGCCGCCGCTCAGGGGATGTGGGCCGGCATTAATGCTGCCTGCAAGGTGCAGGCAAGATCGGCGTTTATTCTGGACAGATCCCAGGCTTATATGGGGGTGATGATCGATGATCTTGTTACTCTGGGTACCAAAGAGCCCTATCGGATGTTTACCAGCCGGGCGGAATATCGCCTCATGTTGCGAGAAGATAATGCCGATTTGCGGTTGATGGGCATCGGTCATGAACTCGGTTTGATTGATGACAACACACTGAAGGATTTGAGGGCTCGCAAAGAACAGATTGACAGAGAAATTCAACGCGTGAAACAAACCATTGTGAAATCGACGGCAAGAGTCAACGAATATCTGCAGAGCCGAAACACAAAACCGATACACCAGGGTGTCCATCTCGGTCAATTGCTGAAAAGAAACGAATTAGACTACCGCATGGTTGAAATCCTTGCCAAAAGTCCCGAAAACATCAACAATGCCGTTGCCCGTCAAGTTGAGATAGAAATTAAATACGAAGGTTATATTCAAAAACAGCTCAGGGAAATCGAACGTTTTCAGAATTTGGAAAGAATAAAGATACCGAAAAATTTCGACTTCTCCAATATCCACGGCTTGTCCAACGAATTAAAAGAAAAGCTTTCAAACGTAAAGCCTGTGTCTCTCGGGCAGGTTTCCCGCATCGATGGTATCACACCCGCAGCAATATCGGTGCTGATGGTGGCACTTAAAGCCGGCCAAGGGTCAAAGGCAGGAGAGAATTAAACATGGGAAACGGCTGCCATGATCGCACCTCCGTAAAGACGACACGCACGAAATATTCAAGTTTTGGTTGGCAGTGAATTCCTGTATTCTTGACACGTTAAGTCTTAAATCTTATCTTAGATGGCGATAAGTAAATGCCTGATAGTCCGCTATCTATTTAAATTTTTAACACAAAATCACATCACATTTTAATGAAGAGGTTTTGACGGTATGTCCGAAGATTATTACAAAATTCTTGGCGTTCAAAAAAACGCCAGTGAAGAAGAGATTAAAAAGGCTTATCGCAAATTGGCGATGAAGTACCATCCCGATCACACCAAAGGG
>Ga0316193_10003364_pt1 | contig 11507 bp, 8 predicted proteins | sample MerIslsedime2_MG_FD_207735 | JGI IMG/M metagenome (GOLD analysis project Ga0316193, IMG submission 207735) | Coastal sediment microbial communities from Maine, United States - Merrow Island sediment 2 | ecosystem: Environmental > Aquatic > Marine > Coastal > Sediment | place: USA: Maine... | reverse complement strand
GGTCTCAAATAGTTTTGAAATTGAGTTTCCATCTTTCAAGACATATCTTTTTTTTGTTAGGGTTATATCTTTATTAGATAAGAAGAAATTTCTTTTGATATTTGGATTTAATGTAGAGTCAATAAAGCTTCGTTTTGGGCATTCTTTCCCGATAGCTGTAAGTAAAGATACATTATTTGAAAATTCAGCCAAATGATTTGCTACAATTAGCGATCCTCCTAGAAATGTCTCATGCTCAATATTTTTAGCAACCATATGTAAGCCTTTTCCGGACTGCCCAAGCGGCTCTACATATTGATATTCATCAATGATTGCATCACCAATAACAAGGACTTTTAGTTTTGAAAAACTCTCGATTTTTTTAATGACTTCATCGCAGCTATATTTCTTCTTAAGCTCTTTAATAACTTTTTGAAGACCAATAGGCATTGGATCGAAAAACTTATTTATGAGGGTAGTGGAGCTAAATACAATGTCGTTTGTGTAGTAAATTTTACCATTAAATTTTTCAACTATATGTACTTCCTCTGAAATCTTTCCTGTAACATCCTTTTCATGTGCAGAATATTCTTTTCCCTTAACATAAACATCAGGACGAATCTTAGAAATACAACTAACAGCATCAGGACTATCATTTAGAACGACATAATCAACAAAATCTAAAGACGACAAACACTCTAGCCTTAGCTGTTCATTAAATATCGGCCTTCCTGGGCCTTTATTTACAAATTTGTCAGGTGTAATTGAAACAATAAGAAGATTACCTTGCTTTTTTGCTTCTTGGAAATGTCTGATGTGGCCTGGATGAAGAAGATCAAAAACTCCATGACATTGGACTATTTTTTTACCCAATTGTTTTTCTTTTTGAATTACTTCATGTACTTCACTTAAGTTGATTACTTTCTGTAGCAATGTTATTCCTTTTTAGATTATTAAATAAAAATTTATTGCTCTTCCAAGCATCTACAATCGTATGTAATAAAAAAAAATGTCCTGTTTCAACTAGACCATAATCAGAAACATTTAGCCAAAAATTTAAATCTCCCATTTTCTTTAATGGGTTCGTAGGTAGAAAGCCACTTAACGTAATTATCTTACAATTTTTAGCTTTTGCAACTTCTACAGCATTAATAATATTAGGTGACTTACCAGAACTGCTTATAGCAACCAAAAGATCTCTATTGGTAATTAACGTTTCAAGGGGATTGGAAAAAACATGCTCATAACCATAATCATTGCTAATACATGTCAAAATATTTGGATCAAATAATGTATTAGATGGAATTTTACATGCATTTAAAAAGTCTATTGAAAAATGTGAAGCAATCCCAGCGCTGCCTCCATTTCCAATAAGATATGCCACGCCCTGATTTTTTTTTACATTTAATAGCAAGGAATGAAAAATACGTATAGCATTTGAGCCAGAGACAGCTTTCTCGTCAGTACTATATTCACAGCACTCAATAAATTTACGAAGCTCATTTATTCTTTCTAAAAACATATTACTTTAAGTATTTAAACCAGTTTTTTGTGGCGCTATCAATACTTTCAAGGTCCCATACTGGGGCATCTTTAAAATCATCAATTTGGCTAATCAACCTATTTACGCCTTCTTTTAAAGGCACCTTTGCCGACCAACCAAGCTTATTTTGAATCTTATTTATATCTGCAAATGTACAGTCCGGCTCGCCAGGTCTTTTAGGTATAAAAACTTTATCACCTTTTAGTAACTCAATAATTTCATTCACGCTATAATGACCTCCACTTCCTACATTCATAATTTCTTGTGCTATATTCGATATTGAGGCTGTATAAAATGCATCAGCTACATCAGTCACAAATGTGAAGTCGCGAGTTTGTTTGCCATCCCCGACAATAGTAAATGGTTTTTTATTTAATTTTTGAGCTAAGAAGACTCCGAATGCTGCGCCATATGTTCCGGCTGTTCTAGCCCTAGGCCCATATACATTAAAAAGTCTCAAAGAAATGACTGGGATTTTATAAACTTGTCCCCAGTGCATTACTAATTCTTCGCCTAAAAATTTAGTTAGGGCGTATGGATACTTCGGAGCTATTGCCGTAGTTTCAGGAGTTGGATAAACATTAGGAATTCCATAGCATGAGGAAGAGGCCGCATAAACAAGCTTTTTAATTGAATGCTTTTTCACAGATTCCAGCACATTGTATGTTCCTGTGACATTTGTCTCAAAATAACCTTTTGGATTTTCAATTGATGGAACAATGTCAGCTAAGGCTGCTAAATGAAATACATAATCAGCATCTTTAAAATGAGCTTCAATTTCTGAAAAGGATCTAATATCTGCCTTAGCAAAGCTAAAATTCGGATGATCAGCAATGCTATCTAAATTAGTCAGCTTGCCTCCACACAGGTTATCAATTGCAAGAACTTGATGCCCTTCTTGGATTAGCTTTTCACAAAGATGGCTTCCAATAAAGCCTGACCCACCAGTTACGACTGACTTCATTTTAAGTTTACCTTTTGCATAGTTTTAATATTAAAATAGGTTTCATCACTTAAAGAGTTTGGTAGCATATTTTTTTCAAATGCTTCAACTAAACTAACGACTGCATCTTCAATTGAATATTTAGGATAAAAGTCTATCTTTTTACCAATCTTTTCAGAAGATATGTGGTATGATCTTGGATCGTTGGTTGGCACGAATTCAACAGAAATATCCTTAGTTTTTGATACTACTCTTTTTACAATTTCAGCTATCTCTTTAACAGTATGATTATGGTAACCAACATTGAAAACTTCCCCTTGAACAGACTCTTTTGGAGATTTTAGAACATGCAAATATGAGCGGACCATGTCATCAATATGGATATTTGGTCTCATTTGATCTCCACCCATGACCTTTATTTTTCCGGTGTTATACGCAAAATTGGTTAAAATATTTACGACAACATCTAGCCTTTGCCTGGGGGCGTAACCACAAACGGTTGCTGGTCTTATTACTGTACAAATAAAGTTATCATCTAGATAAGAGAATAATATCTTCTCACACTCAACTTTAAACTTTGAATAATCTGTTAAAGGCTCTAGCCCCATTCCCTCATGCACACTAGCTTCATCTTTCACTCCATAAACAGATGATGATGATGCATAAATAAAGCGTTTTACTTTAGCCTCTTTTGCGGCTTTTACAAAAGGCTCAAATGAGTCTAGATTAATCGACTTGCCTAGACTTGGATCAAGCTCAAAGCTTGGATCATTAGAAATACAAGCTAAATGAATTACATAGTCGCATGAATGTAAAGCTCGCTTTACAGTTCTAATATCACGAATATCTCCCTTAATCTCTGTTAACTTATGATTGCATCTATGATTTCCAAATACTGAATCACCATAAAGGTATAAATCTAAAACAACTACTTCATGTCCTTCATCTAATAATGCAGGAACTAGCTTTGAGCCGACATATCCAGCACCACCTGCTACTAGAATTTTCATATGTATACCTATTTTTTGAAGTCTTATAAAAAAACTTTTTGGAATTATCTGCAAGATAATTGTGAGGCCATGTTTCGTAGCGAATTTTTATAGGGTTAAACGATAAAACTTTTGTTAAACGTTAAGGTTGAAGTGCAAAGTTTTTTAGAGGGGATGTCTTAGATGCTTATACAATGAATATTGATTATGATCCTAATCTGTTTAGGGGAAGTACCTATTTTCCAAAATAGCCTTGCCTATTTATTCAAAACTTAAAATAAGGCGTTCATTTAAACTAATGTCTTTTGAAATGTAAGTTTTTTATTTCTACTTTTACTATTTTTTCGACAAATATGACTGTGTTGCATAACTATCTAAAAGCATTATCTAAAAAACAAACTATAAGATTATTGAAAAAAGAAAAAGCATGGGCGTAAGCTACTTAGCTTCTAACAGAAAAGGAGCTGTTGCCTATTCAGCACGATCGTGAATAGAAGCATTCTAACCAAATTCTCATCAATCAAGGCAAGATTAATTTTTGGATTCACGAAAAATCTTGGCGAGCTTCTAGGGTAAAAAAGAACGGATATCCCTTTATCTATTCAGATGAAGTAATTATAGCTATGCTATTACAAGGCTTTGTTATCTCACTTTTTGCAATGCAAAAAGTGAGTGAAAGAGTACCTAGTTACATGCAAGTGTGTCGAAGAATTCAAAATTTGAAGTTACCTAAACATTTACTGCAAAAACAATCTGTTAAATGCTAGTGTGGAATTTATAGATCCTTATTTAAGTGAAGAAGATGTTGAAATAATTTTGGGCTTTTATTCTTCTGATGCATTTAAAAAATATATGCAAGTAATGAAGTCTAACCCAAATCAAATATTTTCAAAAGTGCATGAACTTATTTTAGAAGAAGCTAATTAATAAATATAATTTTTAAAGGAAGTAGCCTCTACTTGGGATTATTTCGAAACTTTCGGATCTTTTAGCAAGGCTAGATTTTCATAATAGCGCATCATATCCCTAAGCTTAGAAGCATCTTCAAAGCGCATTTCCTTTGCTGCTAGCTTCATATCAGCTTTACACTCTTTAATTTTCTTCTCGACATCTTCCATGTGTGCTTGTGCTTTTTTGACATCTTTTTTCATTTCTAGTTTTAGTTCATCGTTAATAAAGCCGAATGTTTCTTCTAGGTCTTCGATTTGCTCTCTTTTGATTGTTTGGGGAATAATGCCATGTTTTTTATTATGTTCAATTTGTATTTGACGCCTTTTCAAGGTGGTTTTAAGAGTACTTTCTATTGCCTTTGTTCGTTTGTCTGCATACATAATTACTCTGCCATGAACGTTTCTGGCAGCTCTTCCACATGTTTGAGTAAGAGCTGTCTCACTTCTTAAAAACCCTTCTCTATCAGCATCTAAAATCACAACTAATGATACCTCTGGTATATCTAAGCCTTCTCTAAGCAAGTTTACACCAACTAGTACATCGAAGTTTCCTTTTCTGAGCTCTTTAATAATATGCATCCTTTGAAGGGTGTCTATATCTGAGTGTAGGTATTTTGCCTTTATTCCTATTTCTTCTAAGTATTTAGACAAGTCTTCAGATAGCTTTTTGGTGAGGGTAGTGACTAAGACTCTTCTATTTTTTTCTGTCTCAATACGAATTTCTTCAAGGGCATCATCTACTTGGCCATCTGCCGGCTTAATTTCAATAACCGGGTCTAATAAGCCGGTTGGCCTAATAATTTGATGAACAACATCGCCTTCAGCTTCTCTTATTTCCCAATCGCTCGGGGTTGCAGACACATATACAACAGTTCTAAGGAAATCATAGGATTCCTCAAATTTTAACGGCCTATTATCAAAGGCTGAAGGAAGTCTAAAGCCATATTCAATCAGTGCCTTTTTCCTACCTCTATCGCCATTGTACATAGCATGCATTTGAGGAACTGTTTGATGTGATTCATCAATAAAAAAAAGAAAGTCTTTTGGGAAATAATCAAGCAAACAAGGAGGAGGTTCACCTGGAGATCTATTGCTAAAGTGACGTGAATAGTTTTCAACTCCTTTGCAAAAGCCAACTTCCTTGATCATCTCAAGGTCATAACTTGTCCTTTCTTTGATCCGCTGTCGTTCTATTAATAAGTTTTCTTTTTCGTAGTGACTTATCCTATCTGCTAGCTCGTATTTAATGCTTTCAATCGCTTTAATCCTCACATCTTCAGGTGTAACATAATGGGATCCAGGATATATTTTTATCTCATTTAGCTTCTCTATAACTCTTCCGGTTAAGGGGTCAATAGAACTTATTTTTTCGATGTCGTCACCAAAAAATTCAATGCGATAAGCAATGTCATCTTCATAAGCTGGAACAATTTCTAAAACATCTCCTCTAGCTCGAAAGTTAGCTCTTGAAAGCTCATAGTCATTTCTTTTGTAGTGAAGTTCAACGAGATGAAGCAATACATCATCTCGTCTTATATTTTGGTCTACTTTTAAGTGAATTAACATCTGGCTGTAATGCTCCGGAGCACCCAAGCCATAGATACATGATATAGAAGCTACAATAATTACATCATCTCTTTCAATTAAAGAACGTGTAGCGCTTAAGCGCATTTTTTCAATTCTATCATTAATTGACAGATCTTTTTCAATATAGGTATCAGTTCTAGGAATATAAGCCTCTGGCTGATAGTAGTCATAGTAAGACACAAAATACTCAACTGCATTATTTGGAAAAAATGCTTTGAATTCTTGGTAAAGCTGAGCTGCAAGAGTTTTATTATGGGCTAGGACAATAGTCGGTCTTTGTATATTTTGGATAACATTTGCCATTGTAAATGTTTTACCAGATCCGGTTATTCCCAAAAGCACTTGTGATTTTTTATTTTTCTTAATTCCTTCTGTCAATTTATCAATTGCATCTGGTTGATCACCTTTTGGCTCAAATTTTGTTTCTAATTTAAACTTAGGCATTTTATTTTCCTGTTAAGTAAGGGGCAACTAAAGGCTTTAAAAACCCCATCTCTTCTGAAATTTCAAGTCCAATTGCAAAAAAGGATCCTAAAATAATTGTGACAAGTAATGATTTTTTAAAAAAGCCCTTGTAATTAGACAAGTTCCAAGCCATTAAAGCCGGAAGTATTCCAAGCAAAATAGCAACAAATACTCCTGCATACTGAAGAGCCAATAAAAAACCGCTCGGGTAAATTAGCACAAAAAAAAGAGGGGGTATAAAGGTAAGTATACACGCAAAAAGCCTTCCTTTTTTTGTTTTTTTCATTTTAAGGGCATCCCTTAAAAAGTCCCTTAAACTAAGAGATACTCCTAAAAAAGAGGTAACAATTGCGAAAAAGGCAAACAGTCTTGCCCCAGTTTCTAAAACAGGATGGTTAATTAACTCAATTAGCGGTTTTGTACTTGGAGCACCTTCAACCCAAGCAGAGGCCAAAGAACTTGTTGGAACAATTCCCAGTACAAAGAATTCCCAAAGAAAATACACTAGAAGAGGTATCAAGCTACCTATTAACAGGGTTAACCGAAGTTTTTTTACATTGTGCCTTTCATATGTAGTTATAGATGGAATGATAATATGATATCCAAAAGAAGTGAATAGAATTGGGATAGCCAGTAGCAAGGCTGGTGTATCGAAATGCCTATATAAAGAAGGGTTTATTTCTTTTGGAGCAAGCCCTATCAACATCAAGTAACTTATAATTAGTCCTAACATGAAAAAACGGTTAACCCAGTCAACTGTTTTAGTGCCGTGGTAAACAAAAAAACCAAAAAATATAACAATTAAAAATGGGCTGATAAATTCAGGTACTTCAACTCCAAATGCCCATCGTATAACGTCTGAAAATATTGGAGCACTTCCTGAGATATATGCTGCTGTCAACGAATACAAAAGTAAAATATATACAACCCAGCAAAGTACTTTTCCAAATAGCCCAAGCGTTTTTTCTGCCATAGAAACCATGTTAGTTTCACCTGGTATGGACAAATTTACATCTAGAATCAAAAATGCAGTTATCAAGAAAAAAAACCAGATAACAGGAAGAATAAAAGCAGAGGGAATAAACCCTGCAAAGCCACTTTTTATTGGCAATGCTAACATAGCAGCCCCGATAGAGGTACCAGCGATTAATAAAATACTTCCTAAAAACCGATTTTGTTTGATCACTTATTTATCCTATGCATTTAGATTTATCCCCAAAATTTTCAGAACTTCATTGATAACTAAAAAAGAGGACAATAAAATTACAACAATCAATGAAATTTTTCCTCCCTTTACGTGATATGAGGAAAAATATTTTTCTTTGTATCTACCAACCCAAACCATCAGAGCAGGTAGAATTCCAAATAAAATAACAGCACAAAAACCACCGGCAAAACTAAGAGCCTTAAAAAATATTTCTGGGTAGGTTAAAGAAAATAAAGATGGCGGAATTAATGTTAAAAAAATAAGCCAGTGGCTATTTTTTCGACTTGGCTTAACTTTCATCCCATCAGCAATAAAATGCATTAATGCAAGCCCTTGTGCTAAAAATGATGTGATAATTGCAAAAAAAGCAAATAGCTGAGAAATGTGTCCTACAAATGAATCTTCAAGGTAATGGTTTAGTGAAGAGCTAGCTTCTTGACCGCTCAAAAAAGAATTTAAAAGTCCTTTTTCACCACCATATGGGACAATCCCAATTATGACCGCCTGCCAGAATAAATAAATAAATAAAGACAAAATACTACCACCTAAGACAGTTTTTCTCATCTTCTTGAGATCCCCATCAAAATATGCAGTAAGTGTTGGTATCATATTGTGAAAGCCAAAAGATGTAATTAAAACTGGAAGAGGAAGAATTAAATATTTCAAATTGATTGTTTTTAGATTTTCAGCATTTATTTTAAAAGATCCCAAAAGCACCATTAGAACGTAAGTTGCTATTAATCCCACCATCAAATATCGGTTGAATAAATCGACTGTTTTAGTACCCAAATAGATAACAAATCCTAAAATAATAACAAAAAATAGGCTTGTTATTTGTGGGTTTAATGAAAAGCCTAAAAACTTATGCAAAATACCTGAAAAAATTTCACCACTGCTAATGATATAAGCTACAGACAATGAGTAAAATAAAAAAAGGTACAAGACCCAGCTAATTACTCTTCCAGTATTACCTAATGCCTTTTCTGAAATGGAAACAATATTAATCTGGCTTTTGAACCATCCGTTTGCTTCAACTAGTAAAAGGGCAGTAAATGTCATAAAAGCCCAAGCAATTAAAGTTAAAAAAACAGATGGTATGTAGCCGGTAATTCCAGACAAAATCGGAAGAGCCAACATTGCAGCTCCAATGCAGCTGCCTGCAATTAGAAAAACGCCACCCAATATGTTTTTTTGGGAGATCATTGCCCTTAAGTTTCCATTTTTTCGACTCTGCGTATCTCTTGGCCTAGTCTACCAAGCTCATATCCATCATAGTCAACAAATTTAAAGAACCTTTCAAATTGAGGAATTATGTCACACACCTGTCTTGCCATTTCCTGTGCAATGAAACGGTAGCTTGGATGCCCTGCAGGCGAAGACCTAAGCTCACACAGCCATTGTAGTGAGCGCAAATTAACATTAAAGTACCAATGTATATTATATGCCATTGGTACAATATACTGAGCTTCTTCTGGAAGCTCGGAACGAATTGTATCAAATGCCAACTTTGCTTTTTCCATAGCCGTGGTGTAAGGCTCTTCCATTTCGGTTCCAACAATTTCGGGAGGAATAAAGTAGCCGAAATCGCAGTTTAGAAGTTGTCTTTCTTGAGTTAATATACGATGCCTATGTAAGTCTCTATAAACGCCAAAGTCAGCTAATATTTCAAAAGTAAAGGTCGCATTTTCAAGCGCTCTAGGAGATTTGTGCCTTCTGTTTTCTCTCGAAGCGCACCCAGCATCTAGAATTCTTGCAATTTGCTCATCACTCAAAGATGCAATATATTCTTGAGTTTCTTTTAGTCCCATATCTGAGTTACCAAATAAAAGAGAGCTGGCAACTTTAACAACTGAATCAGAATCAAAATTAATCAGACGCACTCCAGGTTCCTTCATTGAAGAAACTTGAGGAGAGTGCTCTTCAACCAAAAGTTTCAACTCACTTTGCATTTCCTCACTAAATTGAGAAAAAGTACTAAAATATTTATGAGCAGGATCTGCACGTCTAATAAATGAGGGAACAACTTTATTAAGTTCGGAATACCCTTGCTTACCTAAGTCTTGTAATTCCACAAGATTGTGACAGTTTAGCTTCTGTAGAAGACTCTCAAAAAATCTCCCATTTCCAAATACTCCTAGATTTGTCAAAGCGCTAGAAGGAAGTATTCCTCGTAGACAATCTAAAACTTTAGCTCGAAGAGAAGCAGTATAAGCAACTTTAGAAATATGATGTTCTTTGGGAAAATGTTCCTCTATGACAGCTGTAAGGGGGGGAATCAATTTGCTATAAGTTTCAAATAAGTGGTTACAAGTTTCAATATAAAGATCACGATAAGCTGAAGTCATTAAGATCGGCTCTCTATAATAAAGATATTCTCCATTGATTTTTTGATCAAAATAGATATACCTAGTTGATTTTTCCAATGGAGAACCACCAATACGGCAGTCTTCTATAGCTTTAGCCGCCAACATTGAAATGTTTTCAACAGCAAGGTGAGCTCCACCTAGTTCTCCGATTGAATCATCACCATATCCATCCAAAATCCTATCATAAAAATTTTGAGCTTTTTTAATAGCAATTATCTGCTCATCATTCCCAGGGATATCATTTTCTGAAATTTCTCCTGCTATAGCAGAAAATGCAGTGTCTTCATTAAGTATAAATTCTTTTAAAAGTAATGATCGAAGCCCTAGACTTGACCTTGAGTATCTTGAAAAAAGAGCCCCTTTGATTACCTCCGGTAAGTTTCGCAAAACAAAAACATTACTTGAGGTGTTTGTAACAAAATGCTCTAATATCTTAATTTGGCTCTCAGAAAAATCTTCGTAGTTCTGAATCATAAAATGAACCCCATTGTTGGCCACTAAAAGGATAAGGGTGCCATAATCTGAAAAGTAGGATCAAGATAAAAATTACTCAAAAAATAAATATTAAATATTATGAAGACAAAACAAGTTAATTTTTTGCCACTAATCCAGCGTCCCAGAAGGAATAGAAAAAGCTCTTCTATCAGGGCGATGCTAAAAGAAAATCATTTACTTGCCTCAGATTTTGTAATGCCATTTTTTTTGATAGAAGATGCTAAAAAATGTGAAAAAATTGAAAAATTTCCAGGTATTTATAGGTTATCTGCTGATTTAATTTTGAAAAAAGCAAGCCTTTTACATAAAAAAGGTATCCAAGCTATAGCTCTTTTTCCTGTAGTAGAGAAAAACAAAAAAAGCCTAAATGGAAGCGAAGCTTTAAATCCAATCGGACATTACTGCAAAGCAATTAAGCTGATCAAAGCCGAAATTCCTAGCCTGTGCGTAATCACTGACCTAGCTTTAGATCCATATACTTCACACGGACATGATGGTATCTTGAATAATAAAAGAGAAGTTGACAATGATGCTACTGTATCAGTTCTATGCCAAATGGCTTTAATTCATGCAGAAGCTGGCGCAGATATAGTAGCGCCGAGTGACATGATGGATGGTAGAGTTAAGGCAATTAGAAACACCCTTGATGCAAATAGTTTTTTTAACACCTCGATTATGTCGTATACTGCAAAATATGCATCGAGTTTATATAACCCATTTCGAGATGCTGTTTCATCAACATTGAAATTCGGGGATAAAAAATCCTATCAAATGGATCCTGCTAATACAAAAGAAGCCATCATTGAAGCAAGGGCTGATGATAAAGAGGGAGCAGACATTTTAATGGTAAAGCCAGCTAGTATTTATTTGGACATCATTTCAAAAATTAAAAATGAAACTAATAAACCCATAGCAGCATACCACGTAAGTGGCGAATACTGCATGGTAAAAGCAGCTCATAAATTGGGGTATCTAAATGAAAT
>Ga0316193_10003363_pt1 | contig 11507 bp, 10 predicted proteins | sample MerIslsedime2_MG_FD_207735 | JGI IMG/M metagenome (GOLD analysis project Ga0316193, IMG submission 207735) | Coastal sediment microbial communities from Maine, United States - Merrow Island sediment 2 | ecosystem: Environmental > Aquatic > Marine > Coastal > Sediment | place: USA: Maine... | reverse complement strand
ACCGAGGCATTCGTGAACACAAACCAGGAGACCGCAAAATGAGCAAGCAGAAATTCAAATTGCCGGATGATTTCGACTGGTGCCCGGACAAACCAGAGCAAATGCAGGTCTACAAGCTGCTGATCAAGGACCTGTCACCGACCCAGTTTGCAACCGGACGAGCCGAGGTGCTGTACAAGGCCGGGCGCATGGCGAAGAAGTTCGCGTCCGGCACGGAGAAACTGCACGACTACCTGCTGCTGCACCCGGTGCCGGTAGTCAAGCGCGGCGAGCGCTTTTATCTAGTCGACCACCACCACCTGGTGCGTGCACTGTATGAGGCGCTGAACGACAAGGTCGGCGATGAACTGGCCGTGTACGTGCGGGTAATGTTCGACGGCAGCAGCCTGAGCGAAGTGCACTTCTGGAAGGCGATGTTCGAGCACAACTATGTCTACCTGTTTGCTGACAACGGCGGTGGCCCCAGGCCGCCGGAGACGCTGCCGAAGCACATCCGAGACGTTGGCTTCGACCCCTACCGCAGCCTGGCCTGGCTGGTGCGTGACCACCACGGTTACATGAAGAACAACACCCCGTTCTCGGAGTTCAAGTGGGCCAACTTCTTTCGTACCCGCATCCTGCTCGACCAGGATCTCATGGCCGGCAAGGCTACCTTCGATGACTTCGCCTTCGAGGTTTCCAAGAGCGGACGGATCGAACTGACCGACGAGGGAGAGGACATCGTCGAGCAGGCGCTGTTCCTGGCTGCCGGTCCAGAGGCAGCGGGGTTGCCGGGGTATCTGGGGCGGGGGTAAATGGCTCGGATCAATGGCGGATCAATGGCGATCAATGGGGTCAGACTCGATTGACCCTCTTACTCCCTCTCCCTCCGGGAGAGGGTTGGGGAGAGGGGATAAAGATCAATCGAGTCTGACCCCATTGATCCGTTGTGCTGGCGCAGCAGATTTACCAGTAGCCGGGGCATTGACGACGACCTGGCGAATCAGCTGCATCAGCTGCTCATGGGAACAGGCACCCTTCTCGATAATCTGTTCGACCCGGCCGCTGAGCAGGCGCCGGTCTTCCTCGGTCAGGTCCTTGGCCGTCAACACGATCACCGGGATGTCCTGCCAGTCAGCGTTGGCACGCATCTCCAGCAGGAAGTCGAAGCCGTCCATCACCGGCATCATCAGGTCCAGCAGAATCACTTGCGGCCTTTCCTGTGCCATCCGCTCCAGCGCCTCGCGGCCGTTGCCGGCCTCACTGACCTGCCAACCGGCATCCTCCAGCGTACGTACCATGATTTCACGCGTGGCCGGATCATCTTCCACCAACAACACCGAGCAGGCTTCATCCGGAGTGTAATAAGGCGCCAGGGCATTGTGCAGGCGGCCACGGTCCACCGGCTTGGTCAGGTAATCCGTTGCACCAAGGGAATAACCCCGGGTCTTGTCGTCGACCATGGTCAGCATCACCACCGGAACAGCGTGTAGCACCGGATCGACCTTCAGCGCGCGCAACACCGACCAGCCATCCATATCCGGCATCATCACATCCAGGGTAATGGCCGCGGGTTGCAGTTGGTGCGCCAGACGCAGGCCTTCCTCGCCACGGTTCGCGGTGACGACCTCGAAACCGTCTTTTTCCAGCAAGCGCCTGATGATTTCACAGGCCTGGGCGTCGTCATCGATGACCAGTACGGTGTTGCCGTGCTTTACAGGCTGATCATCAGCGGAGGTTTGTGCGATGTTGGTAGTGGGTTGCGTGGATGCTTCCTGCGGCACTTCAGCCCCTGGCAGTACGGCAGGCACCCGGATAGCAAAGCTGGACCCCGAACCCAACTCGCTACTGACGGTCAGATCACCACCCAGCATCTGGCAGAAGCGCCGCGAGATGGCCAGACCCAGGCCGGTGCCGCCATAGTCACGCGTGGTCGAACTGTCTGCCTGGCTGAACTCTTCAAACACATGATCCAGCTTGTCTGCCGGGATACCGATGCCGGTGTCAGTTACAGCAAAGGTTAACCACTCCGCTCCATCCGCTTGTTCACGCGCTGCGCGCAGGGTAATGATGCCTTCATGGGTGAACTTGGCAGCATTGGACAACAGATTCAGCAGCGACTGACGCAGCTTGGTGATGTCCTGATTGGCATTGCCAAGAGTATCGCTGCGCTCGATCCTGAACTGATTATTATTTTTCGCCATCAGCGGCTGGGCAGTACCGGAGACCTGGTCGATCAAACCGTCGACATCAAACACCTCGGTAAAGGCTTCCATTTTGCCGGACTCGATCTTCGACAGGTCGAGCACATCATTGATCAATGCAAGCAGATGGTTGCCGGCCTGGTTGATCTTCTTCAGGTCGGGGATAAAGTCATCCTGTCCGACGTCCTCCGCTTCTTCTATCAGCATCTCGCTGTAGCCAAGAATGGCGTTCATGGGGGTGCGCAGTTCGTGGCTCATGTTGGCGAGGAAGGCACTCTTGGCATGGTTCGCCTTTTCAGCAGCGTCCTTGGCCTCGCTGATTTCTATCGCGGCCTTTTTCTGCTCCTCGGCCAAATGACGCACCTTGATCATGCTTGCCTTGAAGACCTGCATCGATTCAGCCATTTCGCTGATCTCATCCCGTCGATCAGTCATGGTAACGTCGATGTCCATGTTTCCGGCAGCGAGTTGCCGCATGTTGTTCGTCATCGAGCGGATGGGTCTTGAGACACCGAAGCCGATAAGCCAGGCCGCCACAATGGCGAGTGCGATTGACACCGCAGCTACCACCAGCGTAATGGTAACTGCCCGGTTAATTTGTGCCTCTGCCAGAGGTCCCAGTTCGTCCTGCAAGGCTTTTATCGCCAGCTTCAGTCGCTCAACCTTGTCCGCGACCTTGGGACCGATCTTGTCCAGCTGGTTGCGGATAATATCGTTACGTTGGATTATAACATTGTGGACATTCTCGAAGGCCCTCGCATAGACCCGCTGGTCGCTGCGCACCGATTCGGCAGCATCCAGACGTTGTTGCTCCTGAAGATTCGCAACCAGCTGATCCAGGTTTTCCTCCATCTGGGTAAACTCCTGCCAGACACGCTGGTAGGAAGCATCATCATTCTGGATAAGAAAACGTGTCGCATAAATCCTTGCCAACAAAAGATTGCGCAGCGTTAAACCGGCGCGGTAGTCGGCCTCTGTATCACCATCATCGAATGCGCTTTCCATTATCGAGGTCAGCTGCTTTTCCATCCTGGGGCCAAGCACATTGAGTCTATCGTTCACCAGCGTATCCCGCTCGGCCTGCTTATCAGTCACTTCCTCGAAACGGGCGACGTACTCTTCCAGTTCCTGGTCAAGGCTGTCAACGATCAAATGAAAACCCGGATCAGTGGTCAGCTTACGGGCTTCATCAATCATCTCGATGGTTGTTCTGGCACGCTGCTCGACACCGGTAATGTTGTCACCACTGGCATTGATCACAAAGTTCTTGGCGTAAATACGCGTCATCAACATGTTGGCCTGAATGCGGCCATCTGCGTTGGTTTGACGGGCAAGCGAGCGGTATTTTTTGAAGTTATTATCCGCACTGATGAGGCTGTACAGGCTGACTGCCGAGATGATCAGCAGCAGCAACAGGATAATTGCGAACCCTGAAAACACCTTGGTTGATATCCTGATGCGATTCAGCAGGCGCATATCCTGATCCTTGCGTTATTACATTTCGAATGACAGCCAGTCAGGAGACTGGCAAGGTGCTTCGATGAAATGCCGCACCCGTACTTGATAGCAAAGCTGGCTAAGCTGTGCCGAGAAGTTGCTCGATCTTGCCGAGCAAACGCGTAAAGTTCACCGGCTTGGTATCGTAGTCATCACAGCCGGCCGCCAGCGCCTTTTGCTCGTCACCCGCCATGGCATGTGCCGTGAGTGCAATCACCGGGATGGTTTGCGTGGCCGGATTGGCCTTGATCTGTCGGGTGGCTTCCCAGCCGTCAATGACGGGCAGGCTCAAGTCCATGAGGATCAGGTCCGGTGTCTCCGAGGTCGCCATGTTGACGCCGGCCTGACCGTCTACCGCAATGACAACCTCAAACGCCTTGCGCTCCAGCCGGCGCGACAGCATATCGCGATTCATTTCGTTGTCTTCGACCAGTAAAATCTTGCTCATCGTCTCTCTCAATAGTTTTCTCTATATCTTTCCTGCTATCCGTCGCTGCCGGGTGGAACAATTTTGTCCTTGTACAGGTCTGCCAACGGCAGCCAGACTTCCTGGAACAACAATTTATCCTTGTCGTCGTCGGTATCCGTGGATTCGATAATATCTATCGCACGCCGGTACAAGTACTCTTCCAGTTCAAGTTTTGTTGCCATCTGAATTATCCTCGCTCGGTATTACCTGTTTATATGAACGTCGCCAGTAATTTCCTGCTCAAGAGGCTACGCCAATAACCGTAAGAAAGGTGCTGGAAAGCTCACCGCGCCCTGCCCTGTCCAGGATCTGTTCCGCGGTACTGCTAATGTCCGCCAGTGGTCCATAGAAAATCACCATGCCAAGTTGCAGGGTCGCGGCAAGATCGGCAATCGGATTCTGGACGTTCGGATGTTCGGGCGACAGAAATACCATCCTGATTTCACCCACTTCGTCGGGTATCGTTTCGCATCCACCGCCGGGTGCCACGAATGCGAAAAGTTCCTCTGGACTGTGCAGGGTGACACTTTCCTCATCAAACTCTACGTCGTTGTCTTTTGCATGGAACTCAACCGTCAGAATTGGCCTCATCGCTATTTAAACTCCTTAATTCTATAGTTATGTATGAAATTAACCCAATCATTGCAAAATGTCTTGTTGCAGGAGCGGCGTCCCGCCGCGATTCGCGCCGGGGAAGCTTCCGCCTCCTGCTCACGCCCCTCACCTACATCCCTGTAGGCAACGGCGCTCCTGCAGTACTGATCCAGAACCTCACAGGTGGTGAACTCCAGGATCAAAATGAAATAGTCCGTTCATCCTGTAAATCACGTGGTGAAACCAACATTCAGCACAGAATGACGTGCTGACAAGGCTGTGGTCGCGGTCAGCTTTCGGCCGTTGCGTCTTCCTCCGATCCTGCTTCTTCCGGATTAAGCCATGCTACAAACAGGGTGTAGCCCACCGCCAGTACCACGGCCCCGACAAACAGCCCGATTATTCCTGAAAGTATCATGCCGCCGATTGCGCCCAGCAGGATCACCAGCATGGGGATATCCATACCGCGCCCCAGGAATAGTGGTTTCAGAAATGAGTCACTGACACTGACCATAAGGCTCCAGATCATGAAGATGACCGCAGGCACGGTAGCTTCGACGGAGAAGACATACACAATAAGCGGACCGAGAACCAGCAGCGGCGGCAACTGCACGATAGCCAGCAACAGAATCAGCAATGCCCAGACACCGGCATAGGGCACGCCGATGGCCAGCATTCCAACGCCTCCAAGTACCGTCTGGATCAAGGCCACGCCGAGAACGCCCTGGGCTACGCTGCGAATGGTTGCGCCGGAAATGTCGACAAATTCCTTGCCGTCTTTATCACCGAGCACACGACCGATGACCGTTTCCAGCGCCTGGCTGGCGCTGCGCGCGAAGACCAGAAATACACCCGCAATAATAATTGAAACAATAAACATGAGAACCCCCGCACCCGCCCCGGTCGCGGCTGATAAAAACCACTTGCCGGCGGTCTCTACCTGTGGCTTGAACTGCACCAGGGCGGCTTCCAGGTTAGTGGAGGCAAGCGACCAGGCATTGAACAGTTTCTCTCCGACAAGCGGCCAGTCCTTAACCGATGCCGAGGGTGGCGGGATAGTCAGTGTCCCCGAGTCGTATTCGGTTGCGATTGTTTGTGTGCCGTCGATTAGTGAGTCGGTAAGCATCACTGAAGGTACGATCAATATCGCCAGCACAATCAGGGTTATAAGGGTAGCCGTCAGTTTCTCACGCCCGCCCAGCTTGTGATGTGCCTTCACATACAGTGGATAGATGGCCACGGCCATGATCGCGCCCCAGAGAATCGGCATAATGAACGGTCTTATAATGTTGAAGCACCATAACACCAGAAATGCTAGCAGGCTGATGCGGATTGCAGCATCCAGCGCTCTCTCCTGGAAAAGCTTGTCCTCTTTTGTGCGAGATGAATTACTCATGATTTCTCCTTGCTGTTTTTCTGAGCCACTCAACACTGGCGTGTTGCTTAATCATGCGCCTTACTACCCTCAGTCATGCGCACACCAATCAAACTGGCCACCACGATGGCCATGTAAAACACCCCGACGATCGCTTCCATGGTGACGAGAAAACGCGCCAATGGCAGGACCGGTGAGATATCACCATAACCCAGCGTGGTAATGGTCACGAAGCTGAAGTAGGTTGCAGCAGAAAAATTTTCCAGCCATGGGGCCTGGGGAACTCCATTGAAGGATCCGGGCAGGGCTTGCGCAATTAACAGGTACAGCATCGCCCAGATCATGGCCAGCAACATATAGATACAGATGGCACCGATAATCTTGTTACCATCAACCGCACCGGTAAAGAGTACCTGGTGCAGCAGCAACTTCGTCATCCAGATAAAGAAACACAATAACAAGATCAGGTGTGCATAACTGAAACCGGCCTTGTCCAGCACTGCACCGGCGACGACAAACAGCAACATCACCAGTACAAATGCGATGTTGATAACAAGCCTGTTGTGCTGGCCCTTCTGGCCCCAGGCAGTAATCATGATGGTGGCGATCGTGGCCGCCTGCACGATCCTTGGCCCGAAATCGCCGGGAATGAACTCCAGCACGGAACCAATCAGCAGCAGCAGCACCAGCCCGCCCGCCAGATAGACAAAATTATTTTTTTCAGAAATAGGTTGCAAAGAGGCTGTCCCGGTTCCGAGTCCCGCCGTGCAAGTGTAACATGTAGAATTGCAGGTGTTGACAGTATTGATTTTCAGACAACGATTGCAGCCGTCTATGGCAGGAAATGATAATTTACATGAATCACGAAATGATAATTTACATGATTGATGAATACACGATTCTGTAAATCAGGCAGAGGCAAGCGGCTGCCAGCGGCGGCCCGGACCTTGCCTCTGATCGCCACCATCTTCACCGTGGGATGTACCATGATCGGCCCTGACTTCAAGACACCCGAGGCGAAACTGGTCGACGAGTGGGCGCCCGCTAATGCCCCAGGCATCAGCAGTGAGCCAACCGCGGACACGCAGTGGTGGAAGGTCTTCGATGACCCGGTACTGGATAAACTGGTACAAACCGCCTATGCACAGAACCTGACCCTGCAGATCGCCGGTCTCAGGGTGCTGGAGGCACGGGCGCAGCTCGGTGTCGTCACCGGCAACCTCTACCCGCAGAGCCAGGCGCTGTCGGGTAACTACAGTTACAACCGTGGCAAGGAAACTGCCCTCTCGGACCGCTATTTCAACCAGGCAGGCCTCGGCTTTGATGCCGCCTGGGAACTGGATTTCTGGGGAAAGTTCCGCCGCGGCATAGAGTCCGCGGATGCCAACCTGATTGCCAATATCGCCAGTTACGATGATGTACTGGTCACCCTTACCGCCGAGGTCGCCAGAAACTACGTTCTCATCAGGACACTGGAAGAGCGCATCAGGCTCGCCAGGGAAAACATCAAAATACAGCAACGCTCGCTGGAACTGACCACCAACCAGTATGAAACCGGCTCCGTCACGGAACTGGACATGCAACAGGCCACCACGCAGTTGCGCAACACCCAGGCCTCGGTTCCCAACCTGCTGATATCACTGGAACAGGCACAGCACGCGCTGAGTATCTTGATGGGGATGCCGCCGCAGGACCTGAACGCCATGCTAGGCAGCAGCTACGGCATACCCACTGCCCCGGCCGAGGTGGTGACCGGCATACCGGCCGAGCTGCTGCGCCGACGACCGGACATCAAGCAGGCAGAACTGCAGGCAGCTGCACAGTCGGCACAGGTCGGTATTGCCGACGCGGCGCTGCTGCCAAGCTTTACCCTGTTCGGTTCGATCGGTTGGAATGTCAATGATGCCGGTAATGACAATCTCGGCGACCTCTTCAATGCAAACAATCTGGCGTTATCGACCGGTCCGGCTTTCCAGTGGAATGTACTGAACTATGGCAGACTGAAGAACCAGGTACGCGTACAGGATGCGCGTCTGCAGCAGCTACTGACCAACTACGAGAATGTGGTGTTGAGCGCGGAAGCCGAAGTAAAAAACGCCATCAGTGGTTTTCTGCACTCCAGGGTCGAGGCCCAGTACCGCAAACAGAGCGCCGATGCAGCCGCGCGGTCTGCAAATCTTTCCATGCTGCAATACACGGAAGGTGTCAGCCTCTACCAGAGTGTGCTCGATGCTACCCGCTCGCTGGCCTCGCAGCAGGATGCCTACGCATCGACCCAGGGTAATATTGCGACCAACCTGATTGCCCTTTACAAGGCACTAGGCGGCGGCTGGGAAGTACGGCTTGGCAATGATTTCGTGCCGGCCGGGGTGCGCGATGAAATGAAGGAAAGAACGGACTGGGGTGAAATGCTGGATACAATCAATAGTGAACCCCCTGCCCTCGAGCCGGATACCGACCTGTGGAGAAGCCCTGACTGGTAGCCGCGGAATGATATGAATACTGCAAACATACCCATGGAAATATCCATTGGCGGCATTTACTTTCCGCCGATCATGTTTGCCATCCTGCTGGGTGTCGTGCTGGCCAGTGTGATTGCCAGGCTGCTGAACAGGTTCAACCTGACCCGTTTCATCTGGCATCCGCCGCTGTTCTTTATCGCACTGGCCGTGGTGTGTACGCGCCTGGTGGGCATTTATATTATTCCTGTATAAAAAGTTATTTAATTGAAGCCCCCTCTCCCCAGCCCTCTCCCGGAGGGAGAGGGGGTAAAGAAGGAAAAACTATGGGTAAAAGTATAACCAGTATCCTGCGTTACCTCGTCACGCTCGCTGCAGTCATTGTTGCCGGGATAGTGCTTGCCAACATGTACCAGGAGTACCTGTTCCACCCGTGGACCCGGGACGGTCATGTGCGTGCGCAGGTTATCAAGATCACTCCGCGGGTCGGTGGGCCGATCGTCGAACTCCCCATCCAGGATAACCAGGCGGTCACAAAAGGCGAGCTGCTCTTCCGGATTGATCCCCGCACCTATGAACTGGCCGTGGAACAGGCCGAGGCGAAACTCAAGCAGGCACTGGCATCTGAAATTGTCAAGCAGGACCAGGCCAAGCGTGCCAGGGACCTGCACAGGAAAGACAAGGGTGCCATTTCCGAACAGTCCCTGGTCAGGAAGGAGAATGACCTGCTGGTTGCCAAGGCTGATGTCGAAGTGGCTGAGGCTAATCTGAATTCAGCCAAACTGGACCTGGAGTTTACCGAGGTGCGCGCACCGGTCGATGGCTATGTGACCAACCTGCTGCTGCGCTATGGCAGCCAAACCGTTGCCAACCAGCCGGCACTGGCCCTGATCGATACCAACAGTTTCTGGGTGCACGGCTTTTTCAAGGAAACCCAGATAGAAAACATCCGCCCGGGCAACAAGGTTGTCATCAAGCTGATGAGCTACCCGGACGCAGCACTCGAAGGCGTTGTGGAGAACATGGGCTGGGGTATCGCGCAGCAGGACGGTGCACCGGCTGCTGACCTGCTGCCGTCCATCAATCCCAGTTTTGACTGGATCCGCCTGGCGCAGCGTATCCCGGTGCGCATTCGTTTGACCCGTGTGCCTGAAGAGGTGGAACTGCGCGTCGGCACCACGGCATCCGTGTTTGTCATGACCGAGTAACACAGCATGCCCTGTTGCAGGAGCGCCGTCCCCGGCGCGATTGATTTTTGCCCTGTGACGAATCGCGCCGGGGACGGCGCTCCTGCAAGGCTGTTCCTGAACCTCAAAAGCTGAATTAGCAGCTGGAGTCAGTCGGAGCAAGGTAACGTAATGAGCATGTCATGACACAGAAGATCCAGTTACAGGAAGCCTTCAAGCTGGCACTCAGCCTGACGCTGTTTTACTGGCTGGCACTGTACATGGACTGGGATATGCCGCAATACGGTGCACTGGCCATCGTCGTCACCAGCCTTTCGACCAGTGGCGCCAGCTTCAACAAGGGCATCATGCGTGTCACCGGCACCGGGCTCGGCGCCCTTGCCGGCTTTGTGCTGCTGTTCTGGTTCTCGCAATCGCCGCTCGGCATGCTGCTCGCCACAGCCGTGTATGTCATATTCGTTGGTTACTTTATACAGACAGCCCGCCAGTCAGATACCTGGTTCAATGCCGGTCTGATTGCCGTCGCCGTGTGGTCCTCCAGTTACATGAAGGTCGATACCGCGTTTCATTTTGCCACCACCCGGTTCCTGGAGACTGCTGCGGGCGTGCTGTTGTTTACCATCGTTGGCGCCCTGTTCTGGCCACGCACCTCGGGTGCCTCCCTGCAACAACAGGGACAGGCACTGTGGGAAGGTTTACAGGCGATGTTCGATCACGACCGTCAGCAACTCTCGACCGGGACCACGCCAGCCGAGGCAGCAGAGCTACGCACCCGGCTTGCCGGCGAATACCAGCAATTACTGTCAACACTCGAGGCCGCCTACGCGGACACGCCGAGCGTCAGTGCAAAAAAACGCGCCTGGGAAATCCTGCGCGTCAACCTCCGCTCGTTCGGAAATGCACAGACATTGTGGCGCGAAAGTATCTATGACTGCCGCGACCTCGACATCGATGGACTGCTTCCCGGACTCGATCCGGCACTGGATATCCTGAAACAACGTCTTGCGCGGGGAAGACGGTTATGGGAAGAGCAAAAGACCATCGAGGTTGAAGACAGTGGCACGGATGCCACCCTGCTGTCCTCCATTGAGCTGGATATCGACAAGCCAGGCGGCGCAGCCCTGCCCGCTCACCAACAGGCTGCCCTGATGAACTTCGTCGCTCAATTCCACGCACTCGATCACAGCAGCCGCGAACTGCTGCAGACCCTGCGGGTACTCGCGGACATAGACCCGCGCAGCACGCTGAAAGGCTACCGGATTACCGACCAGTTTCACCCGTCTGCCTGGAACCCGGAACGCCTCATCAAGGCCCTGTTGCCAGTCATTTGCTGGGTTGCTGCCTTTGCCTTCTGGTACTACTTCAACCCGCCGGGCGGCCCCGCCATCCCGATGATGGCGGTTGTTTTCGGGCTTATGCTGTTGATGGCACCGGCCAACCTGTTTGGCTTGCTGATCGTGTTGCTGCTCAGCATGTTTGTCATCGTGGCGCCGGTGTACATGCTGCTCATGCCCGCACTGGATTCCGGTTTCGGCCTGCTGCTGCTGGTGTTTGTTTACTCCTTCGTGTTTGCTTTCCTTGGCGGCCGCTCACCGATACTGAAAATCGGGCCGCTGGTGATGTTCTTCATGCTGGTCAATATCAACAATCAGCAGGCCTACTCGTTCATGGCACTGGTCACGACCGCCATGATGCTGCTGCTTGGCGTCACCATCGTGATGATCGTGCAGCGGCTGTTGAGCC
>Ga0316193_10003362_pt1 | contig 11508 bp, 15 predicted proteins | sample MerIslsedime2_MG_FD_207735 | JGI IMG/M metagenome (GOLD analysis project Ga0316193, IMG submission 207735) | Coastal sediment microbial communities from Maine, United States - Merrow Island sediment 2 | ecosystem: Environmental > Aquatic > Marine > Coastal > Sediment | place: USA: Maine... | reverse complement strand
CGAGGCGCCTGGCTGACTCACGATAACACTAAATTAGGAATTGACGATTGATGATTAATTATTTTTTAAGGTCCTCATGGGAATCTGACAGCCCATCACAAGCCAAAATAGCTGTATCTCACGCTGGCTTGATACAGGGCCTTGAGTGGTCAAATGGTTGCATCGATGGGTCAACTGCCTCGCTAACTATGGCTGGTGGATATTGAAATGGGTATTCGCGGTGTAAATATTGATATTGATAATCTCACCCATCGATACACTTCTCATAGTCCATTAACCTTCGAGAGTGTCAACATAGAGGCAGAACCCGGTGAATCACTCGTCATAATCGGCCGCTCCGGCTGCGGAAAATCTACTCTGCTGCATATCCTGGCCGGTCTGCTGGATCCCACGGGAGGCTCAGTCAAGCTCGATGGCAAGAAGGTCGAAGGAACGTCACCCCGCTGGGTGATGATGTTCCAGGCACCGCATCTCTTTCCGTGGATGACCGTGAGACGAAATGTTGGTATCGGTCTCAAGTTTGCCAACTGGCCTGAGAAGAAAATCCGCGACCGCGTTGATTATGCACTCAGTCTCGTTCATCTCGAAGAGTATGCAGATAACAACACGTCGGACCTGTCAGGCGGCCAGCAACAGCGTGTCGCACTGGCGCGGTCACTGGTAATGGAGCCGGAAATGCTGCTCCTGGATGAGCCATTCTCTGCGCTTGACGCCTTTACCCGTGCATCGTTGCAGCATGATGTACGTTCCATAGCAAAAGAACTGGGTATCAACCTGGTGATGGTTACCCATGACATAGACGAAGCAGTGTTGATGGCAGATCGTGCGCTGATCATGGCCGGGGCACCAGGCAAGATTATGCACGATATCCGGGTTGATCTTCCTGATCCACGTGAACGTAATGATGCAGAAGTTCGAGCTAAACGTAATGACCTTATGAAAATATTCCAACAAGCGGCCAACTCACCAGCTGAATCACCATCAGAGGTATTAATTACGACTATATAGAGCATACGAAACGAGCAAAGAAAAAGACGACCGATCTCATCATTGCTAAACCGTGAGAGCATAGACGTTTCTGATGATGCGATTGCCTGAAATTTGATCCATACCAACTGAAAAATGTTTTAAATCTGTAGTTCAGACTTAATTAACCAGAAAAGAGGTAGCGACATGAAAAAGATATACCAGAAGCATGGCGACGGAGTTCAAGATCCTAATTTGGAAGTGCAAACTGATCCACTTTTTAGAGATGTATTGGGATCCGGGGTTAATCGTCGCGACTTTCTCAAGATAAGTGCAGCTACTGCAGCAGCAGTAACTAGCGGCATGGCGGCGGGCCCCAGCTTTGCAGCAAAAAAGCAATGGGACCCGGTGATAAAATTGGGCTACATACCCATAACAGATGCAGCTGCACTTCTTGTTGCACATGAAATGGGATTTTTTAAGAAGCAGGGCATTGATTCTGTAGCACCTACGCTTATTCGTGGCTGGTCCCCTTTGGTAGAGGCCTTTTCATCTCACCGTTTTAATCTCACGCACTTGCTGGCACCTATTCCTGTAGCGATGCGTTACAACACAAATTTTCCAGTAAAGATAACTGCCTGGGATCATACCAATGGATCGGCCACTGTAGTGGGCAAGGACACTGGCATCAAGACTGCTGCAGATCTTGGCGGCAAGCAGTTTGCAGTGCCGTACTGGTATTCAAACCACAATATTATCTCACAAAAAATGATGAGGGCAGCCGGCGTTACACCCGTGATACGGCCACAGGATGCAAAGCTGGCACCTAACGAATGTAATATTATCGTTCTACCTCCTCCCTCTATGCCGCCTGCTCTCGCGGCCAAGTCAATAGATGCCTATTGTGTAGCAGAACCTTTCGCCGCACTGGGCGAGGTCAAGGCTGGCGGTAAGGTCTTACGATTTACCGGCGATGTCTGGAAGGGTCACCCCTGTTGCGTAGTTGCCATGCATGAGGAAGACACGATAGACCCTGATCGCGCAGCCTGGGCGCAGGGCGTGCTGAATGCTGTCATTGAAGCCCAGATTTTCCTTGGAGAGAACAGAGAAGAGATGTCTGAAGTGCTCTCACGTGATGGAAAGAAATACTATCCATTCCCGAAAGAAGTCGTTAAGCGTGCAATGACCTACTACGATCCCGCGTACTATAAAAACCCACATGCGATCCAGCATAAAGAATGGGGACAGGATCGTATCAACTTCCAGGCCTGGCCATACCCATCAGCCACGAAACTTAATGTGGAATATTTAAAAGATTCAGTGCTAACGGGTGACACCGCCTTCCTGGAGAAGCTGACCCCTGAATTCGTAGCGGAAGACCTGGTTAATTACGACTTCGTGAAAAAAGCGCTTGAAGCAAATCCAAAATGGAAAACTGACTCCAGTGTTCCTCAGTCAGGCGATCCATACACCCGCGAGGAGTTATTTGTAATTTAAAACATGAAAACAAATACCACAGATGAAGTAGCCACCACAGAGGTGGTGGCTACACCCACAGAGGCCATTCAGGACTACAGTGGAATGAAGACCAGGGGGAAACGTTTATTTAACTGGTTTGCTGGCCTTGCTATCCTGTTTGCGCTTTGGTGGTTAGGTGGGTACCTGCTGTATATCAACCCGGATACAACGAATTTTGCAGACTTTGGGCCCATTCCGACACTAAAGGCTTTTCCTTACCTTTGGTCTGATGGAACGATACCTGATGCCATCCAGTCCAGTGGCTATCGTCTCGGTATTGCATTATTGATAGCAATATCAGCAGGTATTCCGATTGGTATCCTGCTTGGTCGCAGTCGCCGCTTCAGAGAGCTGAGTAATTCTCCATTCCAGCTGCTGCGTATGATCAGCCCGCTTTCCTGGGAGCCTATCGCGGTAATCGTGTTCCTCTCATGGGACCAGGCGATTATCTTTCTGCTCTCAATCGCTTCGGTCTGGCCTGTGGCATTTGCGACTGCAGCGGGCCTGGCCAAGGTTGACCCGGCCTGGTTCAAAGTGGCGAAAAATCTTGGCGCAACACGCTGGCATACGCTGACACAGATAATCCTGCCGGCAATTTCATTTGATATCGTAACTGGTATACGCGCCGCACTGGGTGTCGCATGGATTGTGCTGGTACCTGCAGAGTTTCTCGGAGTGACTTCGGGTCTTGGATATTCTATTGCGGATGCCCGTGAGACCCTGTCCTACGATCATCTGACTGCAATGGTGCTGACCATTGGTATTATCGGTTACATACTCGATAGCTCTTGCGCCTATGTCATAAAACACTATTGCTGGCATCGCGCGGCTTAAACATTGATTGAAAATAGAATTACGTAAAATTACAGGAGACATAACTATGCAAAATCAGATTTCAACTGCAACCGCGAATCGGACTGCAACAATTTCAACAACGATCGCTAAACCTTTACAACTTGTCGGCGCTTTTATACTTGGTGCAGTGATCCTGTATGCCGCGGGTTTTGTAAATACCTCTGCGGTGCATAATGCAGCTCATGACATGCGTCACTCACAGGGCTTCCCCTGTCACTAGGCCAGGTGGAGAGAGATATAACATGATATTTCGGCAACTCGTATTCTATGCACTATTAGTTGGTAGCTTATCAGGCCTGGTACTGACCGTGGCCCAGGCCTGGCAAGTTGTTCCCATTATTCATAGTGCAGAAGTGTTCGAAGAAGCATCCGCATCGATACCGGCAATAGAAAGCGCAGGTCAGTTGGCGGCAGCTCATGACCATTCTGCAGCAGCGGATGGATGGGCGCCGGCTAACGGCATTGAACGGACAGCATACACATTGTTGTCTAACGTGCTGACAGCCATCGGCTTTGCCATAGTGGTGATGGTCGCGATGGTGGCTTCAATTAGCCTTCGGCGAAATGATAAGCCCCATTTTGACTGGCGACACGGATTAACCTGGGGTGTCGCAGGTTACATGGTCTTCTGGCTGGCTCCAGCGTTTGGGTTGCCTCCAGAAATTCCACTAGCAGCCACGGCAGACCTGGAAGCACGACAGATTTGGTGGTTGTTCGCTGTGATATCAACGGCAGCAGGGCTAGCGGGCCTCGCGTTCGGTAAGTCACCATGGCGCTGGGCCGCTCCATTCTTGCTTGTTATTCCACACCTGGTGGGAGCACCTCATGTACCCGGTGCCATGTTCGCAGAACAGTCTCCGGCTGCAGCAGTACAACTGGAGCAGCTTGCACAGCAGTTCATTGGCGCTACAGCTATTGCAAATTTTGCCTTCTGGATTGCGTTAGGCCTGATAGCATCATGGGCTGTAAAACGCATTGTTGCTAGCACGGGGTCAGAATCAAACTCTGATAAGGCTGCCAATCCAGAGATTAAATTACCTTCGATTTGACGATTACCTGATCTATAGAAGCCAGGAGAAACACATATGCAAAATCAAACACCTACTGCTAAGTCTTTTACTGCTGCACGAACTACAAGACGTTCAGTTGTTATTACGAAACCAGTACAGCTCATCAGTGCGTTCCTGCTCGGCGCCGTGATTTTGTACGCCGCAGGCTTTGTCAACACATCAGCTGTACATAATGCGGCGCATGATATGCGTCACTCACAGGGATTTCCTTGCCACTAGTTGAATAATCAATCTGTATATTAGATTCATACTTACTATGTTCATTAAATCGTTAATTAACTGTGATTTATCATTCACGGATAGAAATCCAGCCGGGCGTTATTGCTCATGCTTCATGAAGACACCGAGGAAAAAGAATGCCTAGTGAATTTCACATCATTTGTGTTTCAGGGTCACACGAAAAACTACAGATGGCGGCGATGATTGCATCCGTTGCTGCCGCGAGTGGCGATAAAGTTACCGTATTCTTTTCCATGAACGCGCTGACGTATTTTGTAGACGGCCATACAGCCAGCGCACCGGCGGAAGGAGAGTTCGGAGGAATGCTGGATAAAAAGGGGGTGCCGCCATTCAAGGTATTGTTCCAGCAGGCAGCCGATCTCGGCGACGCACTTCTATTACCCTGCTCAATGGCAATGGATTTACTGGAAATCACTGATGAAAATCTGGATCCAGGATTTGGACCGGCAACGGGTCTAACAAAATTTTTAATGGATGCTGAAGGTGGGCAGATACTCACTTTCTAATTTCACTTAAACAAACATAAAGGAGTATAAGCAAATGAGTGAAACCAAGGTTATTGATGCATGCAACACCTATTGTCCCGGGCCGTTGATGGAACTGATTACTTACATGAAGCAGGCCGAAGTCGGCGATGTGCTTGAATTATTGTCGACTGACCAGGGTACGGCTTCTGATGTCCCGGAATGGGTTAACAAGATTGGTCACGAAATGGTTAGTAGCGAGAAAGTAGGTGATGTCTGGCACATATCTGTTCGTAAGGCCAAGTAGTAGATTTATAAATATAAAAATTTTTACCTAGAGGTCTGGCAAGCAGCCAGTAACGTCCTGAGATTTAGAATTAGGAGAATGCAATGAGAATATTAATTGTTGGTGGCGGTACCGGTGGCACTATTATTGCCAACAACCTGTCACGGCGACTCGATTCTGAGATTCGTAACAAGACCGCTAAAATTACCATGCTGTCAGCCTCTGAATTACATATGTACCAGCCAGGTCTGCTGTATGTTGCATTTGGACAGATGATGCCTGATGAATTGTATCGTAAACAGGCCACACTACTCGAGAGCAGCATTGAATTCCATGTCGATCCTGTTGATAAATTTGAGCTCGACAGAAAGGAAGTAACAACTAAAAGTGGTAAAACCTATGGTTATGATATTCTGGTCATCGCCACTGGATCACGGGTAATGCCTAAAAAGATCCCCGGGCTGGAAGAGGGAAGTGAGACCTTCTACACGGAGGCAGGCGCGGTGAGTATGTTCAAGAAACTGCGCGAGTTTGAAGGTGGTAATGTTGGTATCGTTGTTGGTGTGCCACACAAATGCCCAATTGCCCCTGTCGAGGTAACATTTTCATTACATGATTATTTCAAGAAGCGCGGTATTCGTGACAAAGTTAATATTAAATACCATTACCCGATCAACCGTATTCACAGCATTGAGAATGTTGCAATCTGGGCCAAGCCCGAGTTTGATCGCATGGGTGTGGAGTACGAGACACTGTTCAATGTTGATGAAGTAGATGTAGAAAAAAAAATCGTCAAGAGCATGGAAGGATCAGAGTATAAATATGATCTGCTGATCTCTATCCCTGAGCATCATGGCATGGCCGTAATTGAAGATAACGATCTCGGCAGGGACGGCTGGATCCCGACTGACCGCTACCAACTGACAATGGAAGGACATGACAATGTCTATGTCGTCGGCGACACGACAAATCTTCCCGTCAGTAAGACAGGTTCAGCGGCGCATTTTGAGGCCGAAGTTATTTCTGAGAACATTGCCTCGATAGTCAAGATCGGGGTGCCGGTAACTGAATATGATGGCAAGGTGTATTGTTTCATTGAAGCAGGCCATGACAAGGCAACTTATGCCAATTTTAATTATGAAAATCCACCCGACCTGAGGGCCGCAAACAAGTCAATGCACTGGTTCAAGATGTCTTATAATAAAATGTACTGGACCAGCGTACGCGGTCTACTTTGAGGAGCTACTCTATATGACTACTGAGAAAGATAAATCCCCCGAAGCGGCGGAAAATATCAATTTAGACGGGCTCGCTGAACTTGCATCACTGGTCGCTGCGGCGCAGGATGCGCTGACGGATGACATGGTCACTCGAATGGCTTCTGCCTTCAGTGAAGGTATAACATTGCTAGACCGTCTCACTCGCAATGAAGGCCTGATACATTTACTGCAGGAACTTGATCGTCCGGAAAACCAGCGTTTCCTGATCAGTCTGTCTAATGCCTTCACAGCAGCCAGCCGTGATATCGCAACTGCTCCACCGGCCAAAGGGGGCGTCGTAGGCTTATGTAAGCTTGGCTGCAATGACGGAACGCAGGAAGGGCTCAGACTCGTTTCGCTTATTGCTGAGCACTTAAGTGAAAGCATGCGCGAGATGCATCGGCGCGGAGGTTAAAACGCCGAGTTTGTTCGATCATCGGAATTGAATGAGGTTTACTAATGACAGACATTGCCAGGTTCAGAAACTTCGTTCAGCACTTTACTGCACTCATTGACGAATCTGTTGATGAAGAGGAGCTCATTCTCAAAAATGGCAAGACTCTTCTGTCTGGCCTGATCGATACTGATGACTGGTTACCAGACCAGTTTGCCACACCGAATCCGGAACGTTATCAGCAATACCTGTTGTACTGTGATCCGATGGAACGTTTCTCAGTGGTGAGTTTTGTCTGGGGGCCTGGACAGAAAACACCAGTGCATGACCATACGGTATGGGGCATGGTGGGCGTAATGCGTGGCTCAGAAATTTGCGAAGAATTTAACTTTGATCCTGACAGTGGAAATTTGCTTCCTGCAGGTTCACATCAGATACCAGCAGGCGGCATAGACCTGGTTTCACCCCGCATTGGTGATATTCACAGGGTCTCGAATGCACTGACTGACAAACCCTCCGTCAGCATCCATGTATATGGAGCGAATATTGGTGCAGTAAGCCGTCATGTTTACGAGCTTCCTTCTGGCATCAGCAGCACATTTATATCAGGTTATTCGAGCTCAGTGGTGCCAAATCTTTGGGATCGCTCGGTTGTTGTTTAACTGTTGATAAAAATTCTGCATTTGAAATAAGGGGCCATGAATATGGCCCCTTTAAAGTTTACCAGCCTCGAGGGCCGCCTCTTGGCGGTCCGAAATTTGTCGCTGCCATATTCGCAAGTTGCTTGCGCTGTTCCTCGGTGAGGATGGCATCAACCTTCTTTTTCATTTCTGCACGATGGATGATCATCGCAGTAACAGCCGCACCCCGGGCTTCGGCCAGTTTCTTAATGGTCTCGGCATCTGCGCCATTTCTCATTGCAGCACGCAGAGCATCGCGATTGTCTGACATGGCATCCTTTTGAGCACGCCTGCTGGCGCGCTGGGTGTTGCGCAGGTTGTACAGTTGATCGCGTTGCTCGATGGTCAGATTATTAAGTTGCAGGACGGCTCGCATAGGGCCTGCCTGTCTATTGCAGTTGCCGGGTCCACCAAAAGCGTAGGCGCTGCCAACAGTGGCCAGCAGTGCAGATCCAATCAGTATGGATTTTGTCGTTTTGTTCATCGTATCACTCCTTAATTATGTTGTTTGATTTGCCGCTATTGACGGTAGTGATATTTTATCGAAGTGGCGGTTATAGTAGTGTCAGGAGAGATCAAGGAGTGCAAAGAAGTGCAAAGAGTTATCGCCTGAACTTTGCATCGCGCAATTAAGGGTTCAAAATATACTTCATGGAGATTTGATTATGCGCATACTTCTGGTCGATGATGACGTAGCACTTTGTGAACTGCTGACCGAATACCTGCAAGGTGATGGTTTCGAAGTTGTAGCGGTACATGATGGCAACGCTGCTCTGGCATATGTAGACAGCGGCTGGGATGCGATCATTCTCGATGTCATGCTGCCTGGCATGAACGGCTTCGACCTGCTGAAAGCAATCCGCTTAACCAGCGATTCACCGGTTTTAATGCTCACCGCACGCGGTGAAGATACAGACACTGTGCTGGGGCTGGAACTGGGTGCCGATGACTACGTGACCAAGCCGGTCAGTCCGCGTGTACTGGTGGCACGACTCAGGGCATTGACACGGCGAACTGCAGCAGACAGCCACGGTGGCCACCTAATAGTTGGTGATCTACAGCTTGATGAGCAGTCACGCCAGCTGCTTGTAAGTGGCAAGTCGGTTGCATTAACCGGAGCTGAGTTCAATCTGCTTGCTCTGCTGATAAAGGAAGCAGGCAAGGTTGTCAGCCGCGAACGGCTGGCAGCCGAAGGACTGGGCCGCCCCCTGATGGCTTCTGACCGGCGCATCGAAACCCATATGGCGCAAGTTCGGCGCAAGCTGGGACCGATGGATGACGGCCGTCCTCGCATTCAGACGGTGCGTGGGGCAGGTTACCAGTACCTGGTGAATGGATGAGCCTGTTCCTACGTATATTTGTTTCCTTCTGGCTCGCTGCAATATTGCTTGCTGGTAGCTTTTTTCTGCTTGGTCGTTATTCCAGTAACGAGGCCATTGAACGTGCTGAGGCGGTTCTGGAGGCGCAGGCGGAGGTTGTGGCGACACTCTGGCTTGAAGGCGGTCATCGTGCCACCAGGAGATGGTTTTTCCAGCAGGGCCGCCTGCAGAGACCGCTGTTGCTGGATGAACAGGGGGTTAGTCCATTTAAGCGCCATCGTGGACAGTCTAAACCGTGGCGGCATAGACCGGTAACAGCAGGGATAAAGCATTTGAAATTTGGGCGCGTTGCAGTGATTGTTGCACTGCCCGGAGTTAGCCCGCCGCTTTACCTCGTCAGGCAACTTGACCTTGGACACATGCAGCGCCTGCCGCTGATAGTCTGGGTTGTGATTGCTGTTTTAATTATCGGCCTGGTCAGTTATATGCTTGCTACGGTATTAAGCCGACGCATTAAACAACTGCGCAGTGCGGCACAGGTGATTGCTGGTGGTGATCTTTCAGCACGTGTCACTATCGCCGGCGGCGATGAAATTTCTGCATTAGCGGATGATTTCAACCTGATGGCACAACGGATAAGTGAAATGATAGCGAGTCAGCAGCAGCTCGTCCGTGACGTCTCCCACGAACTGCGTTCACCATTGGCACGATTGCGAATTGCCCTGGAATTGGCCGAGCGAGCCGAAGACCCGGCACTGGCGTTGAGCAGGGTTGAAAAAGAGGCAGACGAACTTGAGCGACTGGTGACTGATCTTTTGTCACTGGCGCGTATTGAATCAGGACAGTCATTACTGGAGAGGCAAGCTGTTCCAATTTGTGAACTGCTGAAAACCATAGTGGCGGATGCAAATTTTGAGGGTGAGGTTCATCAACGCAGCGTAGTGCTCGAACCTTGCTATGAAGTGATGGTGATGGGAGATCCGGTTCTGTTGCACTCAGCTATAGAGAACGTAGTGCGTAATGCACTGAGTTATACGCCTAAAGCCAGCAATGTGCTGATTCACCTTCAGCAGGCTGAAGGTGAGCTAAAGATTATCATTGATGACCAGGGGCCAGGTGTGCCGGAAGATGCACTTGCCAGGCTCTTTGAGCCATTCACCCGTGTTGCTCAGGCAAGGGATCGTGATAGCGGCGGGTATGGTCTCGGTCTGGCAATCACCGGTCGCACTCTCGTCGCCCATGGAGGTGCGGCGTTGGCGGAGAATCGTCCTGGCGGAGGACTGAGAGTCACCCTGACATTACCCATCAAATAGGATGTTCAGGGGTGATATTCATTCTATCAACCATACCTGAAAACGTTATTTCTCCTATCTGCCAGTCCGTTGGAATTCTTCATTACTGACCAGCTTTTCTCACACGTATGGCTTCTTCAGCCATTTCACCAAAAAATCTGCGGGCGTTTTCAGTAGCGATCTTTGCCTGCACTTCCAGAGGAAAAGCACTCATCCAGCGGCGATGAAATGCAATGACTTCACTGACGTGGTTCCAGCCGGTATTTGCCATATCCCAGGTAGCTTCTCCTTCGAAATATGTCGGGTCCGAACCGATCATGATGCGATCCTGAAATTCGATGACGAATTTCTGCCATTCTGGCAGCAAGTAGCCTTTGTCATCGATGATCGGGTACATCTGTCCATAGCGCATGTGGTCGCGCGCTGAGAGGTCGACCCAGACATTCGGACAGGCTCGCAACAATGAAGCAACCTCATCTGGCGGCAGAGGACTGCCTGCATGTGCCCACTGTATCTTTACATCTGGATGACGCTGGCATAAAGGCAGAAAATACAAATGACTGGAGGCTTCGGCGTGGATATTTACCGGGACATCGAACTCTTTGGCCAACTCAAGCATCCCATCAATGACTTCCTGTGGTTTGTTCAGAGCAGGGGCGTAGCCGACAATAAGATGCAGTTCGCCAAGCCCTTTAAAGCGACCAGATTTCAGTGCTTCACGCGATGCAGGCAGTACTCGTTCATCAAAGTACCAGTCACGTTTACGATCAGGTTCCAGGTAGGGCATATAGAAAGGAATGATCCAGCCGCCGGCGGCTTCTACCAGATCCAGCGCCATCGCAGGCGGCTTGCTCGAGATGACGCTGAACAATACATTGTTGTCGTTCAGTTGTTTTAATGCATCTTCAGTATCGGTAACCTCGGCCTGGTCAATATTGTAATGGATGTGGACATCGGCAATTGGCATCTCCTCTGATGCCTGTGCACCCGCGCACAGTATTACCAGGAATGGAATAAGGACTAGTGTATTGGTCAGTGCCGGTATTTTCATTTCTCATTCTCCAGGGAACAGGGTACAGCGGATATATCTATATTAATTAACAGAATCATTGTATCTGCATTGCTGAAATACTCCATCACAACCGTAGTAAATGTGGGTGTAGAG
>Ga0316193_10003361_pt1 | contig 11509 bp, 8 predicted proteins | sample MerIslsedime2_MG_FD_207735 | JGI IMG/M metagenome (GOLD analysis project Ga0316193, IMG submission 207735) | Coastal sediment microbial communities from Maine, United States - Merrow Island sediment 2 | ecosystem: Environmental > Aquatic > Marine > Coastal > Sediment | place: USA: Maine... | reverse complement strand
GCAGAATGCCCTTCCTTGGCTGCGCCGATAGCTCAATTGGATAGAGCATCTGGCTACGGACCAGAAGGTTGGGGGTTCGAGTCCCTCTCGGCGCGCCACTCTCCGCTCATCACGCATTCAAGGGAGACTCTCTCTTCACTGGCGCGCGCAAGGCCCGGGATTAATTGAGACAGAGATTCTGTTTTAGAATACAATGCTGTTCAGCTTTCGCAGCTGACTACACCATGAATGGGCAAATGGTCGGAGGAGCGGGGGAATGATCGGACAGACTCTATCCAGGTACAAGATTACCGGCATGCTCGGCGAAGGTGGCATGGGTGTGGTCTACCGGGCGGAGGACCCGGAGCTCGGACGCGAGGTCGCGCTCAAGCTGCTGCCGGCCGAAATGGCCGACAACCCGAAAAGACTCGAGCGCTTCCGCCGCGAGGCCAAGGCGGTGGCCGCCATCAACCACCCCAACATCGTCACCATCCACTCGATCGAGTCAGTCGAGACGACCCACTTTCTGACCATGGAGCTGGTTGAAGGCGAGAGCCTCGACCACCTTATTCCGCCCGGTGGGATGCCGTTGGCCAAGGTCTTCGAGATTGCGGTTCCTCTCGCCGACGCGCTGTCGTCCGCTCACGAAAGTGGCATCGTTCATCGTGACCTCAAACCCGCCAACGTGATGATCACCGGCGAGAACCGGATCAAGGTCCTCGATTTCGGACTCGCCAAGCTGGTTGAGGACCCGGAGGCCTCCGATCTCGAGGCGACCGCATTTCCGACCCAGGCGACCGAGCTCACCGCCGAGGGGATGGTGATGGGCACCGCACCCTACATGTCGCCGGAGCAGGTCGAAGGCCGGGCGATGGACCATCGCACCGACATTTTTTCGCTCGGTATCGTGCTGTACGAGATGGCGACCGGCAAGCGGCCGTTTGCCGGTGACACGTCAGCGGCGCTGGTATCTAGCATCCTGCGCGACTCACCGCCAACCGTGACCGAGATCAACGAGTCGCTGCCACGCCACCTCGCGCGCATCATCCAGCACTGTCTGGAGAAGGATCCCGAGGCACGCTATCAATCGGCCAAGGACGTCCGCAACGAGCTCAAGAGTCTTCGCCGCGAGGTTGACTCGGGTTCGGTGACCACGGGCAGCGGAGCCACCCCCATATCGGCAGCGCCGATATCGACAGGTTCCCGCGGAATCGGACTGTGGGCAGCCGCAGGAGTCGCCGCGATTGTGATCCTCGCCGCCGGGTGGTGGTTGGGCCGCGGCTCAGGGAACGCACCCACGGCCGAGGACGGGAGAGCCGGCAGCTTCGCAGCGGACGTCGCTTCCGCGGCTCGAAGCGATACGCCCTCGGTGGCGGTGTTGCCGTTTACCAATCTGAGCGCCGATCCCGACAACGAGTACTTCACCGACGGCCTGACCGAGGAGCTGATCGGCGCTCTCGCCAACGTCGGGGGTCTTCGCATCCCGGCACGGACCTCGGTATACGCGCTCAAGGAGACCAACCTCGATATTCAGGAGATCGGCCGCCGGCTCGGGGTCGACAATATTCTCGAGGGCAGCGTGCGCAAGGCGGGCGATCAGCTCCGCATCAGCGCCCAGCTGATCAAGGTGTCAGACGGTTTCAATCTGTGGTCGGAGACCTATGACCGCCAGTTCGAGGATGTCTTTGTCATCCAGGGTGAGATTGCCGGCAACATCGTCGAGGCCCTGCAGCTGACCCTGAGCCCGGTCGAGCAGCAGGCCCTGCGCTCCGAGCGCACCACCGACTTCAAGGCCTACGAGTACTACCTGCGCGGCCGCGGCCATTACCGTCGCAGAACCCGCACGGATTTCGAGTCGGCGCGGGAGATGTTCTCCAAGGCGATCGAAATCGATTCCGGCTACGCGCTGGCGTGGGCGGGTCTGGCCGACACCTACACCGAGTTCTGGCGCAACTACGAGAGCACCGAAGAAAACCTAGCGCAGGCCGAAGAAACCAGTCGGGAGGCGGTCGAGCTCGATCCCAACCTGGCCGAGGCACACGCTGCGCGTGGGTTTGCCCTCGGCCAGCGTCAGCTTTACGACGAAGCGGCTGCGGCGTTCCGGCGTGCGATGGAGCTCAACCCCCGCCTTTTCGAGGCCTACTATTACTACGGCACCGTCGCCTTTGCGGCGGGCAGACTGGAGACCGCGGCGGAAATGTTCGAAAAGGCGACCGAAGCGGCGCCGGACGAAATCAGGGCCCTCCAACTGCTGCCCCAGATCTACACTCGACTCCGTCGAGAGGCCGCTGCGGCAGCTGCCAACCGACAGCGGGTGGAGGTTGTCGAACGGCGGCTCGAGTTCAACCCAGACGATGTGCCGATGCTGCTCGATGGTGCAAGCGCCCTGGCCGCCCTGGGTGAGCGCCAGCGCAGTCTCGAGTGGGCATCGCGGATTCTGGACAAGGCCGGCAACGATGCGCTGGTTCTTTACAACCTCGCCTGTCTCTACTCGCTGGCCGGTGAGGTGACCTCAGCCCTCGAGTCGCTCGAGAAGTCATACGAAGCTGGGCTGGCCGATCCCGAGTGGATGCGGCAGGATTCGGATCTCGACAACATCCGCAAGCATGCGCGCTACAAGGAGCTGGTGAAACGCATGGAAGCCGGCACCTGATCTGCTAGCCTCACGGGGGACCCAGATGATCGGCCGCACGCTGCTCCACTACGAGATCCTCGAAAAGCTCGGCGAGGGAGGAATGGGTGAGGTGTGGCTGGCCCGCGATACCCGCCTCGATCGCGAGGTGGCGATCAAGGTGCTGTCGCCGGAGGTTGCCGCCGATCCCGAACGGCTCGAACGATTCCGTCGCGAGGCCAAGGCGGTGGCCGCTCTCAACCACCCCAACATCATCACCATTCACTCGGTCGAAGAGGAGAACGACGTTCCCTTCTTCACTATGGAGCACGTCGAGGGTGAAACGTTGTCTCGAATCATTCCCAAGGAGGGACTCGACCCCGGACGTTTCCTCGACCTCGCCATTCCCATCACCGACGCGGTCAGTGCCGCCCACGAGAGTGGCATCACCCACCGCGACCTCAAACCCGGCAACATCATGGTCTCGGGCCGGGGCCAGCTCAAAGTCCTGGATTTCGGCCTCGCCAAGCTTTCCCGCGAAGAGTCGAAGAAGGTCCATTCGGAGTCCCACCTCGAGACCGAGTTCCTGACCTCGGAGGGCCAGGTCCTCGGCACCACGCCCTACATGTCTCCGGAACAGCTCAAGGGTAAGCCGGTGGATCAACGATCGGACATCTTTTCCCTGGGCACGATCCTCTATGCGATGGCCACCGGCAAGCACCCGTTTCTCGCCGACAGCTCGGCCGAGGTGATCTCGTCCATCCTCAGCCATCAACCCCCGGAGGTCAGCGAGATCAAGGACGGTTTGCCCGACTATCTCAGTGGGGTGATCAAACGGTGTCTGGAGAAAGACCCCGAGGATCGCTACCCATCCGCACGTGGGCTCGAAGACGACCTCGTCAAACTCCGTGATGGCATCCACAGCGGCAGCTGGCCTCAGACTGTCGTCATTTCCGACTCGGCGAAAACCGCCCGTCGGGCAATCCGGGTCCCGAGGTGGGCTCTCGCCGCGGTTGCGGTTGTAGCCACCGTCATCGCGGGTGCGTTGGCAATCGGCAAAATCGGCTCGAAACCACCGGCGCCGCTGCAGACCATGGCGGTGATGCCCTTTGCAAACCTCACTGGCGACGCCGAGTTCGACCAGCTCGCAGAAGGAGTGTCGGCGGGGCTCACCAACCGGCTGCGGGGAAAGCAGGGCCTGCAGGTGGTGGGCAGATCGGAGGCTTGGAGCGTTCGTGACCGCAGCCCCGGAGAGGTGGCGGGGGAGCTCGGCGTTGGTTCGGTGGTCGATGGTGAGATCCTCAGGGAGGGCAGCCGGCTCGAGACCACAGTGAGTTTGACCGACACCGCGACCGGGATGGTGCTGTGGTCCCACACCTACTCGGCGCCGGGCGGTGAGATCTATGGCCTGCAACGGATCATGGCAGGAGACCTGGCGACGTTCCTGTCGATTCCGCTCTCCGTGGATGATCGTTGGCGGCTCGCCCGCGACCCTCAGGGCGCTGATCAGGCCCTCGACTACTATGTCACCGGACGCGGATTTCTCGACCGCGTCGATGACCTCCGCGGACCGGATGCCGCTGCCGAAAATTTTCGCCAGGCACTGCGCCTCGACCCGACCTTCCCTCTTGCCCACGTGGGCCTGAGCGAGGCGCTGTGGGAGATCTATCTGAGAGACCTCGATCGGGTGGCGCTCGAGGACGCCGAGGATCACGCCGAAAAGGCGCGCGAGGCCGCACCCGAGATGCCGGAGGCACGACTCGCGTTGGCTCGAATCTACCGCACCACGGGCCGGCACGATGCGGCCGTGGCAGAGGTCGAGGCCGCGCTCGCCGACCACCCGCGGGCGGACGAGGTGCAACGGGAGCTCGGCAGGAGCTACGAAAGGGTGGGGGATCTCGAGGCGGCGGAGCGATCACTGCGTGCCGCCACCTCGCTACGCCCGGAAGACTGGATCAACTGGAATGTGCTCGGCAACTTCCTCGCCCGCGCCGGAAAGTACGAAGAGGCGGGTGACGCGTATACACAGTCGGCAGAGGTAGCTCCACCGGACGTTTCCATGCCGCGGGAAAAGCTCGCCACCTATGGTTTTCAGGTAGGCGAAATCGATGCCGCAATCGATATCTACGAGAGCCTCCCGAAGCCGATCCGCAGCCCGCGCCTGGCGTCGAATTTGGCCACCGCCTACTTTTTCTCCGAGCGACCGGAGAGGTGGGAGAGGGCCGAAGAGAATTATCTGCTCGCGGTGCGGCTGAATCCGCAGGATTCCATGTACCAGGCCAACCTCGGTGATCTTTACCAGCGCCTCGAGCGGCCCGAGGAGGCCCAGGAGAGGTACCGACTGGCGTGCGAGCTTCTCGAGATGCGGGTGACCGATGACTCCGACGACCCAGAGTCCTTGTCGGATCTGGCTTTTTACTCGGCAAAGGCAAACGACTGTGGTCGGGCGATGACAATGGCTCCACGGCTTGAGGAATTGCTCCCGGATACCGGGCCCAGCGCTCACCTGCTGGCTTACGTCTACGCGCTCTGTGGCGAGGGCGATGCAGCAATCGATGCGCTCGCGAGAGCGATTGCCCTCGGCGAGTCGACGGAACTGATCCGTCAGGAGGACGAGTTTCGGTCCCTCCGCGACCGCCGAGACTTTCGAGCCCTCGTGGGAGGGGTCGGTTAGCCCGAGTCAGTCCTTCCAGACAATTCGTGGATCGAAGGTTGCCAGCTTTTGCGCTTTCACTCCGTCGAAGCAGGCGTAGACGGTCACCGAGTACGGCCACTCGGCGTTGGGGAAGTCGGGCTTCTTGTCGGGCTGAACCTTGATCTCGCTCTCCCCGCATTCGATGTCGACATCGCCGAAGTAGTCTGCGGTGCCTTCCCCCTTGTCGGTGTCATAGCGGAGCTCCCAGAAAAGTTCGTCATACGAGCTGTAGTTGACGGTCCACCAATTGACCTTTTTCGGTTTGTCCGGCTTGTTCCGCCAGATCTTCGCGTCAAGAGGCTGCACCTTCACGAGGACGCTTCCGCTGGGATGGAGGCTGAGAGTGAGTTGGATGTTCGTCTTCTTTTCGGCCGCGTTTGCCGAGCCTGCGGTCAGGACGACCGCGCTGATGACTCCCAGGGCCATGACTGCGAAGCGGTGACCGTGTCGCATTTCTACCTCCAGGGTGGCGGCGCGAGCCGATGTGCGCACTCAATCCAGATTGGCCTCAGATCGATATGGCGAGCCTAGCGATGTCAAAACATCGGGTCAAGGCTCGCTCCCGCCCACCCGCCAAGTAATCATTGGCTTGTACGGCAATCGCGGCCATTGGTTTCGCAGGTGGTAGGGACTGATAACCGGTCACTGATGACTGATTTCCGGTGCTATGCGTTGAAGAAGAACTCCACCACGTCACCGTCGCAGATCTCGTGATCGCGACCGACCGTGCGTACGCGGCCTCGATTCTGGACCTCGTGCAGGTCTCCGGCCTCGATGAGTTCGTCGGCTGACGCCAGTTTGGCGCGGATGAAGCCCTTCTCCATGTCGGAGTGGATCTTGCCGGCGGCAGTCGCGGCCGGGGTGCCGTATGGGATCTCCCACGCCTGCAGCTTGCTCTTGGCGATGGTGTAGAAGGCAACCAGACCGAGGAGATCGAAGGCCGATCTCACGACTCGGGCGAGGCCGGTCTCGGTGAGGCCGAGCTCGTCCATGAACTCAACCCGTTCCTCAGGGTCGAGTTCGGCAAGCTCGAGCTCGAGCTCGACGTCGACCGCGAGGAGTCGCGTGTCGGGTTCTCTTTCGACGAGCGCTGAGACGCCCTTCTCGTCGCCCTCGCCGGCGATGTTGGCGACGTAGAGGACCGGTTTTCCGGACAGCAGCCCGGCCATCTTGAGCTCCCGGAGGTCATGATCGTCGAGCCCGCACTGACGGAGCGGCTGGCCCTGCTCGAGTGCCTCCCGCCACGCTGTCATTCGCCGCTTTTCACTCTCGTGCTTGGCGGGATAGGTCTGCCAGTCCCGTTTTCGTTTTTCCATCGCGCGGCCGAGGACCTCGAGGTCGGCGAGCATCAGCTCGGTGTCGATAACCTCCGCATCGCGCGTTGGATCGACATCCGAGAAGACGTGCGCCACGTCCGCCTTGGCAAAGCAGCGTATGACGTGCACGATGGCGTCCACTTGCCGGATCTCGCCCAGGAACTGGTTGCCGAGCCCTTCGCCTTTGCTGGCGCCCTTGACCAGCCCTGCGATGTCGATGAAACGGATGGTGGCTGGGGTGGACTTCTCTGGCGAAAGCACTTCCCCGAGGGCGTCGAGACGGGCGTCCGGCACCGGTACCACGCCGACGTTTGGGTTGATCGTCGTGAAGGGGTAGTTCGAGACCTCGGCACCGCCCGCGGTGAGGGCGTTGAAGAGCGTCGACTTGCCGACGTTGGGCAGCCCGACGATTCCGACTGAGAGCATGACCGGATTGTACTCCGATATGGGTCGGAATGAACGGGGGCGGGCCCGCTCCTGTAGACGTTGAACCAGGCGGTGGGTCTGTTCAAAAGGCCGCGACGATTTGCGACACGGGAAGCGGATTCGTTGTCTGCTGTTTGAGCATCACCTCAATTGACCAATTACCAAAACATGCTATTCTCATTTCCAGATAGGGAAATTTTCATCATGTTTTCTCCTTGGACAACCATCGTTCATGACACCGGGTATTCGGCCTTCGGCGTGGATATCCTGGTAAATCCAAGGACAACCGACCGATGAAGAGACCAGCTCCTTCCGGGAAGAGAAGGGAAGATCTCCAGCTCGTCGACGGCTCGAAGGTCGCCGTTATCGGGGGTGGGCCGGCCGGGTCCTTTGTCAGCTATTTCCTCCTCGAGATGGCTGAGAGGAGCGGCCTCGAGCTCGATGTCGAGATCTTCGAACCGCGAGACTTCTCATGTGTAGCGCCAAAGGGTTGCAACATGTGTGGGGGAATCATCTCAGAGACGCTGGTCCAGAACCTGGCAGCCGAGGGAATCAACCTCCCCTCGACGATTGTCCAAAGAGGGATCGAATCGTACATGCTGCACATGGATATCGGCAGCGTGCGCATCGAGACCCCTCTGCAGGAAAAGAGAATCGGGTCCGTATACCGGGGGGCCGGCCCTCGCGATTTGAAGACCAGTAAGTGGGGGAGTTTCGACAATCACATCGAACAGCTGACTGTGGCCAAAGGCGCTCGGGTGACGCGGGAGCGGGTGGTCGACGTGTCCCTTAACGGTGGTCGGCCGAAGATCGCCGTCAAGGGCGGGCGACCACATTCCTACGACCTGTTGGTGGTTGCTGTTGGCGTCAACTCGGCAGTGCTCAAGCTCTTTTCCGAGAATGGGCAGGGCTACAAACGCCCCGAAACAACCAAGACCTTCATCACCGAGTACTACCTCGGGGAAGAGACCATCGAAAAGACTCTGGGTGACTCGATGCACGTCTTCCTCCTCAATATCCCGAGGCTGGAGTTCGCAGCGATCATTCCGAAGGGTGACTATGCAAGTGTTTGCCTTCTCGGTGAGTCGATTGACAAGGAGCTCGTGCAGTCATTTCTCGGCTCTCCGCAGGTCAAGGCCTGTATGCCGGACGACTGGGTGTCCGACCCGCGATCCTGTCAGTGCTCGCCCAAGATCAGCGTGGGAGCGGCGAACCGACCATTTGCAGACCGCCTCGTCTTTGTCGGCGATTGCGGGGTGACTCGGCTGTACAAGGACGGCATCGGGGCGGCATACCGCACTGCCAAGGCATGTGCGACAACGGCGGTGTTCGAGGGGATTTCGGAGGCAGATTTCCGTCGCCACTACTGGCCGGTCTGCAGGTCGATCAGCACCGACAACTCGATCGGCAAGCTGAGCTTCGCCGTGACGCGGCAGATACAAAAGTGGCGATTCGCCCGCCGTGCCCTTCTCCGCATGACGGAAAAAGAACAGAAAAAGGCAGGAAGCCGGCGAGATATGAGTCAGGTTCTGTGGGACATGTTTACGGGGAGCGCCCCCTATCGGGACATCGTCACCCTCGCCATGCATCCCCGGTTTCTGGCACGGCTCACGTGGGAGATGGCGGTTTCGGCGTCACCGTTCACACGGTCGAAGAATTGAAGGGGAGGTCGATGGGAAAGGGAGATCTGGGCAGGACCTACAGCGATGGCGAGGTCATCACACGACAGGGGGATGTCGGCGACTGCATGTTTGTCATCCAACAGGGCAGGGTCCAGGTCCTGGTCGAAAAGGATGGCGTTGAAACCCCGTTGCGGGTGGCCAGCGAGGGCGAGTTCATGGGAGAGATGGCGATCTTCGATCGCGACGAACGGTCGGCCACTCTTCGGGCATTGGGTGAAGCGAGACTTCTCACCATCGACAAAAAGAACTTCCTCAAGAGGGTGCACAAGGACCCGTCGCTCGCCTTTCGTCTGGTACAGACGATGTCGAAAAGGGTCCGAGATCTCAGCGACGAGGTCGCGCGGCTGAAAGTTAACGTCGAACGAGAGTGAGTAGAAACTGATGATCGCGGGAACAACGACGACCAGCTATTGTGCGCCGCCGCCAACGAGCCACCCCAGCAAAAGGCTGGTGGTGGACAACGGACTCGGCAACGGCGTCAGCTTCACGTTCTTCGATCACATCGAAATCGGCCGCTATCAGGGGGGCAGGGAGGCTCCAGGGCTGCTCCTTGTCAAGGACCCAACGGTGTCCTCCCGCCATTGCGTCATCACCCAGGATCCGGATGGCCGCTGTTTTGTCCGTGACACGAGTCGCAATGGTACGCGGCTCAACGGCCGCCGTTTGTCCCCGAATCTGAAGACCGAGTTGAAAATCGGTCAGACCCTGTCGATTGGAAAGGGGCTCGAGCTCCGACTTGACGGCGAGGCGCCGGCACAAATTCCGTTTGAGCAGGAGCCCACGGATGGCACGATTGGCGTCTCGAATCCTGTCCCGGTTACGGTGCTCGTAGGAGATATCCGTGACTACACCGGCCTCGTGCAACGGGCCGCCTCCTCCGAGGTCCAGGACTCCGTGGGGCGGGTATTCGAACAGCTCGAACGTGCGGTAGTCAAGCTTGGGGGCACGCTCAAAGAATTCCAGGGCGACGCGATCTTTGCCTTCTGGGAAGCGGGCTCCACGGAGAACCACGCCGTCGACGCGTGTAGAGCTGCATTGGTTCTCGACCGCCTGATCGAGGAACTGGCGGGTGATCGTTCAATTTGGCAGGTCGAGGATTTTCCCCTGCACATGGATTGGGCGCTTGCCAGTGGATTGGTCATGATTTCCGGGTACGGGAGCGAAGGTGCATTGGGTCTGTCAATGGTCGGCGAGACAGTTGTTTTGGCTTTTCGTATCGAGAAGTACGCAGACGAATCCACTGGCCCTATCATCACCTGCCCGACGACAAAAATGATGGCCTCTGAGTCGTTCGAGTTCAAGGACGTCGGTTTGAGGAAGGCGAAAGGATTCGAAAATTCTCACGAGCTTTTCTCACTGGTGAAAGAGAAGGTGTGAGGTGTCGGCGGTTGACCATCCTATGTTGGTTCTCCTGTTTTCAGCCTTAGTCGTTTCTCGGCGACAGTGAAATATTCGAATATTGCCGCCAGGATGACCAGTTACGGGATCGGTCTTCCGTGATGAGGTCCGTGGGCTCTGGAGATCGTGCGATGTCGGTCTTCGTGGCCGGTGCCTCTGGCTACATCGGCGGCCGCCTGGTGCCGTGCCTTTTGGAGAGAGGCTATCGGGTACGGTGTCTGGCTCGCAGTCCAAAGAAGTTGGAGGCGAGAGGCTGGGCCTCCGAGCCCAGGATAGAGATCGTCGGCGGCGACCTGGCTGACACGGACCGGCTCGTTGAACATGCGAACGGCTGTGGGGCGGCGTATTACTTGGCGCACTCGATGCTGGCTCAGGATCCGGAATCGCCAGGTCGCGCCCGGGAGTTCGCCAGCTCGTTTTCGGATGCCATAGCACGAGCCGGGTGCGAACGGGTCCTCTATCTCGGCGGGCTTGCGGAGGCCCGCAAAGATGCGCGGCCACGGTTGGCCTCTCGGCTCGAAGTGGAGCGTGCGCTCAGATCGGGCCCGACACCGGTCACGGTTCTGCGGGCGGGTACGATCATTGGCTCGGGTTCCGCATCTTTTGAGATTCTGCGCTACCTCGTCGAGCGCCAGCCGGTGATGGTGGCGCCACGGTGGGTGGACCGTTCCTGCCAACCAATTTCGGTGCGAAACGTCCTTCATTTTCTCATCGCCGCGCTGGAGTTGCCGGGGGCAGCAGACCGTTCATTCGATATTGGTGGACCACAGGTAATTCCATACCGTGAGGTGATTCACCATATGGCCGCGGCTCTTGGTCTTGGCCGTCGGCCCGTGCTGCCCATCCCAATGGTAACCGCTCATTTGGGAGCCCTTTGGATCCATTTGGTGACACCAGTGAATCATCGAATAGCGCTGCCTCTTGCAGACGGTCTTCAGTTGGGAGCCGTCTGCCGGGATGGTGATGGTGAACGGCTCATTCCGCAGCGCCTTCTCGGTGTTCGCGAGTCGATCGATGCTGCTCTCGGCAAGGTGGCGGTGGGCAGGGTAGAGACCTCTTGGACAGACGCGGGCCCGATCGGCGGCGACCCCGACTGGGCCGGAGGGGCCACCTTCGTGCATCGGGAGGAGACGCAGGTGGAGGCACCGGCGGAGGAGGTGTTCCGTAGCGTCTGTCGGATTGGTGGTCGCCACGGGTGGTACGCGGCAGATTTTTTGTGGCGGCTTCGAGGGCTGATGGATCGGCTGGTAGGCGGGCCCGGTTTGGACCGTGGCCGCAGGAATGCAGAGAATGTCCGGCACGGAGACGCTCTGGATTTCTGGCGGGTAACGGGTATCGAACAAAATCGGTCGCTCATACTTCGGGCCGAGATGAAGGTGCCCGGGGAAGCTGTCCTCGAGTT
>Ga0316193_10003359_pt1 | contig 11512 bp, 11 predicted proteins | sample MerIslsedime2_MG_FD_207735 | JGI IMG/M metagenome (GOLD analysis project Ga0316193, IMG submission 207735) | Coastal sediment microbial communities from Maine, United States - Merrow Island sediment 2 | ecosystem: Environmental > Aquatic > Marine > Coastal > Sediment | place: USA: Maine... | reverse complement strand
GCGCTGTCGATAAAACCGCAGGTGTTTACCACCACCAACTCGGCGCCCTCATAGCTGGGCACGATGTCGTAGCCATCGATTTTCAACTGGGTGAGGATGCGCTCCGAGTCCACCAGGGCCTTGGGGCAGCCGAGGCTCACAAAACCCACGCTTTTCCTGTCTGATTTACTCATCTGTAGAACTGCCTCAATCCGATTCAAGTGATGGTCACCCGGAAACAACGCTATAGCCGGGACAGGGCGGTGAGCACTTTTGAGGGGGCGAATACTAACGAATATCGCCCTGAGACTCAGCAAAAATTATCGGACTCTGTCAGGTACAAGAGCGGTGAATGGGCGGTATTATGGCGACCAAACGCCGAATAACAGTTGTGCGCCCGAGTGTGGTTCGAATGAAAAGTAACCCGATATTCCCGATCATTGTATATGGCTCCAGCATTTCCTACTTTACCGGCAAGCTGGAGAACTATTTTCGGGTGAAGAGTATCCCCTACCGGCTGCAGGCCCTGACCTCTCGATACCACATGAAAATCGTCAGGGAAAACACGGGTTCGACGCAAATGCCGGCCGTTGAACTCGCTGACGGCCGCTGGATGAGTGATTCCACACCCATTATCCAGTGGTTCGAAAGCGAGTTTCCCGAACACCCGGTAATTCCTGAAGATCCCCTGCAACGGTTTTTCAGCCTGTTGCTGGAAGACTACGCCGATGAATGGTTGTGGCGCCCCGCCATGCACTATCGCTGGTACTACCAACAGGGCGCCCTGTTTGCCGGTAACCACCTCGCCGCGGAGATTGGCGAGGGCGTTCCTGTGCCGAACGCCGTGAAGCGCCTGGTGATCGCCCGTCGCCAGCGCAGCGGGTATACCAGCGGAGATGGTATTACCGCCGACCAGGTGCCCGGTGTGGAGGCCATTTATCGGCGCACGCTGGAGCAACTGGAAGCGATCTTCCGGCAACGACCATTCCTGTTGGGTGACAGGCCCAGCCTTGCCGATATCGGTTTCTCCGGCCCGTTTTTTCGGCATTTCGGCTTGGACCCGGTGCCCGCCGAAATCATGCGGCAACAGGCCCCGGCCGTCTGGGAGTGGGCTGCCCGCCTGTGGAATGCCAGATTGGGGGACAGTTCGGGCTCCCTGCTACAGGGCATACCTGCCGACTGGGGGCCGATTCTTGAAGAGATGGGCAGGCAATACCTGCCTTACCTGTGTGCCAATGTCGATGCGGTGGCAGCCGGCCAGAAGCGCTTCGATGCTGCAATCGACGGGGTCCGATACCGGGGCGCTCGCTGGTCAAAATACCGCGTCTGGTGCCTGCAACAGCTGCGCGACAATTTCAGGGCCCTTGCGGCAGCTGACCAGGAACGGGCGCAGGCCCTGCTGACGCAACACGGTTGCTGGGAGCCACTGTGGCGGCACGCAACGTTGCCCCTGGAGCCGGGCTTCTGCGGGCGGCTACCGTTTCACGCTGATGCAAAAATGATCGATGTCTATGACAAGTAGGCCGGCAGCGCCGCACTGCACTGGTTGAATACCTGCGGCGGCCGCGATTGGATGCGTCGTTGCATCCCGTTTTTCATGGGCTATAGTGTTTGGGCTGCCACGCGACGGGAAGTGGGCAGAACTAGCTCCGGGCGAATATGACGGCCGGAAAACTGACGACAGGAGAACAGCAAACAATGGGACTATTTGATTTTGTAGCCGAAGCGGGCGAGAAACTCACGGAGAAAGTTCTGGGCAGCACAGCCAACGAGGAGGCCACCGCAACGGTTGAGGTGTCGCCAGAGCGCGTGGCCGAGTTACGCCAGCAGAACATTGCGCACATGGTGTCGCAACTGGATGTTGACGGCGAGAAAGTCGCAGTCAAGGTCAGTGGCGACACGGCGACCCTCACGGGCACCGCACCCAGCCAGGAAGCACTGGAAAAAATAGTGCTGTGCGCAGGCAACCAGAGCGGTATTGCGCAAGTAGATTGCCAGCTTGAGGTGGATGCACCGGCGGCCTCAGCCGCGGCGGCTGCCGCGGGTGAATCAACCTTTTATACCGTGCAGGCCGGCGACACACTGGGCAAGATCGCCCAACAGCACTATGGTTCAGCGGGGAAATACACGGTGATTTTCGAGGCGAACAAGCCCATGCTGAAAGACCCCGATAAAATTTACCCTGGCCAGAGCCTGCGTATTCCAGCCCTGTAACTCGGCATTCGCCACGAGGCGCCATGCAATGAGTTCGGTCAGGACAGAAATCAGGGATCGCATCACCATTGTTCACCTGTCGCGTCCCGAGGTCCGCAATGCGGTGGACGGGGCTACGGCGAGGGCATTGGCGGAGGCTTTCAGGGAATTCGATGCCAACCCGGATAGCGATGTTGCCATCCTGCATGGCGCTTACGGGACTTTTTGCGCGGGCGCAGACTTGAAAGCTGTGGCGGCCGAGGCGGGCACAAACCGGCTGTCGCCGGAGGGTGACGGTCCCATGGGCCCCTCGCGTATGGAACTGGGCAAGCCGGTGATTGCGGCTATATCCGGGCACGCAGTCGCAGGTGGCCTGGAGCTGGCGTTGTGGTGTGATCTGCGCGTGGTGGAGCGCAGCGCGGTATTGGGTGTGTATTGCCGGCGCTGGGGCGTGCCACTGGTCGATGGCGGCACCGTTCGCCTGCCCCGCCTTATCGGCCACAGTCGTGCTATGGATCTCATCCTTACCGGACGTGCCGTAGAGGCTGAGGAAGCATTGCAAATGGGCTTGGCCAATCGGGTGGTGGCAGACGGGGATGCTCTCACTGAGGCGGTGGCCCTTGCCGATTTGTTGTGCCGATTCCCCCAGACGTGCCTGCGCTCAGATCGTCTCAGCGCCTGCGAACAATGGGGGTTGTCACTGGAGCAGGCGCTGGGCAATGAATTCCGTCGAGGCATGGAAGTTATCGAGAGTCGGGAAACACTGACGGGAGCTACGCGATTTGCCCAGGGCAAGGGGCGTCACGGGGACTTTGGAGATATATAGAAACCGCTTGTCGGAAGCGGGTAAGCTAGAACAACCGTTTGCCTGGCTCACTGTGACTGCCCACGCGGATTTCCTGCCGCAGCAGGTCGGCGAGTTTGAGGCTGTCGTCACGGTTGAGAAATTCGCCCACGCTCACAGATTCTCCCGTGCGCTGCAGGGACAGTTCGGGTCCGTCCCAGGGGTGTTGCTCCGGTATAATGGCCAGGCCCGTACCCTGGCGAGGAAATTTCCAGCTCTGCCTGGGCAGGTAAAATCCCTTATCTATACAGACGCTGTCGTCGCTCAATGTGATGACGTGTCGGTATTGCAGTTTCCAGTTGACGTAGTAGAGCGCCGACCCAAGTGCGAGCAGCTCCAGACCCGCAAATGGCAGAATGGGCCATGCCCCTTGTAGCGCGAAACCAATCGCGAAAGTGAGCGAGGGGATAGATATAGCAAGCAGCACCAACTGATTGCTGCGCCAGCTGGCAGAGCAATTGGGTTGGGCGATAATCATCAGCCGCGAAGCTGTTCGAGTGGTCGTTACCACAGTGCCATCTCACCTGTTGTTCAGGAGAATTCTAGTGAATTTTTCGTCTCTCGCCTACTCTTAAGCGTTGCTGATACCCATATTCATTTTTGCCGATAATTCGAGGGCCCAATGACCACGCCGATGTTGATAGAAGCAGGGGAATTGCCAGCGTCCCCGTCCCCTGTGATATTTGATTGCCGCTTTTCACTGGCAGATCCTGCTCACGGGCATGCACAGTACCTTCAGGGCCATATTCCGAGGGCACATTTTCTCGACCTGAACAGGGACCTCTCCGGTGCCAGGGCTGAACATGGTGGTCGTCACCCGCTGCCGGATCCTGTGGCATTTACCGCGCTGCTCGCCAGTTACGGGGTGAAGCGCAATACCCAGGTGATTGCTTATGACGATTCCCGTCTCGCCGGTGCAGCCCGGCTGTGGTGGCTGATGCGCAGTATGGGTTATCGTCCGCCGCGCCTGCTGAACGGTGGCTACCAGGCATTCCTCGCCGCCGGTGGAACACCCCAGAGCGTGCCGCCCCCGGCAAGGGCCTGTGAGCAGCCAACGGCTGCGGTGTTCACAGGGTATTGCGATATCGAGGGCCTCCGCGACCTGCAAGGCCGGGGTGCGGTACTGGTCGACTCCCGGGAAGAGCGGCGTTACCAGGGGCTGGAGGAACCCATAGACCCGGTGGCGGGACATATTCCCGGCGCGATCAATCTGCCCTGGCAGGCGGTAACGTCTTCCGACGGGAGAATGCGCGATGCCGCTGGTTTACGTGACCACTGGGGTGATCTGCTGGATGCAGAGCAGGTGGTGGTGTACTGCGGCTCTGGCGTCACCGCCTGCGTCAACCTGTTTTCCCTGGCCCTGCTGGGCCGGGACGATGCCACCTTGTATGCGGGAAGCTGGAGTGACTGGTGCAGTTACCTGTGAGTGGCGGCCGTTGGGGCCGCCGCCGCTAGAAATCCGGCGGACACTCGCCTGTCAGCCACTGCCCCGTGCGGGGGTGTTCAAACGCCAGAGTGGATGCATGCAGCATCAGGCGCGATGCCATCGCCAGTGCCTGCGGGTGGGCGTACATATCGCAGCCCAGGATGGGGTGGCCCAGCTCGCGCATGTGGATGCGCAGTTGGTGAGACCGGCCGGTAACGGGTGTCAGCAGCACCCGGGTGCGATCAACCCCTCTTTCCAGTACCTCAAAGCGAGTCAGTGCCGAGCGGCCGCGTTCATGGCAGATCATCTGCCGCGGGCGGTTGGCCCAGTCGGACGCTATAGGAAGGTCAATTTCACCGCTGTCCCTGGCTGGCAGGCCGTACACAATCGCGTGGTAGGATTTTGCCACCCGCCGCTCCTGGAACTGGCGGCTGATATGGGCATGGGCAGGCTTGTTCAGAGGGATGACCATGATGCCGGAGGTATCCAGGTCCAGCCGGTGGACGATACTTGCACTGGGGTAGCGCTGTTGCAGGCGGGTCACCAGGCAGTCCTTGTTCAGCGGGTGGCGGCCGGGGATGCTGAGCAGCAGGTCGGGCTTGCGCACCAGTAACAGGTCATCATCCTCGTAGAGTATGCGGATTTCTTCCTGGCTGTGGGGTACGAGGTAGGGCGGTGCGGTTTCCATGGGCGCTATTGTATAGAAGCAGCGGACACAGGCCCATGCCGGGGCGCTGACCAGGACTGCAATAACCAGTGCTAATATGCCGGTTACTTATTGCTGCCAACCTGGAAACGGTCATGTCTGGAGACGCAATACTGGAGCAGTCGCTCCGCGACATTATTCCCGGGGCAAGCCTGCAGGAAACGGCGCTGCCCGCAGCACCGGCCATTCGTCTGTTATTGCTGCAGGGCAACTATCCCCGGGGTGAACTGGACTCCGAGGCGGTGCAGCGGGTGATGGATAACCCGCTGTACTGGGTATTTTGCTGGGCCTCGGGCCAGGTACTGGCCAACTTCCTGCTGCAACAGCCCCACTGGGTGCAGGGCAAGCGTGTGCTGGATTTTGGCAGTGGCTCCGGGGTGGTTGCTATTGCTGCCGCGCTGGCGGGGGCGACTGAGGTCATCGCCTGCGATATCGACCCACTGGCACTGGCTGCCACCCGCAGTAATGCCAGGCGCAGTGGTACGAATATCACCCTGGCAGACGATTTCTTTGCCGTGGACGGTCATATCGACCTGATCGTCGTGGCGGACGTGCTCTACGACCGGGCCAACCTGGACTGGCTGGCTCGCTTTACTGCCCGGGCGGACAAAGTGCTTATCGCCGATTCCCGCGTGAAGAATTTCCACCACGCCGAATACCGCCAGATTTCCAGGCACGCCAGCTGTACTTTGCCGGACCTGGACGAGTCCGCCGAATTCAGGGACGTGCGAATCTACCTGGCGGGATGAACCCGGGAGGCACGGTTGGTGTGTAAAGGATTAATTTTGTACACTGTGCGCCGATTTCCCCAGCTGAGCCCGGTGCCCCATGAACCCCAACTACCTTGATTTTGAACAGCCGATCGCCGAACTGGAGGTAAAGATCGAGGAACTGCGCCTGGTCGGCACCGACAACGAAATCAATATCAGCGAAGAAATAGAGACCCTGCGAGACAAGAGCACCAAGCTCACCGAGAAAATTTACTCCAATCTGAGCCCCTGGGACATCGTTCGGGTAGCCCGCCATCCACTGCGCCCCTACACCATGGACTACATCCCCCTGGTTTTCGAGGAATTTGACGAGCTGCATGGTGACCGGCATTTTGGCGACGACAAGGCCATTGTTGGCGGTGTAGCCCGGCTGGATGGGCGCCCGGTGATGGTCATTGGACAGGAGAAGGGCCGGTCGGTAAAGGACAAGGTCATGCGCAATTTCGGCATGCCCAAGCCCGAGGGTTATCGCAAGGCCCTGCGCCTGATGGAAACCGCCGAGCGTTTCAAGCTGCCGGTGATCACACTTATAGACACCCCCGGGGCCTACCCCGGTATCGACTCGGAAGAACGCGGAATCAGTGAGTCCATTGCCCGCAACCTCGCGGTAATGTCGCGCCTGGCCACGCCCATGATATGCGTGGTGATCGGGGAGGGCAGTTCCGGCGGTGCACTGGGTATCGGTGTGGGTGACCACCTGGTGATGCTGCAGTACTCGACCTATTTCGTTATCTCGCCCGAAGGCTGCGCCAATATCATCTGGAAGAGCACCGAGAACGCCCCGGACGCCGCCGCTGCCATGGGTGTGACATCCTCGGTATTGCAGGAACTGGGTATTGTGGATGCAACCATTCCAGAGCCCCTGGGTGGTGCCCACCGCAATGGGGAACTCATGGCGGAGCGCATCAAGGCCCACCTTATTGAACAGCTGGACAAACTCGAGCAGCTGCCACTGGAGGATCTGCTGGCCAAGCGGTATCAGCGGCTGATGTCCTACGGCAACTGATTCTGCTGCCGCACTGGCGGAACTGATTCGACCCCCACTACAGGCCCGGATAATGGCCGACGCTCCCTTCGATCACAGCATTCTCGATAACCAGCTTGAGCCCCTTCTCGGGGCTCCTCACTGGTATGTTGGCTACAGCGGCGGCGTCGATTCAACGGTATTGCTGCACCTGTTGCGACGCTGGTGCGACAGTCATGCCAATGCCCCGCCCCTCAGCGCAATCCATGTAAATCACGCTCTACAGGCCGAGTCGGACGAATGGCAGGTACATTGCGAGTGGGTTTGCCGCCTGCTGCACATTCCCCTGGTGTGCCTGCGTGCAGATGTTCGCGCCGGCTCTCACGGGCTGGAGGCCGCCGCCAGGGACGCCCGTTACCGCCTGTTCGGGGCGCAATTACAGGCCGATGACGTGTTGTTTCTGGCGCACCACGCCGACGATCAGGTGGAAACTTTTTTCCTGCGCCTGTTGCGCGGAGCGGGGGTGCAGGGGTTGGCAGCAATACCTGCTGGCCGTTCGCTGGGCTGTGGTCGTCTGCTGCGGCCGCTGCTGCAACAGCCGCGCCAGTCTCTTGAAGACTACGCCAACTTTCACCAGCTGCAGTGCGTAGAAGACCCCAGCAACAGCGATATCGCCCAGGACCGGAATTTCTTGCGGCAGGAGGTGCTGCCGCTGCTGGCACGGCGCTGGCCGGGCTATCGCCAGACCGTGGCGCGGGCCAGCGAGCATATCGCCGCCGCCGCAGATCAGCTTGCGGGGATGGTGCCGGCGCCCGCTACCCTTTTCAGTAGTATGGGGGATCCGGGGATCGCCCTGTCCCACTTTGAGGCGGCCTCGCCACAGTCGTCTGCCCTGGCCCTGCGCCATTGGCTGCAGGGCCAGGGCTTGCCACCACCCGACCAGGCTGCCCTGCAGGAGTTTTTGCGTCAGCTGGCGCAGGCGACGGAGCAATCCAGGCCACGGTTGCATTGCAGTGCCTATACCCTGCAGCGATATCGGGATGGAGTGTACCTGTTGCCCGGTAGTGCCGATGCTCCCACTGCCGATACCCTGCCGGTAAACCCCGGCGAGGTCGTTGACCTGCCGGCCTCGCTGGGCCGGTTCTGGCTGGACCCGACGACAGCTGAAGGTATCCGGCTGGAGCCCCCTGACAAGCTTGAGCTGGTCTGGCGGCAGGGCGGGGAGCGCTGCCGGCCCCTGGGCAGGCCCGGCACCGCCAGTCTCAAGAAGCTGCTGCAGGAGTATGATGTTCCGCCCTGGTGGCGGGAGCGGGTGCCACTGCTGTACCTGGAGGGCGAATTGCTGGCAGTGGGCGATCTCTGGCTATGCGAATCCAGCCGCTGGGCGGCCTCTGCCGGCCCCGGTGAAGCCCTCTTTCAGCCCCACTGGGAGCGCAACATCACCACTGCTTTCGATTGAGCTGGCTGCGGCTTTCTGGTAGCCTGACTTCCCATCTTTTCGCAGGACTCGCACCCATCGTAGTGCTCCCCCCGGGAGTTGTGTGCGCGTTTTTTGTCTGGCAATACAGCATAGTAAAAGGCTTATATGACGCGTTACGTCTTCGTCACAGGTGGTGTGGTTTCGTCTCTCGGCAAGGGCATCGCCGCAGCCTCCCTGGCAGCGGTCCTGGAGGCCCGGGGTATCAAGGTCACTCTGCTCAAGCTTGACCCTTACATCAATGTCGATCCGGGCACCATGAGTCCTTTCCAGCACGGCGAAGTCTTTGTCACCGAGGACGGTGCCGAGACTGACCTGGACCTGGGTCACTATGAGCGCTTCACCCATACCACCATGAAGCGGACCAATAACTTCACCACCGGGAGGGTGTATAACACGGTGCTGCGCAAGGAGCGCCGGGGTGATTACCTGGGTGGTACCGTACAGGTCATTCCCCATATCACTGACGAGATCAAGCGCCGGGTAATCCGGGGCGCCGGCGATGCGGAAGTCGCTATTGTGGAAATCGGCGGCACGGTGGGTGACATCGAAGGCCTGCCCTTCCTGGAAGCCGCGCGGCAGCTGAAGGTGGAGATGGGATCCAGTCGCGCGCTGCTCATGCACCTTACCCTGGTGCCCTATATTGCCACTGCCGGAGAAATCAAGACCAAACCCACCCAGCACTCGGTGAAGGAATTGCGCTCCATCGGCCTGCAGCCGGATATCCTGCTGTGTCGTTGTGCCGTCGACATCGAGGAGAGCGCCCGCAAGAAAATATCCCTGTTCACCAATGTCGAAGAGCGGGCGGTCATTCCGCTGCTGGACGCCGACTCCATTTACCGTATTCCCGGCATGTTGCGAGACCATGATCTCGACGATTTTGTGGTGGAACGTTTCGGCATCGAGTGCAAGCCGGAAGCTGACCTGTCAGATTGGGACGATGTCGTTGCCAGGGAGTTTTCTGAGAGCAGGGGACAGGTGCGGGTGGCCATGGTGGGCAAGTACGTGGACCTGCTGGATGCCTATAAGTCCCTGAATGAGGCACTGAAACACGCGGGTTTGCAAAACCTCACCGAGGTCAAGGTAGAGTATATCGACGCCGAGGATATAGAGCGCAACGGTACCGGCCTGCTAGAGGGAATGGACGCGATCCTGGTTCCCGGCGGCTTCGGGGACCGCGGTGTTGAAGGCAAAATCACCGCCGTGCGTTACGCCCGGGAGAACAGCATTCCATTCCTGGGAATTTGCCTCGGTATGCACGTGGCGCTGGTGGAGTACGCCCGCAATGTCTGTGGCCTTGAAGGTGCTGACTCCACCGAAATGAATGCCTCAACGCCGCACCCTGTTGTCGCACTTATTACCGAGTGGATGACCCCGGATGGTAAAACCGAATCCCGCGACGAGAGCTCTGATCTGGGTGGCACCATGCGCCTGGGTGCGCAGCCCTGCCATCTCAATGCAGGCAGTAAGGTGAGGGCTATATACGGTAATGACACGGTGATGGAGCGCCATCGTCACCGCTATGAAGTGAACAATAATTACCTCGACGAGTTGCGCAATGCAGGTATGGATATTGTCGGCTGGTCCGGCGATCGCTCACTCGTCGAGATGATCGAGTTACCGCAGCATCCCTGGTTTATTGCCTGCCAGTTTCACCCGGAATTCACCTCAAACCCACGCAGCGGTCACCCCCTGTTTACCAGCTATATCGATGCTGCCATCGCTCATGCGCGAGAAAACACCGCATAGGCTTCGCTATTTTGATTCTGCAGATACTGAGGTAAAGCCATGACTGACCAGACCGTGACACTTGGGGATATTCGCTTCGATAATTGTGCGCCCTTCGTGTTGTTGGGAGGGGTGAACGTTCTGGAGAGCAGGGACTTTGCCCTGCGGGTTGCCGAGCACTACGCCGAGGTGTGCGCGCGGCTGGGTATTCCCTATGTGTTCAAGGCTTCATTTGATAAGGCCAATCGCTCATCTATCCACTCCTACCGTGGGCCCGGAATGGAAGAGGGCCTGTCGATCCTGGCGGAGGTAAAGTCAACCTACAGTGTGCCAGTGATCACCGATGTGCACACGCCGGAGCAGGCTGCGCCCACTGCGGAAGTCTGCGACATTCTGCAGCTGCCGGCATTTTTGGCGCGTCAGACGGATCTGGTTCAGGCCATGGCCGCTACAGGTGCCATTATCAATATTAAAAAACCCCAGTTCCTCAGCCCGTCGCAGATGGCCAATGTGGCGGAGAAATTTGCCGAATGTGGTAATAACCGCATTCTTCTATGCGAGCGCGGCAGCAACTTTGGTTACGATAACCTGGTGGTGGATATGCTCGGCTTTGGCGTAATGAAGAAATCCTGCGGTGACGCGCCACTGATTTTCGATGTCACCCACGCCCTGCAGTGCAGGGATCCCGGTGGCGCTGCCTCCGGTGGCCGCCGCTCGCAGGTGGCTGACCTCGCCCGCTCGGGTATGGCGGTGGGCCTGGCAGGCCTGTTCCTGGAGGCACACCCGGAGCCGGACAAGGCGCTTTGTGATGGCCCCAGCGCGTTGCCGCTGGCCCAGCTCGAGCCTTTTTTGCAGCAGGTAAAGGCTGTGGACGACCTGGTAAAGTCCCTGCCCCCGCTGGACATTGCCTAGGCAGAGGCCCGCGATAAACTACCCGAGACACCCGATACAAACGGAGTAACAGCAATGAGCAACATTACGAACGTACAGGCCTTTGAGGTCATGGATTCCCGCGGCAACCCCACCGTAATGGCGGAAGTGACGCTGGGGTCCGGGCACGTGGGTGCGGCCTGTGCCCCGTCCGGAGCTTCCACCGGTTCCAGGGAGGCGCTGGAGCTGCGCGATGGTGATAGCGCGCGCTATCTCGGTAAGGGTGTGCTGCAGGCCGTGGGCAATATTAATGGTCCTATTCGCGATCTGTTGCTGGGTCGTGATGCCGCGGTACAGCGCGAACTGGATGCCGTAATGATCGCTGCTGATGGTACGGACAACAAGGCTGAGTTTGGCGCCAATGCGATTCTCGCTGTCTCACTTGCCGCGGCCAAGGCGGCAGCCCAGGCACGCGGAATCCCCCTGTACCAGCATATTGCCGAACTCAACGGCAGTTCGTCGCTCAGCATGCCGGTACCCATGATGAATATTCTC
>Ga0316193_10003357_pt1 | contig 11522 bp, 9 predicted proteins | sample MerIslsedime2_MG_FD_207735 | JGI IMG/M metagenome (GOLD analysis project Ga0316193, IMG submission 207735) | Coastal sediment microbial communities from Maine, United States - Merrow Island sediment 2 | ecosystem: Environmental > Aquatic > Marine > Coastal > Sediment | place: USA: Maine... | reverse complement strand
TGACAAGTGATAGCGAGTCAGGTTTCCACCCTGGAACTCGGCGTAGATGATGTCCGTCTCCTCGGGGTCTCTGTAGGTATGAAAGCCGTCGCCCTGACCCACGAGGGTCCAGTCCTTGTTCTCGATGCCGCCGGCCGAGCGCGAGGGACCCATCCAGGAGCCGTTGTCCTGCAGACCCCCGAATACGTTGTAGGGCCGGTCGAAGTCGTAACTGACCTCGTAGAACTGGGAGACAGGCAGGGCCTTGATGAGCCGGAAGTGGGCGGCCCGGTCATAGGACATGTAGACGCCACCGTCGGTTCCCAGGAGCAGCTCGTAGGGATTGTCGGGATTGATCCAAAGGGCGTGGTGGTCGCTGTGCACCGCCATGTCGAACCCACCGCTCAAGATCGAGGTGAAGGACTTGCCGGAATCCGTGGAGACCCCCAGATAGAACCCCGGTTTGTAGACCCGCTTGAAATCTTCCGGATCTACCACGACATAGGCGAAGTAGAAGGGACGACTCTTGACCGCCAGAGAGTTGTTCATCTGCTCCCAGCTCTCTCCGAGATCGTCCGATTTGTAGAGGGCCGTCTCCTCGGCCTCGACCACGGCATAGACTCGACTCGGACGGCTCGGAGCCACGGTGACTGCGACGCGCCCCTTCTCCCCTTCGGGCAGACCGGTCGTCAACTCTTTCCAGTTCTTACCACCATCGGTCGATTTATAGAGCCCGCTACCAGGACCACCGGATTCGAAGAAGTCCGGGTATCGCCGAAACTGCCACATGCCGGCGTAGAGGATGTTGGGACTCTGGGGATCGATCGCGACATCCGAACACCCGGTGTTCTCATCCACCCAGAGCACGCGTTCCCACTTCTCGCCGCCGTCCGTGGTCTTATAGACGCCCCGCTCCTCGTTGGCGCTCCACAGCTGGCCAGTCGCACAGACATAGACGGTATCGGTCTCGTCGGAATCGATGACGATCCTCGCGATGCGCTCCGAGTCACCCAATCCGACGAACTTCCAACTGTCGCCCCCATCCGTCGACTTGTAGACTCCGGCGCCCACCGAGACGCTGTTGCGGACCCACGACTCCCCGGTGCCGACCCAGACGGTGTTCGAATCCTGCGGATCCACACGGATGGCACCGATGGATTGGATGTAGTCATCGAAGATCGGATTCCAGGTGATGCCCCCGTCCTTCGATTTCCATACACCGCCGCTCGCTGCGCCGGCGTATATCGTCAACGGATCCCCGGGTACGGCGTCAATAGCGGCGATCCGGCCACTCATGACAGCCGGACCGATGGAACGCGCATGCAAGCCTCCAAAAGTATTGGAGTCGATCTCGACTTGCCCCCTGGCAGGCAGACCCAGCCCCAACAAGGCAACCATCAGGATGCCTGTCTTCATGAGATTGCTCTTCATGGTTTCTCTCCCTGACTACTCGGCCGCCTCGGCGGTGGGTGCAGGCATGGCAAAGAGATCATCGGAGACCTCGATGCCGACCTCGATCTCGTCGATCGTGATGACCTGGCCTTCGGGCGCGCCCTTCGGCTTGCTCTCGACGGAGTGGGGAAACATCAGGCCACCGACTTCTTTGTAGTCGCTGAGAATGGTCTCGAACTCCACCTCGTTGCCCTGCATCATGGTCTTGCCTTCCTGCTTGATCGTGATGAAGTACTCACTATCCAGGAAGTGGTGTCGCACGTCTCCGTTGGCCAGATCCACCTTGATCTTGTAGGCCTCGGTACCGTCGACATCCTCCAGGCCAATGAGCTCGACCTTGTGGCCCTTCTCCTGCCAATCCACGAGGGGGCCGTCGAGGTCGGCCTGCTCCTGCATGTTCTTTGCCTGATCCTCGGCCATCACCTCGGGGTCGGACTTGCCCATGAACGGCATGATCATCCAGGCGGTCTCACCGTCATAGGCCTGGATGCCAGTCATGCCTTGCATGGTGAATTCCATGCGAGCCATCATCGGCCGTTTGAAGAACATCTTGAATGGAGCCTCTGCGCCTGGCCCCATGGCCATGCGGCCGACGAACGTCGCCGTGTCCATGCCTTTGATGGCGTCCAGGCCGCCGAGCGCTTCATAGTGGTTTGCCAGGACCTGATCCAACGTCAGGTCTTCGGCCACCATCGGAAGAGCGATCAGGGCAACAACAACGCCCAAGAGAATTGTTTTTCGCATCGTTGACCTCCGGTTGTCAGCTTGTGTGGGGAACGGACTCTCTGACTTGATGATCAAAACCACTGACACTCGCACGTGCCAGGTCTCGAACAGGCCCGTAGTCTACACCCGCAAGAGCCCGCTGTCTCCGCTCCCCCTCAGGACTTCCAAAACCCGATTCCCGCCAAGGCCGTATGAGACGATAAGGCGTCCGCTCAATTTCCCAACTGGACCGATGAGGAGACAAGCAATGCCCTCCGAGCAGACCTATTTCGACCGCGCGTTCTTCCGCTTCCTGGAGGACCTGAAGAAGAACAACCAACGTGAGTGGTTCCAGGCCAACAAGCAGCGCTACGAAGACGAGGTACGACATCCCGCGCAACAATTCATCAGCGACTCCGGACCCCAGCTGCACAAGATCAGTCGGCACTTCCTCGCCGACCCGCGACCCTCAGGCGGTTCCATGTTCCGTATCTACCGGGACACACGATTTGCCAAAGACAAGAGCCCCTACAAGACCCATGTCGGGATCCAGTTTCGCCATAAGCAAGGCAAAGACGTCCACGCGCCCGGCTTCTACCTCCACCTCGATCCTGGGGGCTGCTTTGCCGGCGTCGGCATCTGGCACCCGGACAGCGACGCCCTGGCGGGAATCCGCGCCGCGATCGGCGAGCAGCCGCGGCGTTGGAAGCAGATCTCGGGCTCGAAGCGCTTCTCGGACACATTCCAGCTCGCCGGCGACTCTCTGAAGCGAGCACCCAAGGGCTACGACCCCGACGACCCCATGATCGAAGATCTCAAGCGGAAGGACTTCATCGGTGTTGCCAACTTCGACGCGAAGACCGCGGGAGATCCCGACTTCTTGACGGAGTACTGGAAACTCTGCCGAAAGGGCAGCCCCCTGGTCGAGTTTCTGTGCGAAGCCGTCGACGTACCCTTCTGAGCCTGACTCGAACTTCGCGAAACCGGACCGCGTATCGTAGAGTTCAAGTGCTCTGAGAGGAGGTCCTGATGGTCAAGCGCCCAACGATTCTGACAACGCTCGTTCTCTACACCCTGCTGGCAGCGGTCGGGGCGGCCCTGGGGGCATCGGAACCCAACCCGCCGGCTGAAGGCTTCAACCTGCAGGGCTCCGACCCCGACGCTGTCGAGATCGCCGACCGCGTCATGGTCGAGCTTGGAGGGCGCCAGGCCTGGGACGAGACCCGCTTCCTCACGTGGAGCTTCTTTGGCCGTCGTCGTCATGTCTGGGACAAGCAAACCGGCGACATTCGGATCGAAGGTGTCGACCGTGAGACCGAGCGCCCCTACTTGATCCTGATGAATCTGCGCACCAAGCAGGGCCGAGCCTGGATGGAGGGAGACCCGGTGACAGACCCCGAAGATCTGTCGGCGATGCTGGACAATGGCGAGAGTGTTTGGATCAATGACAGCTACTGGATGTTCATGCCCTACAAGCTCAAGGACTCTGGCGTGACCTTGAAGCACGTCGGCAAGGGACAGATGCAGGATGGTCGTCCGGCCGAGGTGCTGCAGCTGACTTTCGAGGCCGTCGGCAATACGCCTGAGAACAAGTACCGCGTCTACGTCGCGGCAGACAGCGGCCTGGTCGAGCAATGGGACTTCTACGCCGATGCTGCCGACGAGGAACCGCGCTTCTCCTCGCCCTGGCGCAACTGGCAGCGCTATGGCCGAATCCTGTTGTCGGACAACCGTGGCGAGAACGGCCACACCGATATCGCTGTCCTGGAGGCCCTGCCACCCGAGGTCCTGACGAGCCCCGAGCCGGTCGACTGGCAGGCCCTGATCCCTTGATCCCCGGCACTGTGGACAAGCTGGACTCTGTACGCAGGACCCGAGACCCAAGACCCAGGCCGGTAGGGTGGGCGGGGCTAGAGCCTGCCGAGTTGGCTGTCCGACCGGCCCGACTCGAGGAAGAAGACCAAAAGGTAGAGGACCGGAAGTGCCAGGATCAGGCCCTTCCCGACTCGGTATGCGGTATACCAGCCTGGGGTTCCCCTTTGCAGAACCTCCAACTCCTCCACGAAGACCACTTCACACAGGGTGTCGGTTCGCACGGTGCTGGATCGCCGCCAGAAGGTCTCCCAGTCGTCCATCTGATAGTCCACCAGCAGCCCCCTCATTCGGACCTGGTCGCCGACCCTGACCCCGGCGATCTGGTCTCGAATCGACGGGTCGTCAGTGATGAGGTGGTTGTTGCCGAGTTCGTGGTGGGCGAACTTCACGCCCTGCGGGTATTGGAAGTAGCAGGTCCACGACCCGCTCTTGAACTCGACCTGCCGGAAATCGTCCTTTTCGAGGTTGCCGCCCCAGATGACGCACAGATCCTTGGTATCGACCGAGGTGCTGTCATGGTAGAGGTCGGCGATGCTCTCGATGTTGTTGTGGCTGACAACAAGGCCCCACAACTCATAGGTGGCCACCGGCTTTACCCGACATTGCTGCCCCTTGTACTCGAACTCGAAAAGCTCTCGGGCCGTGGCTCCTTGCTCGGGTTCCTGCAGCAGGGGTGCTTCGATGGCAGCGGAGGTAACCAGGCGACCCTTCATGAACCAGGCGACTGCGGTCAGGGCAATGGCCCCGACAAGCAGCGGTCCGATCAGACGGCGTATGGTGTACAGAGACAAGGGTGGACTCGAAGGGGCGTCGGTGGTGGCGAATCTCGAGAACGTGTGGTTCTTCCGGCGATGGCCAAAACGATACCAGCTTGCAATCGAGGTGGTAGGCCCGATGATGCTCGAGCCCACCCCGAACCCAGGAGTCTTCGGCGCCGAATCCTCCAATGCTCATGGCGCTCGTAACGAAGTCACCGGGATCCGATCTTGCGTAGTCTCCTGACCATCCTCTTGGTTCTCCTGGCGGGCATCGGCCTCTTCCTGGCCCTGCGATCGACCGGACCTGTCTTCTACCTGGGCGGTATTCAGGTCAACGAGCCCGACCACGACGCATGGGTTCGCGCCCTGACGGAGAGCGGGATGAACACGGTCGCGGTCACCGTCTATGCGAAACAGGGGGATTGGGACTCGACCAATCTCTGGTGGGAGGACGAGGAGCCCTGGGTCATCTCCGAAGCTCGTGCCGCCAGAAAGGTGGGTCTCGACGTCGTGCTGGTGCTACGCGTGGCTCTCGATCACGCCTTCGAGCGCAACAAGTTCTTTTGGCACGGCATGATCATGCCGGACTCCGATGAGGCCTTGAACGAGTGGTTCGATCGCTACAGTGAATACGTTCTCGAGTGGGCTCGCATCGCAGAGGAAGAGGGCATCGATGTCCTGGCGATCGGTAGCGAGCTCAACTCGATGGCCGATACCGTGCCGGTGGACGAGCTGCCAGCTCTCGAGGAGTACTGGTCCAACGAAGAAAAAGTGGACCACGAGAACGCCAAGGTCCTGGAGCACCGGGAGGCGATCGAGGGCAAGCAGATCTGGGTGCGCGGCAGCGAAGGATACGAGGGCATCGAGCCCTATCTCGATGACCGGGCCGCGGCCCACGCACTATGGGCCGAGAAGGTCTCGTTTCTCGACGACGCAGACCCGATAGCGAAGGTCAATGCCCGGCGCCGACTGATCGCAGGACGATGGGCCGGGCTCATCGACCAGGTTCGAGAGGTCTACAGCGGTTCCCTGACCTATGCCGCCAATTTCGATCAATTCGAGTCGGTGAGCTTCTGGAACGAGCTGGATCTCATCAGCATCAACGCCTACTTTCCCCTCCGCAAGCGTGATCTGCCCGACTCGACCGCCGGCTCACGAACGGCCCTCTTCACGACCCGCTGGACGAACATCCTTCAGACCATCGATGCGCTTCGGATCCGTCAGGGTGTGCCCGATCACAGGGTTCTGTTCACCGAGCTCGGCTATACGCGGCGCGCCAACTCGACGATCGAGCCCTGGGCGGCCAATGGCTTCTCGGTGCTGCCGTCACCCTCGGGCTCTCATCTGATGATCTGGGAAGAGCAACCCGACGATCCGACAGAGCGAGCCGAGGCGGTCAGGGGCCTCTACGAGGCGAACCTGGCCATGGGAGGAGATCTTCTGGCCGGTATTCTCTATTGGAAGCTCTCCACGGAACCGGCCCACTCGGAAGTCGAGCCCTTCGTCCTCATCATCGGCGGACGCTCTGATGAAGATCCCCTGTTGGCAGAGCTGCAGCGGTTCACGGCGGAGCTGCCCGTAGAGTCGAGGCGTCACCGGGCAATCTCCAAGCTCCGCGGGCTGCTTCCAGACTGAACCAGGAGCATCGAGACGCAATAGTCGTGTGGCAACAGGACGTGGAGCCCCACATCGAGCAGGTTCTCCAGCTGGTACCCTGAGGCGATTGCATGCGCTACTCGCCGAGCGACCTGTTTCACCTTCTGCGCACACCGGTGGGTCGGAGCCAACTCAAGGAAGGGCTCCAACATCGAGCCTGGCCGGTCTACTCGCGGCTCGCCCGAATCCACCGAGAGAGGCTGAGAGGTCGAACACGGATCGTCGCCGTCATTGGTTCGTACGGAAAGTCCACTACGGCCAAGGCCGTCGCCTGCGCACTAGGTCTCGATCCCAAGAAAGTGTCGCATCGGAATGCCTGGAGTCAGCTGGCGAGAGCCATGCTCAGGCTCCGTCCACAGGATTCCTACGGGGTGCTCGAAGTGGGAATCGATCGGACGGGCCAGATGGCCCGCTACGCACGCTTGATTCGACCCGACGTCGTCGTCGTGACCAGCATCGGTACAGAACACCATCGCTCGTTGGTCAATCTGGAGTCCACCCGCAACGAGAAAGCCGAGATGCTCAGGATTCTCGACGCTCGGTCACTCGCGGTGCTCAACGGCGACGACGATGAAGTCCTTCGCATGGCGGATCAGACCCGGGCTCGGACAGTGACCTACGGCTTCAGCGAGAGTTGTGATGTCGTGGCCCGCAGCCCGCGCCTGCATTGGCCGCGAGGCATGACCTTCTCGGTGGAGGCGGCTGGGAGACAGATCGAGGTAAGAACCCGACTCTTGGGTGAACCCGGGGTGCGAGCGGCCACGGCCGGTATAGCGGTGGCCCTCGGCGAGGGTAAGCCCCTACAAGAAGCCGGTGCCCGTATCTCGTCGGTCGGACCATCGCCCGGCCGACTCGAAGTGGTTCCACTCGCCAATGGTGCTCATCTGCTGAGAGACGACTTCAAGAGCGGTTTGGAGACCGTCGACACTGCGCTCGACGTTTTGGCCGAGATCCCAGCAGCCCGCAAGTTGATCGTCATAGGAGACGTCTCCGAGCCGCCCGCCAGCCAGGGACCGATCTACCGGCGGCTCGGTCAGAGGATCGGAAAGATCGCCTCTCGAGTCGTGGTCCTGGGCAGCCATCGCCGGCGCTACGCCGCCGGGGCCGCGGATTCAGGCATGCCAAGGGAGCTGGTGATCAACGCCGGACACGACTTGGTGAAGGCCGTCGATGCCATTGCATCGGACCTCCGGCACGGAGACGTCGTGTTGGTGAAAGGCAGAAACACGCAGAGGATGGAGAGGGTCTCTCTGGCCCTGCTCGGCCGCACCATCGGCTGCGACATTCCATTCTGCGACGCGAAGCTCCGCTGCGACGCCTGTCCTCAGCTGGAATCGGGCTGGCAGGGTCGGCGCGTCGTCATGTGAACCTTTCGTATCTCGAAATCCGATATCCTCCCCCAACGAATTCCAGGTTAGAGATCAAGGGAGCCGAGCGAATGAGTCGAGCACTGACCGCCGTGATGGTGTTGTTTCTTGCCGCAGGCACCTGGGCGCAAGATGTCGAGAACCTACCCTTTCACGAGTACGACCCACCCTCGACACTCGTGGTTACCGAGCACCTTGTGACGCGGGCCAAGTACCCCTTCATCGATGTCCACAACCACCAGTTCGGCATGCCCGATCAGGATCTCAGCGTGCTGACGGCGGAGATGGACAAGCTCAACATGGCGGTAATGGTGAATTTGAGCGGGCGCGGTTTTCGCCGCGTGGAGGAAGCCGACGGCTCGACCCGCTACGCACTGCGGGAGAGTGACTATCTCGCCGGGGCGGTGACCAACGCCACGACCAATGCTCCGGGGCGCTTCATCGTCTTCACCAATATCGACCTCTTCGGAATCGATGAGCCGGGCTGGAGCGAGCGCACCGTGCGTCAACTGGCGGCTGACGTCGGCAACGGCGCTAACGGCCTGAAGATCTACAAGAATCTCGGGCTCACCGCCAAAGACGGGAAAGGCGAGAGAATCCCGGTCAACGATCCGCGCCTCGACCCGATATGGGCCAAGTGTGGCGAGCTGGGAATACCCGTTCTGATCCACACCGGTGAGCCGGCCCCTTTCTGGATGGACAAGGACGGCAACAACGAGCGGCTGCTCGAGCTCATCGAGAAGCCGGACCGCTATCGCGACCCCGAGATCTATCCCGCCTGGGAAGAGGTCATGGGTGAGCAGCACGACGTCTTCCGAAAGCACCCGCGCACGAACTTCATCAACGCCCATCTCGGCTGGATGGGCAATGACCTGGCGAGCCTGGGCGCACTCATGGACGAGCTGCCCAACATGTACACCGAGATCGGCGCCGTGCTCGCCGAATTGGGACGGCAGCCGCGCTTCGCCAGGGACTGGCTGATCCGCTACCAGGACCGGGTGATGTTCGGTAAGGACTCCTGGCGACCCGCGGAATACCACGTCTATTTCCGGGTCCTGGAAACGGCCGACGACTACTTCGACTACTACCGCCGCCGGCACGCCTTCTGGAAGATGTACGGTCTCGACCTGCCGGATGACGTGCTGAGAAAGCTCTACTACAAGAACGCTCTGCGGGTCATTCCGGGCATAGACCCAACGCTGTTTCCAGACGGGTAGCACCCGTTGGGGAGCTCGCGACCCAGCTACACTAGAGCCAGCACGTCGCACCAGTAGAGGCCATGACTCAGACAAGGACTCAAGAGGAATCTGCTCGCGCCGCCGCAAGAGCTGCGGCAGCGTTGAGCGAGGCCTTGGATCTGGAAGCCAGGCTCGCGCCCTTCGCCGAGTCGCGATGGAGTGGTTCCGGGCCTCAGGCTCCCGTCCTCCGGTTGGACGACTTCTCTGGAATTCCCTTCCTGGTGGATATCACCGGCGTCGAAGAGTACCAACACAGGGCAAGGCTGAGAGCGGATCCCGACGACCTCTACGCCGCGGTGACGCCGGCGACGCCTGGTTATGAGCCGTACTGCCAAGAAAAGCTGAATCTCGCCCCAGTGGATTTCGTGCAAGCGACACCGGTCGAATCGCGGTTGGCTCTGGCACGAGCCTGCAGCGAAGGCGCAGCCAGGACTCGGATCCTGCAGTGGATCGAGGCCAGCGGAAGTCTGACAATCGATCCGTTCATGGGCATCGACGAGGTGTGGGAGCTGGCCCACTCCCTGGCCCAGTCAACGGGAGCCCCGGTCAGCGTGGTGGCGCCACCACCACCGGTAACCTGGATAGCCAACGACAAGCACCTCTTCAGCCAACTGGTGGAATCGGTTCTGGGACCTGAGTGGCTCGTGGAAACGCGAATCGGGCGATCGCCGGAAGCGTTGGCTCGAGAGCTCCTGTCGCTGGCCGAGCGCCACGCCCAGGTCGGCCTCAAGCGACTTCGCTGCGCCTCAGCCATGGGCAACAAGGTCTTCGCGGCCGCCGAGATCCAGGGACGACCGGTGGGTGAAGTGGCAGCCAAAGTACGCCGATTTCTCGATCGCACCCAGTGGCAGGGTGACGAGGACGTCCAGGTCGTGGCGTGGGAAAAGGTCGACCACTCTCCTTCGACACAGCTGTGGATTCCACCGAGGGCGATAGGGGCACCACGCCTCGACGGAGTCTTCGAGCAGCTCCTGGAAGGAGAGCATAAGGTTTTCGTGGGCAGCCGGCCCTCGACGCTACCGCCAGCGGTCAACGCCGCCGCCGGAGACGGCTCCATCGCCATCGCTCTCGCCCTCCAGTCGCTCGGCTATGTCGGCCGCTGCTCCTTCGACTTCGTGCTCGTCGGCGACCCCGACGGTGAATTTCAGTTGCACTTCACGGAGTGCAACGGCAGATGGGGTGGAACGAGCATCCCCATGACTTTCCTGGATCGTCTCTTGGCCGGGCGGCCACGGCCGCCCTACCGCGCCCAGGACTTTGTCCATCCTGGGTTGGTCGGAGCCAGCTTCGGCGATCTCGTCGAACAAGTCGGCGCCGAGGCCTTCGATGTCGGGAGTGGAACCGGGCGCTTCATCTTCTACAACACCGGGCCCCTAGAAGGCTTCGGCAAGCTGGACGTGATCGCCCTGGGCGAGACCCAAAGCCAAGCCGAAGCAGCCCTCGAAGAAGACCTTCCCCGCATCCTCGGCCTGTCGTAGCCGCCCACGCCGGGGGCGTGGCGGCTCGGGGGTTGAGGCGCTCAGGCGAAGTCGCCGAGCGATCTTTGAGGGCTTGAGGGTTGAGGCGGCCGGCGTGCCTTCGGCCGATCCTTGGGGCAGTGGGGCCTGGGCAGATGACCATTTGCCTGCAGAGGCCCGTCCGAGTGGTTTGCAGCGGGACGGAACTCGCGAGCCCGTCCCCAATTCCCCTAGAGGTTGGAATCCGTATTGTGTCCCCCGTTTCCACGAGGACCCCGATGATGATGGACTTCAACTCATCGGAGGGCTTGAGCAGAAATCGGCCCTGCATTGTCCGACACGTCACTTCGACCAGGGCGCCGCCTTCCGGGATGCACCGCAGTCTCCTTGCCATGCACTAGAGGTCGCGCTTCTCTCCCACGTTCTTTCAGAATCGGGTGGCACCTCTTCGGTGTAGGGAGACCACAATCGAGCGGAGCTTCTCCAGCCCACTCGGGCTACTCGCTACGATCTCGGTTAGGCTGAGTCGTCGGATCGCCTGGTGGGGGCTGCGGACTGAGTCTCCTCACCCCTTCGGGCTGCAAGCCTGTCCGTCAAACGATCTATCGCGTCGATAATTGCGATCATCCCAAAAGCAGCGACCGCTGCTAAGAACAGGATCGGCGACGCTCTCTCACTCCCCTCGAGGAACCCGCCCACAGCAGGCAACAGCGTCCAAATCAACGCAAGCAGGCCCAGAAGGCTAAGTACCCGAATCGACAACGGTCTGTTGAGCTGCGTTCGCCACACAGCTACCAGTGCGGCCAGGCTGAGCAGCACCGAGAGCGAGAACCACCATACATACCCCAGCACTCTGAACCTCCTTGAAAAGATCTTACTTGATACTCATCGGTCGATCGACCCGGGCCTAGAACTCCCGGAAGAGGTGCCAGCCGAACCTGGCTGCCAACAGGGATGAGGGTACCCCGGTTCCCAATTGTGACTCCCGGATCACCGACCGCAGGTCGTTCTGCCGCGACATCGAATCAGTCGAGG
>Ga0316193_10003355_pt1 | contig 11527 bp, 8 predicted proteins | sample MerIslsedime2_MG_FD_207735 | JGI IMG/M metagenome (GOLD analysis project Ga0316193, IMG submission 207735) | Coastal sediment microbial communities from Maine, United States - Merrow Island sediment 2 | ecosystem: Environmental > Aquatic > Marine > Coastal > Sediment | place: USA: Maine... | reverse complement strand
GTCTTTGTATGCAACTGTGGTATTAACATCGGTGGCGTGGTAAGGGTCCCAGAGGTGGCAAAATACGCCAAAACCCTACCGAATGTGGCTTATGTCGAGGAGAATCTGTTCTCCTGCAGCCAAGATACCCAGGAAAAAATGACGGATATCATCAAACAACAAGGCCTCAACCGAGTTGTAGTGGCGGCCTGCACGCCCAAGACCCATGAACCGCTGTTCCAGGAAACACTCATCAATGCCTCTTTGAACAAATATCTCTTTGAGATGGCCAACATCAGAAATCATGATTCCTGGGTACATTCGGACGATCCGGATGCAGCTACCCAAAAGGCCAAAGATCTTGTGCGCATGGCCGTGGCAAAAACCAATCTTCTAATTCCGTTGAAGCAAACCGATCTTGCCATAACCCACTCGGCACTGGTGATTGGCGGAGGGATTGCCGGAATGACCGCTGCCGTTTCCCTGGCACATCAGGGATATCCGGTGGATCTCGTTGAAAGGTCCGATAAATTAGGCGGTAATGCGTTATTGTTGGGGAAAACACATAAAAACGAAGATGTTGGATCTTTTGTAACAGAACTTGTAAAGGCGGTGGAATCCCAAGACCTAATCTCCGTGCATACCCAAACGAGTATATCCAATGTTGAGGGCTTTGTGGGAAATTTTAAGACCGAATTGCGCAATGGAGAATCCGTTAAAAACATCGAGCATGGTGTGGCCGTAATCGCCACCGGTGCCAAAGAATATAAACCCGATGAATACCTTTACGGAAAACACCAAGCTGTAATGACCCATCTGGAACTCGATGAACTTTTTCAGAATAACGATTCCCGAATCGAGCAAGCAAAAAATGTTGTCTTCATTCAGTGTGTCGGATCCAGAGATGAAGAACGCCCCTATTGTTCGAAGGTATGTTGTACCCACTCCGTAAAAAGCGCCCTCGACTTTAAACAGAAGAATCCGGATGTAAATGTGTCGATTCTTTTCAGGGATATGCGAACCTATGGAAAAAGGGAAGACCTCTATAGAGAGGCAAGAGCTGCCGGGGTGCTCTTTTTTACATATTCGCTGGATCAAAAACCTGAGGTCAGATCTGACGGAGACCGAGTCATCGTGGAGTTTGCAGACCGGATCTTGAACCACAAATTGGCTGTAAGGGCCGATATTCTCTGCCTTGCATCGTCAATTGTCTCTCACTGGGACTATCCATTAGCCCAGCTTTTTAAGGTCCCTTTGGACTCTGACGGATGGCTTTTGGAAGCCCATCAGAAATTAAGGCCTGTCGATTTTGCCAACGACGGCATTTTTATGTGTGGCATGGCACACTACCCGAAACCCATTGAGGAGAGTATTGCCCAGGCACAGGCTGCAGCCGCAAGAGCTTCGACGGTACTGGCCTTGGAGAATATCAAAGTGGGCGGCATCGTCTCGGATATTTGTGCCGAACTCTGTTCGGGGTGCCTGGGATGTATCAATGTCTGTCCGTACGGCGCCATCATTTTTGACGATCAACAATTTGTGGCTGAAGTGAACGCGGCCCTGTGCAAAGGGTGTGGGGCCTGTGCTGCAGTATGCCCCTCTGAGGCACCGACTTTGATGGGGTTTGATAACAAACAACTTTATGCCCAGATCAAGAGCGCATTGAGCATATAATCCATTGGAAAGGAGAAGAATGTGAAAGAAGATAGATTTGAGCCCAAGATTATCGCAATTATGTGTAACTGGTGTGCATATGGAGCGGCAGATCTGGCAGGTGTGAGTCGACTCGCATACCCGCCCAATATCCGGCCCATCCGTGTCATGTGTTCGGCGACCGTATCACCGCACCACATTTTGAGGGCTTTCCAAAGCGGAGCCGACGGTGTCTTGGTGGGTGGGTGACATGTCGGCGACTGCCATTACCTGTATGGTAATTACATGACAATCAAGCGGATTACGTTTTTACAAGAACTTTTGAGCTTTATGGGATTGGAAAGCCGTTTACACCTGGACTGGATATCTTCGGCAGAGGCCCAGAAGTTCGTCCAGGTGGTTACCGCGTTTACGGAAAAGATTAAATCATTGGGGCCAAGCCCTTTATCCGGCGATTTTGACCTGTCCGCCATCGCGAGTTCATGCGAAGCCGCACAAGATGCCGTGAGCGTAGAGGGAGGATGATATGCAAGAACAAGTTAGAGAGTGGATTGAACAGGATAGAGTAGACATATTCTTAGGATATAAAATGGTACAAGGGCACCCGTTGCCCCATTGCTTTACCAAAGAAAATCTGGATGAAATCGACGAATTGATAGTCGGTAAAGCACGGTATTCCCTTGAGAAAATGGCCACAAAAATTGCGGCCGAACATCCGGAACTGAAAATAGGGCTTTTGGTACGGGATTGCAATCAGCGGGCCTTGAATATTCTTTATGTTTGGAATCAGTTGAGACCGGATAATATAGAGACAATCAGCGTCAATTGCTGCCCCTCCAAACTCAAGGAGCATGGGGACTGTTCCTACCTCGAGCCTGAAAATGCAGCGCCGTTGAAATTGATGATCGGTATTGACAATAACATGGAGGTTGAAGCGGCTGAGGAATTCAGCCAGGAAGACCGATATAACCGGTGGATGTATGAGTTCCAGAAATGCCTCAAATGTTACGGATGCCGTGATATCTGTCCGGTTTGTTTTTGCAAGGAATGCAGTCTTGAGCATACGGACTTGATTGCCACCGGAAGTGTTCCGCCCGAAGTACCGATTTTCCATCTGGTCAGAGCGGTTCATATGGGAGGTCGATGTATCGACTGCGGCCTGTGTGAGGACGCCTGCCCAGTGGATATTTCCTTGCGGTTGCTTTACCGAAAAGTTAACGATATCGTATCGGATGTATTTGATTATAAAACTGGAACCAGCGCAGACCAGTCACCCTTTAATATGTTGGGAGAAGAAGTCACGTTGGAACCGAAACCAATCTAAGGATTGAAGATAAAAATTTGATAAAGACAGTGTTCAATATTCAATGGAAAATTTCCAATTATATAAGGAGCGATAAGCATGGATTTTAAAATCATTCCTTCAGTATGTTCCTATTGCGGTTGCGGTTGCGGCGTTCTTTTTCAGGTTTTGGATGGCCGGCTTAACGATACCCTGCCGATGAAAACGCATCCGGTCAACGAGGGAAAACTTTGCATTAAAGGGTGGAATCTTCATGAACATGTGATTAGCGATAAACGCCTTAAATTTCCGATGATAAGAAAAGATGGCGAATTACAGGAAAGCACATGGGACGAAGCCATCCAAGCGGCGGCCGACAAATTCAAGCGCATCATTAACGACCATGGGCCCGATAGTGTCGGTGTGCTGGCTTCCGCAAAAATTACCAATGAGGAGAATTACCTGGTCCAAAAATTTGCAAGAGCAGTGATCGGGACCAATAATGTGGATCACTGTGCCCGTCTCTGACATTCTTCCACAGTGGCAGGTCTTGCTGCAGCATTTGGAAGTGGAGCCATGACCAACTCCATCGAGGAAATTGAGGATTCGGCCTGTATCTTCATTACCGGTTCGAACACATCTGCGTGTCATCCGCTGATTGCCCGGCGAGTCTTCAGGGCCAAGGAAAAAGGCGCTAAACTCATAGTGGCAGATCCCAGAAATATCCAGCTGTCCCGTTTTGCAGATGTTGCTGTTACACAGAGACTCGGAAGTGATGTCGCAATGCTCAACGGGATGATGCATATTATCCTCAAGAACGACTGGCAAGCTCAGAGTTATATCGAAGAACGGACCGAAGAATTTGAGGAGTTCAAGGCTGTCGTAGAGCTTTATACTCCGGATAAGGTTGAACAAATTACCGGGATTGCACAAAACGACCTTGAAAAAATGGCCGAGCTTTATGCCACAAATTCACCGGCGTCCATTCTTTATGCCATGGGAATTACCCAGCACATCACCGGTGTGGACAATGTTAAATCCATCTGTAATCTGGCCATGCTTTGCGGAAATGTGGGTGTAAAAAGCGGCGGTGTGAATCCCCTGAGGGGTCAGAACAATGTTCAGGGTGCCTGCGATATGGGGGGATTGCCCAATGTATTTCCCGCCTACCAGCCGGTGACGGTTGAGGCCAACACTGAAAAATTTACCAATGCATGGGGGAAACCGCTTTCAGACAAAATCGGTTATACCATTACAGACATGATTCAGGCCATGATCGATGGTAAATTAAAGGCCCTTTATGTCGTCGGTGAAAATCCGAAAATGAGTGATCCCGATCAAAACCATCTCGATAAGGCCCTTGCAAATCTTGAGTTTTTGGTGTGTCAGGATATATATCTTACTGAAACTGCACAGAAGGCAGATGTGGTGTTTGCTGCGGTTTCGGTGGCCGAAAAGGACGGAACCTATACCAATACCGAAAGACGCTGTATGAAGGTGAATAAAGCCATTGATCCCATCGAAAATACGCTCAACGACTGGGAGATCACCTCTAAAATTTCTACCGCCATGGGATATGAGATGAAGTATGAAGGGCCGGAAGAAATTTTTAATGAAATGAGGACCGTAACACCGAGTTACGGCGGCATGACCTATGAAAGGCTGGGTCTCGACGGACTTCAGTGGCCCTGTCCGACTGCTGATCATCCAGGAACGCAGTTTTTACATCAGGCTCAATTCACCCGAGGAAAGGGACTTTTTCATGCTGTCGAGTATCTCGATCCTGCTGAGATGCCGGATGAAGAATATCCCTACTGGCTCACCACCGGCAGAATGTTTGCCCATTATCATACCGGTACGATGACGCGTGTTTCTCCGCATCTGGATACCGAACAGAAAACCGGATACGTCGAGATTAACCCTGAAGATGCCAAAACTCTGGGTGTTAATGACGGTGAAACGGTGCGTCTTGCCACTCGAAGGGGTGAAACGGAAATTCCTGCTAGAATAAGCCATAAGGTTGTACCCGGCTTGCTTTTTGTTCCGTTTCACTTTGCAGAAAATCCGGCCAATATACTCACCAATTCCGCTTTTGACCCGATTGCCAAAATCCCGGAATATAAGGTCTGTGCGGTGAAAATCGAAAAAGCGGCATGATTCCTGCGGGGATATTTTTTTAAAATAAAGGCCTTTGAAAAATCAACGATTTTTCAAAGGCCTTTATGTGAACGGTGCGGTGAAATTGTTTTGTAAATGTTACCGGTCGAACATATCTCCGGCTTTTATTCCCTGTTCCGCCGCAAAGTCGGATGCAGCCGCTTTTCCGCCTTTAGCCGGCCTGACTTTGCCCACAATAAGTCTTCCCCCTGAAACCGCCGCATGAATTCCTTGATCGTCAATGTCAAGGATGGTTCCCGGTGCCTTATCCACAGCCTCTTCGATGAGCCTTGCTCCGTAAAATCGAATTTTTTCTCCATTAAACAAAGCAAACGCGCCGGGTTGTGGGTCACAACCGCGCACCAGATTGTAAAGCTCTTTGGCGGGCTTGTCCCAGCCGATACCCGCCACCCGGTCATCGCAGGGCGGTTCATAGGTGGCGCCGGCTTCGTCTTGTAAAATTCGGGGCGCATTCCCTGCTTTGATCAGATCGATGGACTCTAAAATGGCATCAACACCCATGGGAAAAAGATAATTAAAATAAAGAGAACCGGTGGTGTCATCCGGGCCGATGTCGATTTCTTTCTGAAGAAGAATCAATCCCGTGTCGATTCCGCCGTCCGGCCAGAAAATGCTCAGCCCGGTTTTGGCGTCTCCCATGATTACAGCCCAGTTTATGGCACTGGCACCCCGATGGCGCGGAAGCAGGGACGGATGATAATTGATGGTGCCGTGGGTGGGAGTTTCAAAAAAGCGGGCCGGGATAATATCCGTGACAAACGCCATTACGGTAAGGTCCGGTTTGAGTTCATTGTACTCGGAAAAAACCTGATCATCTTTGTATGTTGCTGGCTGGTAAACGTCGATGTTTCTGGATACGGCCGCGTCCTTGAGTGGATCCGTCCGCCCACCCGGTCTGTCCGGCGGCGCATAAACCCCCACAACGTTTTCGTTCCGTTCCATCAACTTTTCCAGTACGTTAGCTCCAAACGCTGCCTGTCCTATCAGTAGGATACGCATATTTTACCTCCTGAGGTTAATGGGTTCGACAACTTTTTTGATTCTAAAAAAATGAGTTTTTTTGTAAAACAATAAAGTGTTTTGCAATTGTTTATGTGAGAGCGGCGATAACGGCCCTCATAAAATCCGGAAGGTCATCCGGCGTCCGGCTGGTGATGAGGTTGCCATCCACCACCACCGCCTCATCCATCCACAGGGCTCCCGCATGAACCATATCGTCCTTTATGGCGAAAAAGGAGGTTGCTTTGCGGCCATCGAGTATATTGGCCGAAGACAGCATCCAACCGGCATGGCAGATGGCGGCAACAACTTTGCCGGCATCGAACAGTTCCTTTACGATTCGGACCATGGCCGGAAAGCGGCGCATCATATCTGGCGCATAACCGCCGGGAATGATGACCCCGTCATAATCCCCCGTAGATACCGCATCCGCGCTGATATCCGGCCGGATCTGTGTACCGGGTTTGCCGGTAAATTCGTCGGTTCTGCCGGAACCCACCACCGTTACCTGGGCGCCTGCCTCTTTCAGCCGGTAGTAAGGATACCAGAATTCAAAAACATTAAACATGTCTTCCACCAAGATAATGACCTTTTTCCCTTCGAGTTCCATGATCTTCTCCTTATATCTACGGAATTTTTTCGACTTTAAGGGTGTTGGTGCGACCGCTTTGGCCATGGGGCGGTGTACCGGCAATAATCACGATGGTGTCTCCGCTGGCTGCAAGGCCGCACTTTTGTACCTCCCTGAGCGCAATCTCAACCATGGCGTCTGTTTTTTTTATGGTTTCGGCTAAGACGCTCTCGACACCCCAGCTCAAGGCCAGTTGTCGTTGAACCCGTGGCGATGCAGACAAGGATAACACGGGCTGGTGAGGACGGTGGCAGACCACCCGGCAGGCGGTTATACCGGAGGCGGTGTAGGCTACAATCGCTTTGGCCCATAAAGTTTCGGCCACTAGATTGCCGGCATACGCAACCGTCGGCTCGATTTCCTGGGGCGGGGTGAACGGCATCGCACCGGACAACTTGCCCTGGAACCACGCCTTTTCGGTGGAAACGGTAATTGCGGACATGACCGCCACGGCTTCAACCGGATACCGACCGATTGCAGTTTCAGCGGAGAGCATCAGCGCGTCTGTGCCGTCTAAAATGGCGTTGGCTACATCTGTGGCCTCAGCGCGAGTCGGTTTACGTTTGTCGATCATCGACTCCAGCATTTGAGTGGCCGTGATCACCGGAATGGCTGCTCGGCGGCAAACGCCGATGATCTGTTTTTGGGCAATGGGCACTTCTTGAAAACTCATTTCCAGAGCCAGATCGCCTCGGGCCACCATCACGCCATGGGCCTCCCGAACAATGGTTTCAATATCATCTAATGCATTCTGCCGTTCAATCTTTGCGATGACCCGAATATCTGATCCTTTTTGGGTCAAATAATTTTTTAAATGGCCGACATCATCGGCATGTTGCACAAAAGACAGCGCCAGAAAATCCAGATCTTGCGCAACGGCAAAATCGATATCCATGTAGTCCTTTTGGGTGATGGAGGGCAGGCTGACCCGAAGTCCCGGAAGATTTATGCCCTGGTGGCTGGATAGGGTGTCACCCTGGCGTACGCGGCACCAAACATCGCCATTGATTTCGATTTTTTCCACTTCAAACTCGATGTTTCCATCATCCAGCAGAATCAGGCTGCCAATCTGCACATCCTTGGCCATATCGGGGTAACTCACCGAAACACACTTATGGTTTCCTGCGGATCTTCGCGGCGTCAAGCAAATTTGCCGGCCTGCTTTTAGGTCGACTGTACCCCCTTCAATCTCTCCCACCCGAATGCGAGGGCCGCGTAAATCGCCGATAATGGGAATCGGGATGCCCATTTCCTCGCTTAACTTCCGAATCCGTTTGATGATAGGCTTGAGATAATCGTGGGTGCTATGAGAAAAATTTACACGGACCACATCCAAACCGGCCAAAATCATCCGGCGAAGGGTATCTTCATTGTCGCTGGCCGGACCGATAGTGGCGACAACTTTGGTTCTTTTAGACGGGCGTTTCGTATGGGTTTGGGTTGGCATGTTTTCACTATAACATCAGATGATTATTCCTGCAATGAAAGAAAATAGGCCGTGGATCGACAAAATCTGGAGTAGACAGGAAGTGGGATTTTATATGCCAAGACATAATAAGCTCGCTATCGAAATAACGAGCTTATTAAATAGGTGGCGGGAGTGACGAGACTTGAACTCGCGGCCTCCGGCTTGACAGGCCGGCGCTCTAACCAATCTGAGCTACACCCCCAATGTCATTGATGATTTAAGATTGACTATTGAAGATGGGTTCGTGTTTGTTCAATTTCCAACAGTCAATCAAAATGGTAGGCGGAACAGGGCTTGAACCTGTGACCCTCGGCTTGTAAGGCCGATGCTCTCCCAACTGAGCTACCCGCCCGTATTTTTTTTAACGGCTTGTAGGGTCTGCTTGGAAAAAGGTACTGCTAACAATTAAATAACATTAAGTCAAGGCTAAATTGACAACCGTATCAAAAGACTTTGAGACCTTTGCAAAACGCCCCTTTTTGCCCAATTTCTGCGTCAGTCTCAACATTGTGCACGAAGTGAAGCTTTAGCTTTATCCTCGAAATATTCAATGTATTCATGGGGTTAAAATTTTCGCCTTCCTTAAACTGGAACAAAAATGAACATTTTTCAAAGGTCTCACTTTTGCGATGTAAAAAGCGAATCTTGCAGGAAATGTTGTTTTTTCCCTGACAGGCGAATTCAAATTATACTGTCTTTTCGCTGTCCTGGCAGGAAGGAAATTCCCATACGATTAAATCAAGGCGGATCGCTGATCCTTGTCGATGTCTTCAGTCATCATTTCAAATGGGATGTCATGTTTCTTGAAAAGCGCATCCCCCTCTTTTATAATCAAAGCATGAGGCAGAACTTCATCCATATGTTCCACCAAGACAATTTCAATCGCTTTTAAAACTGTAGCGGGGATATCCTTTAAATCCTTTTCATTTTCTTTGGGAATGATGATCTTTTTGACCCCGCCCCTGTGGGCGGCCAGAATTTTTTCTTTTAACCCGCCGATGGTCAGAACACGACCCCGGAGTGTAATTTCACCGGTCATTGCGATATCATGGCGGACAGGCCGTTTGGTTAAAGCCGACACAAGTGACGTGCACATTGAAATTCCTGCAGAAGGGCCGTCCTTTGGAATAGCGCCTTCGGGTATGTGGATGTGAATATCGTTCCGTTTGTAAAACTTCGAGTCGATGGCAAGAATCTCGACCCGTGAACGAACATAGCTAACAGCCGCCTGGGCAGACTCTTTCATTACATCCCCAAGTTTGCCGGTCATGGTCAGATTTCCCTTGCCGGTCATGATCAGTGTTTCGATGGAAAGCAATTCGCCGCCCACCTGGGTCCAGGCAAGTCCGGTGACCGTGCCGATTTGGTCTTCCTGCTCTATCTGAAGCTCCTTGAATCGAGGCGGACCCAGATATTTTTGAATCGATTGGGCCGTTACCTTGAAGGCGTTCGCATCTTTATTTTTTAGAACTTTACGTGCGATTTTACGACAAATCGAAGAGATTTCCCGTTCGAGATTCCTCACTCCTGATTCCCGGGTATACCGCCGAACGATCGTGAGGACCGCATTTTTTGAAAATTGCACATTTTTCCCTTCCAGCCCGTTCATTTTAATCTGCTTGGATATGAGAAAGTCTTTGGCAATATGATATTTTTCATATTCAGCATAGCCGGGAAGCCGTATAATTTCCATCCGGTCCTGTAATGGAAGCGGAATTTCCGGCAGTGTATTGGCAGTAGTAATAAAGAGGATGTCTGAAAGATCGTAATCCACATCCAGATAATGATCGTTGAAGCTGTAATTTTGTTCGGGATCGAGCACTTCTAAAAGGGCGGCTGAAGGATCTCCCCGGAAATCCATGCTCATTTTATCGACTTCATCCAGACAAAATACCGGATTGTTGACGCCGACTTTTTTCAGGGATTGGATGATTTTACCCGGCATTGCACCAATATAGGTGCGACGATGCCCGCGAATTTCAGCTTCGTCCCTGACGCCTCCCAATGAAAGACGGACAAATTTTCTTCCTGTAGCTCTGGCAACCGATTTGGCCAAAGATGTCTTTCCCACACCGGGCGGACCGACGAAACAGAGTATTGGACCCCGGATTTTTTTGACCAGGCATTGAACGGCCAGATATTCCAGTATCCGCTCCTTCGGTTTTTTCAACCCATAATGATCTTCTTCGAGGATTTTATCGGCTTCTTCAAGATCCTGACGAACTTTCTTCCGATCGAACCATGGAAGACTGATCAACCAGTCGATATAACCCCGGACCACTGTCGCTTCGGCCGACATGGGCGTCATCATCTTTAGTTTTTTAAACTCCTGCCGAACCTTTCCGGCGGCTTCCTTGGACATTCTTTTTCGCTTGATTCGCTTTTCAAGATCCTTAAGCTCGTCGCTGTGATCGTCCTCTGAACCGATTTCCTTCTTGATGGCCCGCATCTGTTCGTTTAGATAGTAATTTTTTTGCGTCTTTTCCATCTGCTCTTTGACGCGGCTTTTTATCCGTTCATCCATCTTGAAGATATCGATCTCCATCTTTATCAAGCTCAGAAGGAGAGAGAGCCGTTTTTCCAAGGAGATTGTTTCCAGCAATTCCTGTTTATCTTGGATTTTAAAGGAGAAATGTGCTGCCACTGTGTCAACCAGCTTTGAGGGATCTGAGATGTTGCCGACACTTTTTACAAGATCTTTGGAAATGTTCTTGTTTATTTTGGCATACTCATCGAAACTTTTATTAATGGCCCTGACCAGGGCTTCACTCTCGGCAGGGGATACTTCAATTTCGGCAACTGGTTCGAGCGCTACCCGGAAATAGTCTTTGTGTTTCACAAATTGAGCGATGGAAGCTCGGGTTTTACCCTCGATCAGAGCTTTTACCGTGCCATCCGGCAGCTTCAGAAGCTGAAGCACGTTTGCAATGGTTCCCACACGATTGATGTCTTTTTCATTGGGATTGTCGATCCCTGCCTTTCTTTGAGTGGCAAGAAAAATCCTCTTGTCGCTGTTCATTGCTTCTGAAAGGGCATTCACGGATTTTGAGCGGCCAACAAAAAGGGGTGCCACCATGTGGGGAAAAACAACGATATCCCTCAGCGGGAGAAGCGGAAGCACCAAGTTCGGCGCCTCAGGATCATCATCTTTGAAAAATTTTGGCAAGTTAACCATAATGATCTATTATACTCCTAATTACCTGTCTTGTGCTTGTTTTTTGGGCTGTTCAAGCAAGAGAATCGGATCTTCCTGATTGATCACCGTATCCTCTCCGATGACACATTCCTTGACGTTTTCCATGGAAGGGATTTCATACATAATATCGATCATGCATTT
>Ga0316193_10003352_pt1 | contig 11532 bp, 9 predicted proteins | sample MerIslsedime2_MG_FD_207735 | JGI IMG/M metagenome (GOLD analysis project Ga0316193, IMG submission 207735) | Coastal sediment microbial communities from Maine, United States - Merrow Island sediment 2 | ecosystem: Environmental > Aquatic > Marine > Coastal > Sediment | place: USA: Maine... | reverse complement strand
ACTGGCGCTTGTTGAGGGCGGTTCCCCTGGGCTGGCGGACGCTGCCTGACAGCAGCCGGCCTGCACAGGTGATGCAGCCGCCATAGCGGCAGGCGATCGGCACGGTTATCCCGGCCGCCTCGCATGCATCGGCGATGTTTTCGTCCTCACCAACAAATAACTCACGGCCGCCGCGATTGGCGACCGTGATCTTGTGTCTGGAACTGGCCGTCATGGTTGGCGAAAATAGCTCAACACGCGACGCAACCACTTGAATGACAGTGCCTGCTCGGGGAGATCCCGTGCAGTACCCGGGGGAATGCAACAGCACATGGCGCTCACATCCAGATGTCGGATGTGACATCACCACCGGGATAGCGCATTTCATGACAGCGCGACGGTCCGTTGGGCTCTTTGCCAAAGTCGACCACGAAGTCCGGATTGATCGACATTCCGCCGCTTTGCGTATCGCAATCGACCATGTACATCTGCGCGCCGTGGTCCTTCATGCCGGGATAGAACTGATTGTCCCAGGAAGAGAACAGCGACGTGGTGACATAGAGGCGTTTGCCGTCAAGCGACAACTGGATCATCTGGGGTGCACCCTGAACCGTGACGCCGTTGACCTCCGGCGCCTTGCCCAGCATGCCGCCGATCCACACCTGTCCGGTCATTTTCGGGTTGGCCCTGTCGGTGATGTCGTACTGGCGCAGATCGCCGTGCAGCCAGTTGGCAAAGTAGAGATACCTGTCGTCCATCGAGATCAGGATATCGGTGATCAGGGACGGCATCGGAACCGGGAAACCGTCGACATCGATGGTCGGAATGTCGATGACCTTTTCAATCTCGAAGTCGCCGTCATCGGTCTTCCACCAGCGGAACACATTGGATGACAGGGTGGCTGCAAACATGCCCTCATTGGAATCCGGATCGTGCAGCCCGCGCACTTCCAGGGGGATCATGCCGTCTGCACCCATGTCGATGGACTTGACGATTTTCTTGCCCTTGAAATCCCAGAAATGGATCGACTGGCCGTATTTTCCGGCACCGACATCTTCCAGGTCAAAGCCCGGCATGAAGGTGTTGGGGGCGGCCCATTCGGAACTGACCATCATGTTGTGGCGCGGTTGATACCAGAAATCGTAATTGTAGTTCATGCCGGTGATGTCGTTTTCCCAGCGGCCGACAATCTCGAAATCTTCGTTGATATGCAGGAAACCACCCGGCGCATTGCCGTCGGCATCACCCAGCATGGAGATGATGATGTCTGCCCCCAGGCAATGCACGGTGTGCGGTGCGGACAGGTTGGTTTTTGCCTTGATGTCGTCGCCGGATATCACCTTGTGCAGTTTGGGGTTCTTTGCATCCGAAGTGTCGATCACGTTGATGTTCGATGTGCGCACACCCGGCATCAGCAGATAGCGGCGCGATTTCGATGCATCATCATGGCAGCTGGAACAGGCATTCCAGCCAGAGTGATGCAGTTCGTCGCCGATCTGCGGCATCTCGGTGCGCGCGACGACGGATGAATAGGTCGGGCTATCGGGGTCAACATCAACGGTCGCAAGGTAGTCCGGCTTCTCGACACCGGTACCGACATAAAGGGCCACCGTGTACAGCAGTTTCTCCCGGTCTGCCTGCATGGCTTCCTGGGGCGATGCATAGCCTGGTCCACAACATTGTTTGCTCATGATTGTTTCCTCCGTTTAGGGTTGCGTTCTATAAGTTGAACCTCCGCTCGATTGTCTTCCTTTCCTTGTATGTATGCCCAGATCAGGACAATTTTTGGGTGTCACGACCACAAACCACAGGACGAAGTCAGTCCATAAGGCTTGGCAGCCAGGTGATGATGCCGGGGAATGCCAGCAGCCCGGCGACAGTAATGACATCGGCGACAAAAAACGGCCCTATGCCGCGGAACACATCCTGCAAGGGGATTTGCAGCGAGTTGCCCTCGTCGTCGGTCAGGTCGCGCGTGACGCCGGCAACCACGAAACAGTTTAATCCGATAGGCGGCGTGATCAGGCAAATTTCAGCCATCTTGACGACGATGATGCCAAACCAGATCGGATCATAACCCAGTGCGATTACCGCCGGATACACCACGGGCAGTGTCAGGATGAGCATGCCGATGGCGTCCATGAACATGCCGAGGACTGCATAGGCCAGCAGGATGCAGATCATGATGACAATCGGCGGCACGTCCAGCGTGACCACCCAGGCGGAAAACGCCGCCGGCAACCCGGCAAATCCGAGGAAGCGGACGAACAGGAACACGCCCCAGATCAGGGTGAAGATCATCGCCGAAAGCCGGGCTGTCTCGATCAGCGCCTCTTTCAGGCGACCTGACATTTTCGACAACTCGTTCTCGCGGAATGCACGCCAGACATAGAACAGGAAAACCACCATTGCACCCAGCGCTCCAGCCTCGGTGGGCGTGGCCGAACCAGTGTAAATGGCCGAAAAAATGATGCCGACAACCACGAATATCGGCAGCGTACCGGGGATGCTTTCGAAGCGCTGTTTCCAGGTGAAACCGCTGATCGGGCGACCCAGTTTCGGGTTCCACCAGCACATGCCGACAATCAGAACGACATAGATCACCGCTGAATAGAGCCCCGGCAGGAAACCGGCCAGCAACAGCTTGCCTACTGACTGTTCCACTATGATGGCGTAGATGACCAGTATGGCGGACGGCGGAATGAGCGAGGCCAGCGTGCCGCCAGCAGCGACGACACCGGCAGTCAGTCGCCTGTCATACCCGTTTTTCAGCATGTCCGGGATGGCGACGCGCGAAAACACCGCTGCGGTGGCTGTCGAAGCGCCTGAGACCGCAGCAAAACCTGCCGTGGCCATGACGGTGGCGACAGCCAATCCGCCCGGAACCCAGCCCATCCAGCGCCGCGCGGCCTCGAACAGGCGCGAGGTCAGACCGGCATAGAACGCCAGGAAGCCGATCAGGATAAACAGGGGCAGAACCGACAGGGGATAGGTGACGGTCTTGGAGTGCGGAATCTGGCCCGCTATCGAGGCTGCCACATGCCAGCCCTTGAGTTCCAGCAAGCCCAGGAAACCTGAAATGGCAGCCGCAGCGAATACGCGCACTCCCAGCAAGACGAGCACGATAAGCAGGCATACGCCGACAATGCCCGTGGTGAAGGCGTCAAGACCGATGATCATGGTGCGCTTGCTCCCTTGATCTCGTCTTCTGCCTGCTGTTCCACCGTCTTCATGACCGGCACGGCGACAGGGGTGAGGGCGGGGTTTACGGTCAGGCGAATGTAACCCAGCAACTGGATAACCAGCCGTATCAGCAGCACACCCAGCATGACCGGCACCAGCAATTTGGCCGGCCACGTGGGGAGCTCGATGTCGATGGTTGAATCACCAAAGCTCCACGACCGGAAAAAATGATTGTAGGAGTAGGGGATCAGGATGGCGACGATCACAATCTGCACCGCGACCCCGATGGTTTCGGCTGCCCAGAGGGCTGCGCCTTTCAGGTAACCAACCACGATTTCCATGCGGACATGGCCGCCGATGCGCTGTACCTGCGAGATCGACAGCAGCGCAAAGGCAACCATCGTGGCTTCGACTATGTCGATGTAACCGAATATCGGTGTGCGGAAAACCGTGCGCAGAACGATCTGCAGCATGCCCAGAAACATCAGGCCGAAAATCAGCAGCCCGGACAGCAGGTTCAGCGCATCTTCAATGGGCGCAAGCAGCCGGTCGGCTCGTGTCAGCAGCCTGCCCAGCCCGTCATCATGGTCAGATGATTTGTCCACCACGTCACGCCTCCCCAGACGAAGTTCAATTATAGTCGCCCCGGACCCTGCGCTACTCTGCTTGCGGCAACGTCAGGATCCGGGGGCGGTTTGTGTGTTGGTTACTCGTACTTTCTGCCAACCGTGGAATAGATCAGTTCAACCAGTCCCCTGGCATCGAACTTGCCCTCATTTTCCTTGATCCACTCTTCGATGACGGGTTTGCCTGCTGCGGCCCGGAACGCGCCAAGCTGTTCTTCGGTGTAGGTCACCTTCTTCAGCTTTGCCTCAAGCATCGGCAGATTGACCTTGTCGATATCGATATAGGCCTGGATCTGGGCTTTTGCAGCTTCGTCTTTTACATCCATCAGCAGTTTCTGGTACTGTTTGGGAAGGGCGTCAAACGCACTCTTGGACAGGATCAACGGGCAGTCTGACGTGCCTGGCGACAGATTGGACGTAAACCAGTCGGTCACTTCGTGGATCTTGTAAGCGACGTGAGAGTAGGTGAACGGGAACGAGGCCGCGTCCATGGTGCCCTGCTGAACACCGGTATAGACCTCTGTTGCCGTCGAACTGGTTGGCGTCGCCCCCATGACTTTCATGGCCTTGCCGACACCACCACCGGCGCGCACGGTCTTGCCCTTCCAGTCCTCCAGCTTCATTGGCGGCTCGCCCTTGCCGAGGAATTCATACTGCGGCAGGTAGGATGACATGTAGAGCATGGCGTTCCACTGGGCGTGCTCCTTGATGATGTCGGGGTGCGCATAAACGGCATCGCGGATATTGCGATTGTCGTCCCAGCTGGACATTGGCAGGAACGGCATGGTCAAGACCATGAGTCCGGGGTTTTTCTGCGGGTGATAGAAGTTGCAGGTCATGGCAGCTTCAAATGCGCCAACGGAAATGCCGTCGAGATTCTCGCGGGATTTCGAAAGCGCTGCACCATAATGCAATGTCATGGTGAACTTGCCGTCGGTCTTGGCGTTGACCAGTTCGGCCAGTTTTTCAAACCCTGCCGTAAAGGCGCGCTGTTTGCCCCACAGCGATACGTTCCACTTGACTTCCGGACCGTCGACTTCGGCCGCCTGGGCGATTGTCATTGTGGACGTGGTGGCAAAGGCCACCAACGCGGTTGTGGCAAGTAGTTTCTTCATCATGTCGTTTTCACTCCCTGGATCAGACATTGCCCGGTTGTCTTCGGGCAGGCTTTGCAAGCCTCGGCGGATACACATGCCGGGCTCAATGGATCGCATGATGCGTTGATCTGGCCGTCGTGGCAAGCAGGCTTGCAATATAAGGATTAACCGGCCAGCAAACTTATGCAGCCAAGCACCAGAGCCGCCCAGGAAAACGCAGCGATCGTGAACATGCCGTTCCACCGCCACGAAAGCGTTGTGCCTGGAATGCCGGTTATCCGGCTCAGTATAAGGGCGGTGGCGCCAAACGGGGACGCCGTCAGATTCAAGGTCCAGCCCAATGCCAGTGCCGTGGCCAGCAGGGTCGGATCAAGCTGGCTGTCCGGCAACGCAGAGTACAGCGAGCCCATGAACGTGACTGTCAGCATTGGCGGCATGGCCAGGTTTGAGGCGATCGGCACAATGAGCATGATGGTGAGATAAACCGCAATCGGTGACCAGGTCTGCAACCCGGCAAGCTCTGCCAGCACCGGCGCATTGGTCAACCCGGCTGCCACAATGCCGATATATCCTGCTGCAGACAGCGTAACTGCTTCGGGTGACCCGGCGGGAATGGATGTGCTGGCAATGTCCTTGATGCGGGCAATCGTGGCCGCGGTGTGGGCGTCATTGTTTCTGCACTGGAACCAGATCCACACGGCTGTCACCACCGGACTCGCCAGCATCAGGGCCGGAACGACCTTTGAGCCGGTGGCCAGTATCAGCACCAGTGAAATGCCTGCCAGGGCAGCACATACCAGGCCAAACCGTTTTGCTGCCTGCCAGGGAAACAGTTCCGTCGACGTCTCCGGGTGCGGCAGTGCATCGTGGGCTGCCAGTGTCGCGCGTGCGCGTTTGCCGGTAATGCGGTCTTCTGCCCATCCAATGACAACAATGCCCAATGATATGCCGAACCCGATGGCAGCCATCATCAGCGGTCTTGACCCTGACACCACGCTGGCTACCAGCGCCTGCGTAACGGCGGTTGGTGACCATGCGATAATCCATGAGAACCCGCGCACCAAAGCCGACATCTGACGGCGTTCGCGCCATTGCGCCAGTTCCGGGTTGGTCTCCGCATCCACCCGGATGCCGCGCTGGATCAGCGGTCCCAACAGGCTGAGGGCACCGAAATTCAGGATCATGCCGAGGGCATGCCCGCCGGCGTGAATGGCGATGTAGCGCTGGCCCGGCGGACGGTGCGTCAGATAACGTCCGAGTTTCAGCACGGAAGGGGATGTGACTGCGCCATCGCGCAACAATGCCAGCAGCAGCATGAAGGCTGCCAGATAGGTCGCTTGCGTAAAGCCGTTTTCGATCAGGGCCAGCGGCGTATCGGAAAACAGGACCGCACACACTGTTGCTATCACGGCGAGGCTGATCAGATAGCGTTCACGCAAGCCCATCCTGGCCTGTCCGACCAGCAGGAACAGCACCAGCAGCACGGCAGCAATTGTCCCTGCGGCAGCGATATGCGCGTGCAGTTCGATCAGCTCAAACAGGCTGATCCCCAGCAGGCAGCCGGCCACCATCTTGTCGCTCAGCCGTGCCGGTGGTTTGTCCGGCATGATGTTTGTGTCAGCCCCGTTGCTCATCGGGCAAGTCTATACCGTTTATCACGATATCAGCGTTGCGAAATTTGCCAGTCAGGGTTGATCCATGGTTGCTGGTTGGAGGGCGGCAGCGGATCGAGGCCGAGAATGTGATCGGATGCCTTTTCTCCCACCATCATGGTCGGTCCGTTGATATTGCCGTTGGTTATGGACGGGAAAATCGAACTGTCCGCCACGCGTAAACCCTCGATACCGATAACGCGGCACTGCGGGTCGACGACCGCCATGGGATCGTTCACGGATCCCATCTTGCAGGTGCCGCACGGATGGTAAGCGCTTTCGGCATGCTCGCGGATGAAATTGTCGATTGCCGCATCACTGGTCACCTCTTCGCCGGGCTGGATTTCGCCATTGGCAAACGCCTGCATCGCCGGTTGTTCAATGATTTCGCGGGTCAGGCGAATGCACGAGCGAAAATCCGCCCAGTCCTCGTCCCTGGACATGTAGTTGAAGGTCAGTCTCGGGGCATCGTCCGGATCTGCGCTGACGGGTGTCACAGAGCCGCGCGATGTTGACCTGTTGGGCCCGACATGCACCTGGAAACCATGCCCCTTGGTCGCGGGCTTTCCGTTGTAGGCGATGGCGCCGGGCAGGAAATGATACTGGATATCAGGGTACTCAATGCCGGCACGCGAGCGAATGAAACCGGCAGTTTCAAAGTGATTGGTGGCGCCGAGACCGGTCTTGAACAACAGCCATTGCAGGCCGATCAGTCCCTTTGAAACGAGGCCGAGTTTCGTGTTCAGAGTCACCGGTTGCCTGGAATGCAGCTGGAAGTAGACCTCCAGGTGATCCATCAGGTTGGCACCCACTCCAGGCAGGTGGTGTACCGGCTCGATGCCTGCGGCCTTCAGTGTCTCGGCGTCGCCGATGCCGGATACCTGCAACAGGTGCGGAGAGTTGAAGGCGCTTGCCGCAATGATCACCTCGCGGCGCGCATGGGCGGTTTTGATGCTGCGCCCCTTTTGATACTCCACGCCGGTGGCCCGCTTGCCCTGCAGCACAATTCGGCGCGCCTTTGCGCGGGTGATCAATTCGAGATTGGTGCGCTTGAGAGCAGGCTTCAGATAGGCGTTGGCCGATGACCATCGACGTCCTTTCCAGATCGTCATTTCCATCGCGCCAAAGCCTTCCTGCTGGCGGCCATTATAGTCGGCAGTGGTTGGGTATCCGGCCTGTTCGGCAGCCTCGACAAAAGCGTGGTACAGCGGGTTGTCCTGCTCGCCGCGGGTGACGTGCATCGGACCGTCGGATCCGCGCCAGCCGTCTTCGCCGCCGTGCGAGGTCTCCATGCGCTTGAAATAGGGCAGCACATCGGCGTAGGCCCAGCCGCTCGCGCCCATATCCGACCATGTGTCAAAATCCCTGGCATGGCCGCGCACATACACCATGCCGTTGATGGAGGATGATCCGCCAATCACCTTGCCGCGCGGTGCCGTGATGCGGCGATTGTTGAGGGCCGGTTCCGGTTCGGACGAATAGCCCCAATTGTAGGTTTTCGTATTCAGTGGAATTGACAGGGCCGACGGCATCTGGATCAGGGGGCCGATATCGCTGCCGCCATATTCAAGTACCAGCACGGTGTGCTTGCCGTCCTGCGTCAAGCGGTTGGCAAGCACGGAACCTGCCGAGCCGGACCCGATTATGATGTAGTCGAATGTTGCGTCGCTCATGGCAGTCTCAATGTGTGGGAGGAAGCTGGCTGTCGATATAGGACTCGACGAGATGAATGGCTGTATCGCGATTGTAGACGTCGCCAAACAGGGCAGCCCGCAGCCATACGCCATCGATCAGGGCTGCAACGCCCAGCGCCAGCTCTGCGGCTGTGTCCGGGTCGGTGAGTTTTCTGAAAGCATCACTCAAATTGGATTTCAGCCGTGCATCATACAGCCGCAGAATCCGGGTGAGGTTGGCCGACTGGCGCGCCGAGCCATACAGGGCCAGCCATGCCGTCATGACATCGGGCGAGTACTGGCTTGGTGCAAAGTTGGCCTCGACAATCGCCGACAGCCTGTCGCGCGGTGTCTGCGCCTGTTTCAGGCGCTTGAGTGTTTCTGCGCGCAGATCACGCAGCATGTGCTGCATGGTGGCAAACAGCAGATCGTCCTTGCCATCGAAATAGTGATGCACAGTGCCGGAAGAAACCCCGGCCTTCCTGGCAATACGCGCAACTGTGGTGTCTGCATAACCATAGTCGTGCAGCGACGATATTGCGGCTTCTATCAGTTGATTCCGGCGTACCGGACCCATACCAAGTTTCGGCATTTCACCTCACATGGAGTGTTGAATTCAGCTGCAGGATATTTTTTTTAATTGATCAGTCAATTAAAAACCGCTTTAATTTCTGCAAGCTGTTGACTTGGATGTGTGGTGCTGCGCACATTTCGGCCAATCCGAACTATTGAAGATCACTTTTGTCGATGATCGAATAAAATTCAAAACAGGGAGTAGCTATTGATGACCAGGATAATTTCACAAGTGATGACAGGTGTCGCAGCGGCGGCAATCTTTGCGTTGGCGCCAATGAGTGCGGCTCAGGCCGGTGACAGCGAAGCGTGCAAAGTCGTCCGGTTTTCCGACGTTGGCTGGACTGACATTACCGCCACGACGGCTACTGCCACGGTTATTCTGAAAGCCCTTGGCTACGAGCCTATTACGCAGGTTCTGTCTGTGCCCGTGACCTATTCATCTCTGAAGAACAAGGATATCGACGTATTCCTGGGCAACTGGATGCCGACCATGGAAGCGGATATCAAGCCGTACCGTGAAGACGGTTCGGTGGAATCCATCGGTGCCAACCTCGAAGGCGCCAAGTACACGCTGGCGGTTCCCAAATACACCTATGATGCCGGCCTCAAGACATTCCAGGACATTGCGAAGTTCAAGGATCAGCTTGACGGCAAGATCTACGGCATTGAGCCGGGCAATGACGGCAACCGACTGATCCTCGGCATGATCGAGAAGGGCACCTTCGGCCTCAAGGGGTTTGAAGTGGTTGAGTCATCTGAAGCAGGCATGATGTCTGCCGTGGCCAAGGCCGGCAGGAAGAAAGAGGACCTTGTGTTTCTTGGCTGGGAGCCGCACCCGATGAATGCCAATTTCGACATGGCATACCTTGAAGGAGGCGATGACGTGTTCGGGCCCAATCTCGGCGGCGCCACGGTGCACACCAATGTGCGTAAAGGCTATGTCGGCGAGTGTCCGAATGCCGGCAAGTTCATCTCCAATCTCAAGTTCACGCTGAAGATGGAAAATGAAATCATGGGCGCCATTCTCAATGATGGAACCGATCCAGAGAAGGCCGCCACCAACTGGCTCAAGGCCAATCCGGGTGTGCTTGATGCATGGCTTGCCGATGTCACTACATATGACGGTGGTGACGGCATGGCGGCTGCAAAATCAGCCATCCAGTAAACTGATCATCCCGGTCTGACATTATGCTACCCGGTTTTGCCACGACGGCGAAACCGGGTAGTCTTGTTTTCAGCACCGTTCACTATAGCAACATGGAAGCGATCAGGTTTAGGGTTCTCTGGCGACATATCCGAAAACCATCCTGATCCAAGGGATTGACCTCATGGACCCGATCAGCGCCTTTCTCGAAGACAATAAAATTCCACTCGGCAGATGGGGCAAGCAGCTTTTCAACTGGTTGACCGACAGCTTCGACTGGTTTTTTGACGGCATTGCCACTGGCATAGAAACCATTCTCGAGGCCTTGATCGACCTGCTGCTGCTGCCGCCGCCGATTGTCATCATCGCGCTGGTTGCAGCCCTGGCCTGGTGGCTGTCGCGATCCTGGAAGGTGCCTGCAATCGCGATAGGCTGCCTGGCGTTCGTGGTCAACCAGGGCCTGTGGAAGGAAACCGTGGAAACGCTGGCGCTGGTTGTCGGCGCGGCCTCGGCCTCCATGGCGATCGGTGTGCCGGTCGGTATCGTGGCGGCACATAATGACTGGCTGTTCCGCATTCTTCGCCCGGTGCTGGACCTGATGCAGACGCTGCCGACGTTCGTGTATCTCATTCCGGCGCTGATCCTGTTCGGGTTGGGCCTGGCGCCAGGCCTTGTCACAACGGTGATCTTCTCGATCGCGGCTCCGATCCGCCTGACGCATCTTGGTATCACCTCGGTGCCGAAACAGCTGATCGAGGCGGGGCAGGCATTTGGTGCAACGAAGTGGCAATTGCTGAAAAAGGTCGAGCTTCCCGCCGCCATGCCGACGATCATGGCCGGGTTGACCCAATGTATCATGCTGTCGCTGTCCATGGTGGTGATTGCCGCTCTTATCGGCGCCAACGGGCTGGGAAAACCCGTGGTGCGCGCGCTGAACACGGTCAATATCCCGATGGGCATCGAAGCCGGTCTCGCCATTGTGGCGGTGGCTATCATGCTGGACCGCATTTGCCGGGTTCAGGAGACGGGTACCGGGGGGCAGAGCAAATGACCAGGACAGCCGTCAGTTTCAAAAACGTTGATATCATTTTCGGTGACAACAAGACCGAAGCGCTTCGCCTGCTGGATGCCGGCGCGACCCGACAGGAAATAAACGAGAAAACCGGGGCCGTGCTGGGCGTGGCAGGTGCCTCGCTCGACGTTGCCGAAGGTGAAATATTCGTCCTCATGGGGCTGTCCGGTTCTGGCAAGTCGACATTGCTGCGCGCGGTCAACCGCCTGAATGAAACAGCCCGCGGCGAGGTGATTGTTTCAACAGATGGCGCTCCGATCGATGTTGCCTCGTGCAGTGATGTGCAGTTGCGCCAACTTCGCATGCATCAGGTTGCCATGGTGTTTCAGCAGTTTGCATTGCTGCCGTGGCGCACGGTTGAAGAAAACGTCGGCCTTGGACTGGAACTTGCCGGCGTACCGGAAGCAGAACGCAAGGCGCGTGTTGCGGAACAGTTGAAACTGGTCAGCCTCGACCAGTGGGCCGACCGCTATGCGCATGAGCTGTCGGGTGGCATGCAGCAGCGCGTCGGGCTGGCCCGCGCCTTTACC
>Ga0316193_10003351_pt1 | contig 11533 bp, 10 predicted proteins | sample MerIslsedime2_MG_FD_207735 | JGI IMG/M metagenome (GOLD analysis project Ga0316193, IMG submission 207735) | Coastal sediment microbial communities from Maine, United States - Merrow Island sediment 2 | ecosystem: Environmental > Aquatic > Marine > Coastal > Sediment | place: USA: Maine... | reverse complement strand
GTGGTGAGACAACGTTATCAGGCGTCGTTTGACGGCGAGTTCATCGTTTTGTTGTGGCCGCGATCCAGGCTCGATCCCGAGCTTGAAGAACTTTTTGTCCAAGAGTTGACGAACCAGGGTGTCATCGTGGTCAAGGTACCCCGGCTTCCAGGTGACCCATCCGAAGCTCAACTCCATGCACTAGACGGCCATCCGAGTTCAAAAGAGGTCACCTGGGTCGCACGATATTTGTTTGATGCACTGACTCCGCAAGAGCCCTGATCCCAACCGAGAGGATCGATCAGGTCCCCCTTCACCCTCATATCTCACACGGCTTCGTCGCGATACGCGGGCTAAGACACGTCAACCCGGAGCCGCCGAATTGCCAAAGCGTGGCCGGTCTCGGGGTCGGCATCGACCAGGGCGCCACGCAGCTGGACGCCCCGTTTGGCGACCTGGAACGGGCGGGGGGTGTTGTAAAGAAACCGTTCCAACACCTTCTCCGGACGCATGCCGATAATCGACTCGTAGGGACCCGTCATGCCGACATCGGTCTGCAACGCCGTTCCCCCGGGAAGGATACGCTCGTCCGCAGTCGGCACATGGGTGTGGGTCCCGAGAACCGCGGTCACGCGACCGTCCAGGTACCAGCCCATCGCCTGCTTCTCCGAGGTTGCCTCGGCGTGCATATCGACCAGGATGACCCGCACATCCGGTTCTTTGCTCGCGATCTCCTCGAGCACCCGATCAGCGCAATGAAAGGCGTTGTCGATCGGCGGCATCAGCGCCTGTCCCTGAAGGTTGACCACCGCAACGGGCACACCCGAGGGGGTTTCATCGACACACCATCCGCGACCGGGATTGCCCTCGGGATAGTTGGCGGGGCGCAGTAGGGTCGGGTGGGCGTCGAGGAGGGGCACCCCCTCCTTTTTGTCCCACACGTGGTTGCCGGTGGTCCACACCTGGATCGGGAGAGGATCGAGCTCGGAGAGGACCGAAGCCGTGATTCCGAAACCGCCGGCGAGGTTCTCGACGTTGGCAACCACGAAGTCCACCTTCTCGCGGTCCACCACCGAATCGAGGTGGTCGCGGACCGCCCGCCGCCCCGCCGAACCCATCACGTCGCCGACAAAAAGAAGTCGGATCAACGAGCGTACTCCACCGCCCGGGTCTCGCGGATCACCGTGACCTTGATCTGGCCGGGATAGGTGAGCTCCGCCTCGACCTTTTTGGCGAGGTCACGGGCGAGCCAGATCGCGTCCTCGTCGGACACGCGACCCGACTCGACGACGATCCGAAGTTCGCGACCGGCCTGAATCGCATAGGCCTTTTCAACACCCTTGAAGTCGGTAGCCATGCTCTCGAGCTTTTCCAGCCGTTTGATGTAGTTTTCGAGGATCTCGCGACGAGCCCCCGGCCGCGCCGCCGACAACGCATCCGCCGCAGTCACCAACACAGCTTCCACCGACTGGGGATCGTAATCGCCGTGGTGGCACTCCATGGCGTGGATGACGTTGTCGGTCTCGCCGTATTTCTTCAGGAGCTCGCGGCCGAGCTCGAGGTGGGTTCCATCCATCTCGCGGTCGACCGCTTTGCCGATGTCGTGCACCAACCCGGCACGTTTCGCCACCTGGGCGTCGGCACCGAGCTCCGCCGCCATGTGGTGGCTGAGCGACGCGACCTCCATCGAGTGTTTGAGAGCATTTTGGCCATAGGAAGAACGGAACTGCAACCTCCCGAGGAGCTTCAGAAGCTCGGGGTGAAGATCCGGAATCCCGATCTCGAGAGCGGCCGCCTCACCGTCGGAGAGCAGCTTCTCTTCCATCTCTCCCTTCACTTTGGCGACGAGCTCTTCGATGCGCCCCGGGTGGATCCGACCGTCTTGGATCAGATTGGCCAGCGCAAGCCGCGCGATCTCGCGTCTCACCGGTTCAAAACAGGAGAGGATCACCGCCTCGGGGGTGTCGTCGACGATGAGATCGACTCCGGTGGCCTGCTCGAAAGCGCGGATGTTGCGGCCCTCACGGCCGATGATCCGACCTTTCATCTCGTCAGAGGGCAGATCGACCACCGACACCGTGCTCTCCACAACGTGCTCCGATGCAATCCGCTGGATGGCCATCGAAATGACGCGCCGCGCCTTCTCCTTGGACTTTTCGGTGGTCTCATCGTCGATCCGTTTCATGAGGTTTGCGGCGTCCATCCGCGCCTCATTCTCCATCGACCGCAGGAGCTCTGCTTTGGCCTGATCAACGGTAAGTCCGGCAATTTGTTCGAGCCGCGTTCGCTGCTCGGCTATCGCTGCTTCGAGCTCTTCCTCGCGTGCGCCCAATCGGCCGTCACGCTCAGAGATATCCGCCTCCAAGGCCGCGACAGCGGTCTCTCGTTCGGTCATCGACTCGAACCGCTGGTCGATCTCGGTCTTCTTTTCGTCGAGATCGTTCCCGAGGCTGGTCAGTTCCATCCGCAGGTTTCGAGTCTCGCGTTCGAAGTCCGTGCGCGCCGCCAACAGGCGTTCCCGCGCGAGGATTTCGACGTCCTTTTGGATCCGCTCGCCCTCGATCTCGGCCTGTGCCTCAATCCTCCGGGCTTCCTTTTCGGCGTTGGTCAATAAACGGGTTGCGGCGCTCCGCGAGCGCCTCCAGAGGGCCCACTCGATCACCATAATGATCAGAGCGAGCAGCAGCAGCCCCACCCCTGCTACGGGTAGTAATTCCACGATTCACCCCCTTTTCAAGGAGCGATCAGCGCAACCGGCATCGAGCTGGAGCAGACTGGGGTCTCAAGAGGATGAAGTGGAGGTCCCCGCGTCGGCCGTGTGAGCAAGCCTATTTGAACCTGCGTAACCACAGGTGGGTGCCTGTCCCCCGTCCATCCTTCACCTCGCGGCGAGCATCAGAACGAAGGAACCCGGCAACCCCTCAAATAGGTGTTGGTTCAACGATAGTTTCACTCATCACCAACCGCGTAGGGACCTCCGAGTTCTAATTTTCCTTCCCGGGCTTGCCGGGCTTCATGGCCTCTTCAATCTTCTTCACGAGACGTTGAGCCTGCTTCTCCAATCTCTTCTGCCGAGTGTCCTGATCCGTTTCTCGTTCCTGAAACAATTCATCGGCTATGTTCAAGGCGGTCAAAACCGCAATCTTGACCGTATCTACACTCGAGCTACGATCTGCCACCTCCCGCATCCGAAAGTCGACGAATCGCGCGATCTCTTGAACGCGCGCCTCGTCCCCATCCGCACGCAGACCGAGCCGTTGGCCGAAGATCTCGACTGTGGCTCGGACGGTGGTCATGAATGAGTTCCTCCCACGTCGATTATACAGCATCGAAAAGCGAAATCACTCGTCGTCGTCGGTATTGTCAATCCACCTCTGGACCAACGGCCGATGTCAATTCTCTCTGAGATAGAATCGATATGCATCTGCTATGAATTGTCGCGATTAGGCGCGACACAAAGGCGTGATCACCATGTCCAAAATGAGCGATCTCTTCGCGCGTTTGCAGGCAGGGCCAACGAAAAGGGTGACTTTCGTCAGCCATTCAGAAAGACCCTGGTGGGTCGGACCGTCTTTGTTACTCATCATGGCTCTCTACATTCTGCCGATCGCCGGTTCACCGGCCGCCACAAACCCCAACGAGGTCATACGAATCGAGCTCGCGGTGTCCATCGCCTACTGGGCGCAACTCGAACTCGGGCCCGCGGCTGAGGTCTACGGTCTGTCTGAGGACATTTCGATCCGCGACGGCAAGATCTATTCCGACAAAGCGCCCGGCCTGTCTATCGTGTCGGCGCCGCTGGTTTGGATTGTCGACCCGGTTCTTTCGCGCACACCATCAACCGACCTCCCGGACTACTGGGAGCTGCGCCATGTCCTCACTTTCTTCCTGATCGCGTTGCCCACCGTCGCACTGGCCTTCCTCGTCGGGGCTACCCTTCCGAAAACCAGCCCGGGCCGCCGCACAGCGGCGGCCGTGGTCGCCGCGTTGGCGACCCCACTGTGGACCTACGGGACGGTGTTTTTCGGCCATGCACCGGCCGCTTTCGCGATCACCCTGGCGTGGTTTCTGCTCCTCGGATTGCCGGCCCGCAAAACTATTCTCACGGGGCGTCGCGCCGCGCTTGGCGGCATGGCCGCCGGCTTAGCGGTGGCAACCGAGTACCCCACGGTACTCCTCGTGGCGGTGATCTTCGCGTCCCTGCTCGTCCGTCGAACAGCCACTCCGATCCTCGCCGCCGCGGTCGCCGGTGCTTTTGCCGGTGCGTTGCCGGCTATGATCTATCACCATGTAGCATTCGGTGCACCGTGGGTCACGGGCTACGCCTTCAAGGCGGCAGCCGATTTCCAGGCGATCCACGCGCAGGGTCTCGTTGGCCTCTCGTGGCCGTCGGTCGACTCCCTGTGGGGGATTCTGTTCGGCTCCAGCCGGGGGATCATATTCTACAGCCCCATTCTCCTGCTGACACCCGTCGGCTTATGGTGGTTCATTCACCGCCACGGGTGGCGTGATGCGGGCCCCATTCTGATCGCGATCGCCGGCTATGTGTGCTTTGCCGCCAGCTTTGTCGACTGGCCGGCGGGATGGTGCGCCGCTGCCCGTCACCTCGTGCCCATCGTTCCGCTCGCCGCTTCCATGGCGCTCTTTGCGGCGACACGACTCGCCAGACGAAAATGGGGGGCCGTGGTCGTCGTAGTCCTGACTGCCGCATCCGGAACGAGCACGATGCTCACAATCGTCCTGACACCATTTTTTCCACCCGAGTTCGGCGCACCGCTGGCCCAGCTCGTGCTGCCATCGCTCTCGGACGGCGTCGCGTTTGCAAACCTCCTGAGCTCCGCGTCGGGTGTGGCGTCGGTGTGGGTCGTCGCATTCGCCGGGGTGGTTGTCACCGGCGCCCTGATATGGGCATCGATCAGACTGATCGGCGACCGGAGATGGTGGCCCGCGGCGGTCGCAACGGCGACCAACGTCGTCCTCCTGTCGGCTTTCGCCTGGCAGGGATCCGCGCCGCGGGCCGAAACCGAACTCATGCGGGCGCAGGTGCTGCGCCGACTGAATCACTTCGAGGTTGCGGACCGCATCGAAGGAGCGATCGCCTTTCGCTCGGGACAATCCACTGGAGGCCGATCGAGGTGAGTACACGGAGACGGGCATGGGACCAGCAGCTACACTGCCATCGAGCACGATGGCCTCTTCGAAGAGTCGATCAGGATCCCGCTCATCTTCCATTGGCCCGACGAGCTCCGAGCCGGTGTCGTGCTCGGCGGACAGGCGAGTCTGGTAGACGTCGCGCCGACAATTATCCGCTTGGCAGGCCTCGATCCCATGCCTTCGTCCCAAGGCATTGACCTCACGGGAATACTCCACGGAGGCTCCGTCCCCGAGCGAGGTTTGCACTCACTGTTGGCGGTCGGCGACGCCCGTCGTCTCGATCCAGAAATCGAACAACGTTTGCGCGCATTAGGCTACATACGATGACGTTTGAGGGTCCGCCAGGAACTCATACGCAATAGCGATAAAGACTCCCAGTCAATCCCGCATATGCGTGCCTGAAACCCCTCTTGCCCGAATTCACCATCGGTGGGCGAGCGCCCGACTTCAGTCCTCTTTTACGAGGGTGCCGTCTATGAGCTCGAGGACCTTTTCGAGCCGTTTCCCGAGCTCGTCACGCTGCTTCTCGAGTTCCGCCACGCGGTCACCGGCCTTCGACTCCGATGCCAGCTGCTCACCGAGCTTTTTGACCTGTGCCGCGAGATCCGCCTCGCGCTTTTTGGACTCGCCAAAGGCGCTGACCAGCTCCTCGATCCTCGACTCGAGCTGCTTGAGCACCGCATCCATCGCCATCTCCGTTCCTCCCAATGATTTCACCCCATGCTCGATACCGGGTCACGCAAAAGTGACCCCGAGCCGTTCATTCAGCCTCCGCCGCAGATCCTCGTGCGTCGAGTTGACCTCTTCCTGGGTGAGCGATCGCTCGGCGTTTCGGTAGACAAGCCGCAGAGTCGTTCTCACAACCCCAGGTCTGTCCTGGGGAATGAAGCGCGCCACGAGGTTCAGATCTTCAACCCACTCACCGGCGTGCTCGCGCACCGCGACCTCGAGATCGGCGTACGAGAGTTCGACCGGGTGCTCGACCGTCATGTCAACAACCACCGAAGGAAACCGCTGCAGGGCTTCAAACCGCGGCAGCGAAGGTTCACCGGCGAGGCCGAGGTCGAGCTCGGCGACGGCCACTTCGTGGCGAAGCTCCCAGCGTTTGGCAAACTCCCGCGAGAGGATACCGGCGAGACCGACGACCGTGCCGTCATCGGTGGCGAGTTCGGCTCCGGCGCCACTGTCCAGCCAGGGAGAGCCGCCCGGTTGCCAGGTGACCGGCGGCAGACCCACCCTCCCGATGAGATCCTCCACGACACCCTTGAGATTTGCGAATCGCACCTCTCGGCTCTCACCTTCGCCGGACAAAACCACTCCCAAGCGTTCGTGTTCTGCCGGTCCAGCGTCGCCGAGACTGAAGACTCGCCCCTGCTCAAAGACGGCGAGCTGTCGCACACCCTGGTTGAAGTTGGCGCCCGCAGCGGTCAACATCCCGGGCAGGAGCGATCGTCGCATCACACCCTGAGTCTGTGCTAGAGGGTTCTCGAGTGGCAGCGAGGCTCCGGGGCACATCGCGTGCGAGTCCACCAACCCATCGGTCTCAGGATCGACAAAGCTCCAGGTCATGACCTCGGTCAATCCCGCGGCGACCGCAGCGGTTCGCGACCGGTCAATGAGCTCCCAGTTGGGGTTTCTCTGTCCCGGCGATGTCGGAAGGGTGGGCAACTCAGCAGGGACCGCCCCGTAACCCACGTGGCGGATCACCTCCTCATAAAGATCGGGCGTCCGCTCGATATCAACCCGGTGAGCGGGCACGCTGATCCGTACGACATCTCCGTCGCGCCGCGGTGAGAAATCGAGGCCCGCGAGGATCTCGACCGCCCGGTCGGCCTCGATCTCGAGACCCGCAAACGCCGACAACGCGGCGACCGATAGCTCCATCTGCCGCGCCTCCCAGGGCCGCGGGTAGACGTCGATCCGGCCTCGGCAAACCCGGCCACCGGCAAACTCCGCAATGAGGGCGGCCGCGCGGTCGCAGGCAATCGCCGCCATCTCCGGATCGGTGCCCCTTTCGAACCGGTGCGAAGCCTCGGTATGCATGCCGAGCCGCCGCGCCGTGCGACGCACCGACAGGGCATCGAAGTGTGCACTTTCCAAGAGAACGTCGGTGGTGCCGACGTGGATCTCCGAATCCGCACCACCCATGATTCCGGCGACTGCGACCACGCGGTCACCGTCGGCGATCATCAACATCGAGGGATCGAGCTCACGATCCTCACCATCGAGCGTCGTCAGGCGCTCGCCGACCTCGGCCGGACGAACCACGATCCGACGCCCGCGAACCAGGTCAAGATCGAAGGCGTGGAGTGGTTGGCCGAGCTCGAGTAGGACAAAATTGGTGGCATCGACCACCGCGTTGATGGGACGCACGCCACAGTTGAGGAGGCGGCGCTGCATCCACTCCGGCGAGGACCCGACCCTCACCCCGCGGATGATCCGGGCGACATATCGCGGGCAGAGCGTGGGATCGGCGATCTCGACCGTCGCCAGATCGACGGCTTCCTCGTCGCTTTCATCGAGATCGAAATCGAGTGGTCGCAGCTCGGCATCGGCGGCGACCGCCGCCTCTCGAGCAAGGCCGCGGTGGTTCATCGCGTCGGGGCGGTTGGTGGTCACCTCGACGTCCCATTTCTCGGCGCCGTCACCGGGCTCGCGCAGCTCCACCAGACAACCGCAATCTGTCAACTTGTCGGCCAGGTTATCGAGGTCTGGGGCACCGACGAGGTGTTCAATCAGCCATTCGGAGTCGAATATCATGCGAACTGCCTCGTCAAACGTTGGTCACCGGCAAAGAGTTGACGCAGATCGGGAATCCCGTACACCAACATGGCGATGCGATCGAGCCCGAGCCCGAAGGCAAAGCCCGTATAACGGTCGGAGTCCACACCGACAGCCTCGAAGACCCTTGGGTCGACCATCCCCGAACCGAGGATCTCGATCCAGCCCGAGCCCGAACACACACCGCACCCCTTCTGGGCGCAGAAGATGCACGAGATGTCGACCTCTGCCGATGGTTCGGTGAAAGGAAAATACCCGGGGCGGAGCCGTACCTCCACGTCGTCGGAGAAGAGGGCGTGGAGAAAGGTCTCGAGGGTCGCCTTGAGGTGACCCACGGTGATGCCCTCGTCGACCAGCAAACCTTCGATCTGGTGGAACATGGGCGAGTGACGGAGATCGGAATCACGCCGGTAGACGCGACCGGGCACGACGATTCGGATCGGTGGTTTGCGCTTTTCCATCACCCGCGCCTGCACCGGCGAGGTGTGGGTTCGGAGCAGATACCCTCCCGGGAGATAGAAGGTGTCCTGATCGTCGCGGGCCGGATGGTCGGGCGGGATGTTGAGGGCCTCGAAGTTGTGCCAGTCGTCCTCCACCTCGGGGCCGGCCTCGACGTCATACCCCATGCGCAGGAAGATCTCCTCGATCCGTCGCCTGACGATATGAACCGGATGCTGAGCACCGCGCGGCAGTGGTGTGCCAGGAAGGGTGACGTCAACTGACGGGGCCGCGGCACGGAGTGAGGCAGTCACACCACCCGTGGTCGTACGAACCACCGTCTCCGCCGTGTCCATCTTGGCGTCGGCGAGCTTGGCCTCGATTTCCTTTTTGATCTCGTTGAGACCACGGCCGTAGTCGCGTTTCTCCTCGTTCGGAAGATCGCGAAGGACCGCGGTGAGCTCGTTGAGAAGACCGGACCGCCGGCCGGCGTATTTGATTCGAACCGCCTCCACGGCCTCGGCATCTCCCGCCGCCGACTCGAGGTCGGCGAGGAAAGACGCCCGGACCTCCTCCAGACGTGCGATGCTCACCGAGACCTCAGTTTTCGGCTTGCTTGGCGAGCTCGACCAGCTGGGTGAAGGCCTGCGGATCGCGCACAGCAAGGTCGGCGAGGACCTTCCGGTCGAGATCGCAACCGGCGCTTTTCAACCCGGTGATAAAGGCCGAGTAGGTGGTGCCGTTCTGCCGCGCCGCCGCGTTGATGCGGGTGATCCACAGTGAGCGGAAGTGGCGTTTGCGCTGTTTGCGGTCGCGATAGGCGTATTGAAGGGACTTCTCAACCTGGATCTTGGCCGTGCGGTGGAGCCGCGATTTGCCGCCCCAGTAGCCTTCGGCCAGGTTGAGGATCTTTTTCCGACGGTCCTTGCGATTTGACGATCTCTTGACGCGCATGCTGCCTCCCTAGCGCTGTGCCGCGAGCATCTTGGCGAGCACCTTGGCGTCGCCGGGTGCCACGATGGCGGACGAGCGCAGCTTGCGCTTCCGCTTGCGCGACTTCTTGGTCAGAATGTGTGAATGGTAGGCATGGTGGCGTTTGAACTTGCCACTCGCGGTCCTTTTGATCCGCTTGGCAGCGCCACGATGAGTCTTTAACTTCGGCATGTCCAACTCCTTTTCCCGATGAGCCTCAAAGCTTTAATGAACGTGTGTCAACGGCGTTGACGATGCGACTCGAAACCTCTTCCACGGACTGCACACCCTCGTCGCGGCGATGCCGCAGACGGAGAGAGACTGTCCCGTCATCCGCTTCGCGTTGCCCTACCACGAGGAGATAGGGCACCTTTTGGGTCTCACCCTCGCGGATCTTGTAACCGAGCTTCTCCGAGCGTCGATCGACCTCGACCCGGAGACCGAGTGATCGCATATCGGTGGCAACCCGCTCGGCATAGTCGTTGACCGCGTCGGTGATGGGCAGCACCCGCGCCTGCTCAGGAGCGAGCCACGGTGGCAGATCACCGCCGAAGTGCTCGAGCATCACGCCGTAGAATCTCTCCAGCGAACCGAGGATCGCGCGGTGAATCATGACCGGCCGTTGCTCGGAGCCGTCCGAATCCACATAGGTCAGCCCGAATCGTTCCGGCATCTGGAAATCGAGCTGGATGGTGGCGAGCTGCCACGACCGACCGAGGGCGTCGTGGACGTCGAAGTCGATCTTTGGCCCGTAGAATGCGCCTTCACCGGGGTTCATCATGTATTCCACACCGGGTCGGTCATCCAGACAGCGAGCCAGCACGGCCTCCGCGTGCTCCCACACCTTGGGGTCCCCCATCGCCTTTTCGGGTCGGGTCGCGAGGTGGACCTTGACATCCTCGAACGCGAAGAGGTCGTAAATTTCGAAGATGAAGTCGAAGAGATCCGTGATCTCGCTCTCGATCTGGTCGGGCGTACAGAAGATGTGGGCATCGTCCTGCGAAAATGTCCGCACCCGGGTCAGCCCGGTCACCACCCCGGAGCGTTCGTAGCGGTGGAGCCGGCCAAAATCGGCAATCCGCCGCGGCAGATCACGATAGGAGTGGGCCTTGCCGCCAAAGAGCAGGCAGTGCGACGGGCAATTCATCGGCTTGACGCTTGACGACCGCTCTTCAACGTCGTCAAAGGCATCAGCAAAGAACATGTCGTCGCGGTAGTTTTCGTAGTGTCCGGACTGTTTCCACAGCGAGACGTCGAATATCTGAGGTGTGATGACCTCGTCGTATCCGTAGTCGCGGTACTTCGACCGCATCAGTTCGATGAGAGCGTTGTAGACGATCGCGCCGCGGGGGTGGAAGAACGGACTCGCCGGCGCCAGAGTATGGAACGAGAAGAGGTCGAGTTCGCGGCCGAGACGGCGGTGGTCACGCCGTTTGAGCTCCTCGAGACGCGCGAAGTAGGCGTCAAGCTCCTTCTTCGACGCAAAGGCCGTGCCGTATATCCGTTGCAGCATCTCGTTGCGCTCATCACCCCTGAAGTAGGCGCCCGAGGCCTCGAGCAATCGGACGGCGCCGATCTGCGAGGTGCGCTGGACGTGTGGCCCCCGGCACAGATCGAGAAACGGGCCGTGCGTGTACAAGGTGATGGCCTCACCCTCGGGAATGTCTTCGAGCCTGGCTATCTTGATGTCCTCACCGCGCTCGGTCATGATCCGTCGCACCTCGTCGCGATCGGCCTCGACCCTCTCGAACTCGAGGTCCTCGGCGATGATCCGCGCCATCTCCTCCTCGATCCGCTCGAAGTCCTCGGGCCGGAAGGGGCGCGGGAAGCGAAAATCGTACTGGTACTTCTGCGAGTGGTCCTGCCGACCCGCGTCAATCGGCGTTCCCGGCCACAGCCTCTTGACCGCGTCGGCGAGGACGTGCTCGGCCGAGTGCCGGATGACTTCTCCGCATTCGGCGTCCCTGGTCGTCACGATGCGGAGATCCACGTCCCGGGTGAGCTTTGAGCGCAGATCCACCAACTCACCATCGACCAGCCCCGCGACGGTATCGCGGGCAAGCCGAGGGCCGATGGCCGCGGCCACCTCGACGACGGTCGTGCCCGCGGAAAACTCCCGCGCGCTGCCGTCCGGCAAGCTCACCCGTATTTTTCCGGTCATCGTTTTCTCCCAGCAACACAAAAACCCGACCGTTGGGGGTCGGGCTTC
>Ga0316193_10003349_pt1 | contig 11535 bp, 13 predicted proteins | sample MerIslsedime2_MG_FD_207735 | JGI IMG/M metagenome (GOLD analysis project Ga0316193, IMG submission 207735) | Coastal sediment microbial communities from Maine, United States - Merrow Island sediment 2 | ecosystem: Environmental > Aquatic > Marine > Coastal > Sediment | place: USA: Maine... | reverse complement strand
AGAAATGGCCCCTACCGCATCTGCCGAGAGATCGATGGGTGTACCGGCTTCGAACAGACGCATCAGCTTGAACAGGCCAACCGCGATGATGGCGGTCGGAGCAATAGCGATGAACGACGTCGCCGCGAACTTGCTCACGGGCAGGGACTCGAGAACGTATCGCTGGTAGACCAACGCTCCGATGTATACGAAGAGCACGAGCCCAACGCCAAGGCTGATCATCGAGATGAGGAACGTCAACTCGAAGCGGTCGGGGAAGAGGAGCGCGAGTTCGAGTCCTCCGACTGGGATCAGCAGGTTGGCGACCGGCGGGATGAACCATCCGAAGTTCGCATGGGACAGTTCGATTGAGGTGCTCCGGTAGACCCGGGGTAGCACCACGAACCCGGCGATGTAGATGCCGGCGCTGCCGACGAGCCACAGCCAGAACGCGATCTCTTCGGACGCGGACCGGCTGAAGAAGATCTCCGGATACTTGAGCAGGTCCAGAGCGACGACCACGATGGCGATCGGCATCGTCGGGAAGAAGCTGGCGGCGATCGGATGATGCAGGTCGTTCCTGACCGCGTCTGGAAACATGAAGAACCGGAGGATCCACGGGACCAGGATCACCATGAACATCCCGGCTGCCAACATGATGAATCCGGCAGCGACCGGTTCCACCCATGAAGCGTCGACGAATGAGATGGCCAGCGGTACCACGGCGGTGCCCATCACCGCGGCAAACCATGCCGGGTTGAAGTATCGGATCGTGTCTCGAATGCTCGGTCGAGCCGATGCAGTTTCGGGCATGCGCTCCCTCTGAGCCATACGGGGCCGACTGGCGACCGCCGGGAAGCATACGACCTTCAGGAGCCACCAGAATCGGCGCTCCGTCGGAGGAGCGCCCCGGCCTGCGGCTGAGCCGGATTGATATCGGACGCCGCCGCCAACGGACTCCCGCCGTCCCCTTGGAGGCTCCCCTTGAGACGAATACTCCTACTTCTGGTCGCCGTGGCAGTCGTGGATGCTGCCTGTTCGGCTGACGACACCGATGACACCACAGTGGTAGCTGTCTCCCCGTCGGACGGAGTCCATGATCACTGCGACCACGGCCCCACCGTGATCGCAGTCCTGCATGACCTGAACCTCGCGGCCCGGTTCAGTGACGTCATCCTGCTCGATCAGGGGCCGGGTGCCGCGCACGGTCCGGCGGACACGGTCCTCACCGCCGATGACCTCTCGGACGTCTCCGGACATCCGATTGCCGTGGCGGACCATCCGCTCCGCCCTGGGAGCTTGATTCTGCCGCGTCCCGGGGTGTGAGCTAGAAGCCGAGATACTTGCGGGTGCTCGGCCCGACCAGACCGTCGACGCGCAAACCGAGCTCTTCCTGGAATGCGAGTACAGCGAGTTCCGTCTTGCTGCCGAAGATTCCGTCCGCCGGACCGGGCGAGTAGCCAGCGCTCGTGAGGAGTTCCTGCACCCGCAGCACGTCCGTGCCTCGACTCCCCTTCCTGAGGATCCCGGAGGTGGTGACGCTCGGGGAGGATTCATCGTCAGAGCGATTCTTGAGCGCGGCTCGGGTCACCCGACCGGCAAGGCCGTCGGCCTTGAGACCGGCGTCGGATTGAAATGCGGCCACTGCGCCGACGGTCTGTGAACCACTGATGCCGTCAACCGGTCCCGGGGTGTAGCCGAGTTCGGTGAGGACCTTCTGGAGTTGTCGAACGTCTGCGCCGCGCACGCCGGCCCGAAGGAGGCGGTATCCGTCGAACAACGGATCGGCCGGTCCCCACCCCAGGTAGTTGCCGCCCGCATTCGCGAGCGCCTGGAACGGATTCACAATCACCCCCTGAGGATCACGGAGCTCGAAGTGCAGGTGGGGCGCCGTGTACTCGGCTGCCTGCGAGTCACCCACCCATCCGATGAGCTGCCCCGCCTTCACACGGACGCCCGGGACAATGCCGTCTGCGATCCCCCAGGCCTTCCCATCGTCCGTGCCCGGAGTGTCATTGTTGAGGTGGATGTACCAGGACTCCCAGCCGTCGTCATGACGCAGTGCAACGGTGCAGCACCGATCAGGGTTCATGTGGCTCTTCGATGTCCAGTTGACGAGGCGGATCGTTCCGTCGGCCGCAGCAACAACCGGGACCATCTTGTCGGCCATCAGGTCTTGGGCGTGGTGAATCCCGCCGGAGCGTGCGGCCCAGAACCAGTCGGAGAAGTGGTGGTTGCCGTCCACCGGGAACACGAGCGGATAGTCGACCAGTTCGCCCTCGTCGTGGGTCGCCGCCAATGCCGGTAGGGCGGTGAGGGCTACGAGCAAGGTGATGGTCGCGGTGATCGACCGCACAATCGTCTTCATGGGAACTCCAACGCTAGGTCTTCGTCGCGTTATCGGACACGTCGAGAGCGTTCCTAAGGAATCTGTCGAGCCGTCTCTGCTCACCGCGCTGCACGGAGGGGCAGATCGACGTCGACGGTCACGATCGGATCGACGCGCAGCATCAGCATTCGGGGCGGTTCGAGACCCCACCATCGAACGTCGAACTCGCCGGTGCCTACGAGTCGCGGTCCGGGTGCGAGCCCGAGTTCACCTTCGACCAACATCGAGGCGCCGAGGAATTCGATCGTGCCTGTGACCGTCGCGTGCCGGGAGTCCGCTCGCACGACCGATTCGAGAGTCGCCACGATCGTCGGGTGAGTTCCCGAGTCGAACCTTCGCTTCATTTCGCGGTCGATGAGCGGGCTGCCGGATGAGAGCCCCGCAAGAGGGACCTCGAGTTGTCCGTCGAATTCACCCGTGTCGACGAACTCGGCTCCGTCGATGGTCGCCCGAAACCAACCCGACGCTGATCCGACCGATCGGACTGGGTGAACGGATGACGAGGCGCCGAAGACCACCGTTGCCAACGTTGCGTCAACGGTGTAGAGGGTTGCGGGCTCCATTCGGCGTGAACTCAGCGGCGCCAGAACGAGGCGGTGAAGAGCAGAATCACCGGGTAGATCTCGAGACGACCCAGGATCATCAAGGTGGCCAGAATCCACTTGGCGGGTGCGGCGATCCCGGCGTAGGTTCCCGCCGGTCCGACGAATCCCAGTCCCGGTCCCACGTTGCCGATCGCGGATGCAGCGGCCGATGCACCGGTCACGAGGTCGGTCTCCGGGCCCCAGGCACTCTGGGCATACAGGAGTAGAACCGTCCCGACGGTGAAAGCAACGACATACACCACGACATAGGTGTGGACGGTCGAAACCACCTCCCGGGGCAGAGCGGTCTTCCCGAAGCGGGAGACTGACACTACGCGCGGCCTGGTCAGGCGCCGTACCTCGCTCGCCGCCGACTTGAAAACGATCGCCACGCGGTACGTCTTCAGAGCACCCGTCGTCGACCCCGACATGCCACCAACGAACATCATGAGCAGGATCACGCTCAGGGCAGCAGCCGGGAACACCGCATAGTTGGTGACGACGAAGCCCGTCCCGGTGATTGTGGCGATTGCCGTGAAGACCGCTTCGCGAACGGGGATTCCGGTTCCATCGAGGTACAGCGCGATCATCAGCATGGCGATCCCGATGAGGAGGCTGGTGATGTAGTAGCGAAACTGGGGTCTTCGCACGTAGTCCACGGGCGCTCGGAGCGCCCGAATGTGGAGGGCAAATGATGCACCGGCAATGACCATGAATACGATGATGACCCACTGCGTGTACGGCGAGAACGCTTCGATTGATCCCGACTCGGTGCTGAAGCCTCCGGTTGAGGTTGTCGTCAGGGCATGGGCCACCGCCTCGAAGAGCGACATATCGCCCACAGCGAGAAAGACCGCAACGACCACGGTGAGCACGGCGTAGAAGCCCCAGAGCCGCAGAGCAGTGCCGCGGTACCGAGGGGTCAGACGGTCCGGTTCGGGACCGGGCGCTTCGGCTCGCGCAAGCTGCAGACCTCCAGCTCCGACGAGCGGCAGCACCGCGATCGAGAGCACGATGATCCCCATCCCGCCGAGCCACTGCATGGTCGCCCTCCAGAACAGCAATCCACGGGACACCGCGGACAGGTTCTCAAATGCGGTAGCACCGGTCGTGGTGTATCCGGCGGTGCTCTCGAAAATGGAGTCGGTGAAGCCGAGCGTTCCGTCCAGGAGGAACGGAAGAGATCCGAACGCAATCACGGCAACCCAGGCAATCGCCACACCGGCGAACGCGTCCTTTGGCCGCAGCCGCTCCGGGCGGCCGGCAAGCACAACGACCGCCGCCCCCGCCGCGCCGGTTGCTGCGGCCGAGATCGCGAAGTGGAGCGCGGTCTCGGTCTCTCCATAGAACAGCGACACGAGCAGCGCGGGCAGATTCGCCAGGCCGCCCGCAATCAGGACCACGCCGACGATGTAGAAGATCCGTCTCGGAGTTGGCGTCGCCGCCCAGCCGCGGGATCGGATCGCCACCGTCTACGCCCCGAACAGGCGTTCAACGGTTCCCACGGACTCCGGAGTCGCCAGCACGACCACTCGATCGCCGTCCTCGAAACGGGATCCGCCCCGGGGAACGATCGCCGTGCCGTTGCGCAGGATCGCTCCGATCACTGCCCCTTCCGGCACACCCAACTCCCCCACCGACACTCCGATGGCAGGGGCCGGATTCAGGATCTCAATCTCGAGCGCCTCGATACCGCCGGTCATGAAATCGGCCGCTGATACGATCGCTCCGCGCCGCACGAAACGGAGAACGGCATTGGCTGCCGCAACCTTGGCGGATACGCCGGCGTTCACGCCAATCGAGGGCATGAGGTCGAACAGCTCCACCCTGTTGAATCGCGACACCGTGGTCGACGCCCCGAGCCGATGAGCGATCAGACACGCCAGCATGTTGACGGCATCGCTCCGCGTGAGTCCCAGCAAGGCATCGCCTGGCGACACCTCAAGGTTCTGGAGCACGCGCGGGTCGGTGGGATCGGCGACCACGACATCGATCTTCGGATGCCTGGCCGCGATTTCGCGTGCCCGATCTGGAATGTTGTGCACAACGAGCACGCGGTGTCCCGCTTCGCGAAGGGCCGCGGCACTCAACTCCGCAACTCGGCCTCCACCGACGACGATGACGCGGTCGATCTTGGTTGGATGGGCCCCGATGAGTTGGCTGGCTCGGTTGATGTCATTGCCTTCGACGACGACCAGGATCTTGTCGAACGCCTCGATGACGGTCCGCCCGCGCCCCATGAGGGTGCGATCGTCGCGAACGATCGACGCGATCACACAATCCCAACCGCTGAGCGAGTCGCGCATCTCGGCGAGGGAACGTCCGACCAGTGGCGAGTCGGCCGTCACGATTCCCCCCAGCACAACCGCCGCGCCGTCGCCGAATTGGAAGTAGTCGCTGAGACCGGGATGGGCCACGAGGCCGACCAGTTTCTCGGCAACCGCAGCACGGGGGTCGATAATGGCCTCGATGCCGAAGCCGAGTACGACATCCTGGAGCTCGGTGTTCTCGATCCGGGCGACTGTTCGGCTGCACCCAAGGGACCGAGCGGATTGGCACGCGAGAACGTTCGCGCCGTCATTGTCGGAGACGGCGAACAGGATATCGGCGCGTTCCACGCCGGCGCGCTTCAGCACACTTGGATTCGCGCCGTTCCCCTCGATCACCTGAGCGTCGAGACGCTCACGCAGGTGCGTGGCGCGGCGGGCGTCTGCCTCGACGATTGCGACGTCCTCGCCTTCTGCAACGAGACGTTCAGCGAGGTGAGAGCCGTCGGCCCCTCCCCCAACGATCACGAACCTCATCGGTGCTCCCGTTCTGCGTGATTCGGAGGCTAGCGGCGCCGCTACGACGCGTGATGCTCATCTCCGGCGATTCTCTCAGCCCGGTTCTCGAGCGTGATCGAGGTCGTGATTCCGACGACCAGCCCGATGGCACCACCGAGTCCTATCGCGGTCAACAGGCGATCAGCGGCGTACGGCAGCAAGGTCGGGAGGATCGGATGGGTGAGAACCCCGACGCGCAGGATTCCCCACACCGAGAGGCCGACGCTCCCGATCAGCACCAGCTGAGACGCGAGGCGAGGCGATCGTTTCGCCTGGAGAGCGGCGAATCCCGAGAGGGCCATCACCACCGGCGGCCCAATCAGGTCGATGCCGAAGACTCGTCCCTCCGGTGGCTGAGCCAGCATCGCAGCTCCCCCGGCCAGCAAGGCGCCGGACCCAAGAACGAGTAGGAGTACCGACTGAGCGCGGGGGCCGATCCGGAGTGTGATGGCGGCGACAGCCACGAGGGTGACAACCGTCAGCGCAAACCATGGCAGGGCCGTGGTGGAAGGTATCCACGTCAGCGTGCCGACGATCCGGCCGGCCGATCCATCGGCGCGCAACGGCAGGATCCAATCGAAGATCTGAACGGTCTCTTGCCCGTCCGTTGTAAGCACCGAGGCTGGCGGCGTAGGACTCATCCAGTGTGTGCGATGATCATGCCAGCTGTAGGTCCCGTCGGTTGAAACGGTCGCCCATCTGGGAACGGCGGCGGCGTCCGCCTCAGCGGGGAGTTCAACGTCCGCGTAGCGATCGTCGTTGAGATAGGTCGCAGGTGACCGCTGGTTTACGACCACCGTGCCGTCCGGATCGAACCGGATGTACTCCTCACCCTCGTAGCCGAGAACTTCGACCGTCATCCCCGTTTCGGTGGTCATCCGAACGAATGCGTCTCCTCCAACGATCTCGACCACGACCACGCCGGGACCCTCGACGTACACGATCTGCGACCGGTAGTTCGTCGGCGTCGCAGCGTCGGCCCATGCCGGCACGGCCACCAGCAGAACGAGAGCGGTCGCCGCCGCCATGACCAGCAACGAACGCCATACCGGGCGCATCACCGCACCACGATGGTGACTTCGCCGGAAGGATGCAGCGTGCAGATCCCCTCGATGACGCCGGGTGAGGAGAACGTCTGGACGATCTCCTGCCCGGGTCCCACGACGTACGGGCCCACCTGATGCGACGACGTGTCGTCGTTGGTGATAACGATGCGATCTCCGACACCGACTTCGAGGCGCCGCGGGAACAGCACGATCTCCTCACCGGCATCCATCTGGGCCTGCGTACCCTCCGGAACGAGAATCTCGATCGTCTGCGCTGCAGCCGCTCTCGGAACGAGATACATGCCTACGAGCGTCACGACGCTCAACAGAGCGAGCACACCGGTGAGGACCAGGACAATCGGCGGTGTCCGTCCGACGGCTTGTGTCGTCATCGCAGTTCCATCTCCATAATCGCTTCCTCGGACTCGCCATCCGATGTCTCAGAATCGATCCGCAGCGTCCAGTCCCCGCCAAGGGGAAGGATGGCATGGTACGAAAGGAAGTGGTTCGGCCCTGCGCGGAGCACCGGGAGGTCGAGAGGTCCAACGTCGAGCACATCGTGATAGGCGACCACGTCGGTCGGACCGAGTGATGAGCTTCGGCCGGAGACGTCGAACCCGTAGATGTGTAACTCGTTGACCCCGGACCTCGCCGGATCCAGAGAGGCCTCGATGAGCAGGTCCCCTGCCTGAACCGCACTGCTGTCTCCGGCTCCGCGCGACATCACAATCGATGGAACCACGACGGCCGCCCCGGCAACGACAGCTACGGTCACGACAGCCAGGCGGCCCTCCGAACTCGAGATCCAGAACACGACGATGACCGCAAGGCCTGCGGCCATCAGGAACCATGGAAGGCGCAGCAGCCATCCGAGGCCCACGCTGACCCAAGCTGCGCTCAACACACCGGCGAGGGCCACGCTGATCGGAATCCAGCGGCTCTGAAGCGTTCGAGCAAGGACCAGCAGAAGCGGCATCACTCCCATCACCAACATCGCAGCCATCCAGGCCCGGCCCGGGGTTGATCCGGCCGCGTATCGCAGGACCGAGAGGTCAAGGACATCGGAGGGAGAACCATCGGACGGGACCCCGTACGTGGCTCCTGCGGCGAGTGCCCCGACGGCGGTCGCGGCCGCAGCGACGCCGATCGAGGGCGGCGGACGCTCCGCTTCAGGCCGCCGCATCCATACGAACGTATGCACCAGAAGGGCGACCACCGCTACGGCAGCCACCGCTGCGGCGAGCACCCGGAGCCCGCCCAGGGCGCCGCTGGCCCCGGTGATCTCTCGTTCGACGGCAATGCTCCCGGTTCCCCTGGGATCCACGATGAAGATGTACGCGCCGGCGACCGGACCGCCGTTGACGTCCGTCCCCTTCCAGTCCACGAGGTAGCTCCCGTCGCCGTCGGTCTCGACCGACGCGATCGCAAGGCCACCCTCAATCGCTGCCGCCGATTCCGACACCACCGCGTCGTCCTTGATGATGCGGACCGTGAGGTCTTTGAGCGACGTTCGGAAGCTCAAGGCGATGTCCTCTGGGGGACGAACAACGACCGCGTTGACGCCCGGCGAGGCATCGATGAGCTGGCCGGAGGGGGTCGCGGCCGCCGCAATGCCGCCGCCGGCAACGATCGCTCCCGCCACCACGGCAACCAGGAGCGGGCGGCGGATCATCCGTATCGTTCGTCCAGAACGCTCACGAGTGTGTCGGCGGTGATTTGCGGATCCCGGTCGGCGCTGAATCCGAGTTCCCAGATGATCAGCCCTCGGTCGTCCACGACATAGACCGTCGCCGAGTGGCCGACGTCGTAGGACGTGTCGCCTGGCTCATGGTCGTCGATCTCGTAGAGCACGCCGAAGACCTCAGACGATGCAACAAGGCTTGCCTCGTCCGGTGCCAACAGTCCGTGGTTCTTGTCAACAAAGACATCGAGATAGGTGGAGATGGCGGGCCCCTGGTCCCGATCCGGATCCACACTCACCATCCCGACCGATATGCGCTCGGCGTCCTCCTCGGGCATCAGGTTCACCGCGGCGGAGAGTTCGGCGAGCGTCGTCGGGCAGACATCCGGGCACGACAGATACCCGAAGTACAACAGCAACAGTTCGGACTCCGCTGCCACCGGGACAAACGGCTCCCCGGCCGGGTCGATCGAGTAGTCGACGAACTCGGTCCCGGAGACGTCCGGCGGCGGAGTCCGGTTGTAGCCCGCCCGGTCCTCCGGATCCATGGTGGAGTCGGAACACGACGCGCTCGCGAGAGCTACGAGGATTGCGAGAGCGATCGCCCGAAGAGGCAAGACCTATCCCTCGCCCGACATCTCGGCCATCTCGACCGGGGCCGTGATCTCCTTGGTGCAGTCGCCGGTGAACGTGAGCGTGAAGGTCTTCTCGTCGCCGACCGCAAGCGTCTCCTCGAGGTCGATGGCCATCACGTGGAGGCCGCCCGGCTCGAGGCTCGTCGTTGAACCGGCCGCCACTGGGATTTCCTGGCCCGGGACCATCTCCATGACCATCTGCCCGTCGCTCATCTTCGATTCGTGCAGCTCGTACTTCGCGGCGAAATCGGAATCGGCTCCCGTCAGTGAGATGGATTCGTCTCCGCTGTTGACGAGGTCCATGTAGATCGCCGTGTTCGGCCCCGGGGGCAGGCGCACCCAGGCATTTTCGATCTTGAGCGCATCGCATGCTGAGTCACTGGAAGATGAGCACGCTGCTCCAACGAGGCTCAATGCGATGACGAGGACGGCGACAAGGCCAAGGCGATTCTTCATAGGCTCCTCCCGGAGAAGGCAGTAGGCGACGTTTGACCGATCTGGGATACTAGCGACGCCTCCCGGGCGCACTTGCCGACGGCAGGTAGCCTGCCGGTATGACACACGACGATGCGTCGCGAGAGGTTGGAGTGGGTCCACACCAGCGACCCTGGCCCGATGACCCGCGCCTCGACCCGGAACTCCTCGCGGAGGGTGACCGCCGCAACGTGATCGACGCCTACCGCTACTGGTCTCGCGAAGCGATCGTCGCTGACCTCGACGCTCGCCGTCATCCCTATCACGTGGCGGTGGAGAACTGGCAGCACGACTTCAACATCGGGAGCGTCGTACGCAATGCGAACGCATTCCTGGCCACCGAGGTGCACATCATCGGGAAGAAGCGCTGGAACCGGCGAGGCGCCATGGTCACCGATCGGTACCAGCACGTGCGCCATCACCCCACAACCGAGGACTTCGTCCTATGGGCTGCCGACGAAGGCCTTCCGATCATCGGGATCGACATCCTTCCCGACGCGACGCCGATTGAGACCATGCTCCTCCCGGAGCGCTGTGTACTGGTCTTCGGCCAGGAGGGACCAGGATTGTCGGAGGCGGTCCGTGCCGCGTGCGGCGTGGTGTGCTCAATCGCGCAGTTCGGGTCGACGAGGTCAATCAATGCGGGCGTCGCCTCAGGAATCGCCATGCACTCGTGGATCCGGCAGCACGTTCAGTTCGAGGAGCCCAACACCATCACCGACTCGTAGCCGCGTATGAGGAACGGCGGCTTGCGCGTCGGTTGTTCGGCCAGAGTGAGCCCCGGAACGGTCTGCACCAGCTGCTTGAGCGCCACCGCGAGTTCGAGTCGTGCAAGGGGTGCACCGATGCACGTGTGGATGCCCCCCCGAATGTGATGTCCGACGCCTCGCCCCGTGCGACATCGAACACGTCGGCATTCTCGAGGTGTCTGGGGGTCACGGTTCGCAGACCCGAACAGCACAGCGATCGTGTCTCCCCTCGCGAAATCCGTACCTCCGTATGACACTCCGTCCGCCAGGGCCCAGCATTCGAACGGTTGCAGTGGCGGGTCGAATTGGATCATCTCCTCCAGTGCAGTCCGCGGCGGTACCCCGCCGCTGCGAACGCCCTTCCGTTGCCTCGTGGCCGGCGTTCGGCGCCAGCACGATGGCTGGGACGATCTCGTCGCCACTCAGACGGCCGTCGGTCGTCTCGACGGTACAGAGGCCCGAGTTCAGGTCAACGGAAGTCTCCTCCCGCACCGCGTTGAGCACCCGGTACAGATCTTGGAGGAATGCCGGGTCGGAGATGTCGATCATCATGCGGCTCCGCTCGACGCGAAAAGGCCGCCGCGTGATGCGGCGGCCTATCGGTCTCGTGATGATGGCCTACGGCTCGATGATGGGGCCGTCGTATGCGCCCTTGAGGAGCTTCTCGAGCGTCGAGCGGGCCGACGCGCGCTTCGCATATCCCTGGCTCGCAGCAACGATCTGACCGTTCGATGCCTTCACACGGAACGCCCACTTGCCGTTCTTCTGTTGGTAGAGCTCGCCCTTACCAGCCATACGATTCCCCTCCTTGTTTGCGGAACCACCCGCACCCTAGCCCGCGAAATCCTCCGGTAGCGATTATCGGACCTTCCAACGCCCTCAGGCGTCGTCCTCAGGCTTCAGGTTGAGCGAGGCGGAGTTGATGCAGTAGCGCAGGCCGGTCGGGTTGGGTCCGTCATCGAAGACGTGCCCCAGGTGGGCCCCGCAGTTCGAGCACGTCACCTCAGTTCGCACGCTGAACAGGCTGTGGTCGACTGCCGTGGCGACGGCCTGATCATCGGACGGTTCCCAGAAGCTTGGCCAGCCACTCCCTGAGTCATACTTCGTGTCACTCGCGAACAGTTCCGCGTCGCAGACGACGCAGCGGTAGACGCCCGAATCCTTGGAATCCCA
>Ga0316193_10003348_pt1 | contig 11538 bp, 12 predicted proteins | sample MerIslsedime2_MG_FD_207735 | JGI IMG/M metagenome (GOLD analysis project Ga0316193, IMG submission 207735) | Coastal sediment microbial communities from Maine, United States - Merrow Island sediment 2 | ecosystem: Environmental > Aquatic > Marine > Coastal > Sediment | place: USA: Maine... | reverse complement strand
GGCAAAATATATGGCATCCATTCCGATCTTTTTGGCAAATTCGGCTTCGTCTATCTCTTCGGTGCCCATGATTTTCTGTTTGACGATGGTATCGACAAAATCCATAAACGGCACCCGATCCGGCTCCTTTAAATGAAGCGCTGTCATTACTCGTTCACATGAATTCATTTATTTCCTCCTTACTTGAGTTATCTATCACCTTATCTTTAAATTCATTCATTCGGATAACCAAGTGAGGTAATCCTTCGCACTGATCAATCATAAAACACCCCTTTTTGTTCTGAATCCTTTTTATCGAGATAGGAGAGAAAATGTGTACTTGGTATAAATTTTCGGCAACCTCATCACCCACATTGACTGCTATCCAAAATTCGAAGTCGTAAATATCGTCCAGTTGAAAATCCAGCTTGTTATATGCTCTTTTTCTTAGGCTTGTCATTCATTTTGCGATCGAACTTTTCCTTTTATTCCCTTTTGCACATAACTTGAAGTAGACACCAAAATTGTCCCTATACACGCTGGGAAATTACCCCATTGTTGGCGTCTAAATTCAGTATGTTAATTTCGCCGTAATTATATAAAAAAACAATAGGCCTCGGTTTTCTACCCCCATGCGCTATGCTCTCTGCCCTATGCTATTTGGCACCAAAACCCGCAACGCGGAACCCGCAACTCGTTTACAGCCCCAGATACGTCTTCCGAATATGAGGATTTTCAAGCAGCTCGCGGCCTTCTCCGCTGAGCGTAATCCGGCCGTTTTCCAGCACGTAGCCACGATCTGAAATTTTAAGGGAGTTAAAGACATTTTGTTCGATCAACAGGATCGAGGTGCCCCGCTGGTTGATTTTTGCGATAATTTCGAAGATGGTGCTGACCAAAACGGGCGATAGGCCCAACGACGGTTCATCCAGCATCATGAGAGCGGGCACCGACATGAGACCACGACCCATGGCCAGCATCTGCTGCTCACCGCCGCTCAGCGTCCCGGCTTTCTGGTCGAGACGTTCCTTTAACCGTGGGAAATAGCCAAAAACTTGCCCCATGGTTTCGTGCTGCATTTGTTTGGTTCGCGGGAACTGGGCGCCCATTTCCAGGTTTTCCAGCACCGTCATGGTGGGAAAAATCTGTCTGCCTTCCGGCACATGGCTGATACCCTGCTCGACGATACGGGATGATGGGGCATGGGAAATATCATTGCCGTTTAAGGAAATCGCACCTTTGCGGGGCCGCAGCATTCCGGAAATAGTCTTTAACAGGGTGGATTTACCGGCCCCATTGGAACCAATCACCGACACGACTTCACCTTGCCGGACCTCGATACCGACTTCTCTCAAGGCTTGCAGATCGCCATAATAAACATCTATTTCATTGACCTTGAGCACTCAAAAACTCCTTACCCAGATAGGCTTCGATGACTTCTTTATTTTCGACAACTTCTTCAGGGGTCCCTTCAGCGATCTTAACACCATAACTGATAACGATCACCCGTTGAGACAGGGCCATGACCCCCCGCATCACGTGCTCGATCAATAAAATACTGATCCCCTGACGGTTGATTTTTTTCAGCAGTGCAATCAACTCATCCACTTCGGTGGGGTTCAGCCCGGCCATAACCTCATCCAGCAGCAGCACCTTGGGCTGAGTGGCCAGGGCCCTGGCCAACTCCAGCCGTTTTCTTAAAGGAAGCGGCAACCCCTGGGCCTCTATGGCTGCCATGCGGGAAAGGCCGGTAAAATCGATGATTTCCAGAGACTTGTTTTTAGCTTCCGCTGTTGATTTTTCCCTGGAAAGGGCCCCCACCATGACATTGTCCAAAACGGAGATCGTCGGAAACGGTTTGACAATCTGAAACGTCCGGGCCATGCCCAACTGGCAGATCTGGAAGGGCTGCAGGCCACCAAGCAACTTTCCCTCAAAAATGACGTCGCCTTCATCCGGAGTTAGAAAACCGCTCAAGCAATTAAAAACGGTTGTCTTTCCGGCTCCGTTGGGACCGATCAGCGCGAGAATCTCTCCCTTCTCCAGATCAAAGGAAAGATTCCCCACGGCCATCAGACCGCCGAAGTTCTTGGTCAGGTTATCTGCCGATAATATGCTCATGTGATTTTGGATTTTAAAATAGGACTTAGTAATTTTTTTACATAAACAATGATCCCTTTGGGCATGAAAAGCACCACCAGAATGGCCAGAACACCGTAGAGTATCAGGTGCAGCCCCTCAAGACCGCCTTTGGCAAAATAAGCGCGGGATATTTCCGAAAGCGGCGTCAGTATAAATGATCCGATCACCGGCCCAAAAAGCGTTCCAAGCCCCCCGACAATCGGCCGCAGGATAAGATCAATACTCGTTGACATGCCGAACAGGGTGTTGGGGTGCAGATAAAAAATATAGTTGGCGTAAAAGGCGCCGGCCAGTGAGGTCATAAACGCACTGATGGCAATGGCAATCATATTGTATTTAAAGGTATTGACACCCAGGGCCTGGGCGGCTTCTTCATCTTCCCGGATGGCAACCATGAAGCGGCCCACCTTGGAAGTCTCGATCAGACGCACCACGATGAGTGAAGCCACCATAAAGCCAAGGGATATGTAATAGTAGGGTTGATTGCCCCTGAACTGGAAATTCCAGAAAGACGGATTGAAATCCAGAAATATTCCTGTAAAAGAACCCAGTGCCTCGATGTGCGATACGATCAGGCGTGTGATTTCGGCAAATGCGATGGTCATAATGACAAAATAAACGCCGCGAAGACCGAACCGGAATCCGAGAAATCCGAGAAAAAGGGCGATCACAGCAGCAATGAGTCCTCCGAAAAACATGCCGATCCAGGGCGTCAGACCGAAGGTCAGGGCCAGATAGGTGGTGGTGTAAGCCCCGATGCCGATGTAAAGAGCGTGACCCAGGGATATATGGCCCGTGTATCCGGTCAGCACGTTCCATGTCTGTCCGACATAGGCCCAATAGAAGATCATGACAAAGATGCCCAGGATATAGTTATCCAAAAAAAGGGGAAGTAGCAGCAGTGCTGTAAATATTATTGCGAGAAACAGGTAAAAACGGGTCATTTCTTCCCCCCGAAAAGCCCCTGGGGGCGAAACAACATGATGATAATCAGGATACTGAAGCTGACCACCTGTTTGAGTGTTGCCGGCAGAAATAAAGTGGATGTTGATTCAGCTATGCCCAGAATGAGGCCGCCGACCAGAGCGCCCATTAAATTGCCCATCCCTCCCATGATAACAACGATAAAGGCGGTTAACGTGAAATCATGACCGATGTGCGGCGAAACCGGCATCAGCGGTAAGAGAAGCACGCCGGCGGCGGCGGTTGTAGCGGCCCCCAGGGCGAAGGAAGTGTTATTGATCCGGTCGACATTAATTCCCACCAGGATGGCGCCCGTCCGATTGTCGGCAGCCGCCCGGATACATTTTCCAATATTGGATTTTTTAAGAAACATAAATATGAGAATCGTGATAATAATTGCCAGAACAAAAGCAATCAGACGGGAGACATCTATCATCACGGAACCGATCCAGAACGTTTTGAGACTCAGGGCAGTCTGTGGACTGCGGTGATCCGGCCCCCAAAACAAGAGGGCGCAGTTTTCCAGAACCAGCCCCAGGGAAACCAGCGGCAGCACCTGTATGGCCTCGGGATAATCGAGAATGCGATTAACAAGTGCGGATTGAACCACATACCCAAGTACAAAAATAACCGCTGCCACAATAACGAGGGAAAGGTAGGGGTCAATTCCAAGCAGCACGAATATCCAGTAAGATACGTACATGGCCATGACCATCATCTGGCCGTGGGCAAAATTGATGACGCCCATAACACCAAAAATCAGGGAGAGACCCAGGGCGATTAAGCCATAGATCCCTCCCAATAAAACTCCCTGGATCGTTAACTGTAACGCAAGGTTTGAATCCATTGCGTTTAGCGCTCCCAAAGTTGAGGTGCCGGAAAGACGATTTTGTCGGATTGGGCAAACTCTTGGGGCGCCACGATCTTGACGCGTTTTAGGAGGTCGTCATCGGGCTGTACCTGGATAAGTGCCGTTAAAGCTCCCGTATTGTCGCCTTTTTCGTCAAACTGGATGGGACCGCCGACCACCGGGTGATCTTTGAAATTGGTCTGGCGCGCAGCCGCCAGAATCTTTTCAGGGTCCGTCGAGCCGGCTCGCTCGATGACATCGGCGATGACCTGCACGCCGGCATAAGCGTAAGCGCTGTTGGTATCCAGATATCTGTTATGGGCTTTTTGGAAGGCCGCATTCGCCTGCTGGTAAACCGGGCTCTTGGGGTTAATCCAGGGTACGTTGACCATGACGTAATAGATAAGCTTGTCCAAATCTTTGATGACATCCGGTTCATACCAACCGGGGGAGCCGGGGCCATAAATACCCATTAATTCTACCCGCTGTTTATACAACTCCCTGGCCAGGATAATGCCGTCACCGGGCCGGGAGACCGGGAAAAGAATGTCGGGTTTGGCGGCTTTGATCCGGGCCATTTCGGCTGATAGATCATGTATCCCCAGTGGATATTGGACACGATCGACAATTTCGATGGGCAGTCCGGATTTTTCCATAAATTTGATAAAACCTCCGGACATGCCCTTTCCGAAGGCATCGGCCGTGTTGGTCACCACCGCCCGTTTGGGCATGACACCCTTCAGGTCGGTGACCATTTTAAGATATTTGATGCCACCGTTGAGCAGTCCTGTGACGGTAATAAAAACCCGGAAGGTGTATTTTTTGCCCTTATCGGTGATTTTATCCAAAGCGGCGACATCCATGATAAAAGGGACCTGCCGCTGTTCGCAAAGGGTGGAGATCGCCAGGGCAACACCACTTTGAAAGGGGCCGGTCATCACCGCAGCACCGCCTTTAATCAGCCGGTCAGCTTCCGAGCGCCCGATTTCAGGTTTACTCTCACTGTCCCCCAACAGCAATTCGAGCTTGGCGCCGTCCATGGATTTAATGCCGCCCATGGAGTTGATGTAATCAACAGCCAGCTGATTGCCCCGGCGTTGACCCACGCCGATGACCGCCAGTGGTCCGGTTGCCGGCTGTACCGATCCGATTTTGATCGTTGGAGGGGCAGCGCGCAGCAGTTTGGGAACGCCAAAAGTTGAAGCCGCCACACCCAGGCCGGCGACTCCCGAAAACTTCAAAAAGGTTCTCCGATCTATGCCATTCATTGATAATCGTTTCTCGCTCATTGTTTTTTCCCCCCTTGGTGGATTAAGAAAAATGATTGAATCCCCATGCATATTTGTGAAACCGCTAATTTGTGGGACATGCTAAGCTTCGGATGGGGTATTGAATACCAACTGAAGACGATTCATTTTGTATCAGAAGGTTATTTCCTATATTATGATGTCTTCCGAAGTCAAGAACTAATCCGGTTCAAAGATTTATATCCAGAGTTGTCGCTTTTTCGGCCTTAACCTGAAAATCCTTTTCCAACCGAGCATAATGGTGTACAACAAAGGTCGAGTTTTCTTGTAATACGGAGGTTAAATTGAAATTCAATCCGCTTACGCAAACCCATTTAGAAAACCTGGAAGCAATGGTGGCACCCGATCGGTTTTCCACTGGAGAGTCGGTTCTTGATCTACATGCCAAGGATGAATCCAGGCATCCGCCCTGCCGGCCGGAAGCAGTCATCTGGCCGCAAAGCCCGTCCGAAGTATCTGCAGTATTAAAATATGCAAACATCAACGGGATCCCGGTGACCGGCTGGGGCTCCGGTTCGAGCCTGGAAGGCAATCCCATTCCGATAAAAAAAGGCATTGTGCTGGATTTTTCTGAAATGAACCGGATTTTAGAGATTCGAGAGGAGGATTTCCAGGCCGATGTAGAACCGGGGGTGGTTTACCAGGATTTAAACGAAAAACTGAGGCACACCGGCTTGTTCTTCCCGCCGGACCCTGGAGCCCGGTCTACCCTGGGCGGGATGATCGCCAACAACGCCAGCGGGATCCGCACCATTTATTATGGCTCCACCAAGGACTACGTATTAAAATTATCGGTTGTGCTGGCCGACGGAGAGATGATTGAATTGGGCACCCGGGCCAGCAAAACGTCTTCGGGGTATGATTTGATTCGGCTGTTTGTCGGCTCCGAGGGAACCTTAGGGATCGTTGTGGGCGCCACGGTGCGCCTGGCCGGCCTGCCGGCGGAGTTTTCAGCGGCCATCGCGAACTTCCCATCAGTGGAAACCGCCGGTAAGGCGGTCTTTGAAATTATGCGCGGGGGGCTCAACCCGGCCGCATTAGAGCTGCTGGGTTCGGAATGCATTGAACTGATGAATAAAGAAGAGAGTCTGGGATTGAATGTTTCGCCGACGCTATTTATGGAATTTCACGGGACCACCACCAGTCAATTAGCGGAGGTATTGGAAATAGCTGAAGAAATCTGCAGGGCCGAGGGATGCAGCCAATTCCAGCCGGGTTTGGGCCGGACGGAAAGGGACCGTATCTTCAAAGCACGCCATGCACTGGGCGATATGATTTTCCGCAATCATCCGGATTGCCATATTTTGGTTATGGACGTCGCCGTACCCATAACCGCTTATTCGGTGCTGATCACCGAAATCCGCAAAGAGCTGGCCGGAACAGATCTGGTCAGCTATTACCTCAGCCACGCCGGTAACGGTAATGTGCATTTGAACATTGCCGGTAAAAAAGGTGATCAAAAACAATGGGATCTCATCAATAAAATTTCCCAGTGTCTGGTGTCCAAATGTATTGAACTGGGCGGCACTGCCACCGGAGAGCATGGTATCGGGCTGGGAAAAAGAAAATACATGGCTGCTGAACATGGAACCAGTCTGCAATGGATGAAGCGCGTCAAATCGTTGTTTGATCCCAATGGTATCCTGAATCCAGGGAAAATATTTCCATAAAAATAAAAAGGTCGTTAAAGTACAGCTGACTTTAACGACCTTTTAATTGGTCCGTGCGAGAGGTCTAACCAGAGGTGGAGAGAAGCTTGAGTCAAAAGTGCACGCAGGATTCTGATTATTGCCGGATATCAGGGACTACTCTATATGGTCTACCAGTCCCCAGTCCATCGCCTTGTCGGCACTAAACCAGGTGGTCTTTTTTTCCAGCTCTTCCCACTTTGATTTGTTTAGTTTGGAATTGTCAACGAGTTTTCCGATATAACGATCACGCAGCAGGTACATCAAATCGTTTTGGGATCGAATATCGGAGGCGGTTTCACGTCCCGGCCATTTCCACAGGGCGGCTTCATGCACCATGAAAATGGTTCCCGGTGCTGCCAGACGAACATCGCAAACCGCAAAAACTGGCACAGCCGCGCTGGCAATGATGCCGGAGGCATGGGCTGTGACTTTAAAGCCTTTTCTTCTGGCCCGTTCGATCTGATCCGCCAGGGCCAATCCTGAAAACGCATCGCCGCCGGGGGAATTGATGAACAAATTCACGTCGCGGATCTCTGTGTTATTCTCCAGGACAACAAGATCGTTCCACAAACGGGTAACATCCGCCACTGACAGCCCTGAGAAGATTTTGACAAAGGCCTTGTCGTTTGCGATGAACGACAGCTGGGATAGTCGGCCCTCCGGGTTGGCCACTTCCATGGATTTGTTCACCCGTTCTTTTTGTCCCTCTTCAACGGATACTTTTGTCGGGTCCGTGGCCTCGACTTTTACAACGATTTCCTGCGGTGCTTGCGCCGGTGATGGTGTGGTTGGTACGGCTGCACAACTGACGAAAAAAATACCCATTACCAAGAAAAGAAAAAAATTTTTAACCATGACTCAATCTCCTTGCTTTTTTTGATTTAAGTGCACTATGGAGTTAAGCAAAAATCATACCAATTTGTATGGCCTGTGGTCCAAAATATATTCATATTAATAACAAGTGGTTAGAGCGTTATATGGATTCAGGATGGCGGCGTAAAAGCTTGTCCATCATTCAGCAGTCACGGAATTGACATAGTGAGTCAATAATGCCATTAGTGTAACCAAATCCAAGGAGGTGGTACCGTGGATCATGATTTTTCCCTGTCACAACAATACCTGGAAGCCTATCCCGATGTGGGCTTCGGTCTTACCCTTATCAGCAGTTGCCGTCACGTTGTAAATCCGGCGGGTTTTGACGTGTATAAAAGAAAGCTGTTGAGGAAGATGAGAAGGCGGGATACGCTGGCCCAAATTTCAAATCGGATAGAGATTTATGCTGATTTTTTCAAGCGGTTCGGATTCGACTGTCCACTGACCAAACATCTCAAACGAACCATTAACAGCGGTTTCCCCCGCTATTCCCTTTTCGTCGATGCCCATTTTATGGCCGAAATGTGTGCCGGGATCCTGGTGGCGGTAACTGATTATCAGGGGTTTGAGGGGAATCTGCAATTGGATGTGGCCGATGAGGGAGAAACCTGTGCCGGAATGGGCGGCCGCGATTTTACCACGAAAAAAGGTGAAATCGTGCTGCGGGATGAAAAGGAAATCGTTTGCGTCCTTTGTCAAGGGGCGGATGAAAAGACCCGGGTGAGAGAAGATACCGCAAATGTATTGTTTTATGCATATGCCGTCCCCGGGATTGAAAGGGCGCATCTGCAAGAAGGGTTGGCCATCGCCGCCGACACACTGGTGGAGTTTGGCGGGGGGGAAATTAAATTTATTGATGTTTATTGAGAAATGTAAAGTTACGGGTCCAGAGGGCCCGGCTTTGTTGAGCCCTCTGAAAGAAGGCCAAGCACCGAGCATTCATGAGACAGGTCAGCCCGTTGAGCCGGTTTGGCTGGTTATTGGCGGGCAGAAAAGGCTAATTTGCCTTAATTAAGCTTATTAGTTACTTCATGCTTGGTTTTGCTCCCGACTGGATGATGACCGTCTTACGCTTGAGCGACACTGGCGGAAACAGGCGAACGGGCTAAACCGGCTCAACCTCTTTCGATTCGCACTTTATAGCATAGCCGATTGTCTCTGACCTGGCTCTCCGAGCCGCAGGATCTACGAACCGGAAGCCCAGAGGACCAGTCTTTGTGACTTGGTGTCTTAGTGCCTCCACTTTTACAACCACACGAATTAACGGTCCAGTGCGACGTTTAAAGCAGCTTTATCCTTAACTACCTTGAAGCTGCTGAGGATTTGCTCAAAGGTTGTAATATCCTTTTCAAAATAGTGCCGTATTGCAGCGTTATAACGCAGATTATAAAACGAGTCTCCGCTGATAAACCCGTAATAGAGTGTTTTGAAGGTCGAACCCTTTTTATCCTTGTAGGTGAACAAAATTTTAAAAGCTTCACGTCCGTCTATGATCGCAGGCGCGTTTTCGATGACATTAAAATTATGAATACGGCGGTCTGAGGCAATTTCGTCAATAATAACGCCGGCGGCCTCCTGGGGCAGCATCCCTTTATTTAATTTCTTTTTCGTATTCCTGTATGGGCGATCGATCGGGCGCTGCTGAATGAGTACGTATTGCAGGAAAACCCCGTCTTTTGTAAGAAGATATTTATCAATATGTTTGGGCTTCCACCATCCTTCCGGTATTTCAACTGAGAAGGCGTTATCGGGTAAATTCTTCAAGCTGCGCTCCTGGGCCACGGATGCACAGCCGGTAATTAAAAATAGAGAAATCAGTAAGGCTATTATTTTTTTCATTATCCTTCTCCGTTGGTTACACACAATTTTAAATATCCCTGAATGTAAGCCTTGTCGGCAGTATCCGGTGAAAGCAGCAGGCATGATTCGAAGTATTTTTTAGCCAGGCGCTTTTCTCCGTCCTTATAATGTATCAATCCCATGGCCTTGTGCGGTTCCGGAAAAGACGGATTCAGTGAAATTGCCTTTTCATAATTTTTTTGGGCCGCTCCTGCATCATTTTGCTGGCCCCGCTGTCTGAATATCTCGCCCAGCAGGTAATAAGCCTGGGCATCCTCCGGTTTTGTGGTCAGGTACTTTTTCACCATTCTTTGGGCGATGTGAAATCGTCCCTGCCGGAGATCCAGGCGCGCATTGTCCAGAACCAGCCGGGATATCTTGGATTGAAATACGTCCGTGTTTTTAATGCCTGTGATTTTTCCCCGATATTTCTCGGCCAACAAATTGTTCACATTTTCAATGCGTTGTTGGACGTTGGGATGGGTGCCGAAAAAATAAGGTTCCTCGATTCCCTCGATTTTGATTTCCTGTTTCAGGAGTTCAAAAAGATTTAAGACTTCCTTGGGATCATAGTTTGCTTTGACCACCAGGTCAAGCCCGACTCGATCAGCTTCGGTTTCAAGTTCGTGGGTGTAGCCGCTGATGGAGGCTATCGATCCGGTTATGCCAAGAAGCTGAGCAAGTTCCCGGACCGTTGCGTTTTTTGCCTGTGTCCGGTCATTGATGCTTCGCAGCGCCCTAAAGGAATGACGATGGGTACAGTGAGCCATTTCATGGGCCAGAAGGGCGGCCAACTGGGCCTCGTTATCCATGCGGGCAAGAATTCCAGTGTGGATATAAATGGCGCCGTTAGGAAAGGCAAACGCATTTAAATTGGGATCTTTGACCACTTTAATTTGAAAAGAGATGTCCGGTGAAATGGAATTTTTATGAAGCTTTTCAGCAATTAGATTGAGATAGTCTTCGATTTCTGCATCCTGATACAGCGCCCCACTACCATTTATGGTGTCCTGTTCTTCCTGTGCCCGGCGCCAAAGCATCTGCTCCTCCTCACTTGCCGTAAGCGTCTGGTTAACAGGGATAGGCCGGGGCGGCGCACAACCGGCCACCAGACAACAAACAGCGATGATCGAAGCTAAATATTTCACCCTTCCATCCTTGAAAAACTGGATAACAGATGCCGGATCAGTGCCGCCGTGTCGGCAGGATCTCTAAGGTCCTTGCCTTCCGTGGTGCCTTTTACCGTATAATAGAGAATGGTACCGGAAAAATCTGCAATGGCAAGTTCTATCAATGCTTTGCGTCCGCCATTAAAAACCTGATCATAGCCGGTGACAAAGATCATGGCGTCGGCGCCGAGTTTCTGCAAAATTGATTCAAGGGATCCCAGAGAAAAATTAAATCTATCCTTCTCAGCCATTTTTTGATGGGGACCGAAGGTGTGCTGATCCATGGTTTTATGAACCAGCCGGTAGAGGGTTTGTACCTCTGCCATTTCCTTTGCAGTTTGCGTATCCATCTCCACGAGTTTTACGGTGCACTGTTTGTCCTTAAAATCCTGTAAAATGGCATTTTGCAGGTTTTTGCGACCAACCCTACTCCAGTCATCCCGCAACATGACCACCCCGCCCGACGATAACTCATACATGTTGACGTCGGGGGTAATGAGCACGGATTTTTGAATAGAACCTGCCCTGGCGTTAAATTCCGGATGCATTCTGTAAGCATCCAACGCGCAGCTCGTCACCAGTAATAGAAGGCACAAATTTGCCAGAGGAGCGCACCATTTGTTTTTAGCTATAGTCATTTTATAACCTAAACTGAGCGGTTCCAGGTTCAGAGGTTACAACCGCTGGAAACTGCTCAAAATGTTAATCAAAATCATGATAGGCCA
>Ga0316193_10003347_pt1 | contig 11539 bp, 11 predicted proteins | sample MerIslsedime2_MG_FD_207735 | JGI IMG/M metagenome (GOLD analysis project Ga0316193, IMG submission 207735) | Coastal sediment microbial communities from Maine, United States - Merrow Island sediment 2 | ecosystem: Environmental > Aquatic > Marine > Coastal > Sediment | place: USA: Maine... | reverse complement strand
CAGTCGCTAACGCCCTCGCCGAGCTTGACGATGCGGCCGGCCATATCCCAGCCGGGTACTACGGGGAAGGTCCTGGAAATATATTCCTGCAACTCTCCGCTGCGCAGTCGCCGGTCGATGGGGTTGACCCCGGCGGCGCCGACCTGCACCAGAACCTGCCCGGGGCCCGGCTCTGGAACGGGCAGTTCGCCAACGTGCAGCACTTCCGGCGCGCCGTGCTCGTGATAATAAACAGCTTTCATTGTGAGAGTCCTCTGTATTACGACTGACGGGCCGCTATTGCATGCCTGCCAGACCATCAATGCCGGGGTACAACGAACGCGTTGCACTCCCATCATACTGTCTCAGGGTCATGTCGGTACATGAAAGCGGCAATTTGATGATAATCTTGGCATGACCGACAACCTATGACCCAGGGCGCGACATCTGTGGACCCAACATGCTGTATATCGATCGTCTGTTCCAGCTGACATTTTATGTTGCGTACCGATTACACCTGATCTGGAACTTCGTGTTTCGGCCCGAGTGCCATGGCGTCTGGGTAGCAGTGTGGTCGCATGGCCAGCTGCTGTTGATAAAGAACTCTTACCGCTCCAGCATTACGCTGCCCGGCGGCAGCATAGATGGAGCGGAACAGCCCGTGGAAGCCGCTTTGCGCGAGTTACGTGAGGAAGTGGGCATCAAAGCACAGCCCCGGGATCTGGTTTTTTGGGGGCAATACCTGAGCCTGGTCGAGTATAAATACGATCACATAAACCTGTTCGAACTCGAACTTCCGGCTCCCCCTGCCTTCCAACTGGACAATAGAGAGGTAAGCTGGGGCGCCGTCAAGCAACCTGAGCAGGCGCTGGAAATGAAACTGTTCCCGACACTGCGCATTTACCTGCAGGACAAGCAAGCGGGACGTCGACCAGGCAGCAGATAGGCCAGCTTTTCGATGGTCTATGTCATTGCAATTTCGCACGCACCAGCCTATTGGCTGGCTTTTCAAAGAATCGATACAACATCCACGCCATCAACGTGATCACAGCCAGTGATGCGAGGAATTGAAGGGATTGCGGCACAGCCAGATGCTTGATGATTTTTAATATCGGATAGTGAATCAGGTAAAAACCATAAGATATTTCTCCCAGGAAGACTATCGGCCTGGCGTTGAGAAAGCCCAAGCTAGCGGGATTAAACATGGCGCAGAAAAACACGCCGTAAACGACAAGCCAATTGACCGGGTCGGCCCATGTTCTGATGAAAAAGTGATCATCCAGAACCCAGCCGTGCTCGGCTCTTATCGCTGGAAGATTCAAAAAAAGTGCGATGACGCTGGGAATTGCGAGGTATTTAACCAGCTTAACAAGCAGCGGGCTCTGGGTAAGTCGAGAATAGTTTATTGCTGTGATTATGCCGAGAAAAAAGGGCACGGAATAACTGGAAAACAGCGCCGGAACATGGCCAATCTTTGGATAAAGAAAAATACTCGGAATAGTCGTCAGCAACGCAAAAACTATTAGCAAAACAGGGCCAGCGCCGTGTTGGTAGAGAAGCCAGAATACGATAAAAACAAAGTAAAACTGTACTTCAACAGGAATGGTCCAGAATTCAAAAGGGGCGTCTATAAACAGCAGTGCCCGCACTACAATTTTCAGCTCAGTAATATGGTAATGAAATTCCTCGTATACCCAGGTAGAAATTAGAACAGAAAAAATTATAAGCAGAAAATACAGTGGAAATATACGCCCCACCCTGGCCACCAGGTAATGTTTGATATTGTTTACTGAGGCTTCTTTGTCGAGGTACAGGTGAGCCATTAAAAACCCACTCAATATAAAAAATAGCATTACACCAATCTGACCCAAACCATTGCCTAATACATCGGGGAGCATCCCCTGGTTGGAACAGTGTGAAATGAAAACGATAAAGGCAGCCATGCCCCTTAAGCCGGTTAACGAATTTATATAACCCACGTAATTTAGTTCCTGATCAGAGAATAGTCGCCATTGTCTAGAAGCGACTCAGTTCATCCTTTCGCCGGGCAAGCTCGCCCGATTCAAGCATATATTTGTAAATACCGCACAAGGCCAATCCAATCGCCGCTACGGTGATACCCTTTGCGCTCGATAATCCAGGATTCAGGACCAGGTTAAGTGTTTGAGCACACATCCAGATAAAAATACCCCACAGGAGCGGCTCATGGCATCCGACAATTTCGCGATACTGCCAGTTGGTTTTCCATGTCCGATAAAGAATAAGAAAGTGCATATACATGTACAGTGCTATACCGATAAAGCCGTACTTGTAAGTCATACCCACGATGCCAATGTCATCGGGAAAAAACTTGGCACCCATTAACTGCTGGTAAGTGATTGTGAATCCACTGGCCTGGCCGGCGCCCATCACAGGCTTTTGCGCTATAGACTCGAAAGCCGCTGCAAATGCCCTGGCGCGTACATCGTCTCCAGCCGCTGAAGGACCCGCACCCGTTACAACAAGCTCCAGAATAATGTAGGCGGCTATGATGATCAGCGGCAGTACGGCCATGAATAAAGGTAATCTATTGTAGTGTGCGGTAAGAAAAGGGTAGACGAGAGCCGCCAGAGCCATCGAAGCAAGAGTAGAGCGAAACTGTACAATCGACCAGATGTAAGCCCCGATACTAAAGGTGACAATCGCCGCCAGGGTATGCCAGGGCGAAATACGCGAAAATATCATCATCAGCGACATCAGAATGGAAACCATGATGGCGTATAGCGGTGGCTTCAGTCGAAAACCACGCCAATCGTCCATTGTCACTATGGAGGTGAGGTACGTATCGTTGGAAAAGAACGCTGCCTCCAGATCCATTGTAGAGTAAAAAAACAGGTAGTTGAGCATCAAAAAAAAGAACGTGAACCAAACCAGTCGGCGGATAGTGATAACGTCCAGCCCACTCTTCCAGATCAGGTAGATCGCCGGGCAAAGAAATATGAAAAGAAACTCACGCGCAGCAAAAAAACTGAAAAGTACATTAGTGTCATAGCGCAGGTAGAAAACCAAAGCCCAAATGATCATAATCCCCAGCGACAGAATAGCCGGAAAATATACCCACCGCTTCCATATGGATTGCTTCAGCTCGAATAGCGAAAACCAGGCCCCCAGAACAAACAATAACAACGTGGCGGCGATTCCCAGCTCCTGGACTCTATTCTTGAAATAGTAAACACCCCCGTGCAGGCCGGCGTAAATTGCGATAAATAACAACAGGCAAACAACTGGTTTTAAGCGCATGGCTATAGAGGATTTTCATCTCGGGGCTGCTGATCCCGTTTAAATAACATCCTGTAGATTTTCAGCACAGAAGTACGCAGACCCCAGCGACGCTTCGACACCGGCTTTCTCGCGGTCTCGATCGCATAGTTTTTTAGCGCGACTCTTAGTTTGCCCGCGATGGCGAGCATAAGCACCAGAGAAGTTGAGAGTAATGCCCCGGTAATCCCGGATAGAACCACTATGAGTTTTCTGTTTGGTTTATACCTTGAGTAAGGGCGAACTGCAGGATCCAGTACTTCTACAGCATATTCCAGTTTTCCATTGGCCAACATTGCCTGTGCAGTCTGCGCCTCCATCAGTCGAAAAAGCATTTGTTTGATTTCCTGGGCGCCGGCTTCATCCACCTTCTCTTTCAGGTACTGGAGCTTATTCGCAATCTTTTCCAATGCTTCTTCACGCATATATTCATTGAAATCGCTCACGTAAAGATTTGCCAGCCTGGCTGCGACCACTGGGTCTCTATTCACAATTTTGATGGCTACAATGTCAGTCTCCACCGAATGATCAATAGCAATCAGGTCAGATGCAAAGGTCCTTTGCGCCAAACCCTTGTCCAGTTCAAAATTTTTGCCCCAACTTGACGTGTCAGCATCCCAATCCTGCGGGTAGACATACTGGTAGATATTGTGTGTATCCATAAAGCGTCGCATAAACCGCTTTGAGCGCAAAAATGCCAGCATCTTTTGTGTGTGGTTGTCTTTTTTTGCCCTCAGGACGAAGCCGTGTTCCAGCATACCAATACTTTCAGGTACCAAACGTTGGTCAGGCCTCACTGCTCCGGAGTCACTCACATCCACAATATCAACCCGGACTATACCCTGGTAACTTTCTGGCAAACTACCCGCGTAAAGCGTGCCGAGACTCGCGCAAATCAAGGTGGCCAGCAGAATGAGCCATTTCCCATCAAACACAGCATAGACATAACTCAGTAGATCGACGTCTTCTTCGATTTTCATGATCACGTCTGTACTTTTCGGGCTTTCTACATCACTTTCAGCTGGAAGCATTTTCCTCTGCCTCCTTTCTATTTATTTCGGTGCTTCTGAATTGAAACGGCTTCTTCAGGGAGGCGAGCAATCTGATCAGTATAGCCCGCAGGCTCCAGGGCCTTTCGAATACCGGGACCCGACCTCGATCGCCAGCGTAACTATCCAGATGGCGCTTAATAGTCTTCAGCAGGTCCAGTGCCACTATCGCCAACATGATTAAAAAAGCCGACCCAAAGAACGTCATGGCGGCCATTCTTTTGCGGAATGGACTATATCTATCGTAGCTTCGGGTAGCCGGGTCGACAACTTCCAGCGCATATTCTTCTGTGCCTTCGGTCAGCATGGCGGCTGCAATTTGTGCCTCCATGAGCCGGTACAACATTTTTTCGATTTCTATGTATTTCGACTGCTCCAGATGTTTCTTGAGAAACTCACTTTTTGCCGCTATTTCCGCCAGTGTAATCTGGCGCATATAGTCATTGAACTCTTTCACATAGCGGTTCGCCAGATCCGCCGCCAGAATGGGGTCTGTGTTGCGCATCTTGACTGCTACTATTTCAGATTCTTCATTTTGAACTATCGAGAGAAATTCCTGCTCGAATCGAATAAAGGCCAGACCTTTATCGAGTACAAAATCATTCTTCCAGTCATGTAGTTCAGTATCCCACTCCTCTTTGTACAGGAGCCTGTAAATATCGTACTTATCCATGAAAAGCCGGATAAACTTGCGCGAGCGCAGCCGGGACAAAACGGTATTTGCGTAGTTTTCTTTGCTGGAAGCAAGCACAAAACCGGATTCCAAAAGCCCGATGGACTCAGCCGCCTGCCTGTTTTCCGGATCTATACCTCCGGCATCGCCCGGATGGATAATATCGGTCAGGGCTGTCGATTCGTATATGTTGGGGAGGGTCTGAGAGTAGACCATCATCAAGGCAGCGCAGGTCAGGCTTCCGAAGACCGTTAGCCATTTGGTATCCCATAACAGGTAGATATAGTGCAGCAGGTCGACCGGTCTATCCAGCTGTGAGATTGTGTCTGCTTGAGTAGTGTCTGTCACGTCACAATGCTCTGGCTAAAAGGGCTGGTCTGTAAAAAATTGAGCTTGAAAAGGTTCATGCCAGATAGTATCCCGACAGCATGGCAAACGGTATCGACAAAACACTGCCTGAGCCGCGTGCAGTGTTGTCCTGGCTGATTGGCCGTTATAAGGTATCATCCAGCGATACGGCAGGCAGCATTCAGTTAGAGGAAGCAACGTTATTCTCCATGAGCGATTTAATACGACAGGTTCTCTATATCAGTAAATCAACGCGTGCCATGTCAGATGCTGAACTGCACGACATAGCCAGTAAGGCCCGGCTGATGAATGAACGGCAGGGGATTACGGGCGCACTTCTGTTTGTCGAAAATTCCTTCGTTCAGGTCATCGAGGGTGCAGACGCGCCCATCGAACGTCTGCTGGCGGCCCTCCGGGCGGATATCCGACACCGGGATCTCACCATTCTTATGGATCGCAAGGTCGCATCCCGCGACTTTAAGAACTGGTCGATGGGAATCATCACCATATCCGAGGAGAAAAAGGCCGACGTGGTAAGAGAAATTCATTTAGCGGACACAGCGGATCTGCGAGCAGATAACGACGAAAGCGAGTTCTTTCCTGACTCACAAACCTTCCTCATGATGAAACATGTGTACGAGACCAATCAGTCGCTACAGCTGGCAAGAGGTCACCGTCCCGGGTAGCTTTCAGCCTGGCCCCCTAGTAGGAGCCCCGAGCCAGCAATACTGCGGGTATCGTGCGCAGTAACAGGCTGATATCCAACCACAGGGATCGACTCTGTATATATTCGATGTCCAGCAGCACCTGTTCACTGAAAGGGATATCGCTGCGACCAGATACCTGCCAGATACAGGTAATGCCAGGTTTGACTGCCAGCCGCTGCCTTTCATGGGCCGTGTACTGAGCGACTTCCTGGGGAACCGGCGGACGGGGACCTACCAGCGACATGTCACCATTAAACACGTTCCACAGCTGCGGCAACTCGTCGATTGAGGCCTTGCGGATAAATCGACCCACCCTGGTAATGCGTGGATCATCCTTCATTTTGAACGTTACCCCGCCGGCCATTTCATTTTGCTGCAGCAGTTCCTGCTTGCGCTGTTCTGCATCCTGGAACATTGAGCGGAATTTCCAACAGCGGAACTCGGCGCCATCCTTGCCAATGCGGGTCTGGGAAAACAATACCGGACCCGCAGACTCCCGTTTGATCAGAATCGCCATCAGCAGGAACAAGGGGCTCAGTAACAGCAGGCCGATGCCGGACCCGATGCAATCCATAATGCGTTTGAGCAGCTCGTAGCTGTAACTCTCTGTTGGTACCCCTTCGAGTACCCGCTTGTCTGCGATAAAGGGCACTTCGTAGGCCGCGTCTTTCCACATTACATCTGCCATGGTGTTCTCCTGTCGAATTGATGGTCAGTTCACAGGTATCTATCGCAACGGCCGTGCCAATTATTTAACTCTATGTTTTTAAACGTAATTTCTCGTATCTCGGTCTATTTTCGGTGGCATCAACTCGCGATACGGTTCGCATTTTGCAATTTATTTTGGGACGGCCCCGCTCAAACCTCACCGGTGGTATACCCCGGACTGCAAGCGGCGCGCGGCTAAAACAAATAATAACTATATTTTACAATGGGTTATGTAAAGAAATGGATTTATGGCTGCAGGTTGGCACGGTCGCTGCAACCCCGTACCGGTAAGAACACAACCAACAGTATCCAGACAAGGAAGTGAGCCGGCCGAACCCCATGAAAAGCGAACCCATCACCATTGTCACCTGCTCTTACGGACCAGACGCCAGGCGCTGCCGGCTCCTGTGCCAATCCATCGACCGCTTCGTGCCAACGACGATTGAGCATTGCATCATCGTGCCCCGGCGCGATTACCCGCTGTTCAGTGACCTGCACCGGGGCCGGAGGCGGGTACACATCACCGAGGAGATCGTACCGGGTCACTTCTACCACCTGCCCGCTGCCCGCAAGCTGTGGCTGGGGCCCGGCGGCTGGCCTGTGCGCGGCTGGATCATGCAGCAAGTCACCAAACTCAGCGCCAATCATGTGGCGAATACCGAGCTGTTGCTGTTCGCCGATTCCGATCTTGAACTGATACGCCCCCTGGATGAGGGCCTGCTGCGCCGCGGCGACGAGCTGCGCCTGCACCGCATTCCCGGTGCCAAAGACACCGCAGAGCACCTGCAGTGGCACCACCGGGCGGCACGACTGCTGGGCGAGCCGCCCCGCTACTTCGGCAGCGACTACGTGGGTCAGCTGATCACCTGGCGGCGCAGTAACCTGGAGGGGCTGCAGGCCCATCTCGAGGCTGTTCACGGCACGCCCTGGTATCGACCCGTCGCCCGCAGCCTGAAATTTTCCGAATACATCCTGTACGGCGCCTACGTTGAGCACGTGCTGGGCAAGGCAGGCAACGGACATTTCTACTGTGACGATGATATCTGTCACTGCTGCTGGATCCCCGACGACGCCGCACGGCTGGCTGCCGGCACCGCGGTTGTCAGCCCTCGCGCCCAGGCAATCCTGCTGCAGTCCAATCTCGGCCTGCGAGCGAACCAGGAAGCGTTGCTGCTGTCCCGCGCGCGACAACAGATCGATCAACCCGATGTACTCCAAAGGAGCCTGACACCATGAAAAAGCTGCTGTTCATTACCCCGGAGCTTCCCTACCCCGCCCAGAGCGGCGGCAAGGTAAAGAGCATGAAACTATTGCAGGCGCTGGCGGAGCGCTATGACGTCACCCTTGCCTGTCCCCTCAAGATGGACGATGCGAAGCACGTCGAGGAATTTCACGCCATATCACCGTGTCGCGAACATCTTCACGAGGCAGTCAATATCCCGCGCACGGCGACCAGCCTCACCAGGAGCTATATGCGCGGTATTCCCCTCAACGTGCACCGCACCCACAGTCACCAGTTGCAGGCAGACATTGCCTCGGTTGTGGACCAGTACGACATCGTGTTCCTGGACCACTACGAGGTCTACTCGTACCTGCCACAGGGGTTCCAGGGCCTCTCCGTCTACCACGCTCACAACGCCTACTTCAAAATGTGGGAGCGCTATGCCCAGCTGCCAGGCAACCCCGCAATGCGCCTGGTGGCTCATATCGAGGCGAGGCGTGTAAGGAAATACGAGGCGGCCGTTGCACATTCAACCGACCTGACTTTCGCGGCGCCCAATGATGCGCTGGAGCTGGGCAGGGCCGGTGTACCGCTCGCCAAACTCCACGAAACGTTCCACCTGGGCGACGACCGACAGCTGGAAATGCCGGACCTGCGCTATGAGGACACGACCAAGAAGCTGATGTACGTCGGCTTTCTCGGTTGGGAGCCCAACAGCCAGGGACTGCTCTGGTTCATCGAAAAAGTCTGGCCGCAGCTGCTCAAGCGCCACCCCGACCTGCTCTTTGATATCGTCGGCAAAAACCCCGACCTGCGCCTGCAACAGGCAGCCGCACCACACAAGGGCATCAGCCTCAAGGGCTTTGTCCCTGACCTGCAGGAAATTTACCGGGACAGCCGGGTGTCGGTAGCGCCATTGCTGTTCGGCAGCGGCATGAAGGTCAAGGTGCTGGATGCGATGGCGCGGGGCATGCCCACGGTAACCACCAGCGTGGGTGCGGAAGGCATCGACCTGGAGCGGGGCAAGCACCTGCTGGTTGCCGATGACCCGGCTGCCATGGCAGCCAGTATCGACAGCTTGCTGACCGACCCGCAGCTCTGGCAACAGCTGCAATATAACTCCCGGGCGCTGATCAACGAACGCTACACCTGGCGCCAGCTGTTTACCCGGATGCATGAGGCCATGGCCAGCGGCTTGCGCCGTAAAATGGCTGTAGGCCACGAAAATACCGGGCAGCGCTTGCAACATGCTGGCTGAGCTGAGTACGACCGCCGACGCGCAGGCCACCCCCGGTCCGGGAGTTCGCCTGGCCACCGCGGTACGCAAGCTGCTGCCCATGGGTATGCTGGCGGCCAGTCGTGGCGGCGCGATCCTGGCCCAGTTCGCCGCCCAGTTGGCGGTAGGCACCCTGGCGGGCGCAAGCGGCCTGGGCGTCCTGCAATTGTTCACGTCCTGGACCTGCATCGCAGGGGAAGTGCTCGGCCTCGGCCTGCCCACCCGGGCGATGCGCCAGGTGTCGGTAGCCTATGCAGCCGGCCGGGCAGACCAGATCAGGCAAACCCTGCGCGAGTCGCGCCGCAAGATCCTGCGTCTGTGGCTGTTGCTGCTACTGCTGGTTGCGGCGCCCGCAGTCGTGCTGCTGCGCCAGCATCCCGAACCCGATTGGACAGATTACCGCTGGCTGCTCCTGGCCGCATGCCTCGTGGCGCCACTTTTTTCCCTGCTGCGCCTCTACGCGGAGTCCCTGAAAGCCACCGGAGCCGCACTGGCGGCGGTGACCCTGGAGAGCCTGACCTCGCCAGCGCTTCTGCTGCTGGCCTGCGCAGGCTGCTGGCTGGCGGGAGAACCCATGGCCAGTGTCACCCTGGTCGGCGCCTTCGGGCTGAGCCTGGTCATCACCCCGCTGGCGCTGCGCGCCAGGCTCGGGCAGCAGCTGGCAAAGTTGCCACGGGTGAGCCCGGCGGCGGGCGATGCGGCGGCAAACCGGCCGGCACCGCGCGGCGACCTGCTTTACCTGTGGGGAACCAGCGTACTGAGCATCGGCTTCCTCCAGCTGCCTTTCGTGATCATGCCGCTCTATGTGGATACCGCGGAGATTGGCGTTTTCGCCGTCGCCCACAAATTGATCAACGTGGTGACCACGCTGCTGCTGCTGCTGGCCGCCGTGTTTGGTCCCGCCTTCGCCCGCAGTGCGGCGCAGCGGGACCAGCGGGCACTGCTGTGCCTGTTGCGCCGCACCCAGCTGATCTCCATCGCGGTGTTCCTGCCCGCGGCGCTGGCTCTGCTGGCGCTGGCCGAGCCCATTGCCAAGCTGTTCGGTAATGATTTCGGCGACCTGCGGCTGTTTCTCGCCATTCTCGCCGCAGGGCACCTTGTCAACGCGGCAACCGGCCTGTCCGGGGTGCTGCTCAACATGGCGGGCGCCGCATCGAAGGAACTGTCTACCCTGGTGATAGCACTGGCAGCCGCCCTGGCAGGCAGCGCCTGGGCTGGCCCTGAATACGGAGCGCCAGGGCTCGCGGTGGTGTTCAGTGGCAGTATCGCGCTGAAAAATCTCGCCTCCTATGCCCTGGCGACACACTTTTTGAAGTCAACGAGCACGCAGCAATGAAACCACTGGATTTCCTGATCATCGGCGCCCAGAAATGCGCCACCACGGCCCTGTTCGAGCACCTGCGCCAGCATCCCGACATCGCCATGCCGCTGGAGAAGGAAGTGCCTTTCTTTACCGGTGAGGATTGCAGCACCCGGAGCTGGGATGCATTTGCCCGGAAACACTTTGGCAGCCAGCAGGACCAGAAGCTGTGGGGCAAGGCAAGCCCCCAGTACATGTGCGATCCGCAGGTACCGGCGCGCATCCACGCCCTCATGCCAGGGGTAAAGCTGGTGGCCATCCTGCGCGACCCGATAGAGCGCACCTGGTCTCACTTCCAGATGGGACAGCGGCGGGAGACCGAGCAGCGGGATTTTGCCGAAGTGGTCGAATCCCTGCTGGCCGGGGAAGCCCGGGAAAGTGCCCGCAGCCTGCCGGTGCCCGACCACGCCGACGGCTACCAGTCTGAAGCGGACTTCTATGTGGCATGGAGCGAGTATGGCCGCTGCCTGCAGGCATTCAACGACCGTTTCAATCCAGGCCAACTGCTGGTGCTCTATACCGAGGAACTTGAAGCCGAGCCCGAGGCGACACTGGACCGTCTACTGGAATTCATCGGCCTGCCCACCGGTTTTCGCCCCCCCACTCTGGGCAAAGTTATCCATCGCGGTGGTACCGGCAAACGCATTCCCCAGTCCGTGCGCGCCTGGCTGCGGGAGCGCAATTTCCTCTACTGGCTTTGGCAGCAGGTGCCCGAGACGCGGCGCGGCCGACTGCGGTTCCAGTACGAACAGTGGAATGTGAGCCGCAGTGGCAACCCCATGGCACTGCCTCCTGACCTGCACGACCGGCTGCGTCAGCACTACGCGGCAGACATCAGCGCACTGCTGTCCCTGCCGGTGGACTCACCGCCCTGGGCCGACCGCTATCGGTCAGCCGGCGCGTGACCCGGGCGCACTCGC
>Ga0316193_10003345_pt1 | contig 11542 bp, 5 predicted proteins | sample MerIslsedime2_MG_FD_207735 | JGI IMG/M metagenome (GOLD analysis project Ga0316193, IMG submission 207735) | Coastal sediment microbial communities from Maine, United States - Merrow Island sediment 2 | ecosystem: Environmental > Aquatic > Marine > Coastal > Sediment | place: USA: Maine... | reverse complement strand
GCGACAACCGCATCCTGATCGATGCTTTGCAAACCCTGCGGGATCGCGGCAACAGCATCCTGGTTGTCGAGCACGACGAGGAAACCATTCGCGCAGCAGATACCATCATCGACCTGGGGCCCGGCGCTGGTCAGGACGGCGGGCGCGTTGTCGCCAGCGGAACACTGGCCAATCTAAAAAAAGTCAAATCTTCAATTACCGGCGCACTGCTTGACGGACAGCCCAGAAAAATTGTATCTCAAATCAGATCCTGCGAAAATACAAAGCGCCTGAGGGTCCAGGGAGCAACCACCAACAACCTCAAAAATATCCGCGTGGATTTTCCCCTGGGCCGCCTGATTTGTGTTACCGGTGTTTCGGGCTCGGGGAAATCTTCCCTGTTGAAGGAAACCCTGTATAAAGGATTGCGTAACCGCTTGCTGCAAAAGCGATATCCGGCTGGAGCCTGTGAAGATATTAAAGGCTGGCATCATCTCCAGCGGGTTTTGGAAGTCGATCACAGCCCCATCGGCCGCACACCGCGATCGGTTCCGGCATCCTACGTCGGTTTTTTAGGCGACATCCGCAAATTGTTTTCCATGACGCCGGCTGCCCGGGCCAGGGGCTATAAACCGGGCCGCTTTTCATTTAATGTAGCCGAGGGCCGCTGCGATGCCTGCAACGGCCAGGGACGGCCCAAGGTCGAAATGAGCTTTTTACCGGATGTCTACGTGCTCTGTGACGTATGCCGGGGCAAACGCTACAACAAAGAAACACGGGCGGTCCAGTATAAAGGAAAAAATATCGCCGATGTTCTGGAAATGACATTTGCGGAGGCCTTGCGTTTTTTTTCGGCCGTGCCGATTATCCGGCGCGCGGTGCAATTCGTCTGTGATGTCGGGCTGGGATATCTATGCCTGGGGCAACCCAGCCCCACCCTGTCAGGTGGTGAGGCCCAGCGTATAAAACTGGCGAAGCAGCTGGTGAAACGCACAAACGGGCATACCCTGTATGTTTTGGATGAGCCAACCACCGGATTGCACCTGGCCGACATCCAGCGGCTGATCAGTGTTCTGCAGGCCCTGGTGAATGAAGGCAATACCGTGGCAATTATTGAACACAACATGGAAATTATCAAAGAAGCCGATTATATTATCGATCTGGGCCCTGAAGGCGGTGATGACGGCGGTCGCGTGGTGGCGACCGGCTCTCCGCAGGCACTTTTAAAGCATAGCGCCAAGTCCCATACCGCCAGGTGTTTTGCAAAATACCTTAAAGGTTCATAGGTTCAGCGTTCAGGGTTCAGCGGCTGGATAACAGTAGACAGAGGACAGATGAAAATCGGAAAGTAGGGCAGCCCTCTGCGGCTGCCTTTCGATGGCCGGCACGGAGGCCGGCCTTACTTTAGGTCTTTCTGAAACCATATATGAGTAGCTCAGGTTCAAATATTCAGAAGTAGGGCTGGCATCTGCGCCCGCCGGTCAGCGGTCGGCACAGAGGCCGACCCTTCTGGCCAGGAGCCAGTGACCAGAAGCCAGTCGCCAGAGACCAGAAGCCTGACACCTGACACCCGACACCTGAAACCTCGTGAACCTCTGAACCTTGAACCTTTAGACCAGATGAAGGAGGTTAAATACAATGAGGCCGCTAACGCTAGCCGTGGTCCAGTTCACCCCCGGATTCGGAGAGAAGGAAAAAAACCTTTGCCGCATGCGGGAACTGGTCGAAGATGTCACCGCCGATATCTTTGTGTTTCCAGAGCTGTGTACCACCGGTTATTTTTTTCTATCCCGCGACGAGGTCGCCAAAGCCGCTGAGCCCTATGACGGACCCAGCAGCGCATTTTTCCAGGATATGGCCCGGGATAAAAATGCGGTGGTGGTGGCCGGTTTTGCCGAGCGCCATCAAAAGCATCTTTATAACGCCTGTCTGGTCGTGGTTCCGGAAGTAAAAAATCCATATGTTTATCGCAAAACGCACCTCTTTTATAAGGAAACCGCTTGCTTTGACCCGGGCGACACCGGCTTTTTTGTCGTTGAGGACAAAGAGCGGGATGTCTGTATCGGGCCGATGGTCTGCTACGACTGGCGGTTTCCGGAATCGGCCCGGGTGCTGACATTGCTGGGTGCCGACCTGATCGTCTGCCCGGCCAATCTGGTCACCGAGTCCTGGCGCCGGGTAATGCCGGCCCGTGCGATCGAAAACAATGTCTATTTAGCAGTGGCCAATCGAGCCGGCCTGGAAAAAAGAAAAGGCGAAGAATTGCGTTTTAAAGGCAATTCCGCCATTTATGATTTTAGCGGCGAGGAAATAAAAAAAGCAGGGGAAGAGAAAGACGAAGTCCTGCTGGCCGAAATTTACCCCTCAAAAACACGCGATAAATCTTTTAACCCCGTCAATGATGTTCTAACCGACAGGCAACCGCAACACTATGCGCCGCTGACAAGAATTGTAAAATAGTCTCCGCCCTGATATACTATTAGGATTAGCCGCAAAACCACATTTGATGTCCGATGGTTGTATTAAGATCCACTTCAAAATACGCGCGTGATACAGGTTGTGCCCGTTGTGCCGGTTGAGCCGGTTGGACCCGTTAAAATCAGAAAAATGTCTGATTTAATTTTTTGCGGGCGAACGGGCTCAACGGGCTAACCGGCCAACTGATTAGGAGAACACATGCCGAAGAAATTTGAGCTGAACGTATCGGATTTAAGACTGATTTGCGATCCAAAAATCTTCAAGTTCAAAAATACATCTGAAGTTAAGCCGCTGGATACGGTGATCGGACAGGAACGTGCTGTCCAGGCAATTGACTTTGGTCTGAACATGCAGGACCCCGGCTACAATATCTTTGTCACCGGTCTGGCCAGCACCGGCAAATCGACGATTGTCAGAGATCTGGTGAGCAAACACGCAAAAAATCTGCCGACACCCCTCGACCTATGCCTCGTCAATAATTTCAAAGATGAATTTCGCCCCAAAGCGATAGCGGTATCGCCGGGCAAAGCCATTCAATTCAGAAAAAAAATGAACCGGACCATCGAAGGGTTGAAAAAAGAGCTGCCCGCTGTATTTGAAGATGACGCCTATTTAAAAAATTTAACCCAGATTAAAAACAAACATGCTGAAAAGCTCAATAATCTGTATGACAGGCTTCAAGCTTATGCCGCCAAAAAAGATCTGTACATCGAGCAAACCGAAACCGATTTCCAAACCATCCCGATGGTCAACGGGCAGCCGATTACACCGGAAGAGTTCAATTCTCTGCCGGACAATGTCAAAATACAAATCGAAGAAAATTTGCGGTCGATTCAGACCAAAATCGAAGCTACCGCTGTGGAAATGGATAAAAACAACCTGGCGCTGCACGCAAGTATTGAAAAGCTGATGGATGCATACGCCTTGTCGGTGGTAAAAAAGCGACTGGATCCGATCAGAAAGGAATTCAAGGCCGTTGGCGCGATTGTTGAACACCTCAACAGCGTTCAGGAGCATATCGTTGAAAATTTCAACGTGTTTATCCCGGCGAATAAGACCGAACAGCAGCCGGAGAGCCCGGCGCCCCGTAATGCGGAAGCGTCTTTTCAGCAATATAAAGTCAACGTAATGGTCGATAACGAGTCAACAAAAGGCGCGCCGGTTATTTTTGAAACAAACCCGACGTATTACAATGTCTTCGGCCGCATCGAAAAACGCGCTTTCATGGGAACCGTCAACACGGATTTTACCATGGTGCAGGCCGGCTCCCTGCTGAACGCCAACGGCGGATTTCTGATTATGGAAATCGATTCGGTTATTATGAACCCCTACGTCTGGGAAGCGCTCAAAAGAACATTGCGAACCAAATGCCTGCAAATCGAAGATATCCCGGAAGAAACAGGGTTTGGTACCACATCCCTCAAACCGGAACCCATTCCGCTGGACGTCAAAGTTATCCTTCTGGGCAGCTATGAAATCTTTGAAATCATTCAAAACGAAGATCCCAGATTTAACAAAATATTTAAGGTTCGAGCGGATTTTGATTCGGAAGTGGATCGAACCCCGCGCACCATCCAGCAGTATGCCCGCTTTATTGCTCGAGTTTGCCGGGAGGAAAACTTGCTGCCCTTCACGCCCAAAGGCATCGCCGCTATCGTGGAGTACGGCGAAAAATATGTTTCCAGCAAACATAAGCTGTCCATTCGATTTGGTCCCATCCTGGGGATCCTCAAAGAGGCGGATTACTGGGCCCGCAAGAGCAACGCCCGCCAGGTGACGGATAAATACGTCGTCAAAGCTTTTAACGATCATCGCTTCCGCCACAATCTGTATGAACAAAAAATGCATGAATCCTATCTGGATAACAGCATCATGATCGATGTGAGCGGTGGGGTGATCGGGCAGGTCAATGCCCTGGCGGTTTACCAGATCGGCGAACTCTCTTTTGGCCGGCCGGCGCGCATCACGGCCGAAACCTATATGGGAAAACAGGGCGTCGTAAATATCGAACGCGAGGTGGAACTCAGCGGTAGTACGCACGATAAAGGGGTTTTGATTTTATCCGGATATCTGGGAAGAACGTTTGCTCAGCATTACCCCCTCAGCCTGTCGATCAGCATCACCTTCGAGCAAAGTTATTTCGGCATCGACGGCGACAGCGCATCATCGACCGAACTGTATGCCATTCTCTCCAGCCTGGCAGATCTGCCCATCAAGCAGGGAATTGCCGTTACCGGATCGGTGAACCAGAAAGGAAAAATACAGGCCATCGGAGATGTCAACCATAAGGTTGAGGGATTTTTTGAGGTTTGCAAAGAAAAAGGCATGAACGGTGAACAGGGCGTCATGATTCCGGCTGCCAACACTCAAAATTTGATGCTCAAAAGAGAAGTCATCGACGCCGTCAAACAAAAAAAATTCCGCATCTATCGGGTCTCCTCGGTTGAAGAAGGCATCGAGATCCTGACCGGCATACCGGCCGGCAAACCCAACAAGAAGGGAATTTATCCGGAAGGAACCGTGTACGGCGCGGTTCAGAAAAAATTAAAATATTACCTGGAGCGCTTCCAGAAAATCAAAAAGGAATTTGAAGACGAAGAAGAATAGGTAATACTCAGATCAGAAATCAAATTTAAAAACCACCCCATAACCTTTTTATCTAGTAGCAGCACTTTCACATTATTCAGCCTCCTAATGATTCCTTTTTTCGTTTTAATGCGCCACGTCCGGATTTGACGTACTGTTTCTATTTGTTATAGTTGTCATAATGAATACCGTGGCTGGCTTACAAAAAATATTAATATGCAGCGATCTGGATCGAACCATTATTCCAAATGGTTATCAGAAAGAATCGGCTCATGCCCGTCCCGTGTTTCGCCGGCTTGCCGAACACCCAAATATTTATCTGGCATATGTGAGCGGGCGCGACAGGAAACTGATTGTGGATGCGATTGAAGAATTTTATCTGCCGCTGCCGGATTATGCCATCGGCGATGTCGGAACAACCCTTTACCGGGTTACGAATGACGACTGGCAATTATCGGAGGACTGGAGCGATGAAATCGGTAAAGATTGGAAAGGCTTAAGCTGGGAAGAGCTGGCAGAATTTTTTGAGGATATGGACAACATACGGCTGCAGGAACCCGAAAAACAGAACCGGTATAAATTGAGTTTTTACACCGAGCAAAATATTGATCATCGGCGATTGATAAATGATGTTCGCCTCGTCCTGACGCAAAAGCGTGTCCGTGCAAATATCATCTGGAGTATTGATGAAACCGGCACCACCGGTTTGTTGGACATTCTCCCGGCCCGCGCAAACAAGCTGCATGCCATTCAGTTCCTTATGCAGCAGGAACAATTTTCCGAGGATCGCACCGTATTTGCAGGTGATAGCGGTAATGACCTGGATGTATTGACCAGCGGTCTGCAGGCGATTCTTGTAAAAAATGCAATGGAAGAAGTTCGTCAAGAAGCGGTTGAATCGCTGTCTGCTCAACACATGATCAATCGCCTGTATTTTCCCGAAGGAAATTTTTGGGGATTGAATGGCAATTATGCCGCCGGTGTAATAGAGGGCCTGGCTCATTTTATACCTGAAACGGGAGGGCTGATCGCCGAGGCGGTTGAAAAAACCAGATAAGCCATTTGATGGCAAAAACAAAATTCACTCCCGTCATACAAAAAGTGAAAATTACAGATCTGCTCAGTACCTTGAAACAATCTGAAAGAAAGGAGCATTTGTGATTCTGGTAATCGGTGAGATCCTGTTTGATGTATTTCCAGATTACAGGCGCCTTGGCGGAGCGCCTTTTAATTTTGCCTATCATCTCAAAAATTTCGGCTTTAATGTTCGTTTCATTTCAAGAATCGGAATAGATGATGCGAGTAAAGAGATTTTACACAGGCTGGAATTGGCCCGATTTAATCTGGACGACATACAGATAGATGATGAGCATCCGACCGGAAGCGTAAAAGTTAAACTGGATAAAAGCGGCACGCCCGAATTTGACATCATCTCCGAGGTGGCCTACGATTATATAGAGTTTATACCGGAATACCATTTAAACCTTATCAGCAATGCTAAAATGATATATTTTGGTTCTCTCGTACAGAGAGGCGAAACAGGTTTTGAAAACCTACAGGCATTTATATCTCGTAACTTACTAGAAATTATCAATTTTTATGACATCAACCTACGGCCCGGCTGTTACAACACTGCCATAATCGAAAAATCACTTTTAAAAACAGATATATTAAAATTAAACACGGGTGAGCTCGCAAAATTAAAACAGATGCTGTCTTTAAAGATTAACAATGAGGAGTTTGTACATCATTTAATGGAAACGAATTCGATCTGTACGGTATCCCTGACAAAGGGCGAGCTGGGAAGTGAGTTGTTTACGAGTCAGGGTTCTTTCAGCTCTGAACCGACAGAGGCAATAAAGGTTATTGACTCTGTCGGCGCCGGTGACGCCTATGCAGCGATGCTTGTTGCCGGTCTTCTGAAAAAATGGCAACCGGAAAAGATATTGTACCGGGCATCGCTGTTTGCATCCCGAATCTGCGAAATTAAAGGGGCCATTCCGGATTCAGAATCATTTTACGAACCTTTCAAATCCCTATTTGTTAATGATTGAAACCATGACATCTCAAAAATACCATATTCAACTGTTTAGTGTACATGGCTTGCTTCGTGCAGAAAACATGCAACTGGGGCATGATGCAGACACCGGAGGTCAGATCAAATATGTTGTTGAACTGGGCAATGCACTCAGTCAATCTGAAAATGTCAAGCGGGTGGAACTCTTTACTCGCGTGATTCGCGACAAGGCCGTATCTGAAGACTACGCCCGGCCCGTCGAGCAGGTTAACGACAAGTTCAGCATCGTTCGTATTCAGTGCGGCGGGAAAAAGTACATGCGCAAGGAACTCCTTTGGCCGCATCTCGATGAATATGTGGATAAAACCATTAAATACATCAAGCGCCAAAATGCCATCCCCGATATCGTCCATGGCCATTATCCCGATGCGGGTTATGTCGCCATGCAATTGGCCGAAATCTTCGGCATACCTTTTATTTATACCGGTCATTCTCTCGGTCGTTCAAAATTGAAACGACTGAGCGATGAGGGTATGAAAGAAGAAGTGATTAATAGAAAATATAAAATCGATCATCGGATCAAAATGGAAGAAGAGGTGTTGAAAAAAGCCGATTTGATCATTGCCAGTACCCACCAGGAAGTCACCGAACAATACGGGCAATATCACAATAAAGACATCCCAAAATATGACGTAATACCACCGGGGCTGGATGTCGAAAAATTTTATCCGTTTTATCACGATATGCTGCCGGAAACAGATAAAGAAGAAATTGAACTTTATGCCCAGGCTTCCATGCTGGAGGAGCTCAATCGTTTCTTCATGCATCCGGACCGCCCGGTCATTCTGTCACTTTGTCGCCCGGACAAGCGCAAAAATATTGCCGGATTGATAAAAGCATACGGCGAGGATTTAGAACTGCAGTCGATGGCCAACCTGGCCGTTTTTGCCGGCATTCGCAAGGACATCACCGAAATGGAAGACAATGAGCGCGATGTCCTCACCGAAATTCTGCTGCTCATGGATAAATATGATTTGTATGGCAAAATTGCCATACCCAAAAGACACGATTTCGAGCACGAAGTGCCGGAGCTCTATCGGATCGCCGCAGAAAAGAAAGGCGTATTCGTCAATTCCGCTCTGAGCGAGCCTTTCGGTCTCACGTTGATCGAGGCAGCCGCCTGCGGCTTGCCGATCGTAGCCCCTGACGACGGGGGACCCCGTGACATCATCAAAAATTGTCCGAGCGGTATCCTGGTCGATACCACAGACACCAAAGCCCTTGCCGATGCCGTAAAACAAATTATTACGGACAGTGAAAAATGGAAGCAGTATTCCAAAGCCGGCATCATGAGTATTCGCAAACACTATACATGGGAAAGCCATGCCACATCGTATATGAAAAAAATCAGTCGCATTTTTTCAGATCAGGATGAAGAAAAGATGAAAGTCGCTGTGCCGTCGGATGCCATTGGCCGACGCCTGGCAAGGCTAAACTATTTCATCATTGCCAATATCGATAATACGCTGGTCGGCGACAGTAACGAGCAGCTACCGGCACTTTTAGCACTACTTCAGGAAAACAGGGAACATATCGGGTTTGGTCTGGCAACCGGCCGGACCAGAGAATCGGCGACCGGGTTTTTAAAAAAACAACATGTATCTCCGCCGGACGTCCTTATCACAGCTGTGGGTGCCGAAATTTATTACGGGAAAAACCTGCATCACGGACGCGGCTGGGAAACTCACATCTCCGCCAGGTGGAACCGTGATATGATTGTCGACCTGCTTAAAGGGCTACCGTTTCTGAAATACCAGCAAACTGAAGCACAGCGGCCTTTTAAAATCAGCTATGAAATACAGCCGGGCAAAGATCGCCTGGCGATGATTCATGAGCGCCTGCTCAGGAATCAGTGCCGTTACAATTTGATCTATACTCAGGATAGATATCTGGATATTCTTCCCTACCGGGCGTCCAAAGGCAAAGCCATCCGCTACCTGAGTTACAAGTGGGAAATCCCTCTGGGAAACTTTCTGGTCTGCGGGGATTCCGGAAATGATGAGGAGATGCTGCGCGGAGAACCCCTGGGGGTGGTCGTCGGCAATTACAGCCCCGAGCTTAAGAAACTCAAGGGAATCCGAAGTATTTACTTTGCCAAACAAAAATATTCCGGCGGGATACTTGAAGGTATCAAGCGATATCAATTTATTAAAAAAGCCACTCAGCGCTAAAGGGTTATGGATTCATTATGAAAAATGTCTTGAATGAGATCCTGAACAAAAAGGATCGCAGGGATTTCAAAGAATTTGTCGTGTTTGCTACAAATCAGCAGTTTGGCATTTGCCTTAGAAACGGCATCATCCAGCTTTTCCGCCAGTATTGCGATGAGCATAATAAGACTGAAAAGTTTCGCCAGGATTCATCGATATTCAATTTTTTAAAAAAGGCACAGGAGTTATTCCTGGCCGATGGAACGCTGGTGATGCTGCACCGTTACGCAATCGCAAAGTATCGATATTATCGCATCCGGTTGGATGGAGAATATATGGAGGAAGTTTCGCTGACAGACTATCTGGATTTAAGAGATTCTTATGTCATGAAGAAGACAATGGATAATCATCATCTGCATATTGACTTTATGCCGTTTTATGATTTTTCCCCGTCGATTCGAGACACACGCACCGTTGGCAACGGTATTCGTTTTCTAAACCGATACATGTGCAGCAACTTTTTCAGCCGACCCGATGAGTGGAATGCAAAGCTGTTTGAGTTCATTCAGCTCCATCAGCACAACGGCCGACAATTGCTGGTCAACGGCACGTTAATAAAAAATTTGGACACGTTTTACAATAAACTTGAAAAAATGATGGAATGGCTCAAACGCAAAAACCCGGAGGCTCCCTATAGCAGCATAGAAACCCGGATGAAAAAAGATGGATTTGAGGTTGGCTGGGGCAACACCGTGGGGCGGATATCAGAAACATTTCAGACCTTGCTTGACCTCATCAATGAGCCCACCGATCATCTCTTGGAGCATTTTATCTCTCGCGTGCCGCTGCCCCTTATCTCGAAGATTGCCATCATTTCCCCGCATGGATGGTTCGGGCAAACCAATGCGCTGGGCAAGCCGGACACCGGCGGTCAGGTTATTTATATCCTTGACCAGGTGCGGGCTCTTGAAAAGCACCTGACAGAAGAAATTCAACTGACCGGGCTGGATGTCAAACCCAAAATAGTCGTATTGACCCGTTTAATCCCTGAGGCACAGGACACAACCTGTGATCAGCGAAAGGAAGAAATTTTTCAGACCAACAACAGTTATATTCTGAGAGTGCCTTTCAGGGACAGTCAATATAACATCGTCAAACAGTGGGTTTCCCGCTTTAAAATCTGGCCTTATCTGGAAACTTTTGCAGAAGATGCCTCCAGAGAATTGCTGAGTGAATTTGAGGGGCGACCGGACCTGATCATCGGCAACTATTCAGACGGCAACCTTGTGGCCTCTTTGCTGTCCGATAAGTTCGATGTCATTCAATGCACCATTGCGCATGCGCTTGAAAAGACAAAGTATGCGTTTTCCGATTTGAACTGGCAGGAAAACGAGCAGGACTACCACTTTTCGCTGCAATATACAGCGGATATTTTTTCGATGAATAAATCGGACTTTATTATTACCAGCACATTGCAGGAAATCATCGGAACCGAGAATACGATGGGGCAGTACGAATCTTATCAGTTTTTTTCACTGCCGCAACTTTACCAGGTGGTAAACGGCGTCAATCTATTCGCTCCCAAATTCAACGTCATCCCCCCCGGAGTCGACGAAGAGTTGTATTTCCCATATAACCAAAAAGAAAAAAGAATACAGACAAAATTAAAGCAGTGGGAGAGCCGCCTGTTTGACGATAATTCGAAAGATATTTACGGCAGTTTGGACCATCCGGATAAAATGCCCATTTTCACAATGGCCCGATTCGACAAGATAAAGAATATTACCGGTCTGATTCAGGCGTTTGGGATGAGTAAAACGCTTCAGCGTTCCTGCAACCTCATTTTCGCCGCCGGTACCATTAATGTCGAAGATTCCAGTGATTCTGAGGAGCGAAATGAGATCACAAAGGCTTATGATCTCATCGAAAGTTATAATTTGCACGGCAAATTGCGTTGGCTGCCCAGCATCAACAAACTCGATACCGGTGAGGTATACCGCATCATTGCCGATCACAGGGGAATATTTGTGCAACCCGCTCTATTTGAAGCCTTTGGACTCACGATCATCGAAGCCATGGCTTCCGGGCTTCCCACGTTTGCGCCCAAATTCGGCGGGCCGCTGGAAATCATTGAATACGGTGTCAGCGGTTTTTTAATGAATACCAGCAAGCCCGATCTGATAGCAGCCAGCCTCGAAAAATTTGTCGAAGATTGCGAAAAAGACAAGAATTACTGGGAGACGATATCAGAAAATGGGATGAAAAGAGTTCA
>Ga0316193_10003342_pt1 | contig 11544 bp, 12 predicted proteins | sample MerIslsedime2_MG_FD_207735 | JGI IMG/M metagenome (GOLD analysis project Ga0316193, IMG submission 207735) | Coastal sediment microbial communities from Maine, United States - Merrow Island sediment 2 | ecosystem: Environmental > Aquatic > Marine > Coastal > Sediment | place: USA: Maine... | reverse complement strand
GGATCTGTCTTCCAACAATCCCGAATTTCTCGATGCCAATGCAAAATACCTGGAACTGCCTTCGGAAAAAGGTGACCTGTTACGGATTGGAAAGGCATGGAAAGAGTATGCCGGTTACCAGCGCGATTACATGAATGCCAGGCAGGCGTGGTTCGAGAAAATACCGGAGCAGGATATTGATTCAGCCATCAACTACATCTGGAATGGCGACGGCACCAACCCGAATGCTGCGCTCACCATATTCCGGCATTTCGACAGCGCGTCGGTGCGCAACGGCCTTGTCGGCGACTACCCGGAAAGCGCCTGGGTGATTGACTACCCGACACTGGAACGCATCCATTACCTGCTGGTTGCCGGTTTCAATGTGTATAGCAACGTTGGACACCAGCTGATCACACGTCTGTATATGGATTTTCTGCGCATGGAAGGCGAAAATAACTTTCTCGCCTTTTTGCCCGTTGGGCCACGCAAGGAAATTATGGATTCATGGTATATCGGTATCCGCACCGGCATGGAAGAACGCATCGGTGCCCCCCAGCAATGGCTGGATGTAGAGGTCGTCACCGGCTATAAAACCGATGACCCGCAACGGGAACTCTACAACCACATCGAAACCCGGCTGGGGCCCCTGGCCGGCGTCACGGATCAACTTGATCGCTGTGAGCAAGCACCCTGCACAGACCTGAATGCCAGTTCAGTTGAAGAGAAAGCGAACACCTACATGCGTGAAATCGCCAGTATCAAGGGAGAACGCCTGCGCGCCTTTCCGGATGTTGCCTTCGTTCGCATAAAAACAGCTGACCCTGACACAGATTTCGCCTATTCACTGATACGCGACAAGGCGTACCTCAGCGTCACGTCCCTGCTCGCTGATGAAAGCAAACGCGACAACCGTGATTACGCGCGCGACACACTGACAGTGATCAAGGGACTGGAAGGTTCTTACCCTAACTTTTTCTTCGTGGTAGAGCCCGAGCAACTGGAAGACTTCACCAGCCGGATTGTCAACATCAACACACTGGATGACTATGAACGTTTCGCCGGCATCTACGGCATACGCCGCACCAATGACCGTTTCTGGGAAACAGCCGACTGGTTTCAGGATGAATACGCCAGACAGGAACCGGTACTGTCAGGCCTGTTTGACCTGAACCGTTACGCGAACCGCTAGCCGGCTATTCGCCGGCAGCACACAGAAGCAGTAGGGAAGAAAAGAATCGCAGCCTAAAAAACCAGCCGCGGGTAGCGCGCCACCCCTGATCAGGCGACTTGCACAGGTATGGCGTTGCGCGAGTCTTTGATGCGGTTGCTGGCGTCCAGATAAATCAGCGTCGGCTTGAAGGCCGCCGCCTCTTGCTGAGACATGACGACGTAGGTGCAGATGATAATACGGTCGCCCGGGCTGGCCTTGTGGGCCGCCGCACCGTTCACAGAGATGATGCCGGACTGCTCCTCGGCACGAATGGCATAGGTGGTAAAACGTTCGCCATTATTTAGATTGTATATCTGGATCTGCTCGTATTCCCTGATGTTGGCGGCTTTCAGCAAGGCGCCATCAATCGCGCAGGAGCCCTCGTATTCGAGCTCGGAATGCGTCACATTGGCATGGTGCAACTTGGATTTTAACAAAGTGATTTGCATGTAACCGGTACAGCCCCTCTGATCCAGAATCGATGCGCAATTATGCTGACTCCGACGCAAGACTGCAAGAGATCAGGATAGTTTTCAATTGAGATACAATCGCTAACTTATTGATAAGCTGATATTGTCAATCAGGCGCGTACGCCCCAGCATGGCGGCGGCGAGCACCACCAGTTGATCCGATTCCGGGCCCGGCACATGCAGACTGCCCTGCTCCCTGATACTGACATAGTCAGCTTCAAAGCCGGCCTGCTGCAGGCTTTCCCTGGCCTGCAGCTCGAGGGCGGCATAGTCCCGGCGACCCGCCTCCAGGCCCGACTTCACCTCGCACAGCACCTGGTACAGGCGCACCGCCCGGTCACGCTGCGCTGCATCCAGATAGCCGTTGCGTGAACTCATTGCCAGGCCGTCCGCTTCCCGCATGGTCGCCACGCCATGCACCTCGACAGGTATGCACAGGTCTCGAACCATGCGCTTGATCATCATCAACTGCTGGTAATCCTTTTCCCCAAACACGGCGATATCCGGCTGCACCCGGTTAAACAGCGCGCTGACCACCGTGGCAATGCCGGTGAAAAATCCCGGTCTCGAGCGCCCGCACAGATCACCCTCAAAACCGGGCACCTCAACGCGCGTCGCATGTTCCACGCCGGCACTGTACATTTCCCCGGTCGACGGCAAAAACAGCAGCTCGACAGCTTCCGCCTGCAAGGCAGCCTTGTCAGCGTCAAGCGTGCGCGGGTAGCTGGCGAAGTCTTCATTCGGGCCAAACTGCATCGGGTTCACAAAGATACTCACCACAACGCAATCCGCCAGCGTGCGCGCCTGCCGCACCAGTTGCAGGTGACCGGCATGCAGATTGCCCATGGTAGGCACAAAGGCAATGCGGCGCTGCTGCGTGCGTTGCGCGCTGATTGCTTCACGCAATGAAGTGGTGGTCGACAATATTTCCATATACGTTTCAGTAGCTGTGTTCTGTTGCCGGATAGCTGCCGTCCTTGACGGCCCTGACGTAGGCGCTGATGGCTGCGTGAACACTGCCATGCTGCTGCAGAAAATCCTTCACGAAACGTGGCACGCGACCACCGCTAATACCGAGCATGTCATACAGGACCAGAACCTGCCCGTCGCAGGCAGCGCCGGCACCGATACCGATAACCGGAATTTGCAAGGACGCCGTAATCTGTAGCGTAAGCTCAGCCGGTACACACTCCACCACCAGCATGTCCGCGCCGGCCTGTTGCAACGCCAGTGCATCGGCAAGTATCACCGCCGCACCGGCAGCATCACGCCCCTGCACCTTGTAACCACCATACTTTTCGACCGACTGCGGCAACAGACCGACGTGACCACAAACCGGGATATCCTTGCTGACAAGTTGTTTGACTATCGACACCCTGTCGACACCGCCTTCCAGCTTGACCATGTGCGCCCCGCCCTCGTCCATCAGGCGCCGGGCACTGGTGAGCGCCTGTTCGGGCGTTTCATAACTCCCGCATGGCAGGTCGACAATACGCCACGCGGTTTCGCCGGCGCGTGCAACATTTGCTGCATAGTGCAGCATGTCATCCAGCGTGACCGGCACCGTGGAGTCGTAACCCATCATGACCATCCCCAGGGAATCGCCGATAATGAACATATCGACACCGGCTGATTCCAGCAGGCGGGTGAAGCTGGCATCATAGACTGTCAGGCAGGCAATCTTTTCACCACGCTGCTGCATGTCCTGCAGCGATGCGAGCGTGACGGGTTTTGTTTGCTGTGAACCTGTCATCATAATCTGTCCATTATAGCCCGCCTGCAATCCATACGAACCCGGACACGGGGCCAGCCATACCCGGCCGGTCTTCAGATTGGCGCGGAAAGTGGATTGAAATAATGCTTGCCGGTCCTGGTCAGATATATCTGTTCCAGCAATGCCTCGTACTCATCGTCATTATCAACCAGGTTAATACCGGAGGTGTTGACAATTAACAGCGGCGCATCATCGTAGTTTAGGAACAGCCGCGAGTAGGCCTCGGACAGGTTGCGTAGATAGTCTGCATCGATCTTGCGCTCATACTTGATACCACGCCTGGAAATACGCTTGAGCAGCACATTTTCCGGCGCCTGCAGATACACCACCAGGTCCGGCACCGGCGCATCCACGATGACATGCTGGTAGACCTGCTCATAGAGCTTCAGCTCCTCGGCCCCCAGCGTCAACTCGGCAAACAGGCGATCTTTTTCCATCAGGAAGTCGGCCACCCGAACCGGCTGAAACATATCAGCCTGTCGCATCGCCTCGATCTGGCGAACCCGCTGAAACAGAAAAAACAATTGCGCCGGCAAGGCGCCGGCTTTCGGATCCTGGTAAAAACGTTCCAGAAACGGATTTTCGTCTGCGCCCTCGAGCAACAGGTCGGACTCAAAACTTTTTGCCAGGCGTTTCGCAAGACTGGTCTTGCCAACCCCGATCGGTCCTTCAACGACGATATAACCGGGCCGTTCTCGTTGCATCAAGCGGTAACCAGTTTCTTCAGAGAGTGGTTCTCGCATTTGTTGATCAGTGCCGTCAAACGTCCCTGCCCGGGGACATTGAGGTCACCCGCCAGTTCTGCCAGCGGGATGATGACAAAATCACGCTCACGTATACCGGGGTGCGGCACCGTTAAATCCGGCTTGTCTATCGTTGCCTTGCCGTATAACAGCAGGTCAAGATCGATAATCCGCGGTCCCCATTTTTCGCCGCCGCGCTCGCGTCCCTGCAGGTCCTCGATACGTTTCAGTTCCGCCATAAAATCCTCGGGCGAGAGCAATGTATCCATGGCAACCACTGCGTTAACGTAATCAGGCTGATCGGCTGGCCCCATCGGCTTGCCACCGTAGAGACTGGAACGCCCGACCTTGATGCTGTCAGGAATCATCTCCAGTTCTTCAACCGCCTCCAGCACCTGGGCTACCGGATTATCGAGATTGCTCCCCAGTCCTATATATACACGTACTGTCACTCTGAGTTTACCTCTGGCTTGGCCCTGGAACGTCTGCGACGGCGTTTCCGCGGTCGCGATGACGCAGTTGTCTGTACTTCATCCTGCGGGTTTTCCTGCTGGAACTTGGTCCACCATTCGCCCGTTGCCGACGGCACTTCGCCGGCCTCTGCCCGCAGCAACAGAAAATCATAAGCGGCACGAAAACGCGGGTGGCTCAGCAACCGCTGACTGCGGCGCCCGCCCGTGTTCTCAAGCCGTAACTGTAACATCCAGATCTCGCGCATCGGCAGCGAGAATCGCCGTGGCGTTGCCATCACGGCCGCCTGCTCACTGATAATCTGCGAGCCGGCATGCTGCAGTGCAGCCACCGGATGTTCCCCTTGTTCTTCCAGCTGTGCGGCACGTTCACGTACCGGTTGCCACAGGAACAAGGCAAACAAAAAGGCCGGCGTTACCGGCTTGCCCTGTGCGATGCGCGCATCGGTATTCTCCATGCCGCGCGTTACCAGCGCCTGAAAACAGGTATCGCCATGCGCCAGTGATTCTTCTGTCTTCGGAAACAACTGGCCAAACAGGTGGTAGTGCCGCAGCATCTCAAAATTGTCCAGCGCGCTGCCACCCATGAACAGCTTGAGCATTTCATCAAACAGGCGTGCCGGCGGTATATCACCCAGCAACGAGGCAAGCCGGATGATCGGTTCCTCGGTCATCGGCTCAATGCGAAAACCCAGCTTGGTGGCAAAACGCACCACGCGCAACATGCGCACCGGATCCTCACGATAGCGCGTATCAGGATCACCGATCAGCCGCAGCAGCCCGGCATCGATATCCGCCATGCCGCCGGTGTAGTCGATTATCGAGAAATCATCAATATTGTAATACAGTGCATTGACCGTGAAATCACGTCGAAAGGCATCGCCTTCGATGTCGCCATACACATTGTCGCGGACAATACGCCCTTCATCATCGATCTGCGCTGAAGAGCCCGAGTCCTCCTCGTGTACGGCACGAAAGGTTGCCACCTCGATCACCTCGCGGCCAAATACCACGTGTGCCAGCCGAAAACGGCGGCCTATCAGGCGGCAATTGCGGAACAGGCGACGCACATCCTCCGGATGCGCATCGGTGGCAATATCAAAGTCCTTGGGCTCACGCCCGAGCAGCAAATCACGCACCCCGCCACCAACCATGTGCGCCTGGTAACCGGATTCTTTCAACCGGTACAACACCTTCAGGGCATTTGGACTGATATTGACCCGGGAAATCGGATGATCCGGTCGGGGGATTACGATGGCTGTGTTGTGGATATCTGTATTTTCCTTGTTGCTCACTGCTGTTGCTTGTGGATGATTAGCTTGGGCGTATAATAACATCGCTTCGCGGCCATGTACTGGTCTTGGAATCTGTCGGGCCTGGGCAGTCGTGGCAAGTTTGTTCACAAATCCGGCAGACGCCTGAAATGCTCCCTTCGTCTAGTGGTTAGGACACTGGCCTCTCACGCCGGTAACAGGGGTTCGAGTCCCCTAGGGAGCGCCATTTTGTACAATTTCACACCGTCAGGGTGCTCAATTATGCCTTTTGAAGGTATGACTGCTACTGCGGTGTTGCGAGCCGGACAACCGCATGCAATCAACAGCTGACAAACCCACCTATCCACCAGCGGGGCTGTTTACCCGGCTGGTCGCCATGTTCTATGACTCCCTGCTGCTGCTGTCTGCCCTGCTGATCGCAACAGCGCTGGCCCTGCTGGCCACCAAGGGAACCCTGCACTACCACAATCCGTTTTTCAGAACATTCCTGTTCCTGATCTGCTTCTCCTTCTATGCCTGGTTCTGGCTGCATGGCGGGCAAACGCTGGGGATGCGTGCCTGGCGCCTGCAACTGCAACGCCTGGACGGCGGCCCAATCAGCCTATGGCAGGCGCTACTGCGTTTTATGGTCGCCATCCCGTCACTGGCACTCGGCGGAATCGGGCTGTGGTGGATGCTGGTCGATCGCGACAGGCTTGCCCTGCATGACCGTTTTTCTGAATCGAGGATTGTGCGCCTGCCAAAGAAATAACACTCCGGCAGCAGGACGAGCGATCACTCAGAGTCGCCTGACAGCATGGATGCCAAACAGTAAAAACACCACGCCGGGAAACATCACCGTCAGCAGCGGGTTAAATCCAAACACCTGTCCCATCTGGGTAACGAGCTGGCTAATCAGGTAAAAACCAAAACCAACCAGCATGCCGATAAACACACGCTGCCCCGCACTTACCGAACGCAGGCTGCCGAAAACAAACGGCACCGAAATAAACAGCATCACCAACGCGGCAAATGGCGTCATAAAGCGCCCCCAGAAGGCATACTGGTAGCGCCCGGTATCCAGCCCGTTTTCTTCCAGGTAATCCATGAACTGGTCAATATCGTGTATCGACATATTCTCGGGCTTGAGCGCAACAATGCCGAGCAGGTCCGGAGTCAGTGCCGACACCCTGGCGCGCTGCGCATCGTGCCTGATCAGTACACGGTCCGGGGTAAATTCCGACTCTGATACCTCGCTCATGATCCACTGACCATCTTCGTAATGTGCTTCCACCGCCTTTGTCACAGTTTTTAACCGGCCATCCTCGTGAAACTCGTACACCGTCAGGTCTGCCAGGGTATTGTCAGTCAGAACCTTGCGCGCATTGATATACAGATTATCGTCCCGCACCCACAGGCCGCGACTGCTGAGAAACGTTACGCCACGATTCATCGCGGCGGTACGCATATTCTGGCCTTCCCGCTCGGCCACCGGGGCAATCACCTCGCCGACAAAAACAGCCACTACCAGCATCAGCACGCCCGCCTGCAACACCGAGCGAATTATGCGCCACACCGACAGGCCACCGGCACGCATGGCGATCAGTTCACTGTTGGCAGACAGTGTTCCCATACCCATCAAACTGCCCAGCAAGGCGGACATCGGGAACAACTGGTACATGCTTTGTGGTGTAATCAGCGCGACAAACTGAATCAGCGTCATCAGGGTGTAGTTCTCCCGACCGACATTATCCAGTTGTGCAATTACGTTAAAGAAAATATCCAGTCCGACTACAATTAGCAGCGCGACCAGCGTTCCCGTCATGACTGCCTTTGCAATGTAGCGATCAAGGATCTTCACTAGCCACCCCCGAAACGGCAGCGTAAACGTTCACTACCCAGCAGGATGGCTGTCAGCAACACTGGCAATACCGGCACCCACCACAGCCCAATGGCGGCCGGACCCTTGCCCTCACCGACCCAGTACTTTGCCGTTGCCAGCAGGTTGTAGTAGATAACAAACAACAGGATGGCTACCACCAGACGCCCGTAACGTCCCTGGCGTGGCGAGGATTTGCACAGCGGTACTGCCAGCAGCAACAGCACAATAACCGAGACCGGCATGGCAAGACGCCACTGCAACTCGGCGACATCTTTCGGATCAGAGGACTGCACCAGGGCAGCTGACGGCATGGTGCCCTGTATTTCCTCCACCTCCGGATCACCGGGCAAATCGATGCGTATACCGTATTCGTTAAACGTCATAACGCGGTAATCGGCCTCGCCCGGCCTGCCCTCGTAGCGATAGCCGTCTACCAGCACCAGGAAATCATCGCCGGTTGCTTCATCAAGCTTGCGGTAAGCCGATTTTGCCGTCAGTAACTGCGGCAGCTTCTGCTCATTTTTCTTCCCACGCAACACAATGAACAGGTTTTCCATGTGCTGCTTGTCCGCTGAAAGCCGCTCTGCGTAGAAGGTCAGGCGACCATTCTGCAACTCGTTAAAACGCCCGGCTCCAAGCACCGTCAGGTCTGCCTGCTGCTTCGCTACCCGTTCCAGCTTGTAGCTGATCGCCTGCACCTGCGGGCTGACATACAACGATAACCAGGCAAGCACCATCGCCAGCACCAGGCCGAAGGCAAGCAGCGGCTTGTAGATGCGCCACGGGCCAACACCGCAGGCAGACATAACAGTCATTTCATTGTCGCGGTACAGTCGACCAAGCCCCAGCACCACACCCAGTGCCAGCGCGAACGGCACCACATGCACCAGGTACCAGACCATCTTCAAACCAATAAGCCGGAAAATAATATCCGGGGGGATATCCCCGGACACTGCATCGCCCAGGTAGCGCACCAGCCGGTTGCTGACAAGTATCAGCCACAGAAAAAGCGTCACAGCCAGCCAGCCGTTAATCACCTCTTTCAGCAGGTAGCGATCAAAAACACGAAACATTCAAGCGGGCCTGCTTGCGGTATGAAAATCATACCTGCTTGCAGTACACTCCTGTTTTAATTGGTATCATGATTGATATCAGGCAAGCGGCTACCGTATACCACAAGCGGCGCAATCTGCAATCACAACACGTAACAAATGAGGGTTAGTGAATGAAATTCAGTATAAAGAGCGAAAAACCTGCGGCCGTCAGGACCGGATGTGTAATTCTGGGCGTATTTGAGCACCGCAAGCTGTCCCCTGCAGCCATCGAGTTCGACAAAAGCACAGGGGGATTGCTGAAGAAGCTCTTGCTGAAAGGTGATATGGACGGAAAATGCGAACAGACGCTGATGCTGCACCACCCCGCAGGCGCAAACTGCGAACGTGTATTACTTGCCGGCTGTGGCAAGCCGGAAGAATTCAACAGCAGCGCATTCAGCAAGGTTGTCGCAGGCGTCAGCTGTGCCATCAACCAGTCGGGTGCGACCGATGCGGTCAGTTACCTGGGCGAACTGGATGTCACTGACCGTGACAGCTATGGCAAGGTCAAGAGCCTCGTTGAAATCACCCGCAGCAGTCTCTACACACCGGACCAGCTGAAAAGCAAAAAAGACAAAAACAGTCACCCGTTACGACGCATGGCCATAAACATGGCCAGCAGTGAAAGCAGGATTGCACGCAAGGCACTGAATGACGGCAACGCCATCGCGGCTGGCGTGGAACTGGCAAGAACGCTTGGCGACCTGCCCGGCAACATATGCACACCCGCCTATCTCGCCAGCCAGGCACGTAAACTCGGAAGAACCTGCAGTTACCTGAAAGTCAGCGTGCTTGATGAAGCCGCCATGAAAAAACTCGGCATGGGCTCGCTGCTATCCGTATCACGAGGCAGCCGGGAGCCGGCGAAACTGATCACACTGGAATACAAAGGCGGCAAGACCGGCGAGAAACCTGTAGTTCTGGTCGGCAAGGGTGTGACCTTTGATTCCGGCGGCATCTCGCTCAAACCGGGCGCTGCCATGGATGAAATGAAGTACGACATGTGTGGTGCAGCCAGCGTACTTGGCACAATCCAGGCCTGCGTGGATATGGAACTACCGATCAATGTTGTCGGTGTCATCCCGACAACAGAGAACCTGCCTGACGGGCTCGCCAGCAAACCCGGTGATATTGTCACCAGCATGTCCGGGCTGACTATCGAGGTGCTCAACACGGACGCAGAAGGACGCCTGATTCTGTGTGACGCGCTAACCTACAGCGCCAGGTTCAAACCCGACGTGGTGATCGATATTGCCACGCTCACCGGCGCCTGCGTGGTCGCACTTGGCAGCCACGCTGCCGGACTGTTGAGTAACGATGATGCCCTCGCCGAAGAACTGCTGGATGCCGGCCAGACAGCGGGTGACCGTGCCTGGCATATGCCCTTGTGGGATGACTACCAGCCACAACTGAAGAGTAATTTCGCCGACATGGCAAATATCGGCGGCCGCGAAGCAGGCACCATTACCGCTGCCTGTTTCCTGTCACGCTTTACAGAAGATTACCGCTGGGCACACCTGGATATAGCCGGCGTAGCCTGGAAAGGCGGCAGCGAAAAAGGCGCAACCGGGCGACCGGTCTGCTTGCTGACACAGTTCCTGCTGGACCGTTGCGCCAACTGATGACACAGGTCGACTTTTATATATTGAAGGACAACAGCGAACGGGCACAAAACCTGCTGACCTGCCGGCTGTCCGAGAAGGCCTATAAACAAGGCCGCCAGGTCTTCATCAATACGGACACCAGCGAACAGTTAAAACAGCTTGATGACATGTTGTGGACCTTTACCACGAACAGCTTCCTGCCTCACGGTCGCTACGAGGAGGATTCCGACAGCACGCACCCGGTGCTGCTGGGACACGCCGTCGAACCGGAAGGTCCCAGCGATGTACTTGTTAACCTTTCCAGCGATGTACCCGTTTTTTTCAGCCGCTTCAACCGTGTGGCTGAACTAGTTGGTGGCGACGAGGCACAACGGCAGGCCGCACGTGAACGCTATCGTTTTTACCAGGATCGCGGCTACACGCTAAACACGCATAACCTGAAATAGTCATGAACGAAGATCTCATAGTTGACGCCGAAGGCATTCCGATTCTGACGGATCTGGTGCATGAACATGAAACGGCTTCAGCATCGGTACAGCACACTGATACATCGGCAGAATCACCCGCCGTTATTGCAGACCGGCTGTTGCAAAGCCGGTCGTTTAAACAACAACTTGAAAAACTCACTACCACACTGAGCCAGCAACTCATCGAACAGATCGAACAATCACTGCGACCGGCGATTGAACAGACCATCCAGCTGTCACTGGAAGACAGCAGCGACCTGTCTGCCACAGCCATCCAGCAGCAGCTTGAGAACGCCCTCCCCGAACTGCTGGCAACCGCGCTGAACAAGTAACACGTCCGACTGCCGTCCCGTCCTGCCGGGGCAAAACGGCTGGCTTCAGGTATAATCCCGGCCTCACTAAAGTTCAGCCTTAATAACAGAGCCTTACGACGCATGGAAAAAACCTACGACCCGCACGCCATTGAACAACACTGGTACGAAACCTGGGAGCAGGAAGGACATTTTGAACCTTCCGGTGAGGGTGCGCCCTATTGCATCATGATCCCGCCACCAACCGTCACCGGCAGTCTGCACATGGGTCACGCCTTTCAGGA
>Ga0316193_10003341_pt1 | contig 11545 bp, 7 predicted proteins | sample MerIslsedime2_MG_FD_207735 | JGI IMG/M metagenome (GOLD analysis project Ga0316193, IMG submission 207735) | Coastal sediment microbial communities from Maine, United States - Merrow Island sediment 2 | ecosystem: Environmental > Aquatic > Marine > Coastal > Sediment | place: USA: Maine... | reverse complement strand
TGACTACCCTCGGTCGATGCGGAGCCTTCGGGGCCCGATTCCAACGAGCTCATCGCGCCGACCTCCTCGTACAGGCCTCGCGAAATGGTCGAGTCATCCAACTTGGCGTCTTCTTCGTCGACGATCGTCTGAGCAACACCCGCGATCCGGTCTGCGATGCGTTCGGTTTCGGAGACGGGCGTGCCGACTGGCATCTTCAGGTGAGCGGTGATCAGGTCGCCCTCGACCTTGGGCAAGAAGGTGAATGGAATCCGGCCCGCGACGTAGCCCATCGTGGCGACGAGCAAGGCGACGCCCATCGCAATGGTGAAGTAGCGCCAACGCAGCGCCTTCTGCAGGAGCGGAACATAGGTGTGCTGGATGTGGTGCTGGAGCCGGTGCGGCATGTCGAGCTTGCCCACCACGCGCATGACCCAGAGGTAGGGCGATAAGACGATTTGCAACCACCAGGGCATCGGGTGCGAAAGGTGGGCGGGAAGGATCAAGAGCGACTCGACGAGCGAGATCAGCAAGACCGCGATGACCACGATCGGCACGACCCGGAAGAACTTCCCCATCGGGCCAGGCACCATGAGCATGGGGGCGAACGCCACGCAGCTGGTGAGGATCGCGAAAATGACCGGCTGCGCGACCTCTTTGGCGCCCTCGATGGCCGCATGAATGCGCCCTTTGCCGTCCGTGCGGTGCTTGTAGATCGATTCACCCACGACGATCGCGTCATCGACCACCATGCCGAGCGTGATGATGAACGCGAAGAGCGAGATCATGTTGATCGAGACGTCGGTTGCCGGAAAGAAGAGGACGGAGCCCGCAAACGAGATCGGGATGCCGAGGGTCACCCAGAACGCCAAACGGGCCTCCAGGAACAACGCCAGGGTCAGAAGAACGAGGACGAGTCCGATGCGCGCGTTGCTCAGCAGCAGTGAGATGCGCCCTTCGTACATCTCCGCCGTGTCGAACCAGGTCGCCGCACTCAGGCCCTTTGGCAAGGTTGCCTGGAGCTCCTCGACATACTCCTTCGCCGCGGCAGCGACCGTGAGAGGGGTCTCGTTGCCAACCCGGAATACGTTGAGCATCACCGCACGCTGGCCGTTGTAGGTCGCCTCCTTGTCGATCTCCGTGAAGCCGTCACGCACGGTCGCCACGTCGCGCACGCGCACCTGGGAGCCATCCGGCTGGCTCAGAAGGAGGATGGAGCCGAACTCGTTGCCGCGATCGCGACGCTCGGTCGTGCGCAGCAGGACTTCGCCACCTTGGGTTTTCACGGCTCCGCCCGGCAGCTCCACGGATGCCGCGCGCACACGCGCCGCAACCTCGTCGAGGGTCAACCCGTACTTGCGAAGCTGCGCCTGAGGGACCTCGATGCTGATCTCGAGAGGGCGGATCCCTGAAAGTTCGATGTAGGTGATGCGCGGGTCTTGCAGGAGGGCGCGACGGCTGTTTTCACCGACCGATCGCAACGTTGCTTCGTCCACGTCACCGTAGAGAACCAGGGAGATGACCTGCTGCCGATTCGACAGGAGACTGACCGTGGGGCGCTCCACGTCTTCGGGAAACGAGGTGATTCGATCGATGGTGCTCTTGACGTCGTTGAGAGCACGGTCCTTGTCGGTGTTGAGCAATAGCTCGACGAATGTGCTCGCCTGCCCCTCGGTTGCGGAGGAGGTGACCTTCTTGACGCCGTCGATGCCCCGAACGGCCTCTTCGACCGCGAGGACGACGGCTTGCTCGACCTCGGCAGGGCTGGCGCCGGGATAGACCACGCTGATCGAGACCACGTCGATCTCGACCTCGGGAAACACCTCCTGCTTGATGCCGGAAGCGAGGGTCACGACGCCCCCGACGATCAGGATGAGCATCAAGACATTCGCTGCGACGGCGTTCTTCGCCATCCAGGCGATGGGCCCACGCTCCTTGCTGGGGTCGAAGTCGTCGGAGTCGTTCATGGCGAGGCTTGGGCTGCGGGCTCGCTCGGATCGCCGGGCTCCGCCTCAGGCACTTGTTCCGCCGTGCGTAGAAGCATGTTTGGAACCGGCGTTGCGATTCGGCTGATGACGACGCGCTCGTCGGGCTCGAGGCCGCCGGTGATGAGCACCGAGTCTGGCTCGGTCCACGCGATTTGGACATCGCGGATCTCGAGGAGATCCTGCTCGTTCATCACGTAGACGTTGCGCCCGTTTCGCAACGCCACCCTAGGAAGGCGAATTGCGTCGTCGATGGGCTGCGCGGCGATCGCGACGTCAACGAACGACCCGAGGAGCAAGGGGAGATCACCCGGCTCGCCCAGTGGGTTGTCGATGTTGAGCAAGAGGCGCGCCATCGCGCCACCTGCATCGAGGTCCGGCAGCTGTCGGATCACCTCCGCACGTCGCTCGATGGTCTCTTGCCCGACTCGCTGAACGATCTTTGCCTCGGAGCCAGGCGCATCCGCCGTGCGGGCCCGCACGGTTCTCAAAGAAGCCACCGGGACGGACACCTGTACGTGATATTCATCGGTGCCGACGAGTCGCGCCACGGAGGTCTGCGGGCTGAGCAACTGGCCCGTGTCGACATTCTCACCGACCACCATGGCGTTGAACGGCGCGCGAAGCGTTGCGCGCGTCAAATCCAGCTGTGCCTTCTTGAGCGCGCTCTGCGCAGCTTTGAGCTCCAGCCTGGTGGCCTCGAGCTGGGGCTCGCGCTGGGCGAGGGCTCGCTGCTCCTCGGACACATCCATCTCACCAAAGGCATTCCACTCGCGCTTGGCGACCTCGCCTCGACGCGCTTCGATTGAGAGGTCGAGTTTGGCCCGGTTCACCTGGGAGCGATACGACTCCACCGCGAGCTGGTAGTCGCGGGGGTCGATGCGGACCATCGGCTGACCTGTCTTGAAGCGACCGCCGGCGACCAGCTCCGGGCTCTGCCAGATGACACGGCCGCCGAGCTCTGCCTGCAGCACGATCTCCTTTGCAGGCACCACGGTGCCCTTGGCATGTAGATCGACCTCGTGCTGGCTGGTGCCGATTTGGATGACCTCGACCAGGGTGCCTTCGAGCGTCTTCTCTGCGCGTGGAGGCTCCGCCTTCGTGGCCACCAAAGCGAACGCAGCGGCGGCAGCGGCAACCATCACCCCGATCGACAAGGCCCACTTCAGACGCCGCTCGGATCGTTTAGTCATTCTCAGGCCCTCCAAATTCTTCGGGCCACGCGCCGCCGAGCGCTCGATAGAGCTGGACGCGATAGGAAACCAGTTGTCGACGCGACGAAACGAGTTGGAGCTCGGAGATCTGCCGGGTCGCCAGCGCGGTGAGAACAGGCAAGAAGTCGCTCAGACCGGCCCGGTAGCGATCCCTTGTCGCCTCGAGGGTGATGTTGGCCAGGCGGAACTCGTCTTCCAGGTACTGGATGCGAAGGCGTTCCTGGCGCTCGAGGACGAGCGAGCTCTCCACTTCGAGCAAGGCCGTGAGGATTGTCTCGGCATACTGCTCGAGGAGCTGGTCCGCGACTGCGCGCTGCGTCTTGATCGCCGACCAGCCGCGAAGGCCGTCGAACACCGGGACGGAGAAGTGGGCTCCGGCGCTCCAGGTCCAGCCATGGACCTTGGCTTGGGGGAACATGGCCGCGCCCGATATCTCAGAGTCGAGCCAGGTGTACGAGGGCGTGAAGTCGAGAGTGATCTGCGGGAGCCGCGCGCCGATCGCCGCGGCCAGGCGACGGTCCTCGGCTTCAACCCGCTTCTGCATCGCTTGGATGTCCGGGCGTGCTTGGAGCAGGGTCGCTGGGACCTCGACTTCAGGAGTCGGACCGATGTCGGGGAGCCCTTTGTCGTCGAGCGGAAACTCCCGGCCGGGCGCCTCGCCCAACAACACCGAAAGCCTTTGATCGGTCAGATCGATTTGGGCGTCAGACATGGCGAGTAGGGCGCGCTGGCTTGCCACCCGTTGTCGCTGCTGGTGCACGTCGACTGCCGAGTTGAGGCCTTCTCGATAGCGGAGCTCGACCAGCTCGAGAAACTTGAGGTCCGTGTCGAGTTGCTCCGTGACCACGGCGACTTCGATGCGCGAGTTGACGGAATCGAACCATGCCTCGGCAACTTCGGACGAAATCACAATCGCGAGCGCCTCTTGATCGAGGCGTGCGGCCTGGGCATCGAGCTGGGCGCCTTGGTGCTCCCGTGCTCTACGTGCGAACAGATCCACCTCGTACGAGACGGGCAACGAACCGATTGCCTGCTGAGCCCTCACTTGGCCGAAGGACATGATGTTCCTGCCGATATTGTAGTCTCCGGTCAGTCCGACCTGAGGCATCCGCGCCGCGCGAACCTGGTTGGCGATGAAACGCGCCTGACGAACACGAGCCCACCCGGCCTTCACGCTTTGGTTGCGGCGGAGCGCCTCCTCGATGAGCGCAGTCAGCGTAGGGTCTCCGAGGGATCGCCACCAGCGTGCATCGCGCACAGGCTCGGCTTTGGGCTCGGGCGGAGGAGGAATCTCTGCTCCCACCGTATACGTCCCCGGGACCTCGACCGGAGGCGGGGGATCGGTCTCCTTGGTGTAGTTGCACCCGACGGCCAGCATCGAGACCAGCAGGATGAGAATCGCGCCTCGCATCATGAAGCCTCTCCGCTTGAAAGTGCCCGGACCATCGCGTCGAGGTGTAGGGGCACTAGTTGCTCTAAATCCACAGGCACAGGAATTCTTTGCGCCATACCTTCCTTATTGAGTCCGACCATCACGACGCCGAGGAAGCTCGTCCAAAGCTGGATGGCTTGGGGGACGGGCTCGACGTCAGCTCGGATGCTGCCGTCAGTCTGGCCACGCTGCAGCGAAGTGACCACCAGCGAAAGCATGTGGCCGACCCGGCCACGGTAGATTTGAAACGCTTCCGTCGAATCATCCATGCGCTCGCCCGCGCTCAACCACTCCATCGCGAACCGAAAGTGGTGAGGGTTCTCCTGGGTAAAGTCGTAGTACTTCTGCAGCAACCGCTGGACCGCGTCTAGACCGGTGGACGCCTCTTCGAGCGCGGTCTCGATGAAGGGCAGGAGCGTATCGAGTAGCCGGGTCGCAACCGCCGCGCACAGGGCATCCTTGTTCTGGAAGTACAGATACAGCGTGCCCTTGCTCAGCTCGGCGGCCTCCGCGACGCCGTCCATCCGCATTCCGTGGTAGCCCTCTACGGCGACCAGCTCCTGCGCCGCATCGAGAATCGCTTCTCGCCGCGCAATCCGCTCCCGCTCTCTCCGAGCCGCCACTGCCATCGCTTGCCCTCCAGTGAAACTGACCGCCAGTCAGTCACTGACTAAGAGTTAGCAACTCTATGGCCACCTGTCGCATGATCCAGCGAAAAAGGGGGCCAAGAACCCAATTTACCGCCCGACGAGAAGGCCCAGGGCAAACCCCCGTGGGCGATGCACAGCATCGCCTCCACGGGGTGGGAGCGCCCAGATTCGAACTGGGGACCGTCGCCGTGTAAAGACGCTGCGCTACCGCTGCGCCACGCTCCCGAAACGCTCACGAGAAACCAGCTCCTAGCACGCCTCAGAAGACGGGACACTCTCCTACCCCCTAAGTAGCTAAAATGATGAACGTTCTCAGACAAGGATCGCAGCGCCTCGTTGCCTGGGTGCGGTGGGCTCCACATGAACCGTTGCGATCTTTGTCCCAGAACCCTTTTGATATCAACGGGTTATGGACCCGGAGAGTGTCCCCTATTGGCGGGCGCCGGGGGGGTCTACCGTGGGTTCGGGGACGTTTTCTGGGTCGGGGGCGTCTGGGGTGATTAGCTCGCCGCCGCGGTATTCTAGGGGGCGGACTTGGTGTTCGCCGAAGAGGGCGTCGGGGTCGCTTAGGACCAGGGCCTCTCGGAGGACTTCGTCCATGTGCTCGACGAGCACGACGCGGAGGGCGTTGAGGACCCGGCGAGGAATTTCCTTCAGGTCCTTCTGGTTTTCCTTCGGGACGAGAACCACGTTGATTTCGGCTCGGTGCGCGGCGAGGAGCTTTTCCTTGAGGCCGCCGATTGGGAGGACGCGACCGCGCAGGGTGATCTCGCCGGTCATCGCGACGTTCTTGCGAACCGGAATCTTGAGAAGCGCGCTCGCGATGCTGGTGGCCATCGTGATGCCCGCGCTCGGGCCGTCCTTCGGGACGAAGCTCGGGAAGTGAACGTGCACGTCGTACTTCGAGTGAAAGTCTTTCTCGAGGCCGAGCACCTTCTGGCGCGAGCGGATGTAGCTCATCGCCGCCTGCGCGGACTCCTGCATGCCCTTTTCGAGCAAGCCGGTGATGTTGAGCTTGCCTTTACCAGGCACCACCGCGACTTCGCATTCGAGAATTGAGCCGCCAAACATATTGACCGCTAGGCCATTGGTGAGACCCACGTGATCTTTCTCACTGGCTTTGTCGGGCCGATACTTGGGAATGCCGAGGTACTGAGCGATGTCTTTGGCCTCGACGTGATAGCTGTTCTCTTTGGACTCTTCGCCGTCCTTGAGAACTTGTCGCGCAATCTTTCGGCAGACGCTGCCGATCTCGCGCTCGAGGTTTCGAACGCCACTCTCCATCGTGTAGTAGTGGATCATCTGCCGGATGGCGTTCTCGCTGATCTCGATGTCGATGTCCTTGAGGCCGGCGTTCTCGCGCTGGCGCGGCACGAGATAGCGCGTCGCGATGTTGAGCTTCTCGTACTCGGTGTAGCCGCTGATCTCGAGGATCTCCATGCGGTCCCGGAGCGGAAGCGGGATGCCCTGCAAGGTGTTCGCCGTGGTGATGAACATCACGTCGGACAGGTCGTAGTCGAGGTCGAGGTAGTGGTCGTTGAAGCTGTGGTTTTGCTCCGGGTCGAGGACCTCGAGCAGCGCCGACGCGGGGTCGCCGCGGAAGTCGGCCGACATCTTGTCGATCTCGTCGAGCAGGAACACCGGGTTGTTGGCTCCGACCTTGCGCAGCGACTGAATCAGCCGGCCGGGCATGGCGCCGATGTACGTTCGCCGGTGGCCTCGAATCTCGGCCTCGTCGCGCACGCCGCCCAGGGACAAACGCACGAACTCACGACCGGTGCATCGGGCGATGCTCTTCGCCAGCGAGGTCTTACCGACGCCGGGCGGGCCGACCAGGCAGAGCACAGGCCCCTTGAGCTTCTTCACGAGCGCCTGCACGGCGAGGTACTCGACAATGCGCTCCTTGGGTTTCTTGAGGCCGTAGTGATCTTCCTCGAGGATCTGTTCCGCGGCGTCGATGTCGTAGTTCTCTTCGCTCTTGTCGCCCCACGGTAGGGCCAGAACCCAGTCGATGTAGTTGCGGATGACCGTCGCTTCGGCGCTCATCGGCTGCATCATCTTCAGCTTCTTGAGCTCCTTGCGCGCTTTGAGGTGCGCTTCTTTGGAGAGCTTCTTCTGTTTGAGTTGCGCCTCGAGCTCTTGGATCTCGCTCTTGAACTCGTCGCGCTCACCGAGCTCCTTCTGAATGGCCTGCATCTGCTCATTCAGGTAGTACTCCTTCTGCGTCTTCTCCATTTGCTTCTTGACGCGGGAGCGAATCTTCATCTCGACTTGGAGAATCTCGATTTCGGCGTTCATCAGTTGGAACAGCCGCTCCAACCGCTTCGCCGGGTCGATGGTTTCGAGAATCTCCTGACGGTCTGAGAGCTTGATGCTCGTCAGGTGCACCACGACCGTGTCGGCAAGCTTCGACGGGTCGTCGATGGTTTGCACGGTCATCAACATCTCGGGTGCGATGCGCTTGTTGAGCTTGGCGTACACGTCGAACGCCGACTGCACTGACCGAATCAGCGCTTCGATTTCGACGTTGGCCGCGTAGACTTCTTCGACCGGCTCGACGTTGCAGACAAAGAACTCTTCGTTCGGCACGAAGCTCGTGATGCGCGCGCGCCGCTTGCCCTCGACGAGAACCTTCACGGTCCCATCGGGAAGTCGTAGCAGCTGGATGATCGTGCCGATGGTCCCGACCTCGAAGATATCCTCCGGGGCCGGGTCGTTCGTCTTGGCCTTCTTCTGCGCGGCCAGCAGAATTTCTTTGTGCTGACTCATCGCCTCTTCGAGCGCGTTGATCGACTTCTCGCGGCCTACGAAGAGCGGCACCACCATGTGCGGGAACACGATGATGTCCCGCAACGGAAGCAGAGGAAAACTTTCGCTACCGGGCGTGCCGGCACCGGGATTCTGTTCGTCGTTGTCGTTTCGGTGAAAGAACATAGTCTACTCAGAAGCATGCGGCGCAGGCCGCACTAGGCGAGCTCCGCCTCTTCCTTTTCGTAGACGATGAGCGGCTTCTCGCCCGACGCGATGACTTCCTCGCTTACGGCGACCTCCCGAATATCCGACTGGGAGGGCACCTCGTACATGATGTCGAGCATCGACTTTTCCATGATGGCACGGAGGCCTCGAGCGCCGGCGTTCCGCGTTAGCGCCTGGCGCGCGACTGCATGCAGCGCACCCTGAGCGAACTTGAGCTTCACACCATCCATCTCGAAAAGCTTTTGGTACTGCTTGACCAGCGCGTTCTTCGGCTTGGTCAGGATGTCGACGAGCGCTTCTTCATTGAGTTCGTGCAACGTGGCGATGACCGGCAGACGGCCGATGAACTCGGGAATCAAGCCGGCACGGAGCAAATCCTCTGGCTCGATGCGCTCGAGAAGCTCGCCGATCTTCTTGTCTTTGCGCGACGGAATGTCTGCGCCGAAACCGAGCTTTCGCTCGCCGATGCGGCGCTCGATGACGTCGTCGAGGCCGACGAATGCGCCGCCGCAGATGAATAGGATGTTCCCCGTATCGATCTGCAGGAAGTCTTGCTGAGGGTGCTTTCGTCCGCCCTTGGGAGGTACGTTCGCGACAGTGCCCTCGATGATCTTCAAAAGGGCCTGCTGCACGCCTTCGCCGCTGACGTCGCGGGTAATGGACGGGTTGTCGCCCTTGCGCGCGACTTTGTCGATCTCGTCGATGTAAACGATGCCTCGCTGGGCCCGCTCCACGTCGTGGTCTGCGTTCTGCAGGAGCTGCACGATGATGTTCTCGACGTCCTCGCCGACATAGCCCGCCTCGGTCAGCGTCGTGGCGTCGGCAATGGCGAATGGCACGTTCAGGATACGCGCGAGCGTCTGCGCGAGCAGGGTCTTGCCCGAGCCCGTCGGACCGAGCAACAAGATGTTCGACTTCTGCAACTCGACGTCGTCTGCGTTGACCTTGGAGTCGATGCGCTTGTAGTGGTTGTGGACCGCGACGGAGAGAATCTTCTTCGCGCGCTCCTGCCCGATGACGTACTCATCGAGGATGGTCTTGATCTCGGCTGGCTTCGGAAGCGGCGCCGTCGTCGTGAGAGACTCCTCTCGCTCGACCTCCTCCGCGATGATGTCGTTACACAGCCCGATGCACTCGTCGCAGATGTAGACCGTCGGCCCAGCGATGAGCTTTTTTACTTCCTTCTGCGACTTTCCACAGAAAGAACATTGAAGGTTGCCGTGTCCATCATCTCGCCTGCGATCCACCATATACCTGCTTGGCAGAGTCTAGCGTCCAGCCCCCTTCACGGCAAGGACTACGCAGCGCGCATTCTCCCCGTTTTATGGTGTCTTATTTCTCGCGCTTCGGTTCGATGACGTCGTCGATCAGCCCGTACTCTTTGGCCTCTTCGGCCGAGAGGTAGCGATCGCGTTCGGTGTCTTCCTTAATACGCTCGCTGGTCTGACCTGTATGCCTGGCCAGGATCGTGTTCATTTGTTCACGAAGTTTCAGAATCTCTTTTGCGTGGATCTCGATGTCCGTCGCTTGTCCGTGAATTCCGCCGAGCGGTTGGTGAATCATGATGCGGCTATTGGGCAAACACTTACGCAATCCGGTCGTGCCAGAGGCGAGAATCCACGCGGCCATGGATGCGGCCTGACCCAGGCACACCGTCGAAACGGGTGATCGAACGTACTGCATCGTGTCGTAAATCGCGAGTCCTGCTGTAATCGAGCCACCGGGGCTGTTGATGTACAACGTGATCTCTTTGTCGGGGTCATCGCTCTCCAAAAAGAGCATCTGCGCGATGATCGCATTGGCCACGTCGTCGTTGACCTCCGTGCCGAGGAAGACGATCCGATCCTTCAGCAGGCGGCTGAAGATGTCCCACTGCCGTTCGCCGCGGTGCGTCGTTTCGACGACCCAGGGCATGTACATCTGCGCAGACGTTGGCTCGCTCATGACTCTTCTTCCCCTTCGTCTTCGGCCGGTTCGTCGTTCTTGGCTTCAGGTTCCGGCCGCTCCCCCTCGTTGATCTTGGCACGCTCGGTGAGGAGCGCCATGACCTTCTCTTCGAGGAGCTGGGATTCGAGAGCGTCACGCTGCGCTTCCTGGTAGTCCGCGCGCACCTTGGCGACGTGCTTGCCGGTCTGGTCGGCGATCTCCTGGAACTTGGCGTCCAAGTCGGCTTCGCTGACGTCAATGCCTTCCTGACGGGCCAACGACCCGAGGAGGATCCCCGCCTGTACGCGCCGCTGTGCGCGCTCTTCGATGCCCGAGAAGAAGTCCGCGCCAGGCGCGCCTTGCTGGCCGGCCATCTGCATGAACTGAGCCATCTCGTACATCATCATCTGCTGTTGTTGCTGGACCATCGAGGGCGGGACCGGGATGTCGTTGTGCTCGATCAAGCTTTCGATCAACTGGTCCTTCAATTCTGCGTCGCTTCTTTGCTTCGCCGAGCCTTCGAGCCCTTCGCGAATCTTCAGTCGTAGCTCGAGCAGCGTCTCGTAGTCTCCGCAGTCTTTGGCGAACTCGTCGTCGAGCTCGGGGAGCAGCTTCTCGTGGAGCTCCCGGGCCGTGACCGTGAACTCCGCCGTCTTGCCCTGAAGGTCGGGGTTTGGGTGATCGTCTTCGAACTCGATGTCGATCGTCTTTTCATCGTCGGGCTTCATCCCGAGCAGCCCGTCCTTGAGCGCGGGTAGCAAGTGCTCGTCGTCGATCTCGACCTGGCGACCTTCGGCGCCGAGGTCGTCCTTGGCTTCACCGTCGACCGACACGGTGTAGTCGATCGTGATCAAGTCGCCTTCCTGCGCCGGACGCATCGGATCGGGCACCTGGATTTCGGCATGCTGATGCCGCAGCTGTTCGACCTCTGCGTCGACCTGCTCGTCCGGGATGTCGATCGGCTTCTGCCACACTTCGAGCCCGTCGGTCACGACCTCGTCGATCTTCGGTCGCACCTCGACTTTGGCCTTGAACGTGAGCGGCTTGCCTTGCTCGAGCTCGGGCGGCTCTTCCATCTCTGGCTGCGCCACGATGTGAAGCTCGTGCTCTTGCACCGCATGCATCAGGCCTTGCTCGACCAGGGTGCCGGTGACCTGAGCCGCGGCCTGTCGGCCGTACACCTGCTTCAGAACGTTCTTCGGAACCTTACCTGGACGGAAGCCGCGGACGCGGGCGGTCTTGCCGATCTCTCTATAGGTGTCGTTGAGGTCCTTGTGGATGCGGTCCCACGGCACTTCGACCGTGACCTCCACGAGGACCGGGCTGATCTCGCGAATTTCAGATTGCATTGGTTTTTAGGCGGTCTGCCAGGCGCGGTTCGTA
>Ga0316193_10003340_pt1 | contig 11545 bp, 11 predicted proteins | sample MerIslsedime2_MG_FD_207735 | JGI IMG/M metagenome (GOLD analysis project Ga0316193, IMG submission 207735) | Coastal sediment microbial communities from Maine, United States - Merrow Island sediment 2 | ecosystem: Environmental > Aquatic > Marine > Coastal > Sediment | place: USA: Maine... | reverse complement strand
CGACAAAATGGACCGTACATCCGCCGATTTTGCATCCATAACGAAACGTATCTCCATATCCGTCAATACCGGGAAACGCCGGGAGAAGTGCGGGGTGAATGTTCATTATGCGAGGATAATCGGGAACAGTATTTACCCTGTCGATAAAATAGGGCGTCAGATTCCGCATAAAACCAGCCAGTACCAGAAGGTCAAACGGATAATTTTTCATTTTGTCAAGGAGCGTTGCCTCGGCAATCGCCCGCGTGGTAAAAAAGGATTTCATCTTTTCCTTATCGGCATCTGCCGGGTAGAGGGTTTGCTTTGAAAGGATTTCATTGAGATCAAAATCGTCTGGAAGCTTTACCTTTTCAGGCGATTTTTTAAAACGTCGAATAATCGAGCCATAATCAACCACAAAAGTAGGAATTTTTAATCTTTCACCTTTTTTAAGGCCGGCGGTACCAGGATTGTCCGTTCCGATGAATACAACGCTTCCGCGTATCTGCCCGGATTCACAGGTATCCATGATGGCTTGGAGGTTTGTTCCGCTTCCGGATATCAGTGCGCCGATACGAATGTCTTGGTTCATAACTGACATCTCCATGGTTACAATACTTTTAACATTAATGGGATGGCAACAAAGGTGCCAATTGAGCTGCCCAGGTTTGTAAAAACCACCACCAGAAGAATACGTGTGATCTTGTTTTTCCAGAAACCTCTTATGGAGAGGATGTCATTGGGCAAATTCTCAAAATCCCTGACCTTAGGCTTCCGTAAAAAGGCCTCTATAAGTCCTGAAACCCAGCCTGCTGCAATCATAGGGTTTAAAGAGGTCAGGGGAGCGGCCAGAATTGAAGACAGAATTGTAAAGGGATGAGCCAGAGCGATGACCGCGCCAAGACCTGCAAGAATACCGTTTGCCATCACCCACCATGTGATCATATTTTTTCCTGCATGGGTTCCGCCATGATAAAAACCGAGCACAAAGAGTACAAGTATACCTAAAGGAATGATCCATTTTAAGATGCCGGATAGTTTTCCTTTGGGTGGGATTTGATCTAAGCGTTCAACGTCGATCTTGGCTTCCCAGTATTTTTTAATGCCAGGAACATGACCGGCACCCACAACAGCAACAATATTTTTCCCCGGCGCTGTTCGTATTTTATGGGTCAGGTATTGATCCCTTTCGTCGATCAGGATATCCTTTAAAACAGGAAGTGACTTTCCTACATCGGCAAGGAGTGATTCAAGTACATCTTCTTGTTTCATTTTTTCAATGTCTTCCTCACTTATGTCTCCAATTTCACCCATGGACAAAAGCAGTTGAAACAGCAGCTTGATTTTGCCCCACAATCCCATGGCACGCCAGGTTTTCGCCAGGGTGATGCGAATGTTTCTGTCGGCTAGATGTATATCTGCACCGACGGCTTCACCGGCATCGATGGCTTTAATCATTTCAGCCCCAGGCACAATATCAAATTTATCGGCGATCCGTTTTTGGAAAGATGCCAGAAGGAGATTGGACAACAGTAAAAAGGATTTTTTCTCTTTGATAACTTTGATGATGTCTGTATCCAGCCATTTGTCTTTCTGGCGAATAGACTGATACCTGGCTTCACACAGTTCGACGCAGACCGTGTCCGGTTTTTCCGTCTCGATGATATCGCTGACCAGTTGAACACTCTCTTTGGAAACGTGCGCTGTGCCCACAAGTATGACTTCTTTTTCTTCAAAAAAGAGGGAATGTATGTTATTTGTTTCGTTTTTCATCAGAATTCCATGTTATGAATTTATATAAAAATATGGTTGCGAAACTTGAGATAGATATATATGAAAAAACCCGTGTTTGACAAGCCTGAATAAAAATGCCCCAAAAAAACATTAAATGCAAACTGGAAAATTTATATCAAAGATATAATCAAGCAAAATATATTCATCCGGATCCGATTGAATTTCTTTATTTATACAGGGATATTAAAGACCGGGAGATTGTCGGATTGATTGCATCTTCCCTGGCTTACGGCAGGGTGAAACAAATATTGAAAAGCGTTTCATGTGTCCTTGACATGATGACACCCTCTCCTTATCTGTTTCTTAAGGAATCGACGCATTCATCCATGTGTGAAGTTTTTAAGGGATTTAAACACAGGTTTGCCAATGGAGATCATCTTGCGGCATTACTTCAGGGTGCAAAAAACGTCATCGACCAATATGGCTCATTAAACGACTGTTTTGTTCGTGCGATATCTGATGATAACAGGACCGTCATTCCTGCCCTGATTTTTTTTGCAACGGCGCTTACAGTCGGGAACAGTAACCCCGGACACCTTATTGCTTTACCCGAAAAAGGAAGTGCCTGCAAGCGGATGAATCTTTTTTTAAGATGGATGGTCCGAAAGGACCGTGTCGATCCAGGAGGATGGTATGGTGTGCCTGTGTCAAAACTCATCATTCCGCTGGATACTCACATGCACAAGATAAGTTTGAAGTTGGGTTTTACCACAAAGCAACAGGCGAACATGCGCACCGCCCTTGAGATAACAACCGGTTTTAGACGAATTATTCCTGATGATCCAGTAAAATATGACTTTGTACTGACCCGGTTTGGGATCAGAGACGATATGAATATAGATAATCTTTGACAAAAAAGTACTGATATCTTATATATACCCATTATGTCCGAAGCCATGATATCAAAAATTCTTGCTGACAAAAAAAATTTGGAGCGCGTTCTTGACAACCTCAAGATCGGTATCATCGCCCATGATTTGAACCGTCATATTTTTTATTTCAATAAGGAAGCCGAAAGAATAACCGGTTACAATAGGACAGAAGTTCTGGGCAAAGATTGCCATGAAGTTTTTGGAGAGCCTTTTTGCGGAGGACAATGTTCTTTTTCCGGCGAAAAACCTGCTTTTGAAGACAAAAGGGAGTATTTAAACAATATTGTAACAAAAACCGGTGAATCCCGACGCGTCGAAATGTCTGTTACGAATATAAGAGATAAAAACGGTCGGAACTTCGGTGTACTTGCTTCAATAGTAGATGTTACCGAAATTTTAAACCTTTCTATGAAGGCCCATGAACTGACCAGCTTTTCAGGCATTATCGCCAAAGACAGCAAAATGATGACGGTTTTCCGGCAAATCCAGGATGTTGCCGGTTACGATTATCCGGTACATATATCGGGTGAAACCGGTACCGGAAAGGAACTGGTTGCCAGTGCCATTCATAATGAAAGTCACAGAAGCGGAGCACCCTTTGTTCCGATTAACTGCGGAGCGCTTCCGGAAAGCCTCATTGAAAGCGAACTTTTCGGTCATGTCAAAGGTGCCTTTTCAGGTGCCCTTCGGGACAAAAAAGGACGTTTTGAACTGGCTGACAAAGGCACAATTTTCCTTGACGAAATCGCTGAACTTTCGAGACATTTGCAGGTAAAGCTTTTACGCTTTTTACAAGATGGTATGTTTGAAAAAGTCGGGGGAGAAAATACGGCTCATGTGAATGTCAGGGTGATCAGTGCCACCAACAAGGATCTCAAAAAGGAAGTTCAGCAAAAAAAATTCCGCAAAGATTTATTTTACAGGCTCAATGTTATTCCTATCCATCTTCCACCACTTCGTGAGCGGAGAAACGACATCCCGCTACTTGTGGATCATTTTTTAAAGGAAGCAGAAGAGATGCATAAAAATATGCCGCCGAAAATTTCCAAGAAAGCGGTTTCCGTAATGATGGGGTATCACTGGCCGGGTAATGTGCGGGAGTTGCAAAACTCCATACAGTTCGCCATTGTGAATTGCAGTGGTGATACGATTTTTCCCAAAAATCTTCCAATGGAACTCAAAAATCAGAGTATCCTTGGCCCTTCTCGCGGAGCTTCGAGAAAGCTAAATATGGAAAACGTAAAAACCGCACTAATAAAAACCGGTGGTAACAAGGCAAAGGCTGCAAGAATTTTGGGTGTTGGCCGGGCCACACTATACCGGTTTTTGGCCGACCACCCTGATGTTGCCCGAAGATAAATTATAATTAAGAAAGGCTCCCAAAAGAGCTTTTTTTAATTAGAACCTATCTCAAAAAAAAGATTAGGGTTCAGGGCAAGGCGCGAAACGGTAAAAAAGCGGAGCATACACGTAGTATGTGAGCATTTTGAACCGTTTCGCAACACCGCCATGGGCACTTAGATTTTTTTGAGATAGGTTCTAATGATATTCAGATGTTTCATCGGGTTGGGGGCTGCTAGTATTTCGCCTCCATTTCCCGGCGATCCGCCATATCCATCAGGACTCTTTCCCTGGCCTTGTGGAAGCCGAGCTCTTTTCTTTTTTTATCGATGTGCGCAATCATCATGCTTGCTATCTCATACGGATCGGCTGTAAAACCCCATTTCCCAAGGCCTTGTTCTTCCAGTCCCTCAAACAACAGCTTATGAGACTTGGTCTCTTCAATCATAGAGAAGGCTACGCCGAAAACGGTAAACACACCCGATGCAACGAAATACTGACCGATGCAGATGGCTTTTTCGCTCGTCCACTCGGGTGCTGCGCCGACCAGCGGCAGTTGAGCGATGCTGTGTCCTAGACCACCTTCTTTGACCATGGCGGAAGCAGCAATGAAAAGGTGACTGTTATCCATACAGGCCTCGAAACCCAAACCCGGGGACATCCCAACCGTTTCGCAGACTTCCTGCAACCCTGGTCCAGCGAGAATAGCCGCTTCAGGAGTGGTCAATCCAGCCTTGGCAAGGGCGATCTGGAATAGCCGGCTTGGAGAGCAAGGAGGTCATTTTTATCAATTATCATTGTTGATAACCATTTCTATTAATAGCAAGATACCACATTGTTCCTTGTCAAGTTGAAAATACATCTTATTATCTATTAAAGCGTTAAGTTACTTAAAGGCACTTTCTCATGTTTTGAGCTAAAGATCTTTGGCAACGCCAATAAAAGAAAGCAGGCTGGAAAAGCTTTTAAAGTAAAACTATAATTCGGGAGTGAAACTTGAGCAGATTAATTTGTAATGGTTTTAAGGGCCTGTTATTATGATATTTAAATCGATGCTCAATTTTATTATAGTGGTTATTTTTATAAGTTTCAGCATTCCTGCAATTGCCGGTAAAAATAAGGATAAAACAATGGCTGAACATCAATCGAAACCAAACCGCCTCATCCATGAAAAAAGTCCATATCTTCTTCAACATGCATACAATCCTGTGGACTGGTATCCCTGGGGAGACGAAGCGCTGGAAAAAGCGCGTAAAGAAGATAAACCCATTCTTCTGTCCATCGGTTATTCCACCTGCCACTGGTGTCATGTTATGGAAGAGGAATCGTTTATGAATCCGGACATTGCTGAGCTGATGAATGCCCACTTTGTCTGTATTAAACTGGATAGAGAAGAGCGGCCGGACCTTGATAAAATTTACATGACCGCTGTAACCGCCATAACCGGTTCTGGAGGATGGCCTTTGAATGTATTTTTAACACCGGATCTCAAGCCGTTTTTTGGCGGCACTTATTTTCCTCCAATGCCAAGGCAGGGTAGTCTGGCATGGCCTGATATTCTAAGACTCATCGCCAACGCCTGGAAGGATCCTTCCCAGCGGGACAAGCTTCAATCTTTCAGTTCGAATCTTCAAAATGGTATTTCCAATGCATTATCATGGACGTCAAAAGACAGCACCATAAATACAGATGTGATAGATAAAGCCCTGGATGCCTTTTCTTCAAGATTCGATAATCACTTGGGAGGGTTCAGCCCGGCACCCAAGTTTCCGTCTCCATCCATTCAGAATTTTTTATTTACCTATCATTTTTATGCTCAAAATGGTGGCAAAAAAGACAAAACTGCCCTTTTGATGGGCAATGCGACGCTGCGTGCCATGGCAAACGGAGGCATTTATGATCAATTGGGCGGCGGGTTTCATCGCTATTCCACGGACGCCAAATGGCATGTCCCCCACTTTGAGAAAATGCTGTATGACAATGCCCAACTGTTAAAAAATTATCTGGATGCTTTTTTGATTACCGGTGACAAGTTTTTTGAGAAAATTGCCAGGGAAACGGCGGATTATGTTCTCCGGGATATGATCCACCTTGACGGCGGTTTTTATTCGGCGGAAGATGCAGACAGTCTTCCTTCCGGAAAGAATTTAGAGGATACAAACAATAAGAAAACTGAAGGCGCATTCTATGTGTGGGAACAAAAAGAGATTAAAGATCTATTGGGTGACGTTCCAGGAGAAATATTTTCATATCGCTATGGCGTAAAACTCGAGGGGAATGCCGAGATGGATCCTTTTAATGAATTTAGAGGGAAAAATATTCTATTCAATGCGCATTCCATTGATGAAGTTGCCAAAAAGTTCGATATGTCGAAAGAAGACATCGAAACTTCCCTCATTCAGTCAAAATTAAAACTTTTGGCAGTACGCTCAAAAAGGTCTCGGCCGCATCTTGACGACAAAGTTTTGACCTCGTGGAACGGACTGATGATATCCGCTCTTTCCAGATCTTACCAGGTGCTGGGAGAAAAAAGACACCTTGAAGCAGCAAGAAATGCGGCGATATTTTTGAGAAAAAACCTTTATGATGACAAGACCAGCACATTGTTTAAAAGGTGGCGTCAGGGTGAAAGAAAAGTCGTCGGTATGGCCGATGACTATGCTTTTCTGATCCAGGGCTTAATAGACCTTTATGAAGCCGATTTTGATCCAGGCTGGATCGAATGGGCACTAGAACTGATGGACGAGCAGATAAAGCTGTTTTACGATGCGGAAAACGGTGGGTTTTTTATGACCCGAAAGGGGCATGATAAAAAGATCGATCTGCGGATCAAGGAGGATACGGACAGTGTAATACCTTCAGCCGGATCGGTGGCGGTGTCGAATGGATTGCGCCTTGCAAGGTTTGCCGATTCAAAGGGATATTCAGCCATAGTGGAGCAAACTTTTGGAAGTATTTTGGCAAGAATTCATTCTCAGCCGGATTCGGCACCGGAACTTCTGGTTGCTCTGATCACATCACTGACCCAACCGGTTGAAGTGATTATTGCCGGAGAACGGAACACTGCGGAAACGCGATCCATGCTGAAAACCGTAAATTCTTTGTATTATCCCGGGAAAATTGTGATGTTGGTGGATAATGACACCACCCAAAAAAGGCTGGCACAATATCTTCCATTTATCGCATCGGTTAAAAAAATCGACGACAAAACAACGGCTTATGTTTGTACAGATAAAACATGCAAGCCGCCGGTGACGGACCCCGAAACCGTCAAGAGCTTGCTAAATTGACAAAAAAGGTGTTCAGCCGGTTCAACCCAAATGGCGAAAAACCTTTGAAGAAATTGTTGTAAAATTTCACTGAATATGAGATAAAGAATACCAGAAGTTAGGATACGGGCCTTTATTAACAGTACAAACTTGCAAAAATCTTTATGAGTAGATACCTTCTTTTAATTTTAAACGACTTTAACCAAAGACGGCAAGATTCTATAATCCAATGGCAGTGATGCCAAGAAAAATTGTAGCCAAATCCACATAAAAGGAAATTCGCATGTCTGAAATACCGATTAAAGTGTATTCTTTGAGCACTTGTAGTCACTGTAAATCGACCAAGAAATTTTTAAGTGACTGCACCGTTTTGTATGAATTTGTCGATGTTGATCTTTTAAAAGGAGATGAACGTCAGGCCATATTGGAAGACGTTAGGAAATTCAACCCGAAATGCTCTTTTCCGACCATCATCATTGGAGATACGGTTATTGTAGGGTTTAAAGAAGAAAAAATCAAGGAGGCGCTGGGTTTGTAATGGAAGTCGAAAAACTTTATGAAATGTTAAAAAAAAATCAGGAGCCAAAGGGATACTATTTTAACATTGATAAAAAACGAGTATTTGAACTGCTGGAGGCGCTGATTACTAATAAAGAGAGGTATGGCTATATGGCCTGTCCTTGCAGACTGGCTTCCGGTAATAAAGAAAAAGACAGGGACATTATCTGCCCATGCGTTTACCGGAAACCGGATGTTGAAGAATACGGGAGCTGCTACTGCAACCTTTATGTTTCAACAGAGTGGAACCAGAATAAAATCCCTCATGAATATATCCCCGAGCGGCGCCCCTCTGAAAAAAGCATGTTTTAATTCAAGTCTCGTATCCGAATTATGGTTTCACCTTAAAAAATTTTCCCGGTTTGCTATACTTTTTTGACGTCGCTTAAAATAAGACTATAGCTCCTTGGGCGGAGTGCTTCTTCAAACGTCGTGCTTGATTTTCGCAAGTACCTCTGGAGTGGGCTTTGGCAGTCCGGCGATTCTCCATGCGATAACCGGGTCAGGGAATTGCTGATAAGTGCAATCTTTTGTTTGCTTGACATTCTTACACACGGCACGGAGTATGGGAAATGCCTCAAATTTATTGTAATAGTCCCTCATGAATTTAAGGATCTCCATTCTTTCCTGGGTCAAAGGACATTCTTGGGAAACCCCTTCTTTGTCTGCCAACGCACAGGCTACATTCTCGTTCCAGTCTTCAAATTTACGCAGATATCCCTCATCATCCAAATCGATGTTAAGATCTATATGTTCAAGTGTCATAATATGTTACCTCCCGTAGTACAAGCCATCTCAAAAATACATCTAACGCCCAATTACGGCGTTGCGAGCCTCTTCAAAATACTCACATACTCCCATGTATGCTCCGCTTTTTCATCGGCTCGCGCCTTGTCTTTGAACGTAATCTGCATTTTTGAGGCGGCTTGTAGCTATTTACTCAAGTTTCTTATCCGAATATGGTTAAAAAGTTTTTGACTTAGCGGGCCGAAACAAATTTTTTTTCGGCCTGATACCCTTTATTGGAGTAGCTGAAAATAAAGGGTGTGAAGCGTGAGTATTTAATTAAAAGTAAGGATGACCGAAAGGTTGTCAAGACGGGATCCAGCTATAACCCGGGTTGTTTGGAAAGATTAAAAAGTCAAAGGGGTTTTGTTCCTTTGATCTGAAGAAGAAGGCGCAAATTAATTAACAGCCTGGTAGAGGTTTTTGGCGTGGTAGGAACTCCGGACAAACGGCCCGCCGGCCACTTCGGCAAATCCCATCTCAAGAGCAATTTTACGCCAGTTATCGAATTCTTTCGGCGGAATATAGCGTTCAACGGGAAGATGGGCTTTGGTGGGTTGTAGATACTGGCCTATGGTTACCAATTGACATCCCGCATCGAGAAGATCCTTTAGCGTGTTGAGAATCTCCTCGGGTTGCTCTCCAAGTCCGAGCATCAGACCGGATTTTGTAATAATAGTGGAATCAAAAGTGACGGCCTGCCTTAAAAGATCAAGGGAACGCTGATAGATTGCTTCCGGCCGGACGATGGTATAAAGACGGGGAACCGTCTCTATGTTATGATTTAACACATCCGGTCGAACTTCGGTAATAGTTCTTAACGCATCTTTATTTCCCTGAAAGTCGGGAATTAACAGCTCGACAAGTGCATGTGGAATCTTTCGACGGATTTCTTTTGCTGTTTGGACAAAAAAGGAAGCCCCACCGTCGGGAAGATCGTCCCGGGTAACCGAAGTGATGACAACGTAGTCCAGATTCAAATTCTGAACCATTCCGGCAATCCTGACCGGTTCCTCCGGGTCCGGGAAACGGTTTGGGCCGTGGGCAACAGCACAAAACCTACAGTTGCGCGTACAGTGATCACCCATAATCATGAAAGTTGCGGTCTTACGGGAAAAGCATTCCCATATGTTGGGACATTGTGCTTCCTGGCAAACGGTATGAACTTTTGCGTTGTTTATCAGGGTACTGACCTCTTCGCAGATGAATCCAGCCGGCAACCTCTGCTTAAGCCAGGATGGTTTTCCCCACTGTCCTTCTGCCACTCGACGCGATGTCATGATGACCTCGACCGTTTCATAAAAACGTTTTCAGCGGCACGGCAACTTACAAGATGATCCAGCTTGTTATCATCAACCCTGACAAGGTCAAATCTAAAAACGGATTCAAAATGATGCATTACGATCTTTCGCACTTGACTCATAGATATTTTTTGGGATAGCTCCTGTGCCATGGATGTGACGCCAACATCGGTTAGTCCACATGGATGGATCCATTTAAACGGTTTCAGTGATAAGTTGACGTTTAGTGCAAAGCCGTGAAAAGTGACGCCTCGTTGAACTGAGATGCCAACGCTGCCAAGTTTCTTGTTTGCAATCCAGATCCCCCTGTTTACGGAATTCCTCTTTGCGGGTATATCCCAATCTGAAGCCGTTCGAAGCATTATTTCTTCAAGACTCGCCACGTAATCCATCACATTCAGCCCGGCTTTGATCAGATCGATGATAGGATAAACGACCAATTGGCCCGGACCGTGGAACGTAATATCTCCCCCCCGTTCAACGGATATGACCGGAATCTTTTTTCTTTTCAGAAAAGCGCTTGATGCTTTCAGATTCTCTATACCAGCCCTTCGACCCAGTGTAAAAACAGGAGGATGCTCTAAAATTAAAACAACATCATTTTCGATGACACCGGTTTGTCGGGCAAGGGCAATATTTCGCTGGAGATCCAGCGATGCTCTGTATTCTTTCAGCGGTATCTCTAAACAAAGACACGTTTTACCGTTAAGGCCGGGCATAAATTTAATGTTTCGTATTTTGTAACTGTTTAGGTTCTTGAAACAAATCGATGTTAAAGGAGCTTCAGGTATGATTAAATTTTTGCTGGAAGCTGTTTGAGTGGATTAGAGATCGTTATGAAAAAACCATCATCGATTCGACGTTTTTCGAACATATTGTCTCAAAACACTCACCGTTATTAAAAGATAGGACCGGTTTTTTCATTACGAACTTTTATCCACGAGTTCTTTCAGAAAAAATTTAATCATACCTGAAGCGATCAATTGTCAAAAAGGTAAACCCTTACCATATTTTAAATAATTTTCGTCGGCGGTTCATCCTTTGCCATGAGCACAATATCCCTTGGATTACATAACTGTTTAGGCAACTCTGCCACACGACCGCAGGATATGCAAACGAAATTGATGTGCTGCAATTTGGGCTTGCAGATATGCCTGGGGTCTTCATTTGACTGACCACAGTGCTCACATACGTAAGCTTCTTTCATTTCCACAGGATCACACAGGTGACCGGTATCTCCAGCGACTTTTCCGCAGCTGTTACATATATGAACTTCGTTTTCCATGATAACCTTCCTTTCAATTTCAAAGTAAAAATTGATTGTCTCGTAAAGAGTTGTTTGATCATTCAAAGAAGCATTTTTGAGATTCATCCAACACTTCATTAATTTAATAGATCAAAATTTATGCCAATGGCACCAGATATTCAATTAAATATATTTATGTGATATATTAATGAGTTGTGCGTGCTTAAAATTTTATTAAAAGGGAAATGCAAAAGTGTAAGATTTCCATGAGACATCTTCATGATACAATAATGTTTCAATTTACAGACTGCGGCATCAAAGGATGCGTTGTCCCCAAAATGTTTGTAATATTGTGAGGTTTCACATATCGTGGCAGTTGACATCCTGGGTGACCTATGG
>Ga0316193_10003339_pt1 | contig 11546 bp, 12 predicted proteins | sample MerIslsedime2_MG_FD_207735 | JGI IMG/M metagenome (GOLD analysis project Ga0316193, IMG submission 207735) | Coastal sediment microbial communities from Maine, United States - Merrow Island sediment 2 | ecosystem: Environmental > Aquatic > Marine > Coastal > Sediment | place: USA: Maine... | reverse complement strand
CGGCGGTCTACTCCGAGGCCGATGAGTTCCCGGTCGCATTCGGGGTCGCTCAGGTGCCCGAGACATGGATCATCGATCCGAGCGGTGTCGTCCAGCTCCGCCTGATCTCCCAGGTGACCGCGGAACAGCTCAATTCGATTCTGCGCAGCTACCGGGAGCAGTACTGATGGCGAGCGACCTCAACAAGCGCGTGAAGCGGTGGCCGGGGTGGGTCTTGCTGGTTTTCGTGATCACCGGGTTCCTCGCCGTCGGCGCCACACGCGACACCGGGCCGGAGAGCCAGGAGGACCGCATCGATTCGCTCGCCCGCAGGGTCGCTTGCCCGATCTGTGATGGCGAGAGCGTGTTCGAGTCGCAGAACAACGCGTCCGACGCGCTGCGGAACCAGATCGCCGAACTCGTCGCCGACAACGACCTGAACGACTCCGAGATCATTGCGTTCATCGAGACCCGCTATGGCGCTGAGGTCCTGCTCGTGCCGAAAGCGAGCGGGTTCGATGCGCTCGTCTGGGTGCTGCCGGCCGTTGCATTCGCGTGCGGGCTCGCCGCGCTGATCATGGTGTTCCGCCGATGGAAGCGGGAGGCGGGAGACATGGCCGACCCGACCGATGCAGACCGCGAGCTGGTGGAAGCGGCACTCGCTGCTGCTCGCGATGGCGAGTCATGACCGCGAGTGGTGCGCAGCTCGACCGTCTCGCGGCGCTCGAAGAGGAGCGCCGATTCCTCCTGCGGTCGCTCACCGATCTCGAACGCGAGCACGATGCGGGTGACGTCGACGACCTCGACTACCAGACGCTGAAGGACGGCTATACGGTCCGTGCCGCCACGGTGCTGCGCAAGATCGATGAAGGCCAGGGCGAGCTTCCGGTCAAGTCCTCGCGACGCTGGAGTCGGGTCATCGCTGTCACCGCCGCGGTACTCGTCGGCTCGATCGCGGTCGGTTTAGTGCTCGCCGGGGCGTGGGGCGAGCGATCGTCGGGCCAGGAGATCACCGGGATGACCCCGGGCGACGAGTCACGGATCCTGCTGACCAATGCCCGTGACGCGATGGGTCAAGGAGACTTCGAACTGGCCAACTCGCTGTTCGGACGAGTGGTGGAGATGGAACGCGATCGCGGCCGCGACAACGCCGAAGCGATCGCGTACTTCGGGTGGACGCTCGCGTTGCTGACCCGGCAGAACCCTGACCAGCCCGATGCCGTCCAGCGGCTCGATGCCGCCCGGTTGGCGCTCGGGCAAGCGCTCGAGATCGAGCCGGACTACGCCGACCCGCAGTGCTTCTTGGCGATCATCGAGTTCCAGTTCCGCGACGATGCCGAGGCGGCACTGCCGTACATCGAGGCCTGCCAGGCGAGCAACCCGCCTGGCGACATCGCCTCGCTCGTCGCCAACTTCGCCGATCAGATCCGCGCCGCCGCCGGCTGACTCACACCGCTCCCAGCCGGGGCCGCCCGTTGCTCGATCAGTTCGGCGGGGGCCAGACCCTGCCCTTGGTGATCCGGTCGCCCTTCCGTTTGAGCAGCCAGACCGTTGCCTTGCGCCAATCCGGTGGACCCTGCAGTTCCATCCCCCGCCTGGACAATGCCTGGATCGTCGCCGGGATGATGTCGCCGTGGCTGCACAACACGGCACCGGTCGTGACGTCGGCGAGCAGGTCGAGCACGCCCTCGAACGGTCGGTCTTCGGCGAGTCGATCATCGATGTGTACCTTCGTACCGAGCCGGTCGGCCAGCGGTTCGAGCGTCTGGACGCACCGAACGTACGGGCTCGCGTACAGCTCGGTTACGTCCTTGCCCGCGAGACGCTTGCCGACAGCGTTCGCTTGCCTCCACCCGTGTTTGCTCAGCGGTCGGGCCTCGTCGTCATCGTCCCAGATCCGCCGCTCGCCAGCTTTTGCGTGGCGCACCAGGTAGATGACGTCGGGCTTGCTCATCGCGGGTCAGGCTTCGTTGGTCAGCTGACGGTGGCGAGTGGTCAGCTGTCGCACGAAGGGGATCCAGACGGCGGCGGCGATCACGCTCAGGATCGCGCTGAGCCACTGCACGAGACCGAAGTCTTCGAGCGACTCGGCCTGAGCCTTCAGGGCCCCGCCACCGAACGAGGAACTCGCGAGCGAGCTGACTTCCACGACGAAGAGCAGCGCAGGGAGGACGCCGAACACGGCCAGCCAGACCCACAACAGCGGATTGTCGCGAACTTGTTTCCAGTTGTCCGAGCCATCGACGCGGGTTGGCTCCGACGCTTTCCACAGCTCGCGGAGCACGAGGAATGGGATCACGTAGAGGAAGGGCGGCAGAACCCAGCCGAAGATCGAGAACAGCGGGCTCCACGTGGTTCGGCGGCCGAAGGCGCGCACGTTGCTGGCAATCCGGAACATCCAGATCACCGTGACGACCGCAGCACCGATCGTGAGCACGGTCGTGAGGCTGCCGATCGCACCGACGGCAACGATCGAATCCTCGAACTCATTGTCGCTGATGTCGCCTGCGAGGAATGCCGACGCATCATCGGTGACCGACGACGACAGCGCCGTCTGGACCACCGTGACGAGTGCGACCAGCCCGGCGAGGATGGCGACCGCCTTGGACAGGCCTCCCACCCGCTTGACCGCACCGGTCATCGTCGGGCTGGCGTCGTAGCCGACGTACCCGGCGGGCGCCGCGAGCCCTGGCGGCGGCGGAGGTGGCGGGGTCGGGCGAGGCGATGGAGGGGACGTCGTCGACGGTGGTGGCGGCGTTGAAGGTGGTGGCGGAACCGATGGCGGCTCCACGGCATCGGGAGGCGGGGTGGCGTCGCTCACCGGTCACACCGTAGCGGCAGGCCCCGGCACCCGTTTCATCGCTGCCGGACCTCGATCCCGGGCGAGCTCACTTGGCGTCGGACCATCTCCGGAGGATCGTCGTGTCCGCCACGAAGTGGACGGCATCGGCCGTGTCGGAGCCGCTCCACCGATACGCCGCCTCTTGGACGGCGTCGGTGACGATCGAGGCCATGTCGTCTCCGATCTCGTGCCGGGCGTGCACCAGCAGCTCGTCGTGGAGACACAACACGATGTTGGCGTCGGCCGCCCTCGCTCTGACGACGGCCGCCCATGTCTTGAAGAACTCGGCGGCGGCACCCTGCACCATCGCGTTGCGGCCGTATCTCCCGCGTGCCGCAGCGCGGGACCTGGCGCCGCGCTCGTCGCCGTTCAGGTCGCCGGCCGCCGACATGCGCACCAGCCGCCCGCCGCGCGTGCGCAGGTCGTGACCGCCTTCGGCATCGTGAGCGGCGTCGGTGAGGTAGCGCATGGCGATCGGGTACGTTGCGTCGAGGCGCCGCAACGCGGCGGCGCCGTGTCCGGTGGTCTGTCCGTACATTGCGCCGAGCACGGCGACCTTCGCGATGTCGCGGGTCACGCCCAGTTCGGTGGCGACGGTGGCGTACATGTCCGATTCCTGGGTCGCCGCCGCGAGGGCGGCGTCGCCCGACACGGCGGCGAGAATTCTCGGTTCGATCTGCCCGAGGTCGGCCCGGATGAAGACGTGGCCCGGCTCGGCGACGATCGCCGGGCGGAGCTCCGCGGGCAAGTTGTGCAGGCCGGCGGTCGCGGTCATCCGACCTGCTGCGCCGTCGCTGGATGACCACGTGCCACGCAGGCGGTGGTCCACGCCCACATGCTGGTCCAGCCATCGATATCCGAAGGTCGTCGCGATGCGTTCCGCCCGACGCCACCGCAGGAGCGCATCGATGATCGGGTGCTCCCCGCGCAGCCGCTCCAGCCGCCACGCACGTGTGTCGTCGACTTCGATGCCGACGCGCCGCAGGAGCGATTTCACGTTGCCGGGGTTGCGGAGGTCGATTCCCTGGTCGCTCGCGCCGTCGAGGTGTTCGAGCACCAGGTGATCACGTTCTGCGGCGCGGTGGCGTTCTTCGGCAGCGTCGGCGGGCCGTGGGCCGATGAACGACGCGATGATGCGCTCGGCCTCGGCGACGTCGACGGGGAGCCCATCCAGTTCGAGTTCGGCACACAACAGCTCGGCGGCGGACTCCGATCGGGCGGTTGCAGCAGCATGCGGTCGGTCGTCCAGGCCGGTCAGTGCTTCGATCTGCCATCGGTAGGCGTCGAGGCCGAGCTCCGCCCAGCGGTGCAGGTGGTCGAGATCAGCGCGCCACGCACCGTCGATCCACATCGGAGACAGATACCCATCGGAACGGATCGGCTCGTCGGAGTCGGCGGTGTCGGCCGCCGAGAACAGGTCGTCGGTCGGCGCAGCTGGCAGATCGCTGGGGTCGAGACCCGACCCCAGCGCCCAGACCCTGCCGGGCCCGGCCCGCCAACCGCCTGCGAGGATCCGATGCACCGTATCGAGATCCCAACAGCGGGCCGGTCGGATGTCGGCTGCGACCAAGGTCGCGGCCGTCGGCTTGGACCACCAGACCCATCGCGGGCCGACCGACCGCTCGAGGTCCGCGATCATCGGCGCCGCTCGGTCGGGACCCAGCGCCAGTGTCTGACCGTGCTCGCCGACGAGTGCCGCGCCGACTGCAGAGTCGAGCGCGAGTGCCACGGCCTCGCCGGGCTGGAACTCGTCGCTCATCCCCAGCCGAGTTCGTGCAACCGGTCGTCGTCGATACCGGCCGCGTGCGCGATCTCGTGGATCACCGTGACGTAGACCTCGTCGGCCAGTTCGTCGAGGTCCGCGCAGACCTCGCACAGCGCGAATCGGTAGATCGACACCACGTCGGGTCCTTCATGCCCGGAGCGTTCGGTGTGCGGGACGCCTTCGTACAAGCCCAGCAGCGTCGGTTCGTCAGGGTTGCGGTCGACGACCTGGACGACGACGTTGTCGAGCACGTGCAGCAGTTCGTCGGGCAGATCGTCGAGGGCGCCCGCGACCATCGCCTCGAACCTGTACCTCGCCACCACCTCCACGCCGACAGTGTTACATCAGAGGTCGGACCCAGGATGTGACGGTCGATTCAGAGGATCTTGAGCTTCTCGGAGAAGACCTTCTTCGGTTTCATGTCGACGGCGATTTTCGTGGCGATCTGCTGGAACAGCTGCGCTGCTTCGGAGTCGGGATCGACAGCGGTGATCGGTTTGCCGCTGTCACCACCTTCGCGGAGTTCGGGAACGAGCGGCAGTCTGCCGAGCAGCGGAACGTCGAGTTCCTCGGCGAGGATCTGGCCGCCGCCGGAGCCGAAGATCTCGTACCGCTTGCCGTCGTCACCGGTGAACCAGGACATGTTCTCGATGATGCCGCGTACCGGCAGGTTGACCTTCGCGGCCATCGCTGCGGACAGCGACGCCACTTCCTGTGCGGCGGGCTGCGGGGTGGTGACGACGAACACCTCGCCGCGAGGCAGATACTGCGCGAGGGAGAGGGCGATGTCGCCGGTGCCGGGAGGCATGTCGACGAGCAGGAAGTCGGGTTCGTCCCAGAACACGTCGGTCAGGAACTGCTCGAGCGCCTTGTGCAACATCGGGCCTCGCCAGATCACGGCCTGGCCCTGAGGCACGAAGTACCCGATCGAGATGCACCGCACGCCCCACATCTCGGGCGGGACCAGCATCTCGTCGATGACGACGGGGTCGCGGTCCGTGCCGAGCATGCGTGGGATCGAGTAGCCGTAGATGTCCGCGTCGACGACGCCGACCGTGTAGCCCTGCGACGCGAGCGCGACGGCGAGGTTGGTCGTGACGCTCGACTTCCCGACGCCGCCCTTGCCTGAGGAGATCAGGAGCGGCCGGGTCTTGGACGTGTTCTTGGAGAAGGGAATCTCGCGCCCTTCGGCATGGCCGTGGGACTGACTGGAGCCCGCGGTGGCTCCTGCGTCGCCGTGCAGGGTGCGACGCAGGTTCTCCCGGTCCTCGTCGGACATGACGGTGAATTCGAGGTCGATCGATTCGACCCCATCGAGTTCGGTGGCTGCGTCTGACACCCGGCGCTGGATCTCGGACTTGAGGGGACATCCCGGAACGGTCAGTGCGATCAGCACGCCGACGACGCCGTTCTCGCGAATCGCGACACCGCGCAGCATGCCCAGATCGACGATGGAGCGGTGGAGCTCGGGGTCCTCCACCGGTCGAAGCGCTTCGATGATCTGTTCCTCGGTGACGACAGCCATGGCGCTCATTGTGGCGAGGGGCGTACCAATTTGCACTACGTGGATAGGTAGAATTGATCACATGAGCACGAGCCCGTCGTTCACCGCCACCGTGTCGGCGATCACCGATGCGTTCGGCGACCCGACGCGCCGCTCGATCTACCTCTTCGCGAAGGAACACTCGGGCGCGGACCCGGACACGTCAACCGGGGTCACCGCGTCGATGGTCGCTGCCGAGGTCGGGGTCCACGCCAACGTCGCTCGCCATCACCTCGACAAGCTCGCCGCGGGTGGCTACCTCGAAGTGGTGTCAGGCAAAGTGGCGGGTGCAGGGGCCGGCCGACCGTCGAAGCGCTACGTGGTCGTCGGCGATTCGTTGACGATGAGCGACGTCGACTTTCCCGTTCGAAGCGACGATCTGTTGCTGTCCCTCCTCGGGAGGGCCCTGGACCGGCTGCCGCACGACGAAGCGGAGGAGATCGCCGAGGAAGTCGGCCAGGAGTACGGCCGCGCGATGGCCGAGGGGCTGACCGGCGACGCGCTCGTCAGCGGTCGTCGATCGCTGCGCTCTGCGATGCAGGCAGTCGCCGATGCGCTCACGGCGCATGGCTTCGCCGCCCACGCCGAGGGCCGGAACGACCAGCTGCGGATCATCAACAACCACTGCCCGTTCGGGGACGTCGCCACGGAGCATCCGGTGATCTGTGCGGTCGACAGAGGGATGGTGAAGGGCATGCTCGGCGCGTTGGTCGACGCCGACGATGCGGGCTCGCTCGTCGTCACCGAGCAGAGCATCGCCCGAGGCGACACCTTCTGCGCCACCGCCGTCTGATCGCACTCGGGGTCAGAACCCAATCGCAAGCGTTGGCTGTGCCGATCAGTGGCGGGCCCGAGAGTACTCGATCACGCGTTGCATGACGGCCGCTCCGGCTTTCGCGGTCGATCCACTGTCGAATGGCGGTTGCGGGTCGTATTCGATCATCAATTGCGACGCCTCGGCGGCGGTGCGATCGACGAGCAGTTCGACGAGACGCAGGGCCATGTCGATCCCACTCGACACACCCGCCGCGGTGATGATCCGCTGATCGAGGTGCTCGACGACGCGGTCGCCGGTCGGGATGGCCCCGTGTTCGGTCAGCACGTCGAGCGCCCCCCAATGGGTCGTCGCAGTGAGGCCGTCCAGCAGTCCCGCGGCAGCGAGCACCAGCGACCCGGTGCAGACCGAGGTCGTGAACGTCGTGGAGGTGTGCGCCGACCGGACCCAGTCGAGCACATGCTCGTCGGTCATCAGTGCCCGAGTGCCGAAGCCGCCAGGGAACACCACGACGTCGGGTCGGGCCATCTCCTCGAACGTCGCATCGACTTCGATCCCGAGCATCCCGTTGTCCGACCGGACCACCCCTCGCTCGTGGCCGATGAACGTCACGTCGAAGTCGGGGATGCGCTGCAGCACTTCATACGGTCCGATGCCGTCGAGCGCAGTGAAGTCGGGGAACAACGGAATGGCGATCGTCGTCATGGCGTCACCGTACCGCTCCGTCTCGATCGGGGTCAGACCCCGATCGAGACGAACTCCAATCGAGACGGCGGGGATAGCGTGGCGGTGTGGACGTACGCATCGGAGTGACCCAGGCCCCCCGCGAGCTGAACATCGAACTCGCCGAAGACGCGGATCGTGACGACCTCAAGTCTCGGGTCGAGGCGGCGCTCGCCGGCGTCAGCGAGGTGTTGTGGATCACCGACAAGCGCGGCAAGGACGTCGCCATTCCGTCGGCGAAGATCGCGTACATCGAACTCGGCTCCGCCGACGGCGACCGGCGCATCGGCTTCGGGGGCTGAACCTGGGCCCTGCAGGGCGGCCGGGCCTCCTGGACCTCGACCTGTTGTGGGTCACGGGAAAGGGCGGCGTCGGCAAGACCACGGTTGCGGCGGCGATCGCTGACGTCGCCGCCCGTCACGGGCGGAACACCCTCGTCTGCGAGATGGATGCCAAAGGTGCCCTCGCCAACGCGTTCGACGTCGGCGAGCTCACTTTCGAACCAACTCGGATCGCCCCGAATCTGCAGGCGATGACGATGAACACCGAGGATTCGCTGCGAGAGTATCTGCGGCTGTTCGTCCGGATCCCGCTCCTCGGCCGAATCGGTCCGCTCGCATCGACCTTCGACTTCGTCGCGGATGCGGCACCGGGCGTCAAGGAGATCCTGGGCGTCGGCAAGCTGTGTTACGAGGTACGCGAGCGGCACTACGACCTGATCGTCGTCGACGCCGAAGCGAGCGGGCACATCGTCAGTCAGATCGGCGCCCCCAAGGTGATCGCCGACCTCGTCCAGGTCGGTCTCGTTCGTGACCAGACCCAGTGGATGCTCGACATCCTCGACGATCCGCAGCGAACGGGCGTCGCGGTCGTCACGACCCCCGAGGAGATGCCGGTCACCGAGACGATCGAACTGCTCGCGCGGCTACGCGACGAAACCGGTGCTCACGCATCGGCTGTGATCGCCAATCGGGTGCTGCCGGTGTTGTTCAACCGTCGCGAGCAGCGCATCGTCGATCGGCTCGACGAGGTCATGCCGCTCCTCGTCGATGTCGCCGGGCCGTCGGTGGCGACGGTCGTCGAGGCTGCCCGGCTCACCGAGACCCGGCGGAGCACCGGAGCGGAACACATGGATCGCCTTCGGGCCTGGCTCGACAACGACGCCGAGACGCCGCTGCCGATCATCACCGTGCCGGAGATGTTCTCGCGTGGCTCGGGGCCGCGAGTGGTGTCCCTCGTCGCCGATGCGCTGACCGACGAACTCGACCCCGACCCCGGTGGCTCCGATGGCTGAGCTCGACAACTTGCTCGCCAGTCGCGAGATGATTCTCGTCGCGGGTTCCGGGGGTGTCGGCAAGACCACGATCGCAGCGGCACTCGGTGTCGCTGCCGCCGAGCGTCAGAAGAGCCGGGTGCTCGTCATCACCGTCGACCCGGCCCGTCGGTTGGCCAGCGCGCTCGGACTCGAAGAGTTCGGCAACGTGCCCGTCCGCATCGGCCCGTCGGCATTCGAGGAGGCGGGGGTCAAGGTGCGTGGCGAGGTGTGGGTGGCCATGCTCGACACGAAGGCCGGATGGGACGAGCTGATCACCCGGCAAGCGCCCGACGACGAGACGCGAGCGGCCGTGCTCGCCAACCCTCTCTACGAGAACATCACCCGACGATTCGTGCACAGCCATGAATACCTGGCGATGGAACAACTCCACGACCTCCACGCACGCGGCGAGTTCGATCTCGTCATCGTCGATACACCACCGTCGCGCAATGCGCTGTCGATCCTCGATGCACCTGCTCGCATGCGGGAGTTCTTCGGGAGCCGCCTGCTGCGCTGGCTCACCGTGCCCTACCGATCCCGGCTGTTCACGGTGGCGTCGAAGCCGTTCTACCAGGTCGCGGATCGCGTGCTCGGCTCACGGTTCCTTCAGGACATCGCCGACTTCTTCGTGCTGTTCCAGGCGATGGAGACCGGGTTCGTCCGCCGGGCCACGGAGATCGAGGCCCTCCTCGTCGATCCCCGCACGGCGTTCGTGGTCGTGACCACCCTCGAGACGGCGCCGAGCCACGAGGCCAGGTTCCTCGCCCGTTCGCTCGTGCAGCGAGGGATGTCGCTCGGAGCGATCGTGGCCAACCGCGTGCTGCCGGAGTCGCTGGCGAGCACCGCGGCGGCCGACAGCGCCGCTGCGCTGCTGGAGGCGGCGGACGCCGATCCAACCGGTGGGGTCGCCGGTGATGTCGCCGACCAACTCGAGGTCCCCCTCAAGCAGGTCACCGCGGTACTGCGGCAGATCGCCACCCGGTTCGACGATGTGGCGCTCGTGGCGGCCCGGGAGTCGGATCGCCGTCTCGAACTGGTGGATCTGGCTCCGGTCGTGCTGACGGTGCCGTGGCTCTCGGGAGACATCCACGACCTCGCCGGGCTGGGTTCGTTGGCGGATCACCTTCGCAGCGGCGGATGATCAGGCAGAATCGACTCTGATGACCTCTCTCGCCGAACTGACCCGCGAGCATTCGACGCTCGACCGTGATGACATCGACCACCTCCACCGTCTCGCGGCGGAGTGGGCATTTCTCGCCGACCTGTGCTTCGCCGACCTGCTGCTCTATGTCCGGTCGAGCGCCGGAAAGTGGCTCATCGTCGATCAGGTGCGACCGGCGACGAACCAGACGATGTACGTGACCGACTACGTGGGTGCGTGGGCCGATGGCGACGAAGCCGCGATCATCGATCAGGCCGCCTCGACCGGGGCGCGCGTCGAGGGGGCCATCGAAGTCGACGGCGGCGGTGACGAGATCAACCGCGCACGTATGCTGGCGATCCCCGTACGGCGCAGCGGCAAGATCATCGCGATCCTCTCCAAGGAGTGGAAGGTCCGCGCGGGCCGCCCTCTCGGTGAACTCGAGCGCAACTACTCGTTCATCTTCGAAGAGTTCGCGCAGATGATCGAAGCCGGGACGTTCCCGTTCGCAGGCCGGGTGGCTGATTCCAGCGCGGCCCCGCGTGTGGGCGACGGAGTGCTCACGCTCGACGCCACCGGCACGGTGACCTACGTGTCACCGAATGCGAACTCCGCACTGCACCGGGTCGGCATCCAGGCCAACCCGGTCGGGATGCGTCTCGCCGAGCTGGGGTTCCACGACGGGCCGGTGAGGCAGGCGTTCGAGCGACGCGAACCGATCGTCGAGGAATTCGAACAGGGCGCCGACGTGACCCTGCTGTGTCGATGCGTCCCGCTCGTGGCCGAGAACTCCGAGATCGGCGGCGGACTGCTCCTCGTTCGCGACGTGACCGAACTTCGCAAGCGCGACCGGTTGTTGCTCAGCAAGGACGCCACGATCCGTGAGATCCACCACCGGGTGAAGAACAACCTCCAGACGATCTCGTCGTTGCTCCGACTCCAGTCGCGTCGACTGACGAACCCGGAAGCCAAGGCCGCGGTCCAGGAGTCGGTCAGGCGGATCCGAACGATCGCGTTGGTCCACGAAACCCTGTCGCGCGAACCCGGTGAGGACATCGCGTTCATGGAGATCGTGCGCCCGCTGCTGCGTCTCGCGGAAGAGAGCCTGCAGTCACCCGATCGCCCGGTTCGTTTCACTGTCACGGGGAACGGCGGGCGGATCCCGGCGAACACGGCGACCCCGCTGTCGGTCGTACTCACCGAACTCCTCCAGAACGCCGTCGACCACGGATTCCCCGAGGGCAGCGGCGGCGGCGAGGTGAACGTCGCACTCGCGCATGCCGACGGGACGCTGTCGGTGCGGGTCGTCGACAATGGCCGTGGCGTCGACCCGTCATTCGAGCTCGAGCAGGCCAAGGGGCTCGGATTGTCGATCGTGCGGACGCTGGTGACGACCGAACTGAACGGCACGATCGACATCCGTCCGGCCACCGCGGCCGATCTCGAGTCGGCGTCACTGGGTG
>Ga0316193_10003338_pt1 | contig 11553 bp, 9 predicted proteins | sample MerIslsedime2_MG_FD_207735 | JGI IMG/M metagenome (GOLD analysis project Ga0316193, IMG submission 207735) | Coastal sediment microbial communities from Maine, United States - Merrow Island sediment 2 | ecosystem: Environmental > Aquatic > Marine > Coastal > Sediment | place: USA: Maine... | reverse complement strand
CCGGTTGCAAATCGGCTACGGAGCTCGACTTCGAACATGCCGAGACAATGAATACCAGCAGTAACGCAACAGCCAAAGGCATCCGACTAGCGACGGAGCCCCGATGGCTACTATTTAGTTGATGCATCTACACTGTCCTTAATTTGAAATGCACGATTTCAAATGCACGACCCCATAGCAGGTTCGACTCAAGCTTAAGCAAGTGAAAAAATTTTGAAGATGCACAGTATAAAGCTATGCCTGCGCCTGACCAATGATTGATTATGATATGTGAATTAAACAGCGAGCCTGATAATACGGACTTAGGGTAACGCGAAATCCGGTGCCAATGCTGAATGCGGTCAGACGCTTGCTGCACTTATCAAGTCCTGCCCGCCGGGGACCAGAGGTCAGGTAGATGACGTTTTCGTCGAGCAACTGGTTGAGGTAACGAACGACAGGAGCAATATGATCGCCAGTTGCGTGAGGCTTGCAGCATAAGCCACCCAGATCAGGCCGCCGCCCCGGCACCATAATGCCTGCAATAGCAAAACTATACGGCTAGTGTTTTTCTCGGCCAGGTGCCGTAAACCGTCGACTGAAGGCTTTGCTCCATCGAATCGAAGTATCGTGGCCTTTCCGCAGGTTGCATAGCGCGAGCGATACTTTGCTTGCTAAGCGTTAGCCAACGAACAGCCAGGAATGGCTGCTGGTTAGAATCAGAAATCAATGCAACATGCGGATACATAGGGTCGCGCGGATTCTGGAGACAAACTACACCCATGCAGCCATTATCGAATTCGATCCAGGTGCCCGTGGGGAATACGCCAATAGCGCAAATAAATTTGTCGACTAATTCCGCATCAAATTTTTGACCACGCTCGTCATTCAATTCGCCTAACGCATCGTGACCATTTACACCATCAGAATAGTAGCGACTCAAACTCAATGCATCAAAGCTATCAACGATGCCCGCTATTTGAGCATACAAAGAGATTTCATTTCCTCTTAGACCCGCCGGATAACCACTGCCATCAATACGCTCATGGTGGGAACGAACCATCTCAACCGTATCTGCCGACAATCCGTGCATCGTTCCAAGAATGCGAAGCCCTTCATCAACATGCCGACGCACAAATATTTGCTCGGCCTCGGTAAGTTCACCGGCTTTGGCGAGAATCGTAACCGGAACAGTAATCTTCCCGATATCCAGCAACAATGCGCCAAGCACCAAATCATGCAGCGCACGTGGTTTGAAACCTAAAAATCGGCCCAGGGTTAGCGCCAGCACAGCGCTGCCCACCGATCGACGACTAAAGTAGCGCATACGCCTGTTTGTGGCCAATGCCCATAACAGTGCGTTAGGGCACCGGTCGAAGTTTGCGATCAACTCGGCAACAACCAGCTTAAGCGTATCGAGGTCGACGGGCTCCTTTTTCCTGGCAGCGCGCACGGTTTCAGCGACCGCATCAGATGCAAGGTCGAGCAACTTGTTTGCTCGTGTGATTGCACCACGAGCCGCGACCCTGTCAACCGCTGCGGCAGGATCAAAAACCTGATTATCATCGACAGATTTTTTGGTAGAATTTTTCGCACCTAACCGACCGCCACCCGTTAAATGCAGCGCAGTTTTGATAGCACGATCGTTCGCCGATAATTGTTTTTCTTGTTGGCCCATCGGTCCCTCCTGATGTCAGTAAATATTACTCGATTGATGGCTTCGCGAACATCATTGAATAATTAAATTATCTGCTGGCAAGGATTATTTTAGCAAAAGATTGCACTTTTTTGATCCGGCTCAACGACAGTCTTTATTGTAAAACCCAGCAATATCAACATTCTCAGGCAGAGCCAACAATCCCTCGGGAGCCCCCGTGAGAACACCATCCGGACATAAAAAAGGGCGCCATAAAGGCGCCCTGCAAAATTGCTGAACTGCATTATGTTCAGCCTTTCACCGTAACTGCGCGATCAATTGGGAAGAAAAATTGCGCGGCCCGGTTAAAACGCTTCTGTTAGGCCCCATACTTCGAGTTCACGCATACGCCAACCAGGCGAGGGTCGGGTAGAAATGCCATAACTGATTCATCGCGAAGCTCGCCACCGCTGAAACCCTGACAGCTTTGCCCCCAGGTGACCGTGTCTTCATCAAGCAAGTATCTGGCAAACAGAAACACGAACCAGGCGTCCGCCTGCAAACCAAGTTGCGCGTCAACACGTCAATTGGCATCGACAACGGCTGTCGTTAAACGGTCATAGACCGCACATTCGCTTTGATACTGACCAGCAGCATGCACAAACCACTCCAGGCCGCCGCTGCCAATCGGCACTCTAAAATCACCGACCAGTGTCAGTGCATCTTCAGGGATACCCGCGATGGAGCCACCAGAACAATCGCCTGCCAAATTGCCCCAATAAAAAAGGGACCGGCTTTGCCGGTCCCTTTCGAGGTTTGATGAGATGCCACATCTCATCACTGGCCTGATCTACTTTGGGGGGAGTTGCAGAAACAGGCCTATGGGGTTAAATCACGTCCGCGTGATTAATTACCACCAAATCTGTAGCTGGCACGCATACCTACGATTCTTGGTGTGGGGAGGAATGCAAACGCTGTGTCATCTCGGGGGCCACCGAAACTTCCGTAGTTACCATCACGGAAATCACTTTGGCCAGCCTGAGCCCAACTGACCTGGTCGTTATCCAGAAGGTTGGTCGCAAAAATCATTGCGCTCCAGGCATCAGTCTGCAGACCAATTTGCGCGTCCACGAGAGTGAGGGAGTCAACTTCAGGCGTAACCACCTGATCTCTCAATGTACGTTCGCCTGTGTAGGTAACAACACCGTTCATGAACAAGTCCATGCCCGTGCCACCCAGTGGCTGAACATAGTCAGCCAGGAAGCTCAGCGCATGCTTGGGAATGCCTGCGATCTCTGCACCGGAACAATCGCCGTTAAGATTCCCGCAAATAGCCTGATCTTTCGCTGTTGGCACACCATCCTCACGGATATCCCGATAATCAAAATCGGTCCATTCGGTATCCGTATAGGCATAACCCAAACCAAAGCTCAACGCATCAGTCGCTACCCATTGCAATTCAACTTCTAAACCCTGGGTCTCGGCCTCGCCTGCGTTAGAAACACCGGAAGCCGGGAAACTTGCAGGGTTAAGCGGATCAAAGACAGTAATACCAACCTGCCTGTTCTTATACTCGTTAAAGAACAACGCACCATTAGCCCGCAAGGTACTGCCAAACCAGGTTGTCTTGCTACCAAGCTCCCAGGCGATAAGCTCTTCGGGCTCAAGCTCCGATAATTCAGGCCGTGCCCACTGAGCCGTGCCGTAGCCACCTGGCTTGGAGCCACGAGCGACTGAAAAGTACGTCATCACATCATCGCTAAACTTGTAGTCCAGCGCCAAGCGGGGGTTAAATTCGCGAGTCGACGTCTCAGCTGACGTAGGCTGAACGACGGTCAAACCAAAAAACGACTGATCTACCCGACTGAACAGAGTGTTTGTTCCAGCCTCTATGGTGTCTTTAATAAATCTCGCTTCAAATGTCGCTCCAAAATTATCCGTGACATCGTATGAAATAAGACCAAAAACAGAATAGCTTTCTGTATCGCGACTAGTCAGTTTCGCTGGCGTTCCATAGGCTATGGATTCGGCTGCAGAACACGCATACGTGATGAAGGGGGGGATAGTAGGATCAGCCCCACAAAACGGGTCAAAAGAAGCGTCAAAGTCCGCAGAATTAAAATAATTCAGCGAACTATCTGAATTATCAACCTGTTCATTATAATACTGCGCGCCGACCAACCAGCGCCCGCGATCCCAGCTATTAGACTCAAGAATCAACTCCTGATTAAATGTTGACGTCTCATTGTCAATGAAAAACTCATTAGCGATAGACGAATTACGCGGGAACCCAACAAAGGGTATCCAGGTCGAGTTCGGGCTGCCTGCACCGTTCTGATAATCGACATCATCATTAATGCTCGAATCGATGTCCAGGTAACTCGTGTTGGATCGCAGAGTTACGCCACCAATGTCCCATCCAATATTCAGAATAGCCAGAACCTTCTCATCTTCACTGCCCGAAAATGGCGCACCCAGTGCATCCGAATTCGACAAATTGATATCCGACTCATTCACACTGCCAATCGTTCCCAGCCAGTTGCCATAGCCATTTGACGGCACCTGAGTTGGATCAGACGGATCGGTCACGTTAGGAATAATATTACCTGCGTCATCCCAGAACGTATTGGCATTGCCTGGCTTAACGACAGCACGTGGGTCAGAAGAATTATCTTCATAGGCAATGGATGCGTCGAAGTTCAGGTTATCGGTCGGCGCCCATACAGCAGCCAGGCGCAGCCCTTTGTCATCGTAACCATTCAAATTCTGCCCATTCAGCGGATTGGTATAAAAACCATCTGACTGATAGGACGCGGCGGTTAGCCCCATGGCAAAGACGCCAGGAACAATCGCAACGGACCCGGTAGCCTTCGCGCTAAAAGTAGCATCGGTTCCGTAGTCACCGGAAACTTTGAGCTCAGAATCATCAAGACTGGGTTTTTTGGTGATGTAGTTGATCGCACCCGCAAATGCACTTCGACCATAGAGTGCTGACTGGGGGCCCTTAACTATTTCTACGCGTTCCAGATCAAGCAACCGAGTGTTCAGCGATGAACTGCCGCCACCTACCGTAATGCTTTCCCCAGAGACATCAACTCCGTCGACCAGCATCGCAACACTGGCACGGCCGCGACTGCTGTTAACACCACGGATACTGATACGCGTGTCATTGGATGTAAAACTCTGATCGAACTGCACACCTGGGGCAAGCTTTATAATATCTGCCGTTGTGCTGATATTCTGCTTTTCAATAAAATCAGAACCCACAGAAAAAACTGCAACAGGGATATCCTGAGCATTTTCCTCACTGCGCCGTGCGGTCACGGTTACTTCTTCAAGCTGCTGACTCCAGCCGGTATTCGGCAGTAACGCCGCGGGGGCGGCAATCAGTATGGCGGGCATCAATGCTGCCAAAAGCTGCTGTCTGTTAATGACTTTGATCTTCATTTCAATCTCCACGGGGGCGCCGGAATCCTTCAGGCGTTAACTGCAAAAGAAAAATATGTTGTTCAGGCGACGGCTGGCTCAGCTCTATCTTCAGACTTGCCAGTACTGGCGCCGGAATTCGTGCGGTACATCGCGATAATTCCGAAGATATAGACCGCCAGAACCAATCCCATCAGCACCGGGTACTCTTTGGGTTTAATCCATATCTCCGGATACAGGCCCCAGCGCGCGAAGGCCTCAACGGGCAACCAGGCGATATTGGCCGTCGGAATTGCATAACGGAACGTGGGCCCAAGCCCGCGAATCTTGAACAGCTTTGTAATGAGGTAAATAGCCCAAACGACGAAGCCAACCGTAAGTGCCATTGCGGTAATCGAGTCGTACCGAATTCCCCGCGGGTCATTGATATAGATTGCGAACAGGTAAATGGTCCAGATCAGAAAGACCGTTTCGATGGCGGTGTTGCGGGCATGCTGACGCTTAAAACCCGGCGTCATTTTTTCCGGCGGTTTTAGCTTGAAATTGCGGTGGAACCACATGAACATGCGGCAGCGCGTGTCTTTATTGGCGCCGAAGAAAATCAGTATGGCCACAACCAGCAACGTAGTGGCCTGAATCATCAGCAGTTCACCTGACAGGATCATCATCCCGTTGTCCAGAACCGGCTGTATATCCAGAGAATGAGCCGTATAAAGCCAGGTCCACTCGAACCATCCGCACCAGATCAGGCTGCCACCCAGCCAGCCCAGCAGCGTGGCCTGGTTTTCAGGACGACTCATGCCGATCCAGACCAGCGCAAAACCAGCCAGACCGAGCGCCAGGGAAACGACAGTATCAGCAGCACCCATAGCAAAGGTCGCCTGCTGCAGAACCACCAGCGAATGCCCCAGCGCAAGGCTGCTCCAGACCATTATCAGGCTGAAGATACCGGCAAGCGGCTGTTCGCCAATACGTTTAACAAACGTCTCCATCTTTTATCGCCCCCCCAGACATTCATCTGGACTAAATCTAATAAGCTGCGTGCTTCTCATCGCATCCATGCGGGTAAAGCAGGATTGATGAAGGGCAAACTTAAAGGGCCTGAGATGGACACGCGACAGGAAATTCCCCTAATCCCCTGAAAATGCCTAGAATAGGATTCGTGCAGCACGAAATTGCACCACCGCAGCACCGACACGGATAGCGAAAAAGGCTGTTGCGCTCAACTTCGACCTATTGATTTGACAAAGTTACGCATGCAAATCGTATGACCGAAAAAAGCACTACTTTGACAGTCGGCACAGCCCCGCCAAACGCGGGTGGCTGGCTTAAGCACCTGAGTTGGCGCCATCTGGCCTATTACATCGGTGTACCCATAGTGGTGGCAGTCTACGCCGGCCTCAATAACTGGGAAATGCAGAATATAGTCGGGTTCCCAGCGAGCATCCTGTTTTACGTCGCCCATGCGCTGCCCCCGTGGTGGCTAACTTGCGCATCAACCTCGCTTCTAAAACTGGCGCTCGCACGCTGGAAACCACCCTGGCTATTGCTTTTATTACTGGGCCATTTGGTCGGCTGTTTGCTGGTGTTGCCCTACTCCAACTGGCTGACCGGAGCGTACGAGCTCCGCTGGCCAGCACTTGAGATGGGCGGCGAATTCGCCCCCATGTTTTCGAATGAATTCTGGATGTACTTGTTACGCGCGGGCGTAATCTGGATAGGGATCAATTTTATTTTTGATCGTTTTGTGGGCCTGCCGCTCTATCGCTACAGTATTCCAAGAGGTTACGAAAACTCCGGCAATGGGACGGCAACTAAACATGATGATGGCTGGAACGGCAAGCCACCTGGCTTTGTTGAACGGCTTCCGGCCCAACTGGCCCCCAACGAAGTATTGGCCATCAAAGCTGAACAGCACTATATCCGTGTATATAGCCCAGACAAGGAATACATGATTTTGTATCGTTTCAGCGATGCCGTTCGCGAACTGGACGACATGTTGGGACAGCAGGTGCATCGCTCCTATTGGGTCAATACCAGCGCGATCGAAAGCGTACACGCGAAGGCCAAAGATTTTCAGATCCGCATCAGCAGCGGCGCTGATATTCCTGTCAGCACACCCTACCAGGGCATGATCAGGGAACTGGCGCGTAGTGCGCGTATAGCGTTACGCGGTTGAAACAGCGCTCTCGAGACACCCGCAGCGGCGCATAATTGCCAGATCACATCACGGGCGCAGCAAAGCGAGTACATACTGGCCGATTCTGCAAGTCAGGATTGTGCACGCTGCGGATCAGGCCTTCGCAGCAAACCGCGCACCCGCGCCTGCCGCAAGAATAACAGCGGTCTTCATACCGCAAAGCACTTCTGCAGGGCGACTTCCAGGCGACGCAGATCGTCATTGTTGATATCGCCCATGTGCGCTATCTGAAACATCTCCTTGTTGAACTGCCCATGACCGGCATAGACCACGAAACCTTCATGCTTCAAAGACGCGTGCACATCGGAGTAACTCACCCCTTCAGGCAGCAGCCATGACCAGAGTACGCATGAATATTCCTGCGGCGGCAGCATGGTTTCCAGCCCCATGCTCTTCAGTGCCACTGCGATGTAGCCGGCCCGCCGCCTGTAAATAGAGCGGCGCTGTTCCCACCCACCCTCATCTTCAAGTTCATCCAGAGCCTCGCGCAAAGCGAATGCCGACTGCACAGCCTGGGTGAACGGGGAAAAACCTACGCCGTGTTGCCCCTGGTAATAGGTAGCCAGATCCAGATAAACACTACCCGCCGGAACGAGTTCTTCTTTCCAGACATCCTTACGCGCCAGAACAAATGAAATACCGGGCACAGCATGCAAGCATTTGTTCGCAGTGGCCGCCAGCGCCGCGATATTCAACTCATCCGCGTTAATCGCTTCCGCCCCAAAACTGCTGACACAATCCAGCAGCAAGCGAACACCATGTTCACCACACAGTTCGCTCAACTTACTCAAATCATTCAGTCGACCCGTTGTGGTTTCATGATGAACCACTGCGAGGTGGGTGATTTCGGTGCGCATATCGAGTTCATTTCGAACCCGATCCAGATCTATAGCCTCGCCCCAGGGTGACTGCACCACGTAGTGTGGTCGATTGTGCGCAGCAAGCATTTCTGCCATCCGCTCACCATAGACACCGTTAGTTACGGCCAGTGTGCTGGACGCCTGCGGCGCAAAACTCGCCAGCATCGCCTCGACTGCCGCCGTTCCAGAACCAGTCAGCATCACGGAATCATACTTGCCCGCCATCTCCCTGTAGACGCGCACCAGGCGACCATTGATATCACGCGTCAGATCAGCAAATTCCGGTTCGCGATGACACCAGTCGCCGCGCGCCAGCGAGTTCCGCACCCGGTCACTCAGTGTAACTGGACCAGGGGTAAGCAGGATCGTTCTGTCTTTAGCTGTCATTACTATCTCGCACACCATAATGGGCTGGCATACACAAACCGCCCGCCCAGAGAGCCTTGAAACCCGCTTCCTGGGGAATACGGGCGCTGATGCCATTGTGCGCCTCGCACAGAAACTCGAGTTCCGGGATGTTGAGCAAGCGCCTGAACCGGGTCACACGCCTGATAGGGAATTGATCGTCCAAAGATTATTTACCTGCCTGATTATTCACACTGAAGGATACTCGATTGTGACTGTTGCCGGAGCTTCGGCCGAAGCTAACATCCATTGCCTGTTTGCAAGAACAGATACCAGCAATAGCCTCTCTGCCACTCAAGAGCCCGCTCAATCGCATGTTGGGATCATTGCCGGACGATGAAAAGCTTAATTCCAAACAGCGGAAATTGGACAGGGCCTGCCCGGCCCAGTCGCCGTAGGAGTTTGCGCTGCCAGGCAACCCAGAAAATGCGCGGGTGACCGTGAATATCGCCGAACCGCGCACGAACAGCTACCAGCATATCGCCAACCAGACGCCAGATTCTGCACGGCACATGGCCTTGCTGATGCCCGCCGAAATACGCGATAAACCACGGTTGTCTCCGCCGCATGACGATGGTAAAACGTGCCGCGGTCAGGCATCAGAATGGCGAATCGCCACATTTGCCGACCCCACATTTTTGTCCGGACAGACGGATATTCTGGAACACGACTTAAACACTTAAGGGAAGATTCAATGAAAAAATTTATTCTAGTACTCGCCGGTTTGGCGATGAGCGGTGTAGCAATGGCAGGGGCTTCATCCTTTGCGGAATTTGCGCTGGTCACCGGTGGTGAGAACAACAGCCGAAATAGTACCGGCAAAGAAAACGGCTTTGAATTTGCCGGCGCCTGGGCTTTCAATGACAACTGGTACGTCGGTGGTATTGCTGGCGAATACGACCAGCGGGATGCACGTGAGTGGACGTACTTCGACATCAATGGCGGCTACGTTAAAAGCCTGAGCCCGAAAACGGACCTTACCCTTGAAGGTGGTTTCTGGTTCGGCGAAAACACACAAAGCGGCACGGAGAAACGTAAACCTAAAGTTCTCGAAGCTAAAGCTGGCATCAGCACGATGGTGGCTGACAATTTGAGTGCATTCGGAACACTGAGCCTGGTCGGCGGCGATACAGATAACCCCAACAACAATGGCGATATCAGCAACCTGGTCTACTCGCTGGGTGGCGCATACAGTTTCACCGAAACAATCTCACTAAATGTGAAACTGGTTAATGGTGTGAACGGCGTGAACGGTCAGGACGAAGTCCTGCGCATTGGTGGACGCTGGACCTTCTAAGACAAGCTAGAAAATTTTGCAGAAGTAATTGAAGCCGCAGATGAAAGTCTGCGGCTTTTTTATTGCTGACTCTCATCAAAACACCGCTGTTGCGCGAACAGTGGGCTTAACGGAACGGCTCTGACTGAACGCCCTCTGTTGCGTGTAGCGATTCTTCAACGAACTAATCTGTTGCTTGAACCGAATCTCGCTTGACCTGCTTGTGCCGCATTAGGACCGGTGTCTGACACCCGCTTACGTGGGGTGGGTAATTCAACCTAAATTAATAGAGTGTCAGACACCCTGTGCGCTCTGATCTTAGTTGTACGTGCCGGGTGCCGCTATTCCAACCCTCGGGAACTACCACGCATGGTTGGAGCGACTTTGGCCCGGGGGTATTGTACGCAGCGAATTAAGCGGACCGAAGGGAGCCATCGCGGAGTGCAATACCCCCGGGCCAAAGGTGCGTTGCCTACTGAACGCTATATGCGCAGATAGTTCAGCGGCCGAGAAAAAGTATACTTTTTCCGGCATTAATTCGGCTAAAGGTCTTTTCAGCCGCCATGCTGACGCCTGAAAAGACAGCCTCATTGAAGACCGAAGGGAGCCATCGCGGAGTGCAACACCCCCGGACCAAAGGCGCGTTGCCCACTGCACGACACCAAGTGAAGGCAAACCCTGCCGACGATCAATCCCGCGCGTTCTTAATATCCGGATCGTAAGCCTTTCCTTCGGCAATCGATTCCTGCAAACCAACCAGATCCATAATCTGGTCGAACTGATTCATGCGGTCCAACATGCCCGCCGTTGTACCCTTCGCCTTTAGCTCCTGCAGATATTCAGCAGCGGCAAAACTAACCACGCGCACCATCGCCCCCGGATAGATCACCAGACGAAAACCAAGCTCACCCAACTCATCGGCCGGAGTAAGCGGTGTCTTACCACCCTCGACCATATTCACCAGCAAAGAAACCCGGCTGCCTAATTCACCTGCAACACGCTGCATTTGCTCCTGATCCCGCATAGCCTCAACGAACAACACGTCAGCGCCCGCATCGACATAGGCATGCGCCCTGTCCATAGCCGCCTCGATACCGTCTATGGCAATCGCATCAGTTCGCGCGACAATCAGGGTGTCACTGTCAGCACGGGCATCGAGTGCCGCCTTTATTTTACCCACCATCTCATCTGCACTGACCATGCTCTTGCCAGCAAGATGGCCACAGCGTTTCGGTGATGTCTGATCTTCCAGCTGTATGCCGCTCGCACCCATGCGCTCAAGGAGTTTCACAGAGCGACGCACGTTTAGTGCATTCCCGAAACCCGTATCAGCATCCACCACCAGCGGGATCTCCGTACGTTCGCGCATATTGGCAACGGTATCAGCCACTTCAGTTAGCGTGGTCAGCCCAAGATCCGGACGACCGATGCGGGTAAAAGAAATACTGGCACCGCTAACATAAGCGCAATCGAACCCGGCCTGCTCCACCATCAGCGCGGTCAATGCATCGTAAACACCTGGGGCGATGACAGCCTCCGGGCCCGCAAGCTTGTCACGCAATTTTTTTGCTGGACTCATAATTTCTTTTTTCATTATTTGGCTGCGTACTTCTCTTTTAACCAGGGCATCAGGCCACCGGCCTTGATCATATACATCAAATGTTCGGGTATGCCCTCGATAACGTACGTCTGACCGCCAGTTGCATTACGAATCACGCCTTCCACCGGGTTAACTTCCAGCAGTGCCCCCGCCCCGATCTCCTTCGCCTGC
>Ga0316193_10003337_pt1 | contig 11553 bp, 8 predicted proteins | sample MerIslsedime2_MG_FD_207735 | JGI IMG/M metagenome (GOLD analysis project Ga0316193, IMG submission 207735) | Coastal sediment microbial communities from Maine, United States - Merrow Island sediment 2 | ecosystem: Environmental > Aquatic > Marine > Coastal > Sediment | place: USA: Maine... | reverse complement strand
CATGCTGATCACCCTGGTCGTACCGCCGCTGCTGCTCGGTGGCATGCCGTCGTGGCTGATGCACGCGCTCGTCGAGCCATTCATCCCGCTGTTGAAGGTGATCACCCGGCCGATGTTCACGCTGGTTTTCTTCAACGCATGGCTGGCGTTCATTCACGTCCCATCGATCGTCGAGTTGATGCTGACGAACGACTTCTTCCACTTCTTCGCCCACCTCGTGCTCTTCATCTCGGCGGTCCTGATGTGGTGGCCGGTGATGGATCCGATTCCCGAGACGAAGACCCTCGCCCCATTCGGCAAGATGGGGTATCTCTTCCTCCAGTCGCTGGTCCCGACCATCCCGGCGTCGTTCATGACCCTCGGCGAGACCCCGCTGTATGAGATCTACACCACGTTCCCGAGGCTCTGGGGTATCGACGTGATGACCGACCAGATCATCGCCGGCCTGATCATGAAGATCGGCGGTGGCCTGGTGCTCTGGGTAGCGATCGCGTGGGTCTTCTTCTCCTGGTACGACGACGAGCAGAAGCACGAACCGGGCCCGGTGCTGGTACCGAGCTCGAGCGCGACTGCAGTAGCTGAGTAGGAGAGTCGCCAGTCGCCAGTCCGAAGGCGCGGCCAGGTGTGCCCTGGGCTTGCCCAGCGGGAGTTCACGATCACAACAACCGCGAAGGCGACGACCCGCACGCGGAGACGAAAGCTGGTAGCTGTTTGGCGACTGGCGACTAGTCCCGGTCCCACGGCCGGAGCGCCAGCAGCGTCGTTCCGCCGAGGATGACGGCGGCGACGACGGCGAACACCGAGACGACCACAGCCGTGGAATCGGCGTTCAGCAGCACCTGGGCGAGGCCAACCGCGAGGAGGGCGCCGCCGGCGATGGCCACCGCTGGGATGCCGATCGCCCGGCCGAAGTCCGACCAGAACGCTTCGCTTGACGGCGGCGTCGCCTCGTTGGCGTCACCGATCGAGGACTGACGGGAGAGCCCATCGACAATCGGGACCGTGACCGCGCCTGCGATGAGGCCCGCGATGGCGGCCACGACGACGAACTCGGTCACGGGCACGGCAACGACACCGTTCAGCGACGTGCCGAACGCCGACAGCCCGAGGCTGACGACGGCGAACGAGACGGCGGCCGGCAGGAGAATCCCAATCGGCGCTACCACCGGGAAGGAGAACCGCGGGGTGTCCGGGTCCTGGGCTCTCCCGACGGCATAGGTGGCGGCGCTGACCAGGAGGCCCCCAATCGCGCCGGCGAAGAAGACGAGCAGGCCGATGAGCGAACCGGTGGCGCTCAACTCGGGGAGCACGTTTCCGGTGGCGGCAGATCCGATCGAAACCGTTGTGATCGAGGTCGCTCCCACAACCACGCCGAGCAGCGCTACGGCGACGGAGAAGCCAGCAACGGAGCCGACGAAATACGGAACAACAGGATTGCGGGTCGTCACGACGGCGATGCTAGCGGCTGGGTCTCGTCAAGGCTGGTTGGTTCAGCTTCGACCGCACACATCGGGTGCGTAGATACCCACTACGCGAGAACTCGGATCGGTCCCACCTACCGGACCCCACAGGAGCAGGGCGCCGGACTCTGAGCCGCGCAATTCGAAGATGTCCCCGAGGTCGGGGTCTGTTGAGAACTGCACGTCTTCCGTCCTGTAGATCTGCTGGAGTTGCTCCACCGTGTCTCCGGCCTTCAACCCGCTCAGGGTCGTGAGTTCAGCGGCGTCCGAGTCGAGGTTGCCAAAGCTGAGATCCTGGCGATAGCCATTGAAGACTTCGGTGGAGCCGTCAGTTGTCACGATCGCAGCGAACGGGCCGAAGCGAACGATGCGCTCAAGTTCGCCCGTGCACACACCCCATTGAGCAACGGAGACCTGCCATCCGGTGTCCTCATCGGCTTCCCCAAAGCTCGAAGCCAGGCGACCTATCGAGATGTCCGCCGAGTCGCCGAATGCGAGATCCGGAACGTCGTTGATCTGAATACCGATCCGGTCACTCTTCAGCTTCAGCTTCTCCACCTCGATCGGGGTTCCGACCGGCGGGTACGGATCGGACGGCGGTGTGGAGGTTGCAACGGTGGTCGTCGTGGACGACCCGTCGGCGGGGACGGTGGTTTCCGAGCCCTCACCGGCGACCGTGGTCGTTGTCGTCTCACCCGTCGCGGTCGCGTCATCAGACTTGAGGAGCTGGAACACGGCAACCGAGAGCGCGATCAGCAACAGTCCGACTACGAGACCGGTCAAGAGCGGGGAACCAGGAGGTGTGGCCGGCGGGACCGTGGGGTCTTCGAGCGGAGGAATCGGGTCGCTGCCTGAGATGTCGGTCAGATCGGCGTACGGGTCGGTCCATCCCGGCGGATTGCCGTAGGGGTCCTGTGGGTCACTCACTTCGTTTCGATCCTCCAAGCGATTGGCGCCCATTCTATGGCAGCCGACGCGATCCCGTGAGCTATGCCACCAAATCGGGTCTCTGATCACGAAAGGTCAGGGTTTCGCAACGCTCGGCAGGTCGGGTTGCAGAGCGATAGGTGCGGTTCATTTGCCTCATTCGTCACCGACGTCACCGACGTCATCACGCCGTTATACCAAGAACAGACTAGGAAAATGGGCCCGCTGCTGCTTCGTCCGCGAAGAGTGTTGGGTAGAACTCAACGAGGACTTCGTCGAACGGTTGCGTGGCCCTGAGGATCGACTGACCCTTGGTGGTTCGGCCAAACTGCACCGGGACAACCAGACGCTGGATGGTCGCTACGTCGATTGAGCGGACGTTCCAGGCCAGCGACAACGTGTCGCCGATGCCGAGTCCATCGTCGACGACGAAGGCATTCGAGAGTTCCTTGATCTTGCTCGACAAATCGGTGGGCGAGTCGAATGTACGAAGCTTCTCGGCGAGCAACAGGAGCACCTCCTGTTGGCGCTGATTCCTCAGGAGATCTCCTGCACCGGGGACCGACCTCCAGTTTCCGTTGACGAGTTGCTGTGTGTGTCGAGACCGGACCCACGCGAGGGCCGTGGCTCCGTCGGCATTCACGCAGCCCCCAGGGAAGTCGAGGAAAGCCTTCGCATCGCGCAGCGGATACTCCGAACAGAGCTCAACGCCTCCGACCCCGTCGATGATCTGCTCAAAGCCCTCGAAATCGAAGATGGCGAAATTGTCGACCTTGATCCCTGTGAAGTCCTCGACGGCGAGCGACAGCATGGTCGGCGCGTTGACATCGCCGCAGTCCCGGTAGGTCGCGTTGATCCGCCCGTAGCCGTTCGTGCAGCGATTCGGCACGTAGAGATCGCGCGGTAGCGAGACCATGAATGGAGCGAGGTCGTCGTCCGCGGGAAGCACTGTGAGGAGGATGACATCGGCGAGATCCGCGGCCGTGTCGTTGCCGATGATGAGGAAGGAGCGGTAGGCGCCCTCGATCGTCGGGGCGGCGACAACGACCTCTTCGATGGGCTTCACGTCTGGGTCCTCGTCCTCAACCACATCGGAGACCGGCGGGAGCGTTGTCGACGGGAGCGCGACGCCTGCCTCTGCGGTGGCGAGCGCCTCCCGTTCAACGGTCGACCAGGAACCGTAGATCTGGGAGGCGGTGAATGCCGAGTACACCAAGGCGATCGCGACAAACGTTCCGGCGATCCGTTTCGACATTCTGACGAGCGGGTGGCGCCAGAACGACGTCGGTGCGGAGCGATTCACGACGTAGCCAATCACCGGCGCTCCGGCTTCGGCGAGCCGGTCACGGGCGTCGGCAATGCTCGAACCCGTGGCGGCGTCGGTCGTCACGAGGACGGTGCCGTCGACATGCGCGGCGATGGATGACGCTGCCCCGTCCCAGGCAACAGGGGGAGCGTCGATGAGGATCGCGTCGGCGCGTTCAGCGATCTGATCGATCGACTCGGCAAGACCCAACCCCGAAAACGCCACCTCTGAGGGATCGCTGGACGATCCGGAGGGCACAATCGGCAACGCCGAGCCAGGGCCAATGCTCCAGAGTCGCGATGCGTCCGCAAGCGTCGCCGAGCCATCCGCAATGTCCGTGAGTCCGGGTACGGCGCCGGTCGACAGGAAGCGAGAGACGCCGTTGCCGTCGATGTCGCCATCGATCAGGGCAATGCGCCTGCCTCGCTGGGTCCCGGAGATGGCGAGGTTGAGGGCCACGGTCGACGCTCCCTGGCCGGGTGCCGGAGACGAGACAAGCAGCACTTGACCGTTGGTCTGACCCTCGATTGCCGAGAGCAGGTTCCGGTAGGCCATGCTGGACGGCGACGACGTGTCCGTCAGCGTCGGTGCGGGACCGGAATCATCGTTGGGAATCGACCCAAGGCACGGTGAGCCGAGGAGTCGTTCGAGGTCCGTCGGACCGGCGACCTTCCACCACATGAGCCAGACCACGCCCGTGACCACGGCTGCTGCGACGGTCGCCCAGAGCACGCCGCGGTTGGTGTTCCAAGCAAGAAGACCGAGGATGAACACGATGACACCGGAGGAGACCGACATGACATTCGCGGTCGAGAACACGCGACGCACTAATGATGTATCTGCGGAATTCACTCAAGCCCTCGTCGTTGGATGTGTCCCCCGCAATGCTACTTTGAGGCTCGGCTATCGGCCCTAGGAAGTACACGCATCGGGGGAGTGGATTCCCTGAACGCGGCCGGTCGGTTCAACCGACGATAACGGACCCCACAGCAGGAGGCCATCCGCGTCCGACAGGCGGAAGACGCTGACCCCGCCGTCGTTGACATAGTCCACCTGATACGCCGAGTAGATCTCGTTGAGCGACGCCACCGAGTCCCCGACGCGCAGGCCCGACGGGGTGGAGAAGTCGAGGTGCATCGTCGGAACCGCCTGGTCCAGGTAGCGGTAGCCGGCGAATGTCCCATCGTCGAGCGAGCCCGACACGACGGCCGTGAGGCCCGCCCAACGCACGAAACGACCCTGCTCTCCGGCGCACAGACCCAATTCCTCGCCAGCAATACCGATCTCCTCCGGACGGCCAAGGCTCGCGACGAGTCGACCGATCGAATCGGCCGCCGGCTCACCAAGCAGGATCGGACCGATCCCCCCGGTCTTCAGCGTCAATGCCGACATCGAAATGGCATCGCCAACCGGCGGGATTGAGGCGGGAGCGGGGATGGTCGTGGTGGTGGTCGTCGTGCTCGGAGCGGCGGTGGTCGTCGGCGCCTGGGTCGTCGTGGTGGACACCGTGGTGGTCGGGGCAGGGAGCGTCGTAGGAGCGGGGGCCGCTGTCGGTTCGGAGTCATCGAGAAGACCGAAGCCGAACAGGGCCACCACAATGACCGCGGCCGCTGCGATGAGCGCCGGAATCAGCCAAACGAATCGCTGACTCGAACCGTCGCCGGAACCATCATCGGTCACAGACGGTGGAGGGACATCCCCGGAGTCGGTCCTCGTCTCCGGTGGCGGGGGAGTTGCGCCATCCGCGGAATCATCGGCGTCGTCGAGTACCTGGGTATTGGGAACCGGAGGACCGTCGGTTGCGGTCTTGTCGACACCGACGGCCGTTGCGGAGACTGCCGCTCCTGCCATCGCAGGGACACGGGATCGATCGCCGGCTTCGGTGGTCCCGCCTACACGAACGTCGATCCAGGGGCGGCCGCATTGGGGACAGCGCGTCTGATCGGCCGGTCGTGCGGTTCCGCAGTACACACAGAGCGGGAGGTGGGTCGAGGTCGACATGGTTGGTGAGGATACGGACGCACCTCAGGAATCCGAGGATTTCGGGGTCGCGGGCACCGCCGCGCGCTGTGGCGCTACGGTGATGGTAGGGCACGGTGGGTCCCACCCACGGAACGTCGGCGCAGCCCGTGGGCCGACGCCGTGCCTTGGTTGGCGTCGACCGACAGCAGCGTGAGGAGACGGCATGAGCGAGCGACAAACGGGCATGGGCGATTGGGTGGTCCCGGCGGCCCTGGTCGGCCTTGGTCTCGGGCTGCTCCTCGTCGTCGGCATTACGTTCGCCGTGTTGGAGGAGCAGCGGGCGAAGGCTCCGATGCTGATCCGGGAACTCGACGCCTACACGGCGTGTCTCATCGACCAGGGAGCGGATGTGCCCCGCGTCGAGATCGGTCGAAACGGCGGGTTCGCCGTTCTCGTCCCCGGCTCTCTGGTCGAAGGTGAGGTCGATCAGGCAGTGTGGAGCGAGGCAGCGGATGCTTGCGCCAGTATTGCTCCCGACGTGTTCGGCGCCTTTCTCGGCCGGACCCTCTCCGACGGTTTCACAGCGCTCACCGATCCGTTCGACGAGTTTGAGGAGGCGGAGGTCCTGCGATTTGGATGGGACGACCGCCCCCGGGATTCCGATCATCCGAGACTGCCTCGAACGATACGCTCGCCGGGCGATCTGTCGGGACGGTGCGAGCAACTGAGGGACGCAGACCGGGAGCGATCCGGGCCACGGATCGACCGCCTCCGACAGCACTGCGAGCAGTTCGATCGTTGACGTCGCGCTAGGCGCCGTTGCTCCGTACCCTGCGCACAGTGAGTCGATTCGCCGCCCGGTGCCGTTGGACCCCCGAAACATTCAGGGTTCACAAATCGGTCCGGATGTGTGATATTGAATTGTTTCCTGCTTTGTGGCGCGACCTACGAAGAGGGAACGGGTGGAGTGCTTGACGTTGGTGGAGGATCACTCGATGACAAATGGCTCGAATCCGAGCAAAGCCGTCCTGAACCGCGCGGCGAGAGAACGCGAGGAAGCGAAAGAGCGGGTCGACCGCGATACGCTGACCCGCACCCGCCGCGATCGGGATCGGAGCAAACTCACCGACGATCGGGGCCGTTTGACCACCGACCTGGTCAGTCAGTACCTCACCGCAATCGGTGAGTACGAGCTTCTGACGGCCGAGAAGGAAGTCGACTACGCCCAGAAGATCGAGGCCGGGCAGACCGCTCAGGACCGTCTCGACGCAGGTGATCATCAGGGCCGAGCCGAACAGATTGCCCTCCGCCGCCAGGCCCGAAGGGGCCAGGAGGCCAAGGACGCGTTCCTCACGGCCAACCTCCGCCTGGTCGTTGCAAACGCCCGCCGGTACGCGAACACGTCGGGCATCGACTTTCTCGACCTCATTCAGGAAGGGAACCTCGGTCTGATCCGTGCAGTCGAGAAATTCGACTGGCGCAAGGGTTTCAAGTTCTCCACCTACGCAACGTGGTGGATTCGTCAGGCCATCACGAGGGCGATCGCGGACAAGTCCCGCACCGTTCGTATCCCCGTTCACCTGCACGACACGCTCGCAGCGGTACGCGCCGCTCAGGCGAGCCTCAAGGCTGAACTCGGTCGCGATCCGAAGCCTGAAGAGATCGCTGAAGAGGCGGGCGTGGACGTAACGAAGGTCGAGCTGGCGTTGAGCGTGGCCGATACAGTGTCGCTCGAGCAGCCGATCGGCGAGGATGGCGCACAACTCGGAGACTTCATTGAGGACGAAGAGGCTGTTGATCCGGTCCGCGTGACCGAGGAGATGGACATTGCGAACAGTCTTCGACGGTCAATCGAGCGTCTCCCGGAGCGGGAGGGGCGCATCCTGGCGCTTCGCTACGGCTTCTACGACGGCGTGCCGCGGACGCTTGAAGAGATCGGTGACGAGTTCAATCTCACCCGCGAGCGGATCCGCCAACTCGAGAAGCTCGCCCTGTGCCGGCTCCGGCACCCGAGCTTCGGAATCCGCGAACAGGACCTCGTCTAGACGTCCGACCGGACGTTCAACCGGACGATCGCCCGACATCGACCGGTCCCGGGTGGCTAGCCTGACTCGCAGAGCAGCCGAAGGGAGCCGCCGTGCGAGTCGAAGCACTGGTCAGCGGGACATCGGACGTTGTCGGTCCTGAGACGACGCTTGGTGACGCGGCTCTCGTCCTCATCTCACGATCGATTGGCGCTCTGGCGGTCGTCGATGGGCGGCGTGTCATCGGAATCCTCACCGATCGCGACGTCGTGCGTGCCGTCTCCGAACGGGCGAACTTCGATGATCCGGTCACGGAGTGGATGACCGACGCTCCGGACACGGTGCCGCCCGAGGTGAGTGTCTCTGAGGCCGCGGATTGGCTGCTCGAGACCGGCTACCGGCATCTCCCGGTCACGGTCGGCGAGGAGCTCCTCGGCATCGTCGATATCCGAGACGTCCTCTGGGCCCTCCGCAAAGGCTAACGCCGCGAACCCAGGGTTCTCCACCTCGTATATGGCGCCGTGAGCCCACAGAATGGATCGTGGATCGGACCTCTGGAAATGGCCCCAGAGACGTGGCACCGTGTCGCGATGAATCCCGACCGGCTCTTGATAGAGATCGCTGCGGAGCAGGGTGGCGCCGTGCGCCACGATCAGGTCCGAAGCTGCGGCTTCACGAAGGGGCAGATCGACCAGCGTGTGCGCGACGGCCGGTGGAGACCGCTCGGGCGCTTCGGATATCGGATCATCGACATGTCCGGTTCCATGAACCTTGTGAGAGCCGCCGTGGCGACGCTCCCGAACGCCGTCGCGTCCCACGACACGGCTGCCGAGATCCACGAACTGGCGAAGGTACGGCGTGGCGAGGCGACGGTGCTCGTGCATTCACGCACGACCCACTTCTTCCCGGGAGTGGTTGTGCATCGGTGCCACGATCTCCGAGATGATCACATCGACGAAGTTGCGGGCCTCGCTGTTACGGCGGTTCCTCGAACGATTGTGGATTTGGCCCCGTTCTTGACACGAAGGCATGCGGCGGCGGTCCTTGAGTCTGCGGTCGCCGATCAGCGAGTCCAGGTCGAGGCGGTCGAACGGGTCGTCGACCAGGTGGCCCGCCGCGGCAAGCCCGGAATCCAGAAGATCCGGTCGATCCTTGCAGACCGGAAGCCGGGTCCCCGCAACGGATCGCCGCTTGAGCGACGAGGCGCCGACGTCTTGAGATTCGGTGGCTTGCCCGAGCCGCGATTCGAGTACCCGCTTCCGTGGGATCCGGACCGACGATTCGATGCGGCGTTTCCGCCAGCACGTCTTGCAATCGAGTGGGATTCGAGACGATGGCACGAGTTGCCCGATGCCTTCGCCCGAGATCGTGAGCGAGATCGTCAGGCGCTCCTCCACGGGTGGAGGGTCGTCCGATTCACCTGGTCCGATGTCACCGATCACCCGGCTGAGGTCGCCGATACGGTGCAGCGTCTGCTGGCGGCAAGCACCACCGCGGTCGGGGCGCATTCCGCGGGCTGACGGCGTCATATGCGATGCCGAGAACCCTGGGTTCGCAGCGTCAGGCTCGCGGGATCCAGACGAGGGTCGTGTCGGCGACGGTGATGTCGTTCTTCTCGAGACCGATCTCCATCTCTTCGACGTCCTGTGCCTTCTCGTCCCACGCCGCAACGAGGTCACCGACCTCCTCCTGGAACTCCTCCTGCAGGACCGCATACTCGGCGACCTTTGCATCGACGCGATCGTTCGCTGCGTCGACCCGGCGTTGCGCCGTGCGCCGAGCCTTCGTAGCCGACGAGATACTGCGCGAGCGGCTCCGCCCGGCAAGCATGTCGAATACGGTACCCGCGACGAGGTCGATGTCCCCGGAGCGAGCGTCGCCCGCCGCTGCTTCAGCCTGAGCCCCGTACTTGTCGATTGCGAGTTGGAGCCGCCGCAGCTTCTTCTCGTACTTCCCCTTGAGGGCTGCCGTGGCCGTATCAGCGGCCTCGTCGGCAGCACGATCGCATCGGGCAGCAAAATCCTCGAGCGATTCGCCGACCCGCGAGTACATCTTCAGGGCAGCGTTCTTGAAGACCGTCACCTTGCCCTCTCGGTACAACTTCTCTTTGATCGCTGCAGACAGCGATGACCAGAATGTCTTCGTGTCGATCCGCGCTTCGGGCAGTGCGTACGGGACATCGGCGACGGCCGTCTCGAGGAAGTCGCGGGGGTCGTGATCCACCTCTATCGGCGTCGGATCGCCGACAGACAACGGAACGACAATCGCTTCCCACTCCGTGACATGGTCAACGCCGGCCCGTGCTTCGTCGTATCGCGCAGTGACTCGAATCGCCGCGGCGGCCTCATACCGGGTCGGAGCGGCGCTCGCCTCGACGTTCGAAGCCCATTCTGCCGCCGGATCGAGGTGGTAGGCCGCCACTCCCTCGGCGACGGCTGGCATGATCGCGATCGTCCCATCGTCAATCGAGAGCGTCGGCTCAGGCGGGGCGCTCGCCGGTGAGGAGGTCGACGCAGAGGAAGCCGGTTGACGCTGGGACAAGCTGGCGATCTGGGTCGGAGTGAGAGGCCCACGCAGATACGACATGGCCCATCGCGTCGTAAACATCTGTGGCTCGCGGTCACGCGTGTTGTGCAGCAGGAAGGTCCGTTTCGCCAGGCCCGAAATCTGCTCGTCGAGGAGCTTGACGTCGACATCCCCGGTCACCGATGTCAGTGCCTCCAGGATGCGCGCCTTGTCTCGCTCGGTCTGGAGCCGACCGATGCACCAGGTCCCCGCGTTCGACATCGCCTTGTAGTCGAGGTCGACGGGATTCTGCGTCGACAACAGCAGCCCGACCCCAAACGCCCGCGCCTGCTTCAGGAGTGTCAGAATCGGCTGCTTGGCCGGGGGATTCGCCGTCGGTGGAACGAATCCGAAGACCTCGTCCATGTACGCGAGCACACGCAGGTCGCCGCTGCCGGGCTGGGACCTCATCCACGTGATCAGCTTCGACAGAATGAGCGTGACCACGAACTGCCGCTCCTCGTCGGAGAGGTGGGCGAGGTACATGATTGCCGACTGAGGCTTGCCGTCGGCATCCCAGAGGAGGCTCGGGATATCGAGCGCCACCCCCTCCATCCAGGTGCCAAAGCCCGGTGAGGCGAGGAGGCCATTGATCTGCATCGCCAGTTTGAGACGGTCGTCGGCGGGGAAGAACGCTTCGATGTCGAAGACGCCGAGCTTCCGAATCGGGGGCCGCTGGATCCATCCGAGCAAGGTGTCCATGCCGAGTGATTGGCCGTTTCGCCATGCGTGCTCGATGAGGTTGGCGATGAGGATGTTCTCCCGAGACGAGATCGGATCAGCCTCGATCCCGACCAGACCCAGGAGACCGGCGGTGAATCCCTGAATCTCATCGCGAAGTGCCTCAGCGCTGTTGTCGAAGGATCCGCCAGGCGCAACCAGCGAACCGACGATGTTGAGCGGGACGCCTGCCGTCGAACCTGGGGTGTAGATCGTGAATCCGGCGCGTTCGCGGAGACCGGCGATGTCGGCTCCGCTGAGATCCCAACTCGCGAGACCGTTGGACCAGAGTTGAGCGGTGTCGGCGGCGGCTTCGGCAGCCGACTTGTTCTGGGCGGCGGACGGATCGATCCACGGTTCGAAATCGCTGGCTGCGAGTTCGGGGAATGTGAGAAGCAGGTTCGTCATGTCCCCTTTCGGGTCCAGGATCAGCGTCGGAATGCCCGATCGCAGGGCTTCCTCGAGGTAGATGATTCCGAGTCCGGTCTTGCCGGATCCGGTCATCCCCACGATCACACCGTGGGTGGTGAGGTCCTCGGCCTCGTAGTGCGTTGTCTGCGATTCGAGGCGCTTCCCCGTCAGGGGGTCA